>Ga0209178_1000218_pt1 | contig 15613 bp, 7 predicted proteins | sample GAAS200_FD_187521 | JGI IMG/M metagenome (GOLD analysis project Ga0209178, IMG submission 187521) | Agricultural soil microbial communities from Georgia to study Nitrogen management - GA AS200 (SPAdes) (version 2) | ecosystem: Environmental > Terrestrial > Soil > Agricultural land | place: USA... | reverse complement strand
TGATTGGAACCTATGGACGCGGTTTCTATGTTCTGAATGACACGACACCCCTGCGCGAAATTGCCGCCAAGGCACAGGCAATTGAGGCTGCGCCGGTCTATTTTTTCAAGCCCGGTGACGCCATCCGTGCCCGTGTCAGCGACAACTGGGACCAGCCCCTCAATCCCGAGTTGCCGCACGCGCCCAATCCGCCGTACGGCGCCATTCTTTACTACCACCTGAGCAGTCCGCCTGCTGGCGAAATAAAGCTGCAAGTCTTTGATAGTGAGGGCAATCTAGTCCGCACCATGTCGAGCATTCCGCCGACGCTTCCCCAGCGCTGGCCATACCCCGAATACTGGGTAGCCAAGGCGTCGGAACTTGCCTTGCCGGCAAAAGTGGGTACCAACCGCACCAATTGGGATCTGCGCTATGACGATCCGCCGGCATTCAATCTGGACCTCGAGAATCAGATGAATGTGGCGCCCGGCGGATTTGTTACGCCCGGCCCGCATGGGCCGCAAGTGATCCCCGGCGTCTACACACTAAAGCTGACTGTTGATGGACGGACTTACACTCAATCAGTGACCGTTCGCAATGATCCGCGCGTTGGCGAAGGCGAAAAGGTCATGGCCGATCTGCGAGCCAAGAACAAGCTGCTGATGCTGGCGTACCAAGGGGCAAAGGATTCCAGCGCCGGAAACTCAGAGGTATTGGCCGTCCGCCAGCAGGTGGCGGCTATGAGCGGCAATCAGCTTCCTGAAGATGTGGCCAAGGCTACAAAGGATATCGACGTCAAGCTCGCCACGTTTGGCGGCGTGGTTGCCAATCGCAGCGGTGGAGGGTTTGGCGGGGGCCGCGGCCGCGGCAACGAGCTGCCTCCGGGCGCGCCCAAGCCATTTAATACTCTCAACGGCAATTTCAATGCGATTGTCAGCACGTCGCAGGTTGGGTTGGATGAAGCGCCGACGCAGGCGGAAATTGATACTTGGGAAGCCGACTGCAAAGACTACAACTCCACTGTGGCGGCGTGGAAGAAAACTGAGTCGCAGGATCTAGCGACATTCAATGTGCTGCTCAGCAAGAACCATTTGAATCTACTGCATGTGTCTCCGAGCGCGCTGGCCGATCCGCCGTGCACCTTCACGGAGCCGGCCAAGAGGGCGAAGGCATCAGCCAAGAAATAGCCCACGCCATCTGATCCGGGCTGCCATTCCAGGGCAAACGCACCGATCTCCGAGCGCGTTAAACGTTTCAAGGGTCCTTAGATCGGCAGCCGACAAGTGTTCCCAAATCACTGGTGTTTTCCCACTCTAATTTCTCCAAACTCTGGCTTCGCGGTAGAATCCGCGCGACTTGGTGGACGAGAGTCGTCTTGGGACAAGCGGATTTGCCGTTCTGCGATGGCTTGGAGGAGATCGATTCATGGCGAAGAAGATTTCGCGCAGGGAGCTTTTCAAGGACGCGGGTGTGACGGGCGCGGCCACATTGCTGGGCGCTTATGCGAGTAGGGCAGCAACCGCGCAACAAGGAAGCGGGCAATCCGCGCTAGAGCGAGCACTCGCCTTGCCATCGAAGCAACTGCTCGCGCAACACGAGAACTATCAAGTGCAGCTCACTGCCGGGGAGATGATCGTCTCATTTGATCGCCGCTATGGGTCCATTTCCTCGATCACGAGAAAGGGCGACGAGTTCGGAACAAACTATATAGGGAATGAAACAAACACGCCGAACGTCGATCCGTCGGATTCCCGATGGACCGGCGATGTGGTTAGCACGGTATGGGAGCTATTGGGGGACTGGAGGGCATTTCATCTGGGTCAAAACGATATCTTCAAGGTCTCCGGCAAGTGGAAGAAAGAGTTGACAGGAAAGTCGGGAGACATTCGCCACGTGGCCTTTCAAAACAACGCCTTTCACGTGACATACGATGGCGATGCGAGAGACGACCAAGGCATTCGCAGATACCGGCTAGATTCGCTTTACCACATGGCAGAGGACAATTCGCTGCTTTGGGACATCGAAATCGAAAACGTGACCGGCAATGATCTGGAGATTGGAGAACTCGCGTTTCCACTCATGGTGAACGATGATTATGCAGAGCTTTATTACGATCCGGGCCTCGAGGAAGCGCTCAGCACAATCAACAACGTGGATTTCGCCCGAACTCCCATACGCCAGAAGCTGATTCACGAGCAGAAAGTGTTCGTCCATCACTTTATCGCCGGACACAGCTCTTACGCGCTGGTTCAGAGGCCGCTGGGCGACGCGCCATTTCTTCTGGTGCATCCGATGATGGAGACGTCATTCGAATGCCTGTACAAGGATCCGGAGGCGGCATTTCTCTCGCACGTCAATGGCTGGCCAGGGCCGGATCTGATGGCAGTGCACTCATTGGCCACGAAGGATTTGCGACGTTGGGGGAAAAATCCGTGGGTCAACGGGCATACATCAGTTGTTCTGGCGCCGGGCCAAAGGAAGAAGTATCAAATCCGGTTCGCGTTCATTGACGGCTATGAAGCGACTCGCGACGAACTCTACAAGGCAGGGAACCTGGGCATTCGCGTGGTTCCTTCCATGGTTGTCCAGGAAAATACCGATGTGCTTGTCGAGCTCAAATCCCAGTCGCCCGTTGAAAAGATCGATTTCCTCTCGGACAACATCACCGTAAAAAACCAAACAAGAGTGGCAGAGAAAACTCTGCTGACACTCTCGTTCAGGGGACGAGGCCAGAAAAGCGCAAAATTGCATTACGGCGAAGGGCGTTCGACGAATCTTCATTTCTATTGCGTAGAAGATATCGAGTCCCTGCTCAAGGCACGCAGCGAATTCATCGTGGACCGTCAGTATTACAGCAATCCCGACGATCCTTTCCACCGTTTTCATGGATTTCTTCCCTTCGATTATCGGATAGGCAGCACGTTCCTAGACTCCGACGAGGTTTGGGAAGTGGGCGACAGCGATGAATCGGGATTTTCCGAGCCGTTATTCCTCGCGGAAAAGAACGTTTATTTTCCGTCCAAGCGAGAAGTGGATGTGCTTGAGACGTACGTCGCCGACTGTTTGTTTAAGTACATCCAAAATCCGGAGACGTACGAAGTCCGAGCGTCGCTCTACTGGAAAGAAAGAACTCCGTCGAGTCCATGGGGGAATTGGACAAAAGAGCGGTCCGAAGCGACCTTCCGGACCTACAACTACGTGCATCCGGCGAACATCTATCACGCGCTCTACCGGATCGGGAAACGTTATGGCTTAGTGACGCGGAAGACTCCGCAGGAGTATCTGCGCATGTCCTACCGCACTTGCATGAAATGGTTTTCGACCGGACCCTGGAAGCATATCGGCCTTATGGAGGGTTCGAACTCGATTCACATTCTCGGTGACATCCGGGTGGAGGGCTGGATCGAGGAATACAACAATCTGCGGCAGGCGATGAAGGATTGCGAAGCGCAATTCGTCGAAGATCCCTATCCATACAGTTCGGAGCTGATCATCGACCAGACGGCGCACGAACAGGTATATTTTTTCACAAAATTCTTCGGCGACACGGCGAAAAACAAGAAGACGGTTCAGGTACTAAAAGCCTTGCGCGGCGGGAACCAGCCCGTATGGTTTCGCTATGGTAACGACAAGCGGCGTGACGTCTGCTGCTGGTACAACGCTTCGCTAAACGGAATGGCGCTACTGGATTCCTTCGAGGAATCCGGAGACAAGGATGCGTTTCTCAAGGGCTACGCCGGCGTGATGAGCGTGATGCACAACGTGCTGCCCGACGGAATGGGATTCAACTTCTTCATCTGCACTCCGGGTGTGTTCGACCATGAACCGCCGCGCACTTTTGAAAGCGGGGAAGGGTTGTGGGGGTTCCTGCAGGCGGCCAAGAGCTACGTTATGAAGGACGATGCGTTTGGCCTTATTGGCTGCGGGTGCGGGGTTGAGGTGTCGGGCGACAGGATTATCGTTACGCCGAAGGATGGTCTACGAAAGAGAGTTCGGTTTGTGGAAGAAGGGATTGATCTTGAGGCAATGCAAGGCGAGATCAGCCAGCTGGTCTTCACCAAATCTCCGTTTGCGATCGAGCTCAAGATGGGTGATTCAACCGGAGTCGTGAAGACCGCCGCAGTAAATATTCAAGGAATCCCGAAAGGTGCGTACCGGATTCGTTATGGAAAAACGTCGAAGAAAATTTCTTCTGATGGAAGCCTGACAGCCAGCGCCCCGATGGCAGAGGCAAGTCATCTCGAAATTGAAAAGGCATGAGACCTCACAGTGCCTCTTGAAGATCTCCCGAATTCTTGCTCACTGGCTGGGCCTCAGATGGGGGAATCTTCAGCCCCACAGGGCCCTCCTTCTCACGCTTCGTGAATCTGCAGCTTCTGCCGGGCTAGATTAATCCTGCCGTTAGCAGTTTCGAATGCCCACCTCGGGCGAGCTACTGGCTCTCCGGCGGCAAAGCCGGATCGACGACTGGCAGATTCGCCTGCTCCAGTTTTCTATTGAGTTCTTTTAGATCCACGTTCTTGAGGGCTGTCCATTTCTCTATGAGATTGGCCAACGCCCGCCGCCGGTCGGCCACTGCAGCGATCTGAGCCGCAGTCGGCGAGACATCGGCGGCCTGTAAACCCTCCATCAAACCGAGGAGCCCGAAGCGAAGAGACATCATGGTGCCAGGGCCACTCACACCTCGGCGGAAGAATGCAAACATGCCGGCCTGACTGCCACCGAGAGCCTCCAATTTCTTATCCATCGATGCGATTTCATCGGCGAGAGCGCCTTGGCGCGCACTCGCGGCGCGGGCCTTTAGTTGCTGCTGAACTGAGTGAAGCTGATCAGTTGCCTTTGTGACGTCAGATGCGCCGGTATAGAGTTGCATGGAGAGCGTAAACTGTTGATCAAGACCTGCAACAGGTGTTTTGACACGGGGGTCCATGCGGACCGTGAGCGGTTGCGAATATGCCTTACCGTCAACTGTGAGTTTGACAGTATAGCGTCCAGGCAGCACCCAGGGAGAACTTGGCCCGAAGGGAGTATCTTGCGGCACCGCTTGCATGGGAAGGTCGTTGCCCGGGGCAACAGACGGCGCGTAATGCAAATCCCAGAGGAATCGATGCATCCCGGCGTCTCCCGAAAGAACCTGAGGGGGGCGCATCCAGTAAGTAGGCACGGCGAACGATTGGCCCAGCGTTTCCATATGCACGTCAGGCTTGTCTGTGCTTGCGTATCGGCGCACGAGTTTGCCGGAGGCATCGAGAATTTCAAGGGTAACAGGGCCGGAGGCAGCACCGTCCAGATAGTAGTCGATGATCGCGCCGTCCGGAGGATTTTGGGCAGAAGCCTCATCTGGCGGTAGAGGCGTATCGGTGTTCACGTCCCACCGGACACGAGTGGCCACCTCCGGAAGAAAGAGATGGGCGCCGGATTTTGTGATGCCGCTATCCAGTTGCCGCAAAGGAGTGATGTCGTCGAGAATCCAAAATCCCCGGCCGTGAGTGCTGGCTATCAAATCATCTCCCTTAATTTCCAGATCCCGTACCGAGGTTGCCGGCATGTTGAGGCGCAAAGATTGCCAATTGTCGCCATCGTCGAAAGATACGAATATTTCTCTTTCCGAGCCGGCGAAGAGCAGACCTTTGCGCTTTGGATCCTCGCGAACCACATTGATCGCTGCCCCGTCCGGTATTCCGCTCACAATTTCTTTCCAAGTTTTGCCCCCGTCGTGCGTCCGATAAATGTGGGGATGCAGCTCGTCGAGGCGGAATGTGTTGACCGCCGCGTACGCGGTTTGCGCGTCGAAATGGCCGGCATCGATGATGGAGACCTTGGCCCAGGGAACGAGTTGCGGAGGCGTGACGTTATTCCACTTCGTTCCGCCATCCGTGGTGACCCAGATCAAACCGTCGTCCGTTCCGGCCCAGATGCGATTGATGTCCAGAGGAGATGGAGAGACTGCATAAATGACACCGCGATCAGCCGGCTTGGCAGAAGCGTCATCAGAATACTTCCCGACACTCCGAGGGGCCGCCCAGGTCTTCCGCGACAGATCGGGACTGATTTGTTTCCAGTTCTCTCCGCCATCACTTGTCTGCCAAAGCGTGTTGGCTGCGAAGTAGAGAATGTGCGGATTCACAGGCGAAAAAACAATCGGTTGAGTGCGGACCGCGCGGTAATTGTCGCCGCGAAGCGGTCTGGGGGAAACATCTGAGACCTGGCCGGTCCGACGATCGAAGCGCGAAATCTTGCCGCCGTAAACAAGATTAGGGTCGAGCGGATCAGGGACGAGATAGCCGTATTCCTCGCCGCCGGCCGTCAGCCAGTCCCGATCGGTGATCTCACCCCAATTCCCGCGACTTGAAACACAAGCCGATCCGCTTTCCTGCTGGCCGCTGCAAACGCGATACGGAAAATCGTTGTCCGTGTTCACGTGGTAGACCTGGGCCGTTGGCTGGTTGTACCAGGAGCTCCAAGTTTCTCCGCCATTCACGGTGATGATCGCGCCTTGGTCGCTGCCAAGCAGGATGATGTCGGGATTATCGGGATTGATCCAGATGTTCTGGTAGTCATCTCCGCCTGGCGCGCCGCGAAGCCCCGTCCATGTCTTGCCACCATCGATCGATTTCCATGTGACGGTACTGGTTACGTAGACGATGTCGGGGTTCTTCGGGTCGACTTTAGGGACGGGCAGGTCACCGCCGCCGATCCGGTTCGCTGGGCGCCGATCTGTTGTGATCTGCGTCCAACTCGCGCCGGCATCATCCGAGCGGTAGATACCGATGCCGCGCGCAGCCGCGACGGTGGCATAGATGCGATTGGGGTTGCTGGGCGCGATGGCGACATCAATTTGCTCGACGCCGTCCGGCAGGCCGTTTGACAACTGATGCCAAGTCGTCCCGCCGTCCGCAGACTTGAAAAGGCCGCCAGATGTTCCTCCCCATTCACTGTTCTCCCACGGTCCTTGCTGCGCTTGCCAGAGCGACGCATAAACTATCTCGGGATTAGAAGGATCGAGCTCTACATCGGAGCCGCCGGTGTATTCATCTTTGAAGAGCACTTTTTCGAAGGTCTGGCCCCCGTCCGTCGAGCGGAAAATTCCGCGCTCCTCATTTGCTCCATAGGGATGGCCGAGAACAGCTACGAAGAGTCGATTCGGGTCGCGCGGATCGATGGCCAGTTGAGGAATTTGTTGGCCGTCGCGCAGGCCAAGATGAGTCCAAGTTTTGCCGGCATCCGTAGACTTGTAGATTCCGTCTCCCGTGGAGAGGTCCGGGCGCTGCAACCCTTCGCCGCTCCCCGCGTAGACAATATTGGGATCGGAAGGGGCGACAGCAATGGCCCCGATCGACGCTGTCGGCTCGCCATCGAAGATTGGCTTCCAGGTGCGGCCAAAATCGTTAGTTTTCCAGACGCCGCCATTCACTGCGCCGATGTAGAAAACGTTTGGCTCGCTCGGGACGCCAGCGACCGCACGGGTGCGTCCCCCGCGGAGCGGGCCGATCTCGCGCCAGCGCAACTCCTGAAACATTCTATCGGGAGCTTGCTGGGCCAAAGCAGACGGGAAGAAAGCGCCGAGGATCGCGAATAAAGAAATTGTCTGGCAAAGCCAGCGAATGCCGAACACATCCCTAGAATGGCTCATCTGATTGCCTCCGAAAACGGAGAATATACATCCAGGAAGGCCCGCTTGCAGTTATTATTCGCATTCCCTTTGATTTTCTAGCTGGAGATGAGGATTGCGCTGGAATCTATTGTGAATTTCTTCGCCATGATGGTTCCGGCGTTGTTCGCCCGATTAATCCCTGGTTCGTCGGATTACCGGGCATGTGCCGAGGCCCATTCCCATGGCGATTCCAATTCTGTGGATCATTTCTGAATACGCCGTCGCTCGGAAACCATCTCCAAGGTGGGCGCGACTGCAATCACTCTGATGAGGTTGCGCGTGCGTTACTCTCTGGCTTCGTAGACCATCCTCCCGGCCTCCATGGTCCACAGCACTTTGGTGTTTCTGACTTCGTCCGGGGAGACGGTCAGGACATCGCGATCGACCAGCACGAGATCAGCCTGTTTTCCGGGAGAGATTGAGCCAATTTTGTCCAGCTGTCGCAAGGCGGCGGCTGAGTTTTGTGTATAGGCGAGCAGCATTGCCTCGCGCGGCATGCATTCACCCGCGTTCAAGACTCCTTCCACGCCCCTGCGCGTCTCTGCCTGATAAATCGCCCAGAAGACGTTTGGGCTCGAGACAGGCCAGTCGCTAGCGCCAGAAATTGTCCCCCCGACATCAAGAATGGATCGCGCCGGGTATTGCCAGGCGTAGACGACCGGATCGATGTAAGGTTTGATGAGTTCGATCGTATCCGGCTCAGCGCTTGCCCAAAGTAGCTGGAACGCACCAATGACTCCGAGCTCTCTGAATCGCGGGACGTCGTTGGGCACTACAAATTGAAGGTGCGTGATGGTGTGAGGGATTCCGGAGTTTCCATTCGCCTTTCGAGCTGCTTCGATCCCGTTTAACGCTTCGGTCACCGCTTTGTCCCCAATTGCATGAACGTGGACAAGCAATCCTTGCTGATCCGCCTCGATGACTAACTTGGCGAATTGCGCTGGCTCAAACAACAGATCTCCATTTAGTCCCGTGTTCTTGTAGGGCGACGACATGGCGGCACTCTGTGACGGATACTCCACGACGCCATCGGCAAACACTTTGATACCTGGAATCGTGAGACCGCTAACGTTCTTAAATTTCCTTCTCAGCAACTGGACCTCCATTAAGGGATCAATATTGTCGCCTTTCTTGAGTCTTACCTCCGGCAAGGCGGCGACGGTTGCGGTCAGCTCACCGTGGTCCGAAAGATCGCGATACGCTGTCAAAATGGACTCGTCGACGCGCGGATCGAGCCAGGACGTTATGCCAAGACTGTTCAGGTAGTGCACCGCAGCGCGTCCAGCTTCGAGAAGCTGCTCCCGAGAAGGTCTTGGCAGAATTGTCTCGATTCTTTCCAATCCCTTGTCAACCGCGAACCCGTTCGGTTCCAAATTCGGGCCCACACCGTAATACTTGCGATCGGCTTCCGAAAGATGATTAAGGAAATCTTTGGTCACTCCGGCGCGAAGGCACAACGCGCGATTCGCCCAGCCGGTATGACCGTCCATTCCCTCAAGGAATAGGGGTTGATGCTCATACGCTCCCGCACTGAACTGGGAATTCAGCTCATCCGTCTTGGACCACATTTCCAGTGGCATACCGGTAACAACCAGGAAGTCACCTCGCACTCCTTTGCCGGTCCTCCTTGCTTCGGCAACAAATGCGGCCAGCTCTGGAACCGTTTGAACCGAATCGCCTACATCCGCCGAACTAAGAGAAAGGCCTCCATCAATGGCGTGGACGTGGCTGTCGATCAGGCCCGGCAGAAGCGTCTTTCCATGTAGATCTATTTTCTGGGCGTTCTCGTCTGCCATTCGCTCGATGTCGGTTGAATTTCCGACGGCAACGATTTTGTCTCCGCGAATCATGACGGCTTCCGCGTAAGGATGTTTCGGGTCCGCGGTGAAGACCTTGCCGTTGTAGAAAATGCGCTCGCCTGCTTTGTCAGGGCCGGCCCACCCGACAGAAGCAAACACAATTGCCGCTACTAGGACTGTCAGAATTCGATTTTGCAAACTCATCTGAGATCCTTCCGAGAGCTTTTCACCTATCTGTGCGAGCTCGAAGCTCAACCGGGTGAGTCGCAGGGCGGCCAAATACGACAGCGGGCTCACAGCCCATGGGTGTAATCGGCCGGCCCACAAGCGACGGGCCTCGCACCGCATCGCTCGTGAGCAGATCGACTGCCCCCGTTCCCGATGCGGGAACCTTAACACTCTTCTTTCTGTGAGTCCTCATCCTCATGCTTGCGGTGCCAACGGGCAACCAATGCTCCTGCACAATTATGCTCGGTGCGACTTCAAGAACGAGGTCATAGAGAGCGGGGACTCGGCGAAAGTGATGATGGAGGGTAAAGAAACTCGCATCAGCAGGACGTTTGTTCACAAGGCCACGGAGAAATAATGAGTCCCGGTTTGAAGAGAACGGTGCAATAGACCCTCTGCGGCTTCCACCGGTTCAATCCAGCCAGCGGACCATCATCCAGGCAGGTGCGAACTCGAGGTAGCAAGCATCCTCAAATGCCGTGGTTCATACTTTCCCGAGCGAACAGACGGCAGAAGCTCGTCCTCAGGGACGCTTAAGACGAACAGTCATAGGCAGATCCAGGGGGGATACCTTGGGAAAAGGGCTTCCAAATAGTGCAAACATTTTCCTATTGCCCTTGATTATTGTTGACTTATGAGGTGGAGGTAAGACCATCTCCCAGCGACAGACAAATGAACAGGCTATCGTAACTTACTCATTTTAAATAGTTTGACAATTATGCTGAACCACCAAGACATTATCTGACCCTCGCTTTCCCATTGGTTTTTCCTGTGCAAGGAACTGCACCTGGCAGCGAGTTTTCTTATAGCTCGGCCAATAGGACGGTGGCTGTGGGAACAATGACACGTCCCAGCGTGAATCGACTGAATGCAGAGCTGAATCTCTCGGTGCCCCCTGACCAGGTAGTATTCGGGCAGTCAGATGCCATGCGATCCATCCGGCAAAAGCTTGAGAAGGTAGCTCCTGCAAACATACCCGTGCTGATCCAAGGGGAGAGCGGCACCGGGAAAGAAATCATAGCCCGGATGATCCATACGCACTCTCCCTGGGAGTCAGGACCGTTCGTCAAGGTAAATTGTCCTGCCATCCCTGGAACCTTGGTTGAAAGCGAGCTTTTTGGCTACGAGAAAGGCGCCTTCACAGGGGCAAACGGCACGAAGCCCGGGAGGGTAGAGCAGGCTCAAAATGGCTCCCTCTTTCTCGACGAGATCGCCGAGCTCGATTCAGGCCTCCAGGCGAAATTATTGCAATTGCTTCAGGATGGGCAATTTTGTCCCATCGGCGGGCAAGAAGACAAACAGGTCGATGCAAGGGTGATTTGCGCGACGAATCGCAATTTGGAAGAGGAGATCGAGCAAGGGTCGTTTCGCCAGGATCTCTATTACAGAATTAATGTCGTCAACATCCAGTTGCCGAGCCTTCGGGACCGAGTCGCAGATATCCCCGTGATTTGTGATTTCTTGCGGGAAGTCTATAGCGAGAAATTCAATCGGCCTACGCGACCGCTTTCCAGCCGAAAGATGGAGATGATGCAGCGTTATCACTGGCCCGGAAACATTCGCGAGCTGGAAAACTTGATCAAGCGATACGTCATCCTGGGATCGGAGGATGCGATTGCGGTTGAACTGGTTGCGAGCAGCACCACTCCCCTAATTCCGGATGTTCCCATAAACGGTTCCGTGTCCTTGAAAAAAATGACGAGGCAGGCCATACGGGAATTTGAAAGCAGAATCATTCTCAAAATCCTGCAGGCTCACAATTGGAACCGCAAGAGGGCCGCCAGCGCCTTGAACATCAGCTACAGAGCTCTTTTGTATAAGCTGAAGGAAGCTGGCGTGCCAGCCCGCAAGATTGCCAATGGATCCCGATCTCACGAACTCAGCAATGATTAGTTTTGGATCCCAAGGAGAGGTTATGAGTCGCAGACTAATTGAATCTTTGAAACGCGGAATCTTCTTAGCGGCATTGGTTGGCATGACGTTTGGTATCGCGATGGCGCAGAGCCAGAAGAGCACTCCGAAGACGCCGCAGCCCAAAAATGATCCACCGCCGAACGCCGATTTACCCACTCCACTGGTTTCGAAGTCTCTTATTTCGCCAAACGAATACATCATCGGAGCGAGCGACATTCTTGAAGTTGACGTTTGGAAAGAAAAGGAAATCTCCCAGGAATTGCCGGTTCGGCCCGATGGCAAGATCTCACTCCCGCTGATTGGAGAAATCCAAGCCTCGGGCCAGACGCCTCTTGGATTGCAGGACATCATCACCGAGAAACTGAAGACGTACATCGAAAGCCCGCAGGTCACGGTGATCGTGAAGAACCCGCTGAGCCATGACTTCAATATCGTTGGTGAAGTAGCCAGGCCAGGTTCTTATCCGTTGCAACAGTCCATGACAGTGCTTGATTCGATTGCCGCGGCTGGAGGGTTTCAGACCTTTGCGAAGAAAACGAAGATTTATGTACTGCGTCCGATGCCGGGCGGAATTCGCGTGCGGATTCCGTTCAATTACAAGGACGTCATCATGGGCCGCAATCTGTCTCAGAACATTCCCTTGAAGCCAGGAGACACGATTGTTGTCCCGTAAGATGAACAGAATAAGTTTTCGACTGTTTTTGTTGCTGACTGGACTTGCGATGATCATGCCTCTAACAACTTCAGCGCAGATTGGGCCGCAGGTCCCGGCTTCGGCAGGGGGGCAGGTCCCGGCCACGATTCCCACATCCGAGGCTCCTTCGAATAATGTGTTCGAATTTGGAGTGAACTTTGGGGCTAATTACGACAGCAATATATTCATAAACTCGAGCACCGGCCCTTCGTCCGACATACGTTACGGTGTCACTCCGCGCTTTGCATTCACGAAGTCTTTACCGCGATTCCTATTCAATCTGAGATATTCGCCGGGAGTGGAAGTTAGCGAGCACCGGCTCTACCGGAGTCTGTTTTCGAATAATTTTGACGGCGGCTTCACTTATACTCCGACGGATCGGACAGCATTCACCGTTCGTCAGCAATATAATCTGTCGACCAATCCATTCAATTCCTTGGGAGGAGCCATCGGTCCTCTCGGACAAAGTACTTTTGTACCTGGTTTTAAAGAGACGTCTCTTTTGTCCAATGCGAATCTGACCCACCAGTTTTCGGAATTCAACACGCTAGGAATCGGCGGGTCATTTGCAGACAGAAAATATGAGAATCAGCGACAAGGTCAGCCCGCGACAAGCCTGATTCAATCCCGCATTGCCTCGGGCAACGCATTTTTCACTCACCAGAATTCTCCCAAGAACACGATTGGGCTGCAGTACCAGGGCCAGGCACTCGAATTTCCGCAGCAGAACGCGAGAACATTCACCCATGCCTTTTCGATTCTGGACGTAATCACGTTCTCCTCTCACGCCAGCCTGACGCTTTTCGGCGGTCCGGACTATTCGTTGACGAGCAATCAGGTCATTTTCTCCCTAGGGGGGATCATCATCCAGATCCCTATAAAGAAAAACTCTTGGTCCGGAGCTGGCGGCGCAATTTTCAGTTTCCAAGGCGCGCGCACAGCGTTCAAGGGTGAATTTAACCGTGGAATCTCGGAGGGTGGCGGACTACTGGGGGCAGTCTCGTCGACAAGCGGCCATCTGGAATTGATCGAGCGACTTTCAAGAAATTGGGACTGGAATATGCACGGGACTGGGGCGGTGAGCACACTAATTTCCGCTTCGACTTCATCATCTCCGCAACTCCTGAATTACGGTGGAGGTACAAGCTTGAGCCGGACACTAGGGAAAAACGTCTCACTACAGTTCTTTTATGAGCGCCGGAACCAGTCCGCGAGCAATTTCGGTCAAACTTTCGGAAACCACGATATCGGCGGTGCTTCGCTGGATATACATTTTCTGCGGCCCCTCGGGAGGTAGGAAGAATGATCGAAGACGTCCAAGGCCAGTCAAACGTAAACATCGAGCAGTACGTCAAGATGCTATCGAGGCGGCGCTGGTGGCTCCTGCTTCCTGCATTCTTGTGCTGGATCATCGTGTGGGGTATCAGCTGGGCGCTGCCGACGACATTCGAATCCAAAGCGACGGTTCTCGTGGTTCAACCCAACATCCCTGAGCAATACGTAATGCCGAACGTGACCATGTCGCTCCAAGAGCAGCTCGCCAGCATGGAGCAACAGATACTCAGCCGCCCTCGGCTGCAGACAATCATCGACCGTTATCACCTTTACCAAAAGAGCTCGAACTGGCTTGGGTCGGTTGATCCTGTAGAGGAGATGCGCAAGGACATTGAAATCGACCCATTAATCACGCCTACACAAGCGGGGAGCCGGCAGGGCGAGCTGACCGCATTCCAAATTCACTATAAGGCTCCCACGGCTCGCATTGCGCAGGTGGTGGACAGCGACCTAACGTCGCTGTTCATTGACGAAAATCTACGAAATCAACAAGAGCTGTCTCAGAGCACGACTACGTTCTTGAAGCAGCAGCTTGCCGATGCGCGCAAGAAACTTCAAGATCAAGAAGAGAAGGTCAGCACATTCAAAGAGAAGTATTTAGGGCAGCTTCCCAGTCAAATGCAAAGCAACGTACAGATCTTGTCCGGGATGGAGGGTCAACTGCAAAGCCTCGAGCAGGGACTCGATCGTGCCCAGCAGCAGAAATTGTACCTTCAATCCTTGTTGGACCAATACCGTTCGACGGCGACTGTCTCTGACTCGGGTTCCCCGGCAACCACTCCTGCGGTTCTTGATAACGAGATCAAGCAGCTCGAATTGCAGCTTGCCGACGCCCGGTCACATTACACGGACAATTATCCAGATGTTGTCGCCTTGAAAGAACAAATCGAAAAGACGAAGAAATTGCGGGATCAAATGGTTGCTGACGCCAGCGCGCCACCGAAGCCAGATACAAACAAACCTGCAGCCTCGACAGCTGAAGTAGCAGATCCCCAACTGGCACAGCCGATGATCCAGACCCAAAGTCAACTCAAGGCCAACCAGCTCCAAATCCAGGATTACGAGAAGCAAATCGAGGCGCTACAGGTAAAGATCAAGAACTACGAGGCCAATTTGAATTTAACTCCGGTGCGCGAGCAGGAGTTTGAAGAGATCTCTAGAGGGTATGATGAATCGGAAGCGAACTACTCAGATCTCTTTAAGAGGCTGAACCAATCTCAATTGGCTACTGACCTGCAGCAGCAAGCGCAGGGACAGCACTTCGCCTTGATTGATCCCTCGGACGCGCCTCTGGCCCCATTCTCGCCGAACCGCTTATTGATTAGCCTCGGCGGACTCGCTGGCGGAGTTTTTCTTGGAATTGGCCTAACGCTTCTCAAAGAACTCACAGATGTTCGTGTTCGCCAGGAGAAGGACCTCGAGGATGTCGTATCCGCCCGAGTGCTTGTCGGAATACCCCGGATGAGCACATCGGCAGAAACCAAGCGACAGAAATGGCTGGGGCTAGCCGAGAGTGCCGCCATGGTGCTTCTAACTTTGGGAGTTGTGGCAGGAAACGTCATTTCATTCATCAAGGGTTGAGCGCAATGTACAGAAAATTCTACAGGCTGACGAGGAACCCATTTGAAATCAGCCCGGATCCGTATTTCTTCTATCCTACGCCGCGGCACAACGAGGCTTTGGCGAATTTGAATTATGGAGTGCAGCGACGAAAGGGATTCGTTGTGGTGACCGGAGAGGTTGGAACCGGCAAGACGTTGCTCGTGCGGTGCCTGCTCGAGGCCCTGAACCGCAATCAGATTTCCTTTGCGTACGTCTTTAACCCTCGGCTCTCCGTTCTGGATTTCTTGCGGTACATGCTCACCGACTTGCGTCTTCCGATGACGGGCAAGACCAAGAGCGAGATGCTGGCGCATCTGAATAATTACTTGATTGCGCGATTCCGCCGCGGCTCAACTGCGGCGCTCATCGTAGATGAAGCGCAACTCTTGAGCTGGGAATTACTTGAGG
>Ga0209178_1000217_pt1 | contig 15620 bp, 10 predicted proteins | sample GAAS200_FD_187521 | JGI IMG/M metagenome (GOLD analysis project Ga0209178, IMG submission 187521) | Agricultural soil microbial communities from Georgia to study Nitrogen management - GA AS200 (SPAdes) (version 2) | ecosystem: Environmental > Terrestrial > Soil > Agricultural land | place: USA... | reverse complement strand
ACGAGCGCGTTTTATTACGCCCGTTACAACAAAGCGATTATGATTTATTATTGCCATTTGCTTTGAATGAGCCTGAGCTCTGGCAATACTCCTTGGTAACACCTGCAGGCAAAGAAGGGCTACAACATTATATGAACATTACTTTGAAAGCAAGACAGGAGTGCAAAGAATATCCTTTTATTGTTTTTGATAAAAAGGCGAATGAATATGCAGGCAGTACACGCTTTTATGACATAAATAATGACTTCCGGACGGTGCAATTGGGTTATACCTGGTATGGCAAAAAATTTCATGGAACAGGATTGAATAAACATTGTAAATATTTGCTGCTGCAATTTGCTTTTGAAGAAATGAATATCATCCGGGTCGAATTCCGCGCTGACAATAATAATGCGAGGAGTATTGCAGCCATGAAATCTATCGGCTGCAAAGTAGATGGTGTTTTAAGAAGTAACATGCCTACCCGATTTGGGGATGAAAGAAGAGATAGTATTGTATTGAGTATTTTGAGTGATGAATGGTTTGATGATGTAAAGGAAACACTTACCTCGCAATTGTAGCTTTAAATTTTTTACATTGCGCTAAATCTTCTTTATGAACAGATACCTCACTTCGTGGTACAGCCCTTCGCTGGATAAAGACATGCCCGTTGCCGTGTATGGTCACTATGGATTTGCTTTATTGCTGATACCAACCGCCGCTGCCGATTATCTCGAATATGAGCGCTTCCAGATGATAGGTTCGCTTGCTTCCCACATTGACTCAGGTAAAATAAAAGTATTTTCTATCAATAGTATCAACAATGAAAGCTGGCTGAACAAACAGATGCAGGGCGAGCATAAAGGCATTCGCCACAATCAATTCAACAAATATGTTTTTGATGAAGTAATTCCATTTATAAAAAATAATACTTCGTGGGATACGCCTATCATTATTTCCGGTGCCAGCTTCGGCGCATTGCATAGCATGAATTTATTTTTGAAACGCCCCGATCTGATTAATGGGGTTATTGCCATGAGTGGTGTATATGATTTGCATGAATATACCGATGGCTTCAATGATGACCAGGTATATTTTAATTCGCCGATGAATTATATGCCCAACCTTACCGACGATTGGTATCTGAATAATATTCGTAAGAGCAATCACATTCACATTCTCTCCGGCAGCGGCGAATATGAAGCACCTGATGCAGCACGTGCCTTTGCCGGTGTGTTGTATAATAAAGGCATCAATTACGAACTGGATATATGGGGTAGTGATATGAGGCACGACTGGCCTACTTGGCGTGACATGCTGCCGTATTATATTGAGTCAAGATTTTAGTTAAAATAACTTTTCGGGAACTCAAAGCTTTCAAAACTTTTACTGAAAATTTTTTTTATGAAATATATCATTTACGCTTTTTTACTTTCTTTTATTTTTTCGTGTAACCTTCACCGTGAGGAGAGCAATCCATCAGATGGTTCAGTTAGTGTTAAAGATTATTTTAATTATGGAGATACCGGCGTACGTACCGCCGGAATTAAATTAATCCCTATCAAAACGGCTGTGGGAACTTTCCACGTTTGGACAAAAAGATTTGGTAATAATCCGAAAATAAAAATATTGTTATTGCACGGCGGCCCGGCAACCGGGCACGAATACATGGAATGTTTCGAAAGCTTTTTTCCGCAGGAAGGCTATGAGTTTTACGAATACGATCAGCTTGGGGCACCTTATAGTGATCAGCCAACGGATAGCAGTTTATGGACTATTGACCGCTATGTAGACGAAGTGGAACAGGTAAGGAAAGCCATAGGAGCGGATTCAAGCAATTTTTATGTATTGGGAAATTCGTGGGGTGGTATGTTGGGAATGGAATATGCATTGAAGTATCAGCAACACATGAAAGCATTGATCGTTGCAGATATGGTTGCAAGTATTCCTGATTATAACAAATATGCTTACAATGTACTTGCAAAGCAAATGGACCCACAAGTATTCCGGGAGATCATGGATATTGAAAAGAAAAAAGATTTTGATAACCCGAGATATGAAGAATTGCTTACGCCGAATTTTTATGAAAAACATATTTGTCGCTTATTGCCATGGCCTGATCCGGTAGTGCGGGCTTTCACGCACATGAATAATACTAAGGTATCAAAACAAATTTATGTAATGATGCAGGGGCCTTCCGAATTTGGCGCCAGCGGCCGTTTGGCAAATTGGGATATCAAGGACAGCCTGAAAGCTATTTATATTCCCACATTAATGGTTGGAGCGAAATATGACACGATGGACCCTGCCGCGATGGAAGCACAAAGCAAGATGGTGCAACATGGAAAATATTTGTATTGCCCCAACGGAAGCCATTTATGTATGTGGGACGATCAAAAAGTTTTTATGAATGGCGTAATTGGTTTTATAAATGATGTGAATGCAGGAAAGTTTTAAATGAAACACCTGATATGATTTGAGTTTTATTCTTAATGCAACTTTCATACTTATTTAGAACTTACAATTCACTATTAAAATTACTTTTGCAGGATGGAGAAGAAATTATTTCTGCTGGATGCAATGGCGCTCATTTATCGCGCATACTATGCACTCATCCGCAGCCCGATAGTAAATACAAAAGGAAAGAACACTAATGCACAGTTTGGCTTTACCAATACTTTGTTTGATTTATTAAGCAAAGAAAAACCCACGCATCTTGCCGTAGCGTTCGATACGGAAGCGCCTACCGAACGTCATACAGACTTTGAAGCATACAAAGCAACGCGGCAGGAAGCACCGGAAGATTTAATTGTTGCCCTTCCTGATATAAAAAAAATTATTGCAGGATTTAATTTACCCGTTGTGGAATGTGACGGGTACGAAGCCGATGATATAATTGGCGGGCTTGCACAGCAGGCAGCCAAACAGGGCTATGAAGTTTTTATGGTAACGCCTGATAAAGATTATGGACAATTAGTGACGGATAAAATAAAAATTTATAAACCCGGTTACCAGGGCGGAACATTTGAAATATTGGGGCCGAAAGAAGTTTGTGAAAAATGGGGAATAAAAAATGTAAACCAGGTAATAGATGTACTCGCATTGATGGGCGATGCAGTGGATAATATTCCGGGCATTGCAGGTGTTGGAGAAAAAACTGCAGCAAAATTATTAGCGCAATATGAAACGCTTGAAAATGTATTGGGCGATGCAGATAATATAAAAGGCGCATTGGGAGAAAAGATTCGTGCAGGCAAAGAGGCAGCCATCATGAGTAAGAAACTGGCTACCATCATCACTGATGTTCCGTGCAAGTTTCACCAGGAAGATTTTAAAGTAAAAGCATATAACACCCAGGCATTAAAAGAAATTTTTACCGAGCTTGAATTTAAAACATTAGGCAAAAGAATTTTGGGAGATGAATACAATGTATTTGTTGTAGAAAAAAAAGTGGTGCAAACTGATTTATTCGGAAACGCAATGGAGCAGCCGGTTCCAGCACCTGAAGAAGAAAAATCTATTGAAGAAAAAACAGGACTTGCTGCAGATAAAAATATTCATAACACACCGCATACCTATTCTCTTATTGAAGGGGATGCCGCTATAAAAGATTTGGTAAAAAAATTATCCGCTCAAAAAGAAATTTCTTTTGATACGGAAACAACCAACATTGATGCCAACGAAGCCGAACTTGTTGGCCTGAGTTTTTCATTCAAAGATTGGGAAGCCTATTATGTTCCCTGCCCTGTTGATACGGAAGCGGTAATCAAAATTCTAAATCATTTTAAAAAATTATTTGATGATGAATCTATAACATGGATTGGGCAAAATATAAAATATGATGCATTGGTATTGAAATGGTATGGCTTTGAGCTAAAGGGAAAATTGTTTGATACGATGCTGGCGCATTATGTTATAGAAAGTGATGGCCGCCGCAACATGGATTTATTAAGCGCCCAGTATCTCGGCTATGTTCCGGTTTCCATAACAGAGTTGATTGGAAAAAAGGGAACAAAGCAGGGCAACATGCGCGATGTGGAAGTGGAGAAAGTGAAAGAATATGCAGCGGAAGATGCCGATATAACAAGGCAATTGAAAAATATTTTTGTTCCTTACCTGAAATCGAAAAAAGTTGAAGAAGTATTTTATGAAGTAGAAACGCCTTTAGTAAAAGTATTAACGGATATGGAATACGAAGGTGTAAAGATTGACATGAATTTTTTGAAAGTGTATTCAAAAGAATTAGAAGCCGAAGCGGCTAAATGCGAACAGCGCGTTTATCAGCAGGCCGGCATAAAATTCAACATTGCTTCTCCGAAACAATTGGGCGAAGTTTTATTTGGCAAACTTCAGTTAGATACCGGAAGGAAAACAAAAGGCGGGCAACATTCCACCAGCGAAGATGTGTTGATAAAACTTGCGAAAGATAACCCGATTGTGGAAGATATTTTAAGCTTTCGCGAACTGACCAAATTAAAATCCACCTATGTAGATGCATTGCCATTATTGGTCAATTCGAAAACACAGCGCGTACACACCACGTATGGGCAAGCTATTGCTGTTACCGGAAGATTGAGCAGCAATAATCCTAATCTCCAAAACATACCAATAAGAACAGAACGGGGAAGAGAGATACGCAAAGCATTTATTCCGCGCGATACGGATCATGTAATTATTTCTGCAGATTATTCGCAAATAGAATTGCGCATTGTAGCGGCCATTAGCGGCGACCCCGCCATGTGTGATGCGTTTAAACAGAATAAAGACATTCATACAGCCACTGCTGCAAAAGTTTTTAATGTTGCTGAAAGTGAGGTTACAAAAGAAATGCGCTACAAAGCCAAGAGTGTAAACTTTGGAATTATATATGGCCAGGGCGCTTTTGGCCTTGCTGAAAACCTTGGCATATCCAGATCGGAAGCAAAAGAGATAATTGATAATTATAAAAAACAGTTTGCCAATATTCAAAAATATATGGATGAATCCATTGTTTTTTGTAAAACTAACGGTTACGTACAAACGCTGATGGGCCGCAAGCGCTGGCTCCGCGATATTAATTCTTCTAACTTTACTGTTCGCGGCTATGCAGAACGAAATGCCATCAACTCGCCCATACAGGGAACGGCAGCCGATATGATAAAACTGGCTATGATTAAAATACATGATGAGTTTAATAAGAAAAAGCTGAAATCAAAAATGATCTTGCAGGTGCATGATGAATTGGTATTCGATGCACTTAAAAGCGAAGCAGAAAAAATAAAACCCATTATCCTGAATTGTATGCAGACTGCATTACAACTGCCGAACCATGTGCCCACCAATGCCGAAATAGGAGTGGGCGACAACTGGCTGGAAGCGCATTAATACTCCTGAATGTTATGCAACTCTCAACAAACATCCTTTCCTTTTTAAAAAAACTCGATTTGAATATTCCTCTTCCCGATCATGTGGAAGTAATGAATCCTTTTAAAGAAAAATCAACCTTTGAAATTTGTAAAAAATTTTATCATCAATATTATAACGATAATAATCCACGCCGGTTAATATTAGGGATTAATCCCGGCAGGTTTGGTGGCGGCATCACAGGTATTCCCTTTACTGATCCCATTCATTTAAAAAATATTTGTGGTATTGAAAATTCTTTACAGAAAAAAAAGGAGCTGAGCGCTGTTTTCATTTATGAAATGATAGCGGCTTTCGGTGGCGCAGAAAAATTTTATGGCGAATTTTATATCTCCTCTACCAGCCCACTTGGTTTTATAAAGCATAATAAGAACATGAATTATTATGATGATAAAAAATTGGAAGAAAGCCTGAAAGATTTTATCATTGAATGCATAAACCTCCAGTTGAAGTTTGGAATGAAAACGGATATTGCTTACTGCTTTGGAGAAGGGAAGAATTTTTTATACCTCGAAAAATTAAATAAGGAGCAAAAATTTTTTGGTCAGATAATCCCGTTGCCGCATCCGAGGTTTATCATGCAGTACAAGTTGAAAAAGAAACAGGAGTATATTGATTATTATATTAGGTACCTGCAAAGCGATGTCTTATCAGGATAAAGCCTGAAGATATTAAGATAAAAGTATCATTCAGCTTATGACCTCAACTTTTCGTAACGCGATTGAATATACAGGATAATGTGCGTAGCAAGAAGCAGTTCGCAAACAATTTCTTTTACGATCATAGGTTAAGCATTGTTTCTGGTTAGCAATAACACTATAACGCTGATTGCTTGCTGTTTATTTTGTATGCCGGAAATACCAGCTGCTACTTTACTTTCATATTCACCGGGTCCCAATGCACAATCTCATTTTTGAAATAGCTGACATTGCATGCCAATGCAGGCGCAGCAGCCCTGAAGCCAAAGACAGGGTCCTCTACCACCGTCTTTCCTGTTCTTACCGCATCAAAAAAATTAATGTGATGCTGCAAATGTGGATCAAAATTTTCGGGCGCTTTATAAATATAATCGGGTTTATCTTTCCTGCTTTGCTGCTCCGGTGTATATTTTTCATTATATCTTTTCTTTAGCTCTTCCTGCATTTTTTTTGGATAAGTATCCAAAGCATCCCATCCGCCAATGCCCGGCGCCTCCGGCATTTTGCTGTGGTGCACGGTAAGGCTATCGCCATCAACCACAATGGTGCCTTCATCACCAACAAAGCGCGTAACTTCTGAGCCACCGGTGCCGCTAACAAAGTTTACCTGCAACGTGAGTTGAAAAGGTGAGTGCTCTTTTGTTTCGGGATATTGCATAATCCCAGCCATTAAATCCGGCACATTGCGCCCGTCTTTCCAATAGCATAATTGACCTGATGCAAATATTTTTTCCGGCCCTTTTGAATCGGTAATCACATGCGTGCCCGATAAAAGATGTACAAATAAATCTCCTGCCACGCCCGTTCCGAATTCTTTATAATTTCTCCACCAGAAAAATTTTTTTGGATCGTACGGCATCTTCCCCATTCCTTCAATATAACGGTCCCAATCAACTGTTTTTGGCGAGCCGTCTGTTGGCATGGTATATTCCCATGCACCCAATGCATCCTGCCGGTCATAAATTGCATTTACCATGTTTAATTTCCCGATGGCACCGCTTTTATATAATTCATGCGCTTTTTGAAAAACAATATTGCTTACATACTGGCTGCCCACCTGCATTACTTTGCCACTTGCCTTATGCACAGCTATCACATCATGTCCTTCGTCAATGTAATGCACCATCGGTTTTTCGCAATACACATGCTTCCCTGCTTTTAATGCATCTTTTGTAATGCGCGCATGCCATAGGTCGGCGGTGGATATAATTACTGCATCAATATCTTTTCGCTGTAAAATTTTTCTATAATCATTAGTGGTAAAAATATCCGTGCCGTATAATTCTTTTGCATGTTCCAGCCTTCCGGTATAAAGATCGCAGGCAGCCACTATTTTCACGCCCGGCACTTTTACGGCAGTTGCTGCATTATTATTTCCCATGATGCCCATGCCAATCATGCCAACATTTACCTGGTCATTCGATGAAAAATTCTTTTGATAATTAATAATAAATTCTTCTGCTTTTTGCTTTGTGGCAAATGATGCAAGATGCCCTGCACCAATAGCAAGTGTTGTTCCGCCAAGTTGCTTAATAAAATTTCTCCGGGAGGGTTGTTTCTTTTTTTGCATGGAAAATGTTTTAAAATAAAAATGACTGAAATGAAATGTCGTCAAATTGTACGAATAAATTTAAAACAGATTTGGATAAAATCAGTTTAAAAATTTTTTTGCAATGATGAATGACGGTGTCGTCCGTCATTGCGAGCCGGCTAATAAAAGTTGAATTGAATAGAATGAACCTAAGGCGAAGCAATCTTATTCAGTGAGTTTACAATAAGATTGCCACAAAGTTTTCGGCAAACACTTTTTAATATCAGGCACTACGCCTGAAAACTTTTCGCAATAACTTTAAAACAAAAACCTGCAACATCTGCTGCAGGTTTTCAAACTATGAGCGAAAATTATCAGAACCAACTACCAGTCCATCGTTCATCATATTTATTTCCCATCTTTCTTTTTCTCCTTCTCACTTGCGCATTATGTTTAAACATTGTTGTAAACATTAAGAGTATAAATGGAATGGTTAATGGCGGAATGCCCATCATTGAAATCCACTTGCCTCCAAACATGCGGCGCATCGGGCGTTTCAGCCTCTCTGCAATCAGGTACATGCTGGGAACAATAACCAGTGTCATAAAGAATGCAAATGCCAAACCGAAAATGATTGTCCATGATAATGGCTTCCAGAATTGAACACTATCACCACCAAAAAATATATGAGGGTTCAAATCGCTAAACAGCGTAACAAAGTTGATGTTGAAACCAATTGCCAATGGAATCAGGGCAAGTATTGCTGCCATTGCTGTAAGCATTACCGGGATGATTCTTGTTTTGCCGGCCTGTATCACCGCTTCTCTTGTTTTCAATCCGCGTGCTCTTAACTCATCAGCAAATTCAATTACCAAAATACCATTCTTCACTACGATACCTGCAAGGCCTACCACACCAAGCCCCGTCATTACTACCGACACTTCCATTCCTGATATAGCAAATCCAAGTATTACACCGATTATACTAAAGATGATCTCTGTCAATATAATTACAGGCTTGCTTACAGAATTAAATTGTAACACAAGAATGAATAATATCAGCATAAGCGCAATAACCAAAGCTGAACCCAAAAAGGAAGCAGTCTCCGCTTGTTGTGCGCCTTCGCCCGTTTGAGTGATAGTAACTTCACCGGCAGGTTTATGAAAATTTTCAATGGCTGTTTTAATTTTTGCATTCACTTCTGTTGGCGTATGATCACTTGTTACATTGGAGAATAATGTGATTACGCGTTTTACATTTTTTCTTTTGATACTTCCGAAAGTGCTGGTATAATCAACGTCCACGAGTGAGCTGATAGGTACCTGCTTCACCTGTCCCGATGCCATATCCCTGAACACCACTTTCATGTTCAGCAAATCGGTCAGGCTCTTTCGCTGCATTTCATTATTGCGTATTTGTATTTTATATTCATCTTCTCCATCTTTTATTTTTGATACTTCATCCCCAAATAATGCGGTTCGTATCTGCATGCCTATCTGCTGGCTCGAAACACCTGCTGAAAGCGCACGCTGACGATTTACCGTAAGTGTAATTTCCGGATTGGTGAGATCAACATCCATTTTTAATTCTTCTATTCCCGGAATTTGTAAACTATCTAAATATTGCTTCAAAGATTTTGCAGTAGTGGTAAGTACATCAAAATCTTCACTGGCTATTTCAATGTTAATCGGGGGATCAGTTGGAGGCCCGTCACTTTCCTGTGCCACTGAAATTTCTGCACCGGGAATTCCTTTTACCGCTGCCCTGATGGAATCAAGATAAGGCGCGGTGGAATGGCCGTTTCTTTTTGCATACTCAACAAATGAAACCTGCACACGACCAAGATTTGGTTCGGTGCTGCGATCGTTGCTGTTAGGATCAGAAGCTCCGATCGCTACATTGGAAATTACGCTTTCTACAATTGGATTCGGTGTATTGTCCGGCCCGTTCAATACTTTCATTACCTTACTTTCCAGCGTTTTTGTAATAGAGTCTGTATAATCAACGCTGGTGCCTACGGGCATTTTCAAATACACATAAATAAAATTAGGATCGCCTTTCGGAAAAAATACTACGGGTACTTTTCTTATTCCAAAAAATATAAATGAAAAAACCAGTAACCCGAAGGTTGCAAAAAGAAGTTTCACCGGGTTCCATCCTTTGAGTGCCCAACGCAATGACTGCTCATAACGCCGCATGATGGCCGGTAATATTTTTTCCTGGAATTTATGAATCACTCCATCAAATACATACCGGTTTAATACCACTAATATTGAAAAAAAGATCAGAAGGTTTCCCAGGAAGGGAACTTTTACCAAATCGAAGAATATACCTGCAATCAATGGAATTAAAAATGCTTTGCTTTTAAAAACATCCGATTTTCTTTTTACACCGGGTTCATCAGGATGATTCATAAAATCAACTGCAAATACCGGGTTCATGATGAAGGCAACAATCAATGAAGCAGCAAGAGTAAAAATGAGCATCGTAGGTAAATAAATCATAAACTTACCGATGATGCCCGGCCAGAAGAGTAACGGAAAAAACGGGGCCAGCGTGGTAAGTGTTCCGGTAAGCACCGGTATAAAAATTTCGCCCGCAGCCATCTTTGCAGCATTCACTGCATTAATTCGTCCTTTGTTTTGAGAAAAAATCCGGTGTGTGTTTTCAATTACTACTATTGCATCGTCCACAATAATTCCCAATCCAAAAAGTAATGCGAACAACACCATGAAGTTTAAAGTAACATCAGTGCCAATGATGAGTTTGGCGGCAGGTAAAAACATAAATGCGACGAACATACTCAGTGGTACAGATAATGCCACAAAGAATGCATTGGTAACTCCCATGAAGAACATCAGGATAAGCAATACCAATAAGAAACCAATGACGATGGAGTTTACCAGGTCGTTAAATGAATTACGTGTAGAAGTGCTGGTATCGCCCGTTACTACCACATGCAGATTAGCGGGTAATATATTACCCTGCATATCTTTTATAGCGGCTTTTACTGCATCGGATGTTTCAATAAGATTTTCACCTTCTCTTTTAATGATGTTTAGCGTAACAACATTTTTGCCATTGAGCCTTGCATAACTTTCTGCATCTTTTACGGTGTCTTTTATGTTGGCAATGTCTTTTAAATAGATAGGTTGCCCATTGGTATTGCGAACGATGATTTGTTTAATATCATCTGCTGTTTTAAACTGGCCTTTGAGCTGAAGGGTGCGTTTCATATTTCCTACTTCCAGCAAGCCGCCGGATATATCAAGATTTTCGCCTTTCACTGCCTGGTCAATATCATTGAAGGTGATGCCGGCACTTTGCATCTTATAATTATCTACGTTTATCTGGAACTCGCGCTCCGGAGCGCCCACAATATCCACTCTCGTTATCTCGGGAATATCTTCTAATTTATCTTTTGCATCGTCTGCAAATTTTTTCAGTTTAATCATGTCGTAGTCACCGCTAAGGTTTACATACATGATTGGTATTTCACTGAAGTTTACTTCCAGCACATTGGGTTGTTGAGTAAGATCCGTAGGTAAATCTGTCTTTGCACGATCCACCGCATCTTTTGTTTTTTGCAAGGCGACATCTTTATCTACATCGGTGGAATACTGAACAAGAATGGCTGAATAATCCTGCACTGATGTGCTGGTGATTTTATCTATCTTGGCACCGGTAATGCCTTTCAGTTGTTTTTCGATAGGTTTGGTTACAAGGTTTTCTATGTCTTTTGGCGAATTACCTACGAAAGGTGTCTGCACATAAATGTACGGTATCGCTATATCAGGAAATTGTTCCTTTGGTAATGTAACAAACTCTTTTATACCCCAGCCGGAAATAAACAGCATCGCCAGGTAGATAACCGTTTTGTTCTTTATTGCCCAGCTTGTAGGTTTAAACTCCTTAAATTTTTCAGTTAGATTTTCCAATACACTCATAAAATAATTTTATGTTGATAAGCAGTGATGCAATTATATTCCTGTGCTTGTAGTGGTGATGGGCTGGCCATCAAATGTAGCCTGGTAGCCTGCAGTAATTAGTTGATCCCCCGGTTGCAGGCCTGATTTTATTTCCACCTCATCGCCATAAGACTGCCCGATTTGTACGGTACGTTTTTTTGCAATAAGCTTATCATCTTCTTTTGCTGCTACCAAAACAAATTTTCCATCAAGATCAGTTTGTAAAGTATTTACATTAATGACCACTGTACTCGGCACAGCATAATCCAATATTTTTACTTTTGCAATTTGATTAGGTTTTAAGTTTAAACCTTTGGGTGCAATAATTTCTGCAACAAAACCCCTGTTGTTAGCACCAATCGTTTCGCTTAAGAATGATACAGTGCCGGTGAATGATTGATTAAGATCAGGAATGTTTACATCCACTTTAGATCCCTTTTCTACTTTACCTGCATAATTTTCAGGAATCGTTACGGTAATTTTTAAATTACCATTATCCACCACTTTTATATAACCAACAGTGCTAAACATTTCACCCACATGAGCCGTTACTTCGTCCACCGTACCGTTTACATCGCTGTAAACAATTGTTTGATTGTATGCCGCCTGTGTTGCACTCATGTTCGCCTGGAGTGTTTTTAACTGTGCCTGCAATGCTTCTACATTTGTTTTATCCTGCAGCAATTGTACTTCTGTTCCGATATGTTGATCCCAAAGATTTTTTTGACGATCATAAATAGATTGCGCAAGAGTTAGCTGGGCCTTCACACTGCCCACTTGTTGCGTTGCTGCATCCAGGTTTTGTTTTGCGATAGCATCATCTAATTTTGCGACAAGCTGGCCTTTTCTTACACGGTCGCCTTGTTTTACATAAATGGCCTTTATCTGGCCCGGCTGACCGGGAGGCACTATGTAAGAAACATTTTTATTATCCACGCTTCCCTGCAGTTCGATGTAATGGTTGAACGGCTGGTAAGCAATGGTAGTAAGCGACACCAGCTTTGGCTTTTGTTTGGAAGCACTGCTCGTATCTAACTTATCAATTTCTTTTTCCAATGCAGTGATCTTATCATCGAGCGATGAACGATCTTTTTTCAATGCTTCCAGTCTTGATTTTTTTGAAGCAAGGTTTGCATTGTCTTTATTACTTCCGTTACTGTTTTCACAAGAAGTAGCAAACGCAAGACATAAAGTAACGAAACTGAGTTTTATTATTTGTTGCATTGTATTAATATTAAAATGTATGATTATGATAATTTTTTAAAGTTTACCTGTAGCCTGTAAATAATTAATCTTGGCAATGATGGCATCGTATAATGAATTGTAATAATTGTTTTGCGCAGTAATCAAATCCACTTCTGCCTGGTTTATTTCCTGATTGCTGCCTACGCCCTGGTCATATTTCAATTTGGTGGAATTGTAAACACTTTCTGCCAGTTCAATATTTTTCTTTTGTGCATCCATGGTAATGATTGCAGACTTTATGTTTAACCTGGACTGTGCAACATCATTATCAATAGAAGCTTTCAACTGGTCAATGCTGTTTTGTGTTTTTTCCAAATCCACTCTTGCCGAAGCAATTTTTGCATTGGTGGCTCCTCCAAGAAACAATGGAATAGAAAGCTTAAAACTCATAAATGAAGTAGTGAAGTAAGGTTCACCACGCTTGAAAAAACTGAAAGTGGTTCTTTGTGCGTTTTGCACAATATTGGCATCAAAGCTCAGCGTAGGTATCTTGCTTAATTGATATCTTTTTATATTATACTGCTGAAGGGTGGATTGTAAAGAGAGCAATTGAAAATCTTTTCTGTCACGATAATTATAATTCTCGTCCAGTATGTTCGATTTTATTTCTTCATCGGATAAAGTATCGGTAAGAACAAGGCTATCCTTTTGAGGAAGATGCATTAAAAACTTTAATCCTTCCATACCCGCATCAATCTGGTTTTGCGCGGTAAGCCGTTGCGTGTATAAATTATTTAATTGTACCTGCACTTTATCCACATCTAATTTTTCTGCAAAACCATTCTTGTAAATTTCTTTTGTATCGTGAAGTAGTTTTTCAAAATTGTCAATGTTGGCGCTGATAGTACCAATTTGCCTTTTGCCAACTGCGAGTTGGTAATAAATTTTGTAAACATTCGCTTTTATTTGTTCTTTAGTCACCTCGGCAGCTTTTACATAAAAATCAATGGAGGTTTTCCGGGCTTGAAGGCCAACAAAAACCTGCCCGTCAAAAATTATTTGTTGCAGATCTGCTCCATAATTCCCGTTATATTTTGTTCCAAACTTTATTGGTTCATACGTGCCAGCGGGCCCTCCAAAAAATTGTGCCGGAATAAGACTGGTAGGTATGGACAAATAATCAATCAATGAAACATTTGCTGTTACCTGCGGGTATGCTGCAGCGGTAATTTGTTTATTCATTTGCTTCTGCGACTCAATATCGAGCAGTGCACTCTTTACCTGCGTTGCATTGGCTAATGCATAATCAACCGCTTGCTTTGCGGTAAAATAATGTACTGAGCTTGTATCATTCTGCTGCGCCTTCACGTTTGCGCCCAATGCAATCATTAATATAAAAAATGATAGGGTCTTTTTTACCGTCATAACATATTTTTTTGTTTGCCCGACGTTTCGGGAATTTTATGCTGATATTTCAATATTAACTTGTAACCTTTTGTACTCGCAATGCCAAAAAGAAAAAGCAAGATGAGTTCGCGGTGCAATGTGGCCAATGAATATTTGTTTTTTGGAAATAATTCTTCGTTGAATGGAATCATCACTGTTTCGAGCCTGGCTTTTACCGTAATATCTATGTTCAAATCGGGCCGGTACAATTCTTCCCGGATGCCGCGTTCAATATTTTGCCGGATATTTTCGTAAAGGAATTTGTATTTGAAATCTTTAAACTTTTTAAAAGTTTCGGGGTAATTGCGTTCAATATCGAACAGGATAGACGGATTCATTTCGCTGAATACCGACTCCAGCATTTCCAATGCAAGAAACACTTCGTGGATGGCGTTTTCAGCATCCTGCCGGCTATATTGGCAGCGTTCCTTGTTGTATTTTAAAAGGTCGCTGATTACGGCATCCACCAATTCATTTTTATCGGAAAATGAATGATAAATTGTTTTTTTTGAAACACCCAATTGAGCAGCGATCTCGTCCATTGTTACGGATTTGATTCCATAACGGCGATACAGTTCATCGGCTTTTTGTTTTATTCTGTCTTTAATTTCCATCGGGCGGCAAAACTATGGAAACTTTTTGAGTAACGAGAGTTTCCGTTACTAATTTTTCAGCAAGCGGCCTTTTTTCGTGATGAACGGCACAAGGTTTAACTTTACTTTTAATTTTTATTTATATGCATAAATCTCCGAGATACCAGAAGTTCATCCAATATTTTTTACAGGGATTATTAATCTTGGGCCCGGTTTCTATAACGCTGTATTTTATTTACGCTGTTTTCGACAAGATTGATAATATTCTAAGGCCCGAAATTAATATTCCGGGTATTGGATTTGTAATCATTATTATTTTTATCATTCTCGTTGGCTACCTGAGTTCTTTCTTTGTACTGGGAAGAGTCCTGTCGGTAATGGATAAATTTTTGGAACGAACCCCGGGTATCAAACTTTTTTATTCGTTCGTAAGAGATTTTTTTGAGGCATTTGCGGGAGAGAAAAAAAAATTTACCAAAGGAGTGCTGGCAAATGTAGATGATACGGATGTGTGGAGGGTAGGTTTTATTACGCAGGATGATATGACCCATTTTGGTTTGGAAAATTATGTAGCGGTATATATTCCTATGGCATATTCTGTAGCTGGCAATGTATATATAATACCCAAAGAAAGGATACGGCCACTGACAAACATAAGCGCTACGCAATCTATGAAATTTGCGGTGAGTGGTGGTGTTACAGAAACTATTTACGAAGGCACTGCAAATACGACGCCGGAAGAGATAACCAAAACATAAAGTTGTGCTCTTGAAAAAAATATTTTTTATTACGGTTCTTGTTTGTGTTGCTTCCAATT
>Ga0209178_1000216_pt1 | contig 15637 bp, 11 predicted proteins | sample GAAS200_FD_187521 | JGI IMG/M metagenome (GOLD analysis project Ga0209178, IMG submission 187521) | Agricultural soil microbial communities from Georgia to study Nitrogen management - GA AS200 (SPAdes) (version 2) | ecosystem: Environmental > Terrestrial > Soil > Agricultural land | place: USA... | reverse complement strand
TATACTCTGGCAAAAAGGTTTTACAAAAGTTTATACAAATATTCATGATTATGGCTGGTGGTATTTGCCGGTAAGCCTGGTTATTTCCATGTTGCTGCACGAAACGTATTATTATTGGTTGCATCGCTGGATGCACCATCCGCGTGTTTTTAAAATCGTTCACAAGGTTCATCACGACAGCAATATCACCAGCCCGTTTACCGCATTCTCCTTTCATCCGCTGGAAGGTGTATTGCAGGCAATATTTTTCCCGGTAGTGCTTTTATTTTTACCGATGCATTATTATATCATTATTGTGCAACTCGTAATCATGTCACTCAGCAGCGTCATTAATCACCTCGATATAGAAATTTATCCTAAGAATTTTAATAAAAATATTTTTGGTAAATGGCTTATCGGCGCCACACACCATTCGCTGCATCATAAACAATTCAAATATAACTACGGCTTATATTTTACTTTTTGGGATAAAATAAGAAAAACAGAAAGCCCTTTATTTAATGAGTTGTTTGAAACAGCAACAAAAAAAATGTAAAAAAATTCTTATCAACACAGCGCAGTTTACAACCACTATAAATTATAGAACACAAAACTCAAACACATTATCTTTGCCACTCAAAAAAACTTTCGAATGAAAAAAATATTTTTTCTTGGTGTAATTATATCAGCAATTAACTTAGGATGTTCTCATAAAATGAGCGCCAATAAGAGCAACCAGGTTACCAAAGCCGCTGTTGGAAATGCAGGCAATAACGGTATGATCAATTTACAAAAAGGGCAAAATTATACTGTGGAAAGTAAGACCACCACATCCAGCAGCTCGGAAGTACAGGGTCAAACGATGGAAACAAATGCGAATGTAACTACTACTTACAATCTTGAGGTAACTGATATTGCCGGCGAAAACTATAAGATGAATAATAAAATTGCTTCCATTAAAATGAACATGACTACGATGGGGCAAAGTGTGAATTTCGATTCAGATAATAAAGATGATATGAACGGAGAAATTGGATCAACAGTAAAAGGGATGATCAACAATCCGCAAACTATAGTGATGGACAAATCAGGAAATATTATTACAGACAGTACTAAAAGCGCGGATTCATCAAAAGCAGGTGATAGTATGAACCCAATGGCAATGATGATGAAACAAATGGGCGACCCTGCACAGCAAGGTTATGGGGCAAAGATGGCATTTGAACATCTGCCAGCAGGTGCCAAAGTGGGCACTGCGTGGCAGGATTCTGTTTCTAAAAATGGCAATACGACCATCACACATTTTATCATCACTGCAATAAACGCAGATACCGCTACTATAAAAATTTCGGGTACAGATAACCGTGAGTCTAAAATAGAAATACAGGGAATGGATATACAAACAAACACCAAAGGCACTATTAGCGGAGAAGCAAAAGTAAATATCAACACAGGAGTTATCTTCAAAAATTCAACCACTATGGATGCAAAAGGGACTATCTCTGCAATGGGGCAGGATATTCCGACAACTATAAAAGCAATTACGATAAATACAGTTACACCGGAATTTTTACCGGCAAAAGTTTATTAAAAACTCTTTTGTGCCGCTGCAATAATTTTATTATCCTTTTGCTGAAGGAATACAACTATTGAAAGGTTAGCTGTATTTGCTGAAGTAGGTATATCAAGTGATGCATCATTATCACCTGCAGTAATTTTATTTTTAGTAACAAAATCTCTTACCACATTATATTCAGTGAGTGTTCTTCCGCCATTCTCGCCTGCTTTAACACCGGTAGTTATTTGCTTTTCCACTATGGCAATATTGGCCACACTTTTATTAATGTTCCCCGAAACAGTATAATGTATCAGCGCTTTTCCATTTTCATTTTTTATTGTTTCAATGCTTACATCAGCATCGTTGTTTTGTGAAAAAGCTTTTTGAACGGCATGAATAATTTTGTTTGAATCGCTGCCGATCATTTCGTTTCCGCCATTTACTATTAATTGCGGCGTATATACGTCGGCATGCAATGCCGATGCATAATTTAGCTGGCGTTTGGTGAATGATGCAGTGCTATAAGGATCCGTCCATCCCATACGATTCCAGTAATCAACATGAAATGCGAGTGCAATAATATGAGGCATTTGGGAAAAACTTCCGAGCAGCTTGTCTGCAGAAGGGCAACTGGAGCATCCCTGCGATGTAAATAATTCCAGCACAGCAGTACCATTACCTGCGGAATCAGCAGCGGCGCTAATTGGAACTTCATTTTTATGTTTGCTTTTTACACCGAAGCATGAAACAAAAAATATTGCCGCGAACATGAGCAGCGAATAAAAGGAGTTGAAAGACTTTCTCATAATTTTTTATTTAAAATACGTGGCTCGTTTGAAAAAGGTTTTATTTAAAAATATTTTAACTTTTATACTGGTTTATTATATCGTGCAGCTTTAATAAAGTGATATTATTTTTGCATCGTGAAAAAATATTACAGGTACTTAGCTTATTTTTTATTCTGGATTTTTTATTTCATTGTTACAAGAAGTATTTTCCTTATTTATCATCATAGCCTTTCAGCTACATTAACCGGTAGCGACATCTTCAATGTTTTTTTGTATGGATTAAAGATGGACGTATCTTTTACTTCGTACCTCTGTATATTTCCTTTCCTGCTTTTTGCATTGAATGCCGCTTTTATAAAACTGCGCGTGAATAAGATAATACAAATCTACACGGTAATATTAGTTTTAATCATTTCTTTTGTATCAACGGCAGACCTTGAGTTGTACCGTGCGTGGGGATTCAGGATGGACGCCACTCCCCTGCAATATCTTTCATCACCCCGCGAAATGATTGCCTCTGCATCTTCATCACCGGTTGTTGGGTTACTCGCTATTTTTATTTTGCTCTCTGTTTTATTTGTATGGCTTTACAAAAAGTTTTTTTCAAAATATATTTCTATTCAGCCAGCAAGATCATGGTTGCATCTTGCTGTTTCATTATTTCTCATTGCATTTTTATTTGTGCCTATTCGCGGGGGCATTCAAAAGATACCGATGAATAGCAGCGATGTTTATTTTTCAAGAAAAATGTTTGCCAATCATGCAGCCATAAACCTTCCGTGGAATATTATGTTTTCAATTTTAAACAGGCATAATACCAAAAACCCGTTTGATTATTTTACCAACGGCAAAGATAAACAAATGGTGGATTCATTATACAACACCGGCCCGGTAAGGATTCCGCACATTCTTACTACTCAAAGGCCAAATATTATTTTCATCATACTGGAAAGTTATACGGCAAAATTTATGGCAAGTCTTGGCGGTGAAAAAGGAGTAACGCCGCACATAGACAGCATTGCAAAAGATGGTTTGTTATTTACAAACATTTATGCAGCCGGCGACAGGAGCGAAAAAGGACAAGTGGCAGTGTTGAGCGGTTATCCAAACCAGGCAATCACTTCTATTATAAAAACGCCAACAAAAACGCAGCATCTCGCCTCCATTACTCAAATTTTAAATAAACAAGGATATTATACAAGTTATACTTATGGCGGCGAACTTGAATTTGCAAATATCAAATCTTATCTTTTGAATACCGGGTTTGATAAACTGGTAAGCAAATATTCTTTTCCTGAATCAACAAGAACAACCTCGTGGGGTGTACACGATGCAATTGTATTGGATACTTTTTTTAATGACATCCGTCATCAGCAGCAACCATTCTTTGCAACATTATTTACACTCAGCAGTCATGAACCTTTTGATGTACCGTACCACAAGTTTGGCGGCAGTGATGTAACTGCTAAGTTTAGAAACTCCGTTGCATATACAGATAGTTGCATTGGCCATTTTATACGGAAATTAAAAAACGATTCTTTATGGAAGAACACATTGATTGTGCTGGTGGCTGATCACGGGCATCCGCTCCCCGGTAATGATCGCGATGATCTTCCCTCCAAATTTCATATACCGTTAATCTTTACCGGCGGTGCTTTAAAAGTAAAAGGTACCATAGCTACTATCGGATCGCAAACAGATATTATTACCACGCTGCTCGATCAGTTTTCTATTAACAGGCATGCATTCAAATGGGGAAAGGATTTGCTTGATTCCGGTGCTCATTCTTTTGCATTTTATTGTTTTAATAATGGTTTTGGATTTGTAACACCACATGGAGTGGTAACTATGGATAATGTTTCTCATAAAATTATTTATCAACAAGGAAATGTTGACTCATCGGCAATTACTAACGGTAAAGCATACATGCAGTTTTCTTACCAGGATTTTTTAAACAGGTAACGCTGCTGCCGAAGGATGTAATCTCCTGTATAAAAAAGCAAGCAACAGGCAAACAGCGCCAACCGCTATCCAAAGCGTTTTATATCCTGCGTTTTCTGCCACAAGAGAGCCGGCATAAGGCCCGATGGTTTGAGCAGAAGCCCATGCTACACTATATAATGCGGCATACTGGCCGCGATTGTTGGGCATGGTTCTGCTAATCCAATATGCATTCATAAAAGGCATGGCAAGTATTTCACCGAAGGTGAGAATGATCATACAAAGAAGAGCAATGGTACCAAAGTTGACCGTTGGTATGTTCAACAATAAAAAAGCAGCAGATACCAATACTACACCCGTGGAAATAAAATGCAGCGGAGGCCGCCGGCCTTCTAAAGAAAAAATGGTAATCATTTCAAACAATGAAATGATTAAGCCGTTTAGAGCCATGATAATTCCAATAAACAAAACGCTTAAATGAAAACTCACTTTAAAGAAAACGGGTATGGTAGTAAATAACTGGAAAAAACAAAGCGCAAAGAAAAATACCAACATCACAAACATGAGGTAAGTACGGTCTTTATATACAGAATCACGCACTGGCTTCACGTGCTCTTTCGATTTTACTTCCGTTGCCGGATTTCGTGTAGGCGACAACGTTAGGTACAATAAAACAGCCGCAGCAAGATTGGTTAATCCATCTACCCAAAATAATAATCCATAATTAAAACTTGCAAGAATACCGCCCAGTGCGCCACCTACCGCCCATCCAAAATTTATAGCAAGCCTGTTGAGCGAATAAGAACGGGTTCGGTTTTCTTCCTTGCTGTAATGAGCAATAGCAACTGTATTGGCAGGACGAAATGATTCATTGATTACGGCAAGTATAAACACACAAATACAAATACCTGCATAATGATGTACCTGTCCTAAAATAATAAACATCACTCCGCCAAACACCAGGGCAAACAATTGTACAAAATAATATCCAACTCGATCAATCATCTTGCCACCCAATAATGCGCCGAATATAGCACCTAACCCAAAAAGGCTCATCACAAAGCCTGCTTTTGCAATACTGACTCCATAATGTTGAGTCAGGTACATCGTCATAAAAGGTATCACCATCGTGCCGCTCCTGTTCACCACCATTACAAGCGAAAGCCACCACGTGCCCGGTGAAAGGCCGCCATAAGCGCGTTTGTAAAGAGAAACAGTTTTATCTATCATCGAATCAACAAATATAAATCAACTTATAATTGTTATTATTCTGTGGGGTGCATTCCTAAGTTTAGATAATAGCAAAAGACTTCCATAATTATGATTTAACTTTATTCGCTTAAAACGGAGATATTTGTATTATCCGAGGATGATGCTTAAAAAATATTTTCGAATAGGCATTAACGATAGTTTATAAGAAAAAACAAATCTATGAATTCATCACTCATACTTGTATTAATGCTTTTATGTAGCAGCATCGGCTGCAGTAAAGGAGGCAATAGCAACAATAGCAAAGCGCCTTCTGTGCAGGCAGCAAATGCATCTCAGAACAGGCTAGATACTGCAACTACGTTGCAATTTTCTGTAACACTCAGTAGTGCTACTACCGGTATGGCATCAGTGCAATACGCCACTTCTGATGGATCGGCAGTTGCTCCAAAAGATTACACTTCACAAAGTGGTACGCTTACTTTTCAACCGGGACAAACCAAACTTTATATTGCTATAAAAATTACCGGAGACAGTTTACGGCAATCGGCACAAAACTTTTTCTTGCAATTAAGCAATCCAAAAAATTGCTCCATCGCCACTCCCAAAGCAACAGGCACCATTATAAATGACGGAACTTATCTGCCCACCGATGAATCAGGTTATACCACCCCAACAAGTTACCCGGGTTATCACCTGGTATGGAGTGATGAATTTGACAGCACTGCCATCAATACCAATGATTGGAATTTTGAAACTGGCGGCAATGGATGGGGCAATCATGAATTGGAATATTATACGCCAAGAACACAAAATGCATTTGTATCATCCGGTAATTTAGTAATAGAAGCCCGCAGTGAACAATACGGATCGAATAATTATACCTCTGCAAGAATGACTACCGCAAATAAAAAAACATTTCAATATGGACGCATTGATATACGTGCCAAACTTCCGGTAAGTGCAGGCATGTGGCCTGCATTGTGGATGCTGGGAAGCAATATTTCAAGTGCCGGATGGCCTGCTTGCGGAGAAACAGATATTATGGAATTGATAGGAAAAAATCCAACTCAGGTAGTGGGTTCATTTCATTGGCTGAAAAGTGGCGGAGCAGAAGGAACGGTAAACAATGCTTATGGACTTTCAGAAGATTTTTCAAAACACTTTCATGTATTTAGTTTAATCTGGGAAAAAGATTCGATGCAGATACTGGTAGATGATAATGTATACGTGTTGGGGGATGCACAAAATATTAATTCAGGAACTTATCCATTCAATGCGCCATTCTTTTTTATTTTCAATGTAGCAGTAGGCGGAGATTGGCCAGGGCCACCGGATGGCACTACACAATTTCCACAACGCATGTTTGTTGATTATGTTCGCGTTTTTCAAAAATAATTATAAAATAATTCGTTCACATGAAAAATAAAATAAAAAACGGAGCCCGGATAATCTCCCTGGTAATATTACTTTCCTGTACAAAAAATCATTCAAAAAGCAGCACAGGAGGCAATCCATCCGATACTACAAAAACACCGGTTGAGTTTTGGCTTACCACAGCCAATCATACTGTTTTATTTCAAAAACAAACCAGTTCATTATTATTCTCTGCTACATCTAATAACAATGCCACCATCACCGTAGATACTACCAAAACCTTTCAAACCATGGATGGGTTTGGCTTTGCGTTAACGGGCGGAAGCGCTGATGTAATCAACAAAATGCAACCCGCAGATGAAGATGCATTGCTACATGAACTCTTTGCAACGGATAGCAATGCTATTGGAATTTCTTACCTGCGCATCAGTATTGGTGCAAGCGATCTGGATAGTTCGGTATTTACTTTTGATGATATGCCAACCGGCCAAACGGACACCGCACTTACACAGTTTAGTATTGCTCATGATTTAACCAACCTCGTTCCTGTATTAAAAAAAATATTATCCATAAATCCTTCCATTAAAATTCTGGGTACTCCATGGACGGCTCCTGTCTGGATGAAAACAAATGATAACTCCGTTGGCGGAAATTTCAATCATCAATATGATGATGTATATGCAAATTATTTTGTAAAATATATACAAGCCATGCAGGCACAGGGAATCAGCATCGATGCTATTACACCGCAAAATGAACCAATGTTTGGTGGCAACAATCCAAGCATGTTACTATCTGCTTCAGAAGAGGCTGATTTTATTAAGAACCATCTTGGCCCTGCATTTCAGGAAGCCGGCATCAACACTAAAATATTTATTTTCGATCATAACTGTGGCGATCCGCAATATCCTCTTGCCATACTTAGCGACACTGCAGCATTGAAATATATTGACGGCACTGCATTTCATTTATACACCGGGGATATCAGCGCTCTTACACAAATTCATAATGCAGCGCCGCAAAAAAATGTTTACTTCACTGAACAATGGGTTGGCGCACCCAGCAACTTCGCTGCAGATTTTAATTGGGGAATAAAAAACCTGGTAATTGGTGCGAGTAATAATTGGGCTAAAGTGGTACTGCAATGGAATCTTGCAAATGATCCAAGTTATGGGCCTCATACTGCAGGTGGATGCACCGCATGTCTTGGGGCTGTCACTATTGGCAACACTGTAGTGCGCAATACTGCTTATTATACCATTGCTCATGCATCAAAGTTTGTGAGGCCTGGTTCGGTAAGGGTTGCATCAAATGTTGCTGCGGGTTTACCAAATGTTGCATTTGTAACACCCGATGGGAAAAAAGTATTGATTGTTTTGAATGAAAGCGGCGTATCACAAACGTTTAATATCAGTTTTAAAGGAAAGATAGTATCACCCACGTTAGCTTCCGGTTCTGTGGGAACATTTATTTGGTAGAATCATTTTCGTATAGGCTTTACCGTTATGAATGATACTTACTGCAGAACATCTATTATTTTATCAGTCAGCAGTTGGCTCCAAAGCAAATACTGGTAAGCAGAAGGATGCAGCCCATCTCGGGCAATTAATGCAGGGTTATTTTTTGCTTCACGCGAAATGGGCGTTATATCTATATATTGAACCCCTGCATTTAGGGAAATTTCTTTATTAGCTGCATTGAACGCGTCAATTTCTTTAGCAATGCGGGCAGTATCCATTTTAGCAGCAAAAGGCATTACACTATAATCCGGAATGGATAACACCATTACACGGGAATTATAGCCCGTATATGCGATTGCCTTATGGAGCAATCCGGTGAATTCTTTTTTATATTGATCAATAGGCTTGTGCTGGTATTGATTATTTACCCCGATAAGCAATGACACTATCGAATAATTATTTTTTATAGATTTTAAAGCAAGTGCATTGAGCAGGTCAGTTGTTGTCCACCCGTTAGCGGCAATAATATCCGAAGTTTTACATTGAATATTTTTATCGGCAAGCAATTTCACAGTTTGAGCCGGAAATCTCTTGCTGTCAGCAACAGCTTCGCCAATAGTATATGAATCGCCAAGTGCAAGATAGGTATGCAGCGTATCCGAAACAGGTTCCATCATAGATGCAGTTTCATTTTTTTTAATACACGACAATAAAACTAAATAAATGATGGAAAGTAAAATAACTTTTTCATAAAATACTTTATACGTATTTACGAAAAAAAGAAAATCAGGTTTTAAATAAGGCTGAATGATTTTTTGTACAAATCAGTGAAGCCGGGGATGGCTTTTAATCAACGAATAAATTGATTGAACCATCCTCTTTAAAACCATCCCTACAGCTTTCACTGGTATGAGAAAACCCCTGTCATATTTTAATAAATTCAACACGACGATTATTCGCTTTACCTTCAGGAGTAGCATTGGTATCTACCGGCTGTGATGCGCCTTTCCCGTCTGTTTCAAGCCGCGAAGCATCTATACCAAAATCATTTACCAAAGTATTTTTTACAGAAGCTGCTCTTTTTTTAGAAAGCACAAGATTCGCATCTGCACTGCCATCCGCATCCGTATGGCCAACGATCTTCACTTTTATAGTTGTATTTTCCGAAAGCACATTGGCAATATCTTTTAATGCACCATACGATTCAGGTTTTATTTTATCACTGTTTACATCAAATAAAATTCCGCGGGTTACAAACTTACCTTCATTAAGAAGCTGGTTCCGCGTATCAGGATCGCCTTCGGATAATTTCAGGTTTCCAATCATGTATTGGTCCTGGTTTTTCATATCAGACCATATTTCAAACATCAATGAAGTGTATTTTGTATCAGCAGCAAAGGCGCGAGGTAGATCGAAAACTTTTGCTTCATTCACATACACTCTTATGCGTTGCTTCTGCCTCCAGATAGCCACGTGCGCATGAAGATCACTTTTCCCTTCATCGCCATTAAACTGATTTATGTTTACATCATTTTTAATTACACTTTTACCTTGTTCAAACGTTTCAATATCGGCCAACCCTGAATTATTGATTCCCCCGGTAGGATGGAGACTAACTTTTACTCCCGATCTTTTTCCATCAACTAAAAACCAGTTATCAAAAAGATCTTTGCCGCCGGCGCCGGAAAGGCAATAGATGGAAAGAAACGGCGAATAGCTATTGTATTTTGCGTTAGCCACTATATCATATTCCAATGTAAAATTATCCGGCAAACTCTTTATGTATTCCGGTATAAATTTTCCAACTTTATTCACCATCAGCCAATGGCCATCTCTCGATGATAAGGTAACTACCTCCCCGGATGAATTCGTGTTCCAGGTAACAGGATAATCGCCAACTGCATCTTTGGAGAAATCATCGTAAGCAATCACTTTTGTTCCGGGCACAAAATCAAACTTGCTATACGCCTGGAACGATGGAGCAGCAGAAGTTTTATTGTTTTCAGTTGTTGAGGCGGCATTACTTGTAGAAGCATTTTGTGTTGAAGTTGCATTCGCAGATTGGGATTGATTGCTGGAGTTTGCCTGGTTATCTTCTTTCTTTTTTTTCTTTTTATCAAATAATCTATTAAGCAATTTATTTCCGAGGTTTTGCCCTGTTTTTTCCGTAGCCACTTCAGCACCTTGTTTTACGCCCTGGCCGGCCTGTTGTGCTATTATGGTTCCTGTATTTTGCCCGCAAACAATGGATGTACAGGAAATCATTACGGCAGAAATAAGTACAGCTTTCATGTGATAAATTTTTAAGTTTTAAAAATGTTTTAATTGTTTCCTTTCATGCAACGGAGCTAATTATTTAATTAGCGAGAATTTTCATCATTGAATCACTGATACCTTAAAATTATTTTTGGGTTATTTTTTTTCAAACCCGGATTGTGTAAGTGGCGGCAGGTGGTTTGTATGTGGAGGAAAGAAACTGCAGCATAACTTTTTCCCATTGGGTTAACAGCGGGAAAATATTGTTGAAAAAATACTGATGTCCGGATAAGTTGGGCTAAAGCCCACCGGAATGAGGTTTTTCATTTGCCCCGACCTTAAGGTCGGGGCAAATGAAAGGCATACCCATTAGAGCTTTAGCCCAAATGATAAAATTTAATCGCACAATAATGAAAAAAATATAAAAGATTTTAAGAATTATTTTTTTATTTTTTTAAAAAGCTGACCGGTAATATTTCTCCTTCTAACTCTGTTCAACTCAAAATATATACTAACGGTAATGCATATACGAAATTAGGTACAAACTTTTTTTCATTTGCTGTAAAATCAGGAATAAATTTAATTCCCTCGCTTCTGCGATTATTTAACAATGAGGATAAGCATGCCATTTTATCGCTAAATCATCTTAACTTTAATGCATCATTCACTTCTAAATGTTTCGCTATGCCTGACTCAACCTCTCCTAAATGGTTTTTAGAAACTGAATATCTGCAAAGCTGCAATTGCGACTATGGCTGCCCATGCAATTATAATGCACTGCCTACGTATGGTAATTGTGAAGCGCTCATTGCTTATCATATACGTAAAGGAAATTTTGGTGATGTAAAATTAGACGGTATAAATTTTGCGTGGGGCTTGTGGTGGCCAAAAGCCATTCACATGGGCGAAGGTATTGGTAAAGTATTTGTTGATAAAAAAGCTTCGCCGCAACAAGTAAAAGCAATAGAAGAGATAACCAGCGGCAAGCATGGCGGTGGAGTATTTGCCATTTTCCCTTCCACTTTAAAAACAACATTGCCCACCACGGTTACCAATATCGAATTTCATTTTGATCCATATAACGGATCGTTTTCAGTAGAAGGCGCCGGTAAGATGCAAGGTGGACATATTACCAATGCAAAAACGGGTGCCAAGTGGGAAGGAGAATTATTTATACCGGGTGGCTTTGGGTTTAAGCGCGGAACCTACATGAGTGTAAACTGGAATTTGAATACCAATGGTATTATTCCACTCAAGTACGAAAAAAGACATGGCCATGCAAGTGTTACCAGCTTTTCCAACGAAGGTTGCATTGCATAAACTTACATTAATTGAATTCAGATAATACCATTGAAAAAGTATTACAGAAAGACCGCTTCATTATTGTATGCGGCCTTTTTATATTGAGCCTGTTAGCATGGCTGTATCTTATTTATCTGAACAGGCAAATGATGGTGATGGACATGAGTGCTGCATTTTTTTCAATGCCTATGACTCCGCAATGGACCGCCATCGATTTTATATTGCTGTTCCTGATGTGGTTTGTAATGATGATTGCCATGATGACCGCATCTGTTGCCCCGCTTATCTTAATTTTTGCAATGATGAACCGGCAGCAAAGGCAACAACAAAACCCTTTTGTGCCAACGGGCTATTTGCTTATCGGTTATTTTTTGGTATGGGCTGCGTTTAGCCTCGTAGCCACATTGCTGCAATGGCTGCTGCAACATATTTCTTTATTGAATGCTTACATGATCACCACCAGCAAAATTCTTGGTGGAATTATTTTAATGGCTGCAGGCATATTTCAGCTTACTCCATTAAAGCAAAAATGTTTGCATCATTGCCGTACGCCCATTGATTTTATACATCGCCACTGGAAAAAAGGGAAAAAAGGAGCATTGATAATGGGTATGGAAAATGGTATTTATTGCCTCGGATGCTGTTGGGTATTAATGACGTTGCTTTTTGTATCAGGCATTATGAATTTAATGTGGATTGCGATTATTGCTCTATTCGTGCTGGCGGAAAAAGTATTACCAAAAGCAAAATGGATTTCATTTACGGCAGGTGGTGTTCTTATTTTATATGGAGCGATAGTTTTATTCGCAGCTTTTAGTTATTAGTTTATAGCTTCAAGTTTTACATTTTGCAATTACATTTTCATCCGCGAAGGATAAATGCGCAAATACACTTCGAATGCCGATGGATTTTTTCCATATAAACTATACAATCTTTTATCATCATTATAAAAAGTAAAATGCATGCCTGTGGCAATGTTTGTTTTCTTTAATTGCAACAAATCATAATTAAGGCCAAGTGTATAAGCATGTACATTAAATAAATTATTTCCATAAACGTTTTCATCAAGATGTAACTCTTCGGTTGATTTTTGCACATACTCGTATTTGCCGTAAAAAGCAAATTTTTTAATACGATAGGATGTTTCAAGTAATGCAGCGTTTTCTCCATCTTCGTTCTTCAATTTATTCATGCCCCAAACAACGGTTGCATTAAATGAATGATCATTCATTAGCTCCCGTGCATATTGTGCAGATGCGGTGGTGCGATAAATATTTTCACCGGGATGTAATGCTTCAGGGCTTTTTATATAAGCATGAGAAATTTGCAAAGCCCAGTTTTGCGAAGGATTGAATGAAAACCTTCCGCTCCATGAATCAAATTTTGCTTTATCTAAATTATAACGGTTCTCATCAGGCTCTCTTCCCGTAAATGATGAGCCTTCTATTTTAAATTCGCCAACCCGAACACCCATCGTTGCCACACCGAAAGTGATATGTGTTGCATCAATCCAGTGATGGGTAATCGGTGCATCCGGATTATCTGATGATGAAGCCCGGTGCATAAATACAACCGGCCCCAATGCAGGCTCGCCCGGATAACCGAAATATGCAAACACATCCGCTTTTTTTGAAAGAGAATATGAATAGGATATGGCTAATTCAGAAAATAAATCATGCGGATGTTGCCTGTCCACTAATGGCACTCCGTGTGCAGATTCACCACTTTGAAATAATAAAGGATAACCTTTTTCCCCGGTAAAAATTGCATCTGCAGAAAACATCGTTGCAAAATGAAATAATCCTTTTTCACCAACTTGCCGTTGCCCCATAAACATAAGCCAGTCGGGCACATCCACCATATCATCGCCCCGTGAACTTTTATGAGTTAAATCCTGGCTATTATAACGAATGAATAAATTGTAGTGCAGCATATACATCCATTTTTTTGAATGAACCATGATACCATACATCGGCGCTGCATCGGGGCTCCATGATGTGCCGGAGCCATTCCGCGACATCGGGAGATTTAATGAATAAGAATTGCTCATATTATGCATCTGCATGTTCATTCCATTGATGCCTTGCATGTTCTGCATATTCATATTCCCCATATCATGCATCGTACTATCTTTCATTAAATGTTTGTGTTGCGGATATGCCTTTATACAAAAAATAAAAAAGATAATTGCAAGAAAATATTTCATACTAATAAAATTATAAGATAAGCAAATAGCATTTAGACACAGGCAAGATTAATCAATAAATCATTAGCCTGAAACTATACTTCTTTCTATCTCGTTAATTTAACAATAATTGCTACTTGCTTCAATTAATACTTAACTAAAAATATTGGACATAATTAGCAGTTTGATGCAGGAGTGTAAATGAAAAAATGAGTGGGTTTCTTTAGCAACACTGCAATTGTTTATAAGGAGCAGTTTTTACTTTTTATTTGTACATCTGCTCATAATATTCGTTCACCATGCGGTTACTATCGAATTGAATTTGCACATCTCTCATTCCGTTTTTAATAATCTGGCGCCAGGTGTCGTGGTTATCATAATACAATGGAAGAATTTCTTTCTCGACGATATTATACAATTGGTCTAAATCGTATTTATCCTGTTCTTCCACATGCATCTTCATATAATCTGCCGGAGGAACCACAAACCCATTGTTGCCATTATTAATAAACTCGCATATCCACCCATCATTGGTGCTCAGGTTTACCGCACCATTCATGGCAGCAGTCATACCGCTTGTGCCGCTTGCTTCCCGTGGCACACGCGGATTATTCAACCAAATATCTGCAGCTTGTTTTAACCTTTTGCTGAGTGCAAGTTCATAACCGATACAAACCGCCATATTTTTATATTGCTTGCTTAGGTTTACCAGGTGATTAAAATCACTGATCGCTGGATAGTCGAGCGGATAAGGTTTTCCGGCCCATACAAATTGCACCGGGTAATTTTTATTATTCATCAATGCTTCAAACCGTGTACGATCTCTTGTTAGTAAGTCAGCTCTTTTATAACCTGCAAACCGTCTTGCCCAAACAATGGTAAGCACATTTGGATCCATCACCTTGCCGGTTTGATCAGCCACTATTTCAAGCGCTCTTTTTTTCAGGTATTGTTTCCGGTCATCAAACCATTTATCATTATGTTCTTCTTTAGCACGATACAGTTGTTTATCGGCCCAGTAGCGCCAGTTCTGTGCATTGGTGATGGCTTTTATTTCACAAATGCCCGTGTATTTGCCCCACATTTGCCTGCTCACTTCTCCATGCAACTGCGAAACGCCATTGGCTACATGTGCAAATCGTAATGCAGCTAATGAATGATTAAACTGATCATCGGTAATGCCCGTTAGTTCCCGCACTTCATGCAACGGTATTCCATTAAAATAACTCATCTTTTCGCAAAGAAAAATATCATGCTTTTCATTGCCTGCTTCTTCGGGAGTATGCGTGGTAAATACCAATCTCTTTTTTACTTCTTCTTTATTTCCAAATTTTTTATACAAATAAAAAACACTGCTCACCGCATGTGCTTCATTAAGGTGATATATATCCGGGTTGAAATTGAGTATATCCAAAAGTTTGGCACCTCCTATTCCCAATAAAATAAATTGAGCAATTTTAGTAGCAGCATTTCCGTCGTACAAACGATTAGTAATCGTTTGTGAAACATAATCATTTTCCGGGATGTTGGTGCTTAACAAAAATAACGGAGCCGTATTGAATGTTTTAGGATTAAGGTATAA
>Ga0209178_1000215_pt1 | contig 15645 bp, 11 predicted proteins | sample GAAS200_FD_187521 | JGI IMG/M metagenome (GOLD analysis project Ga0209178, IMG submission 187521) | Agricultural soil microbial communities from Georgia to study Nitrogen management - GA AS200 (SPAdes) (version 2) | ecosystem: Environmental > Terrestrial > Soil > Agricultural land | place: USA... | reverse complement strand
TTTCGCGGCTGCCCGTCTCGACGACGTGGCGGCGCGGGCCGGGGTCACCAAGGGCACCATCTACCTCTACTTCAAGAACAAGGAAGACCTCTTCCAGGCGGTGGTCCGCCAGACCGTCATTCCCAAGCTCGACCGCGCCGAGCAGGAGGTGCGGGAGTGGCCGGGAAGCACTGCGGAGCTTCTGCGCCACATGGTCCGCGGCTGGTGGACGTCGGTCGGGAAGACGCCGCTCGCGGGTGTGGTGAAGCTGATCGTCGCCGAAGCGACGAACTTTCCGGACGTCACGCGGTTTTATCACAAGGAAGTGATTCGCCGCGGCCATCGCCTCTTTGAGCAGGTTCTCCAGCGCGGGGTCGACTCCGGGGAATTCCGGCCGGTCGACGTCCCGCTGACCGTCCGGTTGGTCACCGCGCCCATGCTGATGGCGGTCGTGCACAGCCAGTCACTGTACCGGTGCGTCCGGGAGACCGTCGACTGGGACGGGTACGTGGAAATGCATCTCGAGATGCTGCTGCGGGGACTCTCCCCCGCGCCCATTGGGGAATTGAATCATGCATAATCGCTGGATCGTGCTCGTCCTTGCCTCGGCGCTCATGGCCGCGCGGAGCAGCGCCCAGACCACCACCGAGATCATTCGAACGACGCTTCCGTTACACGTGACGTTCGGAGACGCCGTGAAGTTGGCGACAGGACAAGCAACGCCCGTGCAGCTCTCGGCGCTGGCGACCGACGAAGCCCGCGCGCGCGTGCGTCAGTCCCGGGCGGCGTACCTGCCCGCCCTGTCGGCGGGCGGCTCCTGGGTAAACCGGGATTACGACCTCGATGCACTGGGGTTGCCGTTCCCCAAGAACAGTCCGATCAAGCTCCCAACCATCGCGGGGCCTTTCAGCGCCTATGATGCCCGGCTGACGTTCACGCAGACGGTGCTCGACCTCTCGACCATCAAGCGCGTCCGGGCGAGCGAGGCGCAGGTGCAGAGCACCATCGCCGCCGGCGACGCCACGACCGAAAGTGCGGCCCAGGTGGCTGCCCTGGCGTATCTCCGGGCGGCGCGGGCGCAGGCGTCGGTGGCGGCCCGCCAGGCCGACTCCGCGATTGCGGCGGAAGTCCTGTCTCTCGCGCAAGCGCAGCTCTCGGCCGGCGTGTCCGGCACTCTGGATGTGACGCGTGCCAAGACGCAGGTAGCGGTGGCGGCGGGAGCCTTGGTGGTGGCCCGGAATCAGTTCGACCAGGCGCGCATCGCGCTGGCCCGGGCCCTCGGGGTGGATCCGGTCACGACCGTCATCACGCTCGACGACACGCTCAGCTCCGCCCTGGGAGCGGCAAATGTGCCGGCCAGCCAGGACGACGCCGTGAACCAGGCGTTGAGCGCGCGGCCCGAGTTGAAGGCCGAAGAGGCCCGGGGCACTGCGGCACAAGTCTCCAGGTCCGCGATTCGGAGCGAGATCCTGCCGCGGGTCGGCTTCGAGGCGGACTACGGGCAGAGCGGCCTCACCCTGGGGGATTCCCGCAGCACCAGGCAGTTCGCGGTTGCCGTGAGCATTCCCCTGCTCGACGGATTCCGCCGGGAAGGCCGCGCCGCCGAGCAGGACGCGGTGATTCAGGAATCGCAGGTGCGCCAGCACGACCTCCGGCAGCAGATCGCCGCCGATGTCGCCGGTGCGCTCCTCGACCTCCATTCGGCCGCGGCGCAGGAAGCCATCGCCGCGCAGCAGCTGGCGCTGGCGACGGACGAGCTGTCACAGGCGGAGAAGCGCTTCAAGGCAGGGGTCGCAGGCAACATCGAAGTGATCGATGCCCAGTCTTCGATGGTGAAGGCGCGGGATGCCGTGATCGACGCGCGGTACAGCGCGGCGGCGGCGCGGGTGGCACTCGCCCGGGCGGCGGGTGCGGCACGGACGCTTCATTAAAAGGGATCGACGAATGGCAACGACCGTAGAACGGAACTCGACGTCCACGACCGACGAGGAAGCCCCCCTGGGGGGCGCTTCCATCACTCCCGCGCCCGAGAAGCCGGCTGGGGGACGCAAGCGCATCGTCCTCATCGTGGTGGGCGTGGGCCTGGCCTTCATGCTCTTCACGGGCGCGAAGCGGTTCATCTTCAACCTCAGCCATGTGACCTCGGACAACGCGCAGGTGGACGGCCATGTGGTCCCGATCCTGCCCAAGGTGGGCGGGTTCGTTGCGAGCGTGCGGGTTCAGGAAAACACGGCGGTGAAGGCCGGGGATGTCCTGGTGTCCCTGGACGACCGGGACTACCGGTCGCGCCTCCAGCAGACCGAAGCCGACCTCGCGGTGGCGCTGGCGAGCGTCTCGTCCCCCGCCCGGGTGGGGCAGGCGGAGGCGCAGGTAAACCAGGCGCAGTCGAACGCGCAGAAGGCCCACTCGGACCTGGACCGGATCCAGCCGCTCGCCGCCCAGGGCATCGTCTCGTCCCAGCAGCTCGACGCCGCGGAAGCGGCGGCCCGCTCCGCGGACGCCGGACTGTCGGCGGCACAGGCGGCCCTGGCGGGCGCGGACGCCCGCGTCGCGGCGGCACGCGCCTCACGCGATCAGGCGGCCCTGCAGCTCTCCTACGCCCAGGTCGTGGCCCCGGTCTCCGGCATCGTCAGCAAGAAGAACGTCGAGGTCGGCCAGCTGGTGCAGCCGGGCGAGCCCCTGATGAGCGTGGTGCCCATGGACGACATCTGGGTCACCGCGAACCTCAAGGAGACCGAAGTCGCCGACGTGAAAGCCGGCGCTCCCGTGGACATCACCGTGGATGCGTATCCCGGGAAGCACTTCACTGGACGGGTGGGGAGTCTCTCCCCGGCGACCGGCGCGCGGTTCTCGCTGCTGCCTCCCGACAACGCCACCGGGAACTTCACGAAGGTGGTCCAGCGCGTCCCGGTGCGGATCGAGGTGCCCCAGAGCACGGATCCCACCACGCTGCTGCGTCCCGGGATGAGCGTGGTCGTGGTCATCAAGACGAAGTAAGGAGCGTTTCGTGGCTACCGCAGTCGCCGCCGTTCCCGCCGGGGGCCTGTCCGCATACGAGGCCCGGCGCTACCGGTTCCGTTACCTCATCGCGGTGACGGTCTCGATGGCCACGGTGCTGGAGCTGCTCGACACCAGCATCGTGAACGTCGCGATCCCGCACATGATGGGGAACCTGGGCGCCACGCTGGACGAGATCGCCTGGGTTTCGACGGGGTACATCGTCGCCAACGTCATCGTGCTGCCCATCACCGGGTGGCTCTCGGCGTATTTCGGCCGGCGGCGGTACTTCGCCAGCTCGATCGCGATCTTCACGATCGCGTCGTTCCTGTGCGGCAACTCGCACACGCTCACCGAGTTGATCATCTGGCGGATCGTCCAGGGCATGGGTGGCGGCGCGCTCTTGTCCACGTCCCAGGCCATCCTGTACGAGGAGTTCCCGAAGTCCGAATACGGGACCGCCATGGCCATCTTCGGCATCGGCGTGATGGTCGGTCCGGCGCTGGGTCCCACGCTGGGCGGCTACATCGTGGATGCCTACGGCTGGCCCTGGATCTTCTACATCAATCTGCCGATCGGCCTGCTCGCGTTCTTCATGACCCTGTCCCTCATCCGGGACTCCGAGCATGCCGTCAAGGTCGAGAAAATCGACTACTGGGGGCTGCTGCTCCTGGCGGCCGGAATCGGCACGCTCCAGACCATGCTGGAGCGGGGGGAGCGGCAGGACTGGTTCCAGTCGCGGCAGATCATCGCCTTCGCGGTGATCAGCTCAGTGTCATTGGTGGCGTTCGTCTGGCATGAGCTGACCACGGAACACCCCGTGGTCGACCTCCGAATAGCCAAGAGCAAGCAGCTGACGGCGGGCGTGCTCTTCGGGATGGGGCTCGGGATCTGTCTCTACGCTACGGTGTTCGTCATCCCGGTCTACATGCAAAGCCTGCTGGGCATGACGGCCGAAGAGACGGGGTGGGTGCTCCTGCCGAGCGCCATCGCGTCGGGTGTGACGATGGGCATCTTCGGACGCTCGAAGCTGAACCCGCGGGTATCGATCACGATCGGCACGCTGGTGTTCGGCTGGGTGATGTGGAAGCACGCCCACTTCACCATTCAGAGCGGGACGTCGGACTTCTTCTGGCCCTTCATTTTCCGCGGGTTCGGGCTGGGGATGATCTTCGTGCCCCTGACCAACCTGGCGATGGCCGAGCTGCCGATGAGCAAGATCGCCCAGGGGACGGGGCTGTTCAACCTGATGCGACAGCTGGGCGGATCCGTGGGGATCGCCCTGTCGGCGACTTTGCTCCAGCGTTTCACGGCGCAGAACCGGGCCGCGATGGCCGCCGACGTCACGATCTACAACCCGATCCTCCAGCAGCGTCTGCACGCCGTGACCGCGCATCTGATCGCGACGGGGACGCCGCCCGCGGTGGCACAGACCCAGGCCCTCGCCGTGATCAACGGCCAGGTGACGGCGCAGGCCATGATGCTCTCGTTCGAGCACATGTTCCTGCTGTTCGGGATCACGATGGTCGCGTTATTGCCGCTGCTGTTCTTCATGAACGCGAAGAGCAAGACGCAGGGCGGAGGGGTGGGGCACTAGCCCCGGGCACCCCGGGGCATGGCCCCGGGGTTAGCTTACCCCGGCCATCGCCGCCGTGACCAGGAGGGCCCGCACGATACCGAGCGGGCCCTTCGTGTTTTCGTACCACTCGGACGTGCGGTGCGTATCTCCGGCGTTGCCGCCGGCGCCGAGGGCGATGGCAGGGATGCCCAGCGACATGGGGAGATTGGCATCGGTGGAGGATGCGGCAAGCTCGTGCGCGAGGCCCAGCGCCCGGTTGGCGTCCAGCGCGGCCTGCACGAGGGGATGCGCCCGGGGCGTGAGTCCCGAGGGCCGGCGGCCCAGCGGCTCGATCTCGACTTTGAGCAGAGGGGTGCCCGGCGTCCGCCGCGCGTTCTCCGCGTCCCGCGCCCGCTCGAGGGACACCAGCGCCTGAGCTTCGAGGGTGGCCAGCATGTCCGCGCTCTCGCTCCGGATATCGAGATCGAGCCAGGCTTCGTGGGGGATGGAGTTGAGACCGGTCCCCCCGCCCATCCGCACCACGGAGAGGGACGACGGGGGATCCCGTGGAATCGGGAGCTCCGCGACGGATGCCGCCGCGCGGCCCACGGCGCTCGCCGCGTTCGCCACGCCAAACGCCGCCCACGAGTGGCCCCCCGGGCCCCGGAACCGGGCCCGCATCCGCACCGATCCGACGCCCCGATGGATGATGCGCTCCACGCCCGCGCCATCCACGGCGATCATGGCGTGCGCGGCGAACTCTTTCGCGCCGAAGAGGTGCCGGATCCCGCGGAGGTCCCCGGAGCCCTCCTCGCCTACCGTTCCCGCGAAGAGCACCGGACGGGCGAACGGCGGCGCGCCACGGGAGAGGACCCGGGCCAGGACCACGAGGGCGGCCAACCCGCGGGCGTTGTCCGAGATGCCGGGACCCTCGAGCCTGCCGCCGTTATGACCCCGCCGCACCGTGACGTCGACGTCAGCCCCGAAAACGGTATCCAGGTGTGCGGCGAGCACCACGGCGGGGCCCCGGGACCGGTCGCCGAGCCAGCCGTGGACGTTGCCCGCGTCGTCGAGCCGCACACTCGAGAGCCCCGCATCCCGGAAGCGATCGGCGAGCCACGCGGCCCGCCGGCCCTCCTGTCCCGTGGGGGACGCGATGGCGGACACGGCTGACTGCAGGGTCAACGTCTCGGCGTCCGATGATTCAATTGCGGTGCGGGCGGCCGCGATGCGGGGATGCTCGAGCAAACGCGCGAGCGTGTCGGGCGCGGGCGGGGGCAGGGGCACGCCACCACTCTAACTGTCTTGACGATGAGGAGGGAGTGGGTGATGCTAGTCTATGGACGAGCGCGACCTCATCTACGACTGGAACACCCAGGGCGCGGCGTTCGACTGGGCGAAGGCCCGGTTCGACCTGAACGACGAAACGCTCCGGGACGGGCTCCAGTCACCGTCGGTCCGGGATCCCTCCCTCGAGGTCAAGCGCCGCCTCCTGCATCTCATGGCGGATCTGGGGATCGCGGCGGCCGACATCGGCCTGCCCGGCGCTGGGCCCCGCGTGGTCGAGCAGGTCCGGACCCTGGCCACGGAAATCCGGGACGCGAAACTGCCCATCGCCCCCAACTGCGCCGCCCGCACCGTCATTTCCGACATCGAGCCCATCGCCCGGATCGTCCAGGAAGTGGGCATTCCCATCGAGGCCGCCACCTTCATCGGGTCCTCACCCATCCGGCAATACGCCGAGGACTGGACCGTCGACCGGATCCTTAAGTCCACGGAGGAGGCGGTCACCTTCGCGACCCGGCAGGGACTCTCGGTCATGTATGTCACCGAGGACACGACCCGGGCGCGGCCGGAGACGCTGAAACAGCTGTATGGGACCGCGATCGACTGCGGGGCCACGCGTATCTGCCTCGCGGACACCGTCGGGCATGCGACTCCTGATGGCGTGAGAGCCCTGATCAAGTTCGTGCGGGACGAAATCGTGGGGGACAAACGTGTAGCGGTCGACTGGCATGGGCATCGGGACCGTGGCTTCGGGCTCGCCAACTGTCTCGCCGCGATCGAGGCCGGGGCCGACCGCATCCACGCGACCGCTTTGGGTGTGGGCGAGCGCGTGGGGAACGCGGAGATGGACCTGCTCATCGTCAACTTGAAGCTGCTTGGTGCGTATGCAGGGGACATGAGCAAGCTCGCCGAGTATTGCCGGACGGTGGCCGACGCGGTGGGGATTCCGATCCCCATCAACTATCCCGTGATGGGCACCGACGCCTTCCGCACCGGCACAGGGGTGCACGCCGCGGCGATCATCAAGGCGAAGAAGAAGGGGCACGACTGGCTGGCGGACCGCGTATACAGCTCCGTGCCCGCCGCCGAGCTCGGCCTCGCACAACGCATCGACATTTCGCCGGTATCCGGACTGTCCAACGTGAAGTACTGGCTCTCCACCCACGGGTTCGACCCCGAGAACGAGGACGCCTGCAAGATCCTGTTTGACGCCGCCAAGCGCACGGACCGGGTGCTGTCCGAAGCGGAATGCCGGCGTCTCCTCGAACAGGTCGTATGGCGGTAGGCGCCCTCGACGGCCTTACCAAGTCGTATTTCGATCTCCGGTGGCATCTCGATCCCGTAGGCGCGAGCCAGTCGGGGGTGACCAGCCACGACGGCCGCCTGGGGCGGTTCGGCAAAGCGACGCTCGCCCCCCACCTGGCGGCCATGAAGTCCCTGACGCTGGCGCTCGAGGAGGCCACCACCGACGGGCTGGATGACGAGATCGACCGGACCGCCCTACTTAACGACCTGCGGGTGACGCAGATGCGCTTCGAGAAGGAGCGCCCGCAGATCCGGAATCCGGAGTTCTGGCTCTCGCACCTCCTCAACGGTCTCTACGTGCTCCTGGCCCGGCGGGACCGTCCCGACGAGCACCGCTCGCGGGCTCTGACCGAGCGGCTGGAGGAAGTCCCCGCCTTTCTCGATGACGCCCGAACCACTCTCACCGATCCGGTGCGCGTCTTCTGCGAGACGGGGCGACGGATGAGCGCGGCCGGGCTCGCCCTGGTCAAGGAGACCGGGATGGCCGTGGGACGCCTCGGCGGCCAGGATGGCGAACGGGTGCGGGCGGCGGTCGCGGCCGCGACGGCGGCTCTCGAATCGTTCGGTCGCGATCTCGATCGCTGGCGCGAGTCCGGCTCCGACGCCTTCGCCCTGGGCGAAGAGGGGTTCAACTTCCGGCTGCACTACGAGCACGTCCTGAGGGACACGGCCCCCGAGCTGTGGCGCTACGGGCATCGCCTCAAAGAAGAGATCGAAGCCGACCTGATGGCGCGCGCGCGGCGGCTGGATGGTAAGCGCCCCTGGCGGGAGCTCGTCGCCCGGTTGCGCGAGGATCACCCGTCCGCGGGCGAGCTGGTCCCCTTCTACGGGAAGGCGATGGAGCGGGCCCGCCGGTTCGTGGAAACCCGCAAGGTCGCGCCCCTGCCCAACGGCGTCCTGGAAGTCGTCGCCACTCCGGAGTTCCTGCGCCCCCTCGTGCCCTTTGCGGCCTACGAGGCGCCGGGAACGTTCTCCCCAGACCGGAGCGGTTGGTTTTACGTCACTCCCCCGGATCCCACGCTCTCCGCGGCCCAGCAGGAGCGCCTCCTGCGGGACCATTGCTGCCGGTGGGAAGTGGCGGCGGTCACGCTTCACGAAGGCTACCCGGGTCACCATCTCCAGATCATTCACGCGCAGGACCAGCCGTCCTCCATCCGGAAGCTCATCCTGTCGACGCTCACGCTCGAGGGCTGGGCGCTGTATTGCGAGGAAATGATGGGAGAGGAAGGCTTCTACGAAGGAGAAGAGGAGCGCTTCTTCCAGCGGGTGCACCTGCTGTGGCGGGCACTGAGGATCCTCATCGACGTCGGGCTGCACACGCGCGGCATGACGTTCGAGCAGGCGGTCGACATGCTGGTCAGCACGTTCGGCGTCGACCGCGGGAACGCGGAGGCCGAGGTGCGGCGGTATTGCGCGGCGCCGGCCTATCAGATCTGCTATGCGGTGGGCCGGCGTGAGCTCCTGTCCCTGCGGGAGGACTTCAAGCAGGCAAAGGGGCGCGCCTACACGCTCAACGGATTCCACGAAGCCGTGCTCGCCTACGGCGCATTGCCCATTTCCCTCATCCGGTGGGGCCTGGGTCTCGCGTGAAGGAACGGCTCCCCCGGCAGGCCGTGCTGTTTGGATGGGTCTCGCTCCTGAACGACTTCGCGAGCGAGATGGTCTATCCGCTCCTTCCCGCGTTCGTCACGGGCGCCCTCGGCGGCGGCGCCGCGGCGCTTGGCACTCTGGATGGCGCGGCCGATTTCGCCTCCACCTTCGTGAAGTTCTGGGCCGGCCGTCTGGCGGATCGCCAGGGGCGGCGCGGGCCCCTGATCGTCCTGGGCTACTTCGTCGCTGTGGTGGTCCGCCCGGTGATCTCGGTGACGGGGGCTGCCTGGCAGGTGATCGCCCTGCGGGTCACGGACCGCATCGGCAAGGGCATCCGAACGCCCCCGCGCGACGCCCTGATCGCCGATGTCACGCCGGATCACCTGCGCGGGCGGGCCTTCGGGCTCCAGCGGGGCATGGACCACGCCGGCGCGGTCGTCGGGCCGCTCGTCGCCTGGTACCTCCTGCGGTTCCACCAGGCCGGCGTGCGGTCGGTCATCGAGTCGAGCGCCATCCCCGGCGTGCTGGTGCTGATGCTGGCCGTTTGGGCCACGACCGGCGCCCGCCGCTCCCGTGAGGAGCCGCCGCGGGCCCCGGCGCCGACGGCCACCGGCTCCCGGCTGCCGGCTCCCGTCTATGTCATCGCCTGTTCGTACCTCGTCCGCATGCCCGAGACGCTCATGATCCTCAGGGCGCAGCAGCTGGGCGTGCCGGTAGCGGAGATCTTGCTCCTGTGGGCCGCTCTGCATGTGATCCGCTCGTCGTCCAGCTTCGTGGGCGGGGCGATGAACGACCGGCGCGGCTCGGTCTTCACCATGTGGATCGGGTGGGTGGCGTACGTGCTGGTGGCCACGGGCTTCGCGTTCGCCTCGAGCGTCACCGCAGCCTGGCTGCTCTTTCTCGCCCTGGGTGTCGTGGCGGGTTTCACGGAGAGCCCGGAGCGCGCGCTGGTCGCGCGCCTGGCGGGAAAGAAGTCCGGGAGCGGGTTCGGTGCGTATCACGCTCTCACGGGCGTCGCGGCCCTGGCCGGCGGTATTGGGCTGGGAATGATCTACGAGAAGATCGGGGCGGGGACGGCGTTTGCGGTGAGCGCCGCGGGGACGGCGGCGCTGGTGGTGATGTGGGTGGTCGCGCTGACGGGGAGCAGGCGAGCGCCGGCCTCCTGATTCTTCCCAGGCTGAAGCCTGGGCTCGGCCAATCACTGCGCGATGCGCAGCGTCTTGCCGAGCACACCCTTTAGGGTGTGAAAACCATTCCGCGGACGCCCGCTAGTTCCCCTAACGCTACAGTTCGATCTGCGCCCCCACCTCAATGACTCGATTCGGCGGAATCCGGAAGAACGCCGTCGCCCGGTGCGCGTTCCGCGCCATGAACCCGAACAACTTCTCCCGCCACAACGCCATGTGACGTCCGCGCGCCGGCACCACCGTCTCCTGTCCCAGAAAGAACGTGGTCTCGAGGAGCCGGGCTTCGAATCCCAGGGGCCGCGCCTGGTCGAGCAGGGCCGGCACATTGGGATCTTCCATGAAGCCGTACCGTGCCAGAAGTCGGTAGAAGCCGTGCCCAAGGGGTTTGACCTGCAGCCGCTCGTGTTCGGGAACGTGCGGCGCCTCGCCGGTGGTGATGGTCAGGAGCGCTACCTGCTGATGCAGCACCTTGTTGTGCTTCAGGTTGTGGAGTAGAGCGAGGGGAATCCCTTCGGCGTTGGACGTCAGGAACACCGCCGTCCCGGGCACCCGGATCACGCGGTGCGATTGCAGGTCCGTCAGAAACGCCTCGACCGGCAGGCCCACCGCCGACAGTTTTTCCGAGAGGAGCTCCCGCCCGCGTTTCCACGTCGTCATCAGGATGAAGACGCCCCCGGCGACGGCCAGGGGGAACCAGCCGCCCTGCCACAGCTTGACGGCACTCGAGCCGAACAGTGAGAGATCGACGGCCAGAAAGACGGTACAGAGCCCGACCACCAGGATCGCCCGCCACCGCCAGCGCTCCCGGGCCAGGAAGTAAAAGAGCACCGAGGTTGTGGTCATCGTGCCGGTGACCGCGATCCCGTAGGCGGCGGCCATCCGGGACGACGACCCGAATCCCAGGACCAGACCGATGGTGGCGACCATGAGCGTCCAGTTGACCTGGGGCACGTAGATCTGCCCTATCTCCACTCCCGACGTGTGTTCGATCTCGAGCCGCGGCGAGTACCCCAGCTGGACCGCCTGGCGGGTCAGCGAGAACGCGCCGGAAATCACGGCCTGGGAGGCGATGACGGCGGCCGCCGTGGCCAGGGCGACCAGGGGGTACAGGGCCCAGGAGGGCGCCAACCGGTAGAAGGGGTTGTGGGCCGCGCCGGGCTCGGCGAGCAGCAGGGCGCCCTGTCCGAAGTAATTGAGGAGGAGGGCCGGCAGGACGAGGGAGTACCAGGTGAGGCGGATCGGTTTGCGCCCGAAATGTCCCATGTCCGCGTAGAGCGCCTCGCACCCCGTCACCACGAGCACCACGGCGCCGAGGACCAGGAAACCCGCCAGGCCGTTGTCGGAGAAGAACTCGACGGCATGCGCGGGGTTGATGGCTCCGAGGACGGTGGGAGCCCGCATGATGCCCCCCAGCCCCAGGACCGCGATCACGGCGAACCAGACCAGCATGACCGGTCCGAAGAGCGTCCCCACCCCGGCGGTGCCCCGGCTCTGGAGCAGAAAGAGTCCGACCAGCACGGCGATGGTGAGAGGGATGATCACGGGCTCAAAGACGGGCGTCGCCACGTTCAGGCCCTCGACGGCCGAGAGCACGGAAATGGCGGGGGTGATCATGCCGTCGCCGTAGAGGAGCGCCGCGCCGAAGAGTCCCAGACCCACGATGAACCACCGGCGGCGCTGCGGCTCGCCGTTGCGGGGAACCAGCAGCGCCATCAGCGCGAGGATCCCGCCTTCCCCGCGGTTGTCGGCCCGGAGAATGAACGCGACGTACTTGACCGACACCACGAGAATGAGGGCCCAGAACACCAGCGAGAGGATCCCGACGACGTTGGCGGGTGTCGGCGGGACGGAATGCGGACCGAAGAAGCATTCCCGGAGGGCGTAGAGCGGGCTGGTGCCGATGTCGCCGTAGACGACGCCGAGCGCCGTGAGGGAGAGCAGGGCGACGTAGCGCCGCGGGTGGTGCGCGGCAGCGGGAGACGGCAGAGACCCGGATGCTGGCATTGACGGGGGGAAACCTAATCAACAGCAGCGCGTCCGCCCGCCCTTCCGGTCGAAAAACTCACGGACATAGGTCTGTTCGTCCATCAGCGGCGGGTGCCCGGCGCGCCGGCAATGGTCGAGGTACGCCTCATAGTCGGGGGCGCCCACGATCCGCCGGAGGGCCTGGAGCAGGCGCTCAATCACCCGCGGCATAGCTCGTCCGAGCGTACGGGACCTCACTCACCACGGCCGCCTTCTTCCGGGCCAGCACCAGGATCCACTCTTTGAACGAAATCGCGAGCAGGAGGAGCACCACGGCCGTGAACACGAACGTGGCGACCAGATTCACGCGATCGTTGAAGATCAACCGCGCCGCGGTGGGATCCACCGAGCCGGCGAGCGAGGCGGCATGCGCGATGAAGCCGAGCTTGGGATCGGCGGAGAACATCTTCTCGAATCCCGCCGTCATGGTCACGGCGACGAGCCAGGCGAGCGGCGCGAGGGTGACCCAGGCGAAGCGCGCGCGATTCATCTTGATGATGATGGTGGTGGCGACGGCCAGCGCCACGATCGCGAGCATCTGGTTGGCGATGCCGAACAGAGGCCAGAGCGAGTTGATGCCGCCCAGGGGATCGAGTACGCCCTGATAGAGGAAATACCCCCAGCCTCCGACGATCAGGAGACTCGAGAGGATCACCGACGGATACCAGCTGGTCTGACCCATCCGGGGCCACACGTGCCCCAGGAGCTCCTGAAGCATGAAGCGCCCCACCCGCGTGCCCGCGTCGATGGTGGTGAGAATGAAGAGCGCCTCGAACATGATGGCGAAATGATACCAGAGCGCGGTCAGTGTCTGGCCCCCGAGCGCGCGGGTGACGCCTGAGAAAATCTGCGTCATCCCGACCGCGAGCGCGGGTGCGCCTCCCGCCCGGCCCACCAGCGTTTTCTCCCCCACCTGGGCGGCCAGGGCCGCCATCGAGTCGGGAGACACCACGAAGCCCGCCGCCTGGAGCACGGGTCCCGCCTGCTGCAGCGCGGCGGGAGCGGTGTTCATCGCGAAGTAGACGCCGGGGTGCAGCGTGCAGGCCGCGATGATCGCCATCACGCCGACGAACGACTCCATCAGCATCCCGCCGTACCCGATCATCCGCGCGTCAGTCTCCCGCCGCAGCATCTTGGGCGTCGTGCCCGACGACACCAGCGCGTGGAACCCCGAAATGGCGCCGCACGCGATGGTGATGAAGACGAACGGGAAGAACTTCCCGGCGAACACGGGTCCCTCACCCAGCGTGGCGAAGGGTGTCATGGCCGGCATGCGGAGGGGAGGGAGCAAGATGAGGATCGCGACGGCGAGCCCAAGGATCGTCGCGATCTTGAGGAAGGTAGAGAGGTAATCGCGGGGGAGCAGGAGCATCCACACCGGCAGCACCGACGCGAAGAAGCCGTAGCCGACGATCAGCCCCGTGAGCGCCAGCCCCGAGAACGTGAACGCCGCGGCGGGTCCGGCGTGCCGCGACACCCAACCCCCTCCCACGAGAGCCAGAATCAGCAGCAGGCCGCCCACCAGCGACGCCTCACCCACCTTGCCGGGCCGCCACGTGCGCATCCACCAGCCCATCAGGAGGGCGATGGGGATGGTGCAGGCGATGGTGAAGAACCCCCAGGGGCTGGCCTTCAGGGCGTTCACCACGATCAGCGCCAGTACGGCGATGAGGATGATCATGATGAAGAGCACGGCGAGCATGGCGGTCATGCCGGCCGCGGGGGAGATCTCTTCCTTGGCCATCTGGCCGAGAGACTTGCCGTCCCGGCGGAGAGAGCAGCAGAGGATAGTGAGATCCTGCACCGCCCCGCCCAGCACCACGCCGATGACGAGCCAGAGCGTGCCGGGCAGGAACCCGAACTGTGCGGCCAGGACGGGGCCGACGAGGGGCCCGGCGCCCGCGATGGCGGCGAAGTGGTGACCGAACAGCACCCATTTGCCGGTGGGCACGAAGTCCCGGCCATTCTCGAGCCGCTCGGCGGGGGTCGCCCGCGTGGGATCGAGGGCGAAGACCCGGGTGACGATGAACTTCGAGTAGAACCGGTAGCCGACGGCGTAGGTGCAGACGGCGGCGATGAGGAGCCAGGCGGCGCTGACGGTTTCGCCCCGGGACCAGGCGAGCGTGGCGAACGCGAGCGCGCCGACGCCTGAGATGGCGGCCCAGATGGCGATGGAGGCGATGCGGCGCATCCCGCTAAGGTACGGCTCGCCTTGCCGGGGTTCAAATCCCGCCGTAGGTTCGCCCGACTGTGGTGAATTACCCTTGGGCCTCGAGCGGACGTCCGTCGGGAGCCGGGACGGCCCCCGGCATCCCGAAGCCTCACGAACAGGGCGAGCCCGCGCGCACCGGCGACCGGTTCTCGGGTCGCGTCGCGATGATCACGGGAGGCGCCACCGGCCTGGGCCGCGCGGTCTGTCTCGATCTCGCGCAACGCGGTGCCGCCATAGCGTTCAACTTTTTCGAGATGCCGGGGCGTGACGTCGCCGCCCAGGCCCTGCTCACCGAGACCGCCATCAAGGCGCACGGGGTCCCGGTCTTCTCGTCCCACTGCGACGTCCGCAACCGCAATGCCGTGGAAGTATTCGTCCACGAGGCCGTGGAGCGGCTGGGCGGGATGCACATCCTGGTCAACAACGCCGGCGTGACGCATGACGGGGCCCTGTGGCGGCTGAGTCCGGAGGCCTGGCAGGAGGTCATGGACACCAACGTCACCGGGGCCTTCAACTGCATTCAGTCGGTGAGCAACCCGATGCGCGCCCAGCGCTACGGCAAGATTGTGAACGTCGCGAGCCACCAGGCCTTCCGGCCGGGGTTCGGCATCGCGAACTACACGGCGAGCAAGGCGGCGCTGATCGGGCTCACGAAGTCGGCGGCGGTGGATCTGGGGTCGTCCAACATCAACGTCAACGCGGTGGCACCCGGCTTCGTCAAGACGGAGCTCCTCGCCAAGCTCCCGCGCGAGGTGCTCGAGCGGGCCGAGCATGAGTCGGTGCTCGGCCGGGTGGCGGACCCCGAGGACGTGGCGCACGTCATTACCTTCCTCTGCAGTGAAGCGGCACGGCACATCACCGGCCAGACCATCGTGGTGGACGGGGGCCTCACCCTGGCGTCGTGACCCTCCTTTCCGCGATATTGAGTCGCGATATTGGGAGGGTGAGTAATCTCTTGAGACACAAATACTTAAAGGCGTGGGATGTGGGGAAGTGGGTCACTCCGCTGTTGCTCGCGGCGTGCGTCGGCCACAAGCCGCAGGCCCCCGTACCCGAGCCCACCGTACCGCTGCCGGCCGGCTCGCTCGCAAGTCGCGACGTCGGTGTGCTTCCCTTCACGCTCGTACTCGCGGAAGACTCCCTGCACTGGGACGCGCAGCTCGCCGACCACCCCAAAGCACTCGCCACTGCGGACTCGATCCTGCTCGGATTCCTCACCACCCGGGTGCCTGAGGTGGCCTGGAAGTCTCCGGCCAGGCTCTGGCGGAGCGCACGGGGGGCGAACGATCTCCCCGACGATCCGCACCAGCTGGGCATCGCGATTCTCCGGCTGGCCTCGGTCGGTTCGTACGTGCCCGATCCGCTCCGGGCGCAGCTCCGGACGCTCGGTGCGGTGGCGGGGGGGAGCTATGTGCTGGCACCAGCTTCTCTGCTCTTCAAGACCGACACCACCCGTCGCCAGCCGGGAGTCGGGAGCCGTCCCCTCGGGACCGCGGAGCTGACGA
>Ga0209178_1000214_pt1 | contig 15647 bp, 13 predicted proteins | sample GAAS200_FD_187521 | JGI IMG/M metagenome (GOLD analysis project Ga0209178, IMG submission 187521) | Agricultural soil microbial communities from Georgia to study Nitrogen management - GA AS200 (SPAdes) (version 2) | ecosystem: Environmental > Terrestrial > Soil > Agricultural land | place: USA... | reverse complement strand
TCCGTCTCCGGACGGGCAGGGTCGATCCGCCGCGCGCTGAATGACGGCGCCCTCCCTACGCGCCTAACGGTTGCTAGGCTCGCGCGTCGTGCGCTCGCCAAGCAACCCGGCCCTCGGCAGCGCAGCCGATGCCATTACTCGCGCCATCCATGGCGCTCGCCCTTCGGGCCAGCTTCGCTGTTCGCGCGCGCTCCCTGCGCGCGCAGTCAAGGCATCGGCTGCGCTGCCTCACCCTTCTTCGCCAGGTCCCGCAGCACGTATTGCAGGATGCCGCCGTGCTTGTAGAAGTCGCGTTCCTTGGGCGTCAGCAGCATCACGTGCACGTCGAACTCGGTCTTCTTGCCGTCCTTCGCCGTCGCGGTCACGTGTGCGGTCCTGGAATCGCCGCCATCGAGGCCGGTGATCGCAAACGTTTCCTTGCCGGTGAGACCGAATTTCGCGGCGTTGTCGCCATCCTTGAACTGCAGCGGCAGCACGCCCATGCCGACGAGGTTGGAGCGATGGATGCGCTCGAAACTTTCCGCGATCACGGCCTGGATGCCCAGCAGCAGCGTGCCCTTGGCGGCCCAGTCGCGTGAGGAACCGGTGCCGTATTCCTTGCCGGCAATGACGATCAGCGGCGTCTTGTCCGCCTTGTATTTCATCGCCGCGTCGTAGATCGACATCTGCTCGCCGCTGGGCACGTGCATCGTGAAACCGCCTTCGACGCCGTCCAGCAACTTGTTCTTGATGCGGATGTTGGCGAAGGTGCCGCGCACCATCACGTCGTCGTTTCCACGCCGTGAACCGTAGGAATTGAAATCCTTCGGTTCGACGCCGCGTGCCATCAGGTACTTGCCGGCGGGCGAGTCCTTCTTGATCGCGCCGGCGGGCGAGATGTGATCCGTGGTGATGGAATCGCCGAACAGGCCGATGCAGTACGCGCCGGTGATGTCCGCGTGCTTCGGCAGGTCCATCGTCATGCCTTCGAAATACGGCGGGTTCTTGATGTAGGTGGACTTTTCGTCCCACACGTACTGGTCGCCGTCGGGCGACTTCACCGCATTCCATTCCGCGCTGCCCTTGAACACGTCGGCGTAGTTCTTCGAGAACATGTTCGCGGTGACCGAACTGGCGACGAGGTCTGCGATTTCCTTGTTGCTCGGCCAGATGTCCTTCAGATAGACGTCCTTGCCGTCCTTGTCCTTGCCCAGCGGATGCTTCGACAGATCGATGTCGATGGTGCCCGCGAGCGCGAACGCCACCACCAGCGGGGGCGAGGCGAGGTAGTTCATCTTCACTTCGGAGTGGATGCGGCCTTCGAAGTTGCGGTTGCCCGAGAGCACCGACGCAACCGCGAAGTCGTTGTCGGTGATGCGCTTGCTGACGTCTTCCGGCAGCGGGCCGGAGTTGCCGATGCAGGTGGTGCAGCCGTAGCCGACGAGATAGAAGCCCATGTCCTGCAGATCCTTCATCAGGCCCGTGGCTTCGAGATAGTCGGTGACGACCTTCGAGCCAGGCGCGAGCGAAGTCTTGACCCACGGCTTGGGTTTCAAACCACGTTCGGCGGCCTTGCGCGCCAGCAGGCCGGCGCCGATCATCACCGCGGGATTGGACGTGTTGGTGCACGAGGTGATCGCCGCAATCACCACCGAACCGTCTTCCAGTTCGCAATGTTCGATGTGCGGGCAGACATCGGGCGAGGGCTCGTTCTGGCTTTCGGCACGGCCGACCGCGGTGCTGCCGCCTTCGTTCAAGAAGCGTTCCTTTTGCTTGTCCCAGCGGGTGTCCTTTTTGCCGGAATTGAGCGCGTCCATCGCGGCGCAGTAGCTCTGCCGCATGTCGGTCAGCAGCACGCGGTCCTGCGGACGCTTGGGGCCGGCCAGCGAAGGCTTGACGTCGGCGAGATCCAGTTCGAGCACCGCACTGAACTCGGCTTGCGGCGAATGTTCGTCGTGCCACAGGCCTTGTGCTTTCGCGTACGCCTCGATCAGTTCGATCTGGTGCGCGCTGCGGCCCGAAAGGCGCAGGTAATTGATGGACTCCTTGTCGATCGGGCAGATCGCGCAGGTCGCGCCGTATTCGGGCGACATGTTGCCGAGCGTCGCGCGGTCGGCCAGCGGCAGGTGCTGCAGGCCGGGGCCGAAGAACTCGACAAATTTGCCGACCACGCCGTGCTTGCGCAGCATCTGCGTCACGGTCAGCACCAGATCGGTCGCGGTCGCTCCTTCCGGCAGCTTGCCGGTGAAGCGGAAGCCCACCACTTGCGGGATCAGCATCGAGGACGGCTGGCCCAGCATCGCCGCCTCGGCTTCGATGCCGCCCACGCCCCAGCCCAGCACGCCGAGGCCGTTGACCATCGTGGTATGCGAGTCGGTGCCGAACAGCGTGTCGGGAAACGCCCACGCTTTGCCTTCGATGTCGCGCGTCATCACCACGCGCGAGAGGTATTCGAGATTCACCTGGTGCACGATGCCGGTGGCGGGCGGCACCACCTTGAAATCATCCAGCGCCTTCTGGCCCCAGCGCAGGAACGCGTAGCGCTCGTGGTTGCGCTGGAATTCGATTTCGGCATTGCGTGCCAGCGCGTCGGCCTTGCCGAACACGTCCACCTGCACCGAATGGTCGATCACGAGTTCGGCAGGCGAGAGCGGATTGATCTTCTTCGGATCGCCACCCAGCGCCACCATCGCGTCGCGCATCGCGGCAAGATCGACCACGCACGGCACGCCGGTGAAATCCTGCAGCACCACGCGCGCGGGCAGGAAGGAAATTTCGGTCGCGGGTTCGGCCTTCGGATCCCAGTTCAGCACCGCTTCGATCTGCGCCTTGGTGACTTCGCGGCCATCCTCGTTGCGCAGCAGGTTCTCCAGCAGGATCTTCATCGAGTAGGGCAGGCGCTTGATGTCGTGCTGCTTGCCCAGTTTCGCGAAACTGGCAATCTGATAGGCATTGCCGCCAACGTTGAGGGTGTCGCGAATCCCGAACGAGTCTTGCATGGTGCTCTCCTGATGGCCGCGCTGAGGCCCGCGATGCGCGGCGTGGCTTCGAATGGACCGCCCATTATCGCGCAAACCCAGCCGCGATGCCCGCACGCAGGCTGAAACCTGCGCCAGCCGCGGCGACTGGCTAGACTCACGCGAGCCGAACCGGGGACATCGCGCACGTGACGAGCACGCCGAGCAAGCACGACAGACCATGATCGCACCCGTCCGCCTGTTCCTGCGCATCTACGAGAAGTGGAAGCGCGACACGCTCTACGAGGGCGATTTCCGCCCCAGCATCGGCATCCTCAAACTTTCCTTCATCGCGCTGTTCATCGGCGGCGCGGCGGCCGTCATCGCGTGGATGCTGTATCGGCTGATCGGCCTGGTGACGCACATCGCGTTCGCCGGTCGATGGAATTTCGACTTCGTCCAGCCGGCCGCGTTGCACGCGCCGTGGTGGCTGATCATCCTGGCGCCGGTGGTCGGCGGCCTCATCATCGGCTTCATGGCGCGCTACGGCACCGAGCGCATCCGCGGCCACGGCATTCCGGAAGCGCTGGAGGCGATCCTGTTCCGCCGCAGCAAGATGATGGCGAAGGTCGCGATCCTGAAACCGCTGTCGGCCGCGATCGCGATCGGCACCGGCGGTCCATTCGGCGCCGAAGGCCCGATCATAATGACCGGCGGCGCGGTCGGTTCATTGATCGGGCAAGTGTTCTCGCTCACCTCGATCGAGCGCCGCACGCTGCTGGTGGCCGGCGCCTGCGCGGGCATGTCCGCGACGTTCGCGACGCCGATCGCGGCGACATTGGTCGGCGTGGAATTGCTGCTGTTCGAGATGCGTCCACGCAGCACCATCCCGGTCGCGGTCGCCTGTTTCGTGGCGGCGGTGCTGCGGCCGTTCCTGATCGGTCCGGGACCGTTGTTTCCGATCACGGTCCAGTTCCATTTGCACATCGCGGAATTCGGGATGGCCGCAGTCAGCGGACTGATGGCCGGATTGCTGGCGACGGCGGTGACGTTTCTCGTCTACAAGGTCGAGGACGGCTATCGCAAGCTGCCGATCCATTGGATGTGGTGGCCGGCGATCGGCGCCCTGGTGGTCGGCATAGGCGGTGTGATCGATCCGCAGACGCTTGGGGTTGGCTACGACATCATCTATCAACTCCTGACCGGCAAGATCGTCGGCGCCGCGATCGCCACCTTCATGATCGTCAAGGCGCTGATCTGGATCGTGTACCTGAGTTCGGGCACTTCGGGCGGCACGCTGGCGCCGCTATTGGCGCTTGGCGCAGGACTGGGCGGATTGGAGGCGATGATTTTCCCCGGTCCTTATCCGCTGTTGTGGCCGCTGCTCGGCATGGGCGCGATGCTGGCAGCGGTAATGCGGATGCCGTTCACGTCGATCCTGTTCGCGTTGGAACTCACCGGCAACGCGAGCATGCTGCCGGCCCTGCTGATCACCTGCACGACGGCCTACGGCGCGAGCGTGTTCCTGATGAAGCGCTCGATCCTCACCGAGAAGATCGCGCGGCGCGGCCTGAACATCTTCCGTCCGTACACGCTCAACCGTCTCGAATACATGACGGTCAGGGAAGTGATGACGCGTGAAGTCGTCGGCGTTCCAGCCGACATGACGGTGCGGGACCTGCGCGACCAGTATTTCGGCAGCGAACAAAAATATCGCGCGTATCCCGTCGTGGATGCGGAGGGTACGTTGCTGGGCATCGTCGATCGCGCACGTTTGCGCGGATGGCTGGAAAGCGACGCCGCCGGCGCGGCGCGCCTTTCCGAACTGATGAGTGGCGATCCGGTGGTGGCCTTTCCCGAGGAAAGCTGCCAGAGCATCGCCATCCGCATGGCGGTGGAAAAGCGCGACCGCATTCCCGTGGTGGATCGCGAGAACCAGCACCTGCTCGGCATGGTCACCCGTTACGACCTGCTGACGCCGTACACGCAGACCCACGACGAAGAATTGCTGCGCGAACGGGTGTTCCGCGGGCGCGGGCAGACTCATTGACGATCAAAGTGTTCCGGCGCGGAGCCGTCGCTTCTCACCCGCGCAATGCAACACCCGTAAGCATCCCCCGCGCGATCATCGCTTCGCGCTTCGAGCGCAACAGCAGGTGCCGCCGCCTGCCGCCGAGCTGCCGCCACAGCACGGCCGCGCGCACGCCAGCCAGCAGCAGCGCGCGGACGCGCTGCGCCTGTACGGGTTGCTGCAGGTACAACGGATTGCCGACGACGGTGATCCGCGGCTTCAGGCCGGAGAGGTTGGCGCTGTAGAGATCGGCGAGGCGCGCGATGATGGTGGGGTGCGTGAGCGGGAAGTGCTGCAGCTGGCGTTGCATGCCGGTCAAACCCTCGCCGAGCCGCTGGTTGAGGTCCGGGCGCGCGGCGAGGCTGCGTTCCAGCTTCATCACGTTGATGAGCATGTGGAACAGCGGCAGGTCGCGGTCGTTGCCTTCCACCTGTTCCACCAGCACGCGCAGGCCGCGGCGCACGCCCTGGTTGCCGCCGAACACGTCGGCTGCACTGGCGGATTCCAATTTGAATACGCTGGCCAGGCTGGCTTCCATGGCTTCGCTGTCGCAATCGCCCTCGCGCGCGAGGCTGCGCACCAGCGACAGCGCCTGGAACATGCCCGCCAGCGCCAGTACCCGTGCCTCCTTCATCGCGTTCCTCCGATCGGCGGTGCGTCGGTTACGTCAATGACCGCGCCGCCGAGGCATTCATCGCCGCGGTAGAACACCACAGACTGTCCCGGCGCGACGCCGCGCTGCGTTGCATCGAAGCGCACCGCGCAACGATCACCGTCCACTTCGACGCGGCACGTGTGCGGTGGCTGGCGGTACCGCGTCATCGCGGCGCAATCGAATGAAGCCGAAGGTGCCGCGCCGGCAATCCAGTGCGTGCCGATTCCGGTCAACGAACGCGATTGCAACCACGGGCTGTCGTGGCCCTGGTCGACATACACGATGTTGGCGGCAACATCCTTGCCGACCACGTACCATGGTTCGCCGCTGCCGCCGGCGTGGCCGCCGATGTGCAGGCCGGAGCGCTGGCCCGGCGTGTAGAACATCGCGCCCTGGTGTTCGCCCAGCGTGCGGCCGCGCGGCGTGCGCAATTCGCCCGGCTGCGCGGGCAGGTAGGTCGAGAGAAACGCGCGGAAGTCGCGCTCGCCGATGAAGCAGATGCCGGTGGAATCCTTTTTCGCCGCAACCGGCAGGCCCGCGTCCGCGGCCATGCGGCGCACGTCGCTCTTGTGCAGGTCGCCCAGCGGAAACAGCGCGGCGCCGAGTTGGTCCTGGTCCAGCATGTGCAGGAAATACGTCTGGTCCTTGGATGCATCGCGCGCGCGCAGCAAGCGCCAGCGGCCGTCGATGCATTCGTTCCTCGCGTAATGGCCGGTCGCGATTTTTTCCGCACCGTCCGCGCGTGCGGCATCGAGGAACGTGCCGAACTTGATCTCGCGGTTGCACAGCACGTCGGGGTTGGGCGTGCGGCCAGCGCGGTATTCGTCGAGGAAATACGCAAACACGCGCTCGCGATACTCGGCCGCAAAGTTCGCGCTGCGGAACGGAATGCCCAGCTTCGCGCACACCGCCAATGCGTCCTTGCGATCGGCATCGGCGTGGCAGCCCGACTCGGGATCGTCGTCTTCCCAGTTCAGCATGAAGAACCCGGTCACGTCGTGGCCGGCGCGCTTCAGCAACAAGGCGGCGACCGATGAATCGACGCCGCCGGACATGCCGACCGTGACGCGCATGTTCACGTGCGCGGCTTCGGCAGCAGCGAGCGCAGCGCCGCGAGCGGCAGGCGTTGCCCGGCGAGCCAGTCCTCGAGCGTACCCAGCACCAGCGGACTGCGCAGCCGCGACGCGTTGGCCGCGATGTCGGCGTAAGTCATCCAGAGTGTCCGGGTGATGCCCGCGTCGAGCGAACGTTCTGCGTGATGCCTGAGCGGATGCCCGGCGAACGCGAAACGCACGATGTGATGATCGTGCACCGGACTGTGCCACTGCTGCACGCCGATGAAATGATCCAGCGCGACTTCCCAGCCGGTTTCCTCGAGCGTCTCGCGCACGGCAGCTTCGGCCAGTGATTCGTGGTCTTCGAGGTGCCCCGCCGGCTGGTTGAGCTGCAACGCGCCGCGAACGTCTTCCTCGACCATCAGGAACCGGTCACCGTCGGCAATCACGCAGGCCACGGTGACGTGGGGGCACCAGATCGCGTCGCGTTCGGCCGCGGTTGTCGGTTCGTCCATAAGATCGGGCACTGGAAATTCCATCATTTTGCCATCATCTGGTGTGACGTTTCGTCACCACTTGCCCGCGCCGCCGGGCATATACTCGGGCCAAAGAGCAGGACCCTCATGACGCCAGGAAAAACGCACGACAACGAGACCGAGCATGAGCAGGGCGTGGTGGTCGAACCCAGCCGTCCGGAAACGGCACGGCCGCCGCTGTACCAGGTGGTGCTGCTCAACGACGACTACACGCCGATGGAGTTCGTGGTGGTGGTGCTGGAGACGTTTTTCAACATGGCACGTGAACGTGCGACGCAGGTGATGTTGCACGTGCACACCCGGGGCAAGGGCGTTTGCGGCGTGTTCAGCCGCGAAGTCGCGGAAAGCAAGGTGGCGCAGGTGAACGAATACTCCCGCATCCACCAGCATCCGCTGTTGTGCACGATGGAAAAGTTGTAACCGTCCCCATATCGGGGAGAAGAGAGATCCCGGAGACCCCAAGCAATGTTCAGCAAGGACCTCGAATACACCATCGGGCAGTGTTACAAGGAGGCCCGCGAACAACGCCACGAGTTCATGACCGTGGAACACCTGTTGCTCGCGCTGCTCACCAATCCGACCGCGGCGGCGGTGCTGCGCGGCTGCGGCGCCGACATCGACAAGCTCGCCAAGGATCTTCGCTCCATCATCACCGAAACCGTGCCGGTGCTGCCGTCGGGCGACGAGCGCGACACGCAACCGACGCTGGGTTTCCAGCGCGTGCTGCAGCGCGCCGTCTATCACGTGCAGTCCTCGGGCCGCAAGGAAGTGACCGGCGCCAACGTGCTGGTCGCGATCTTCGGCGAGAAGGATTCGCACGCCGTGTACTTCCTGCACCAGCAGGAAGTCGAAAGGCTGGATGTCGTCAATTACGTGTCGCACGGCATCGCCAAGATCGGCCATGAATCCGACACGGCGCCCGCCGCGGGCGAAGCCGGCACCGAAGCCGAACAGGAAGGCAAGGACAAGGACAATGCGCTGGTCGAATACGCGACCAACCTCAACGAGCGTGCCGAGCAGGGCAAGATCGATCCGCTGATCGGCCGCGAGGAGGAAATCGAGCGCACCATCCAGGTGCTGTGCCGCCGGCGCAAGAACAACCCGCTTTATGTCGGCGAGTCCGGCGTGGGCAAGACCGCGCTGGCCGAAGGCCTGGCGCGCCGCATCGTCGAGGGCAAGGTGCCCGAGGTGCTGGAAGACGCCACGATCTGGGCGCTCGATCTGGGCGCGCTGGTCGCGGGCACCAAGTACCGCGGCGATTTCGAGAAGCGCCTGAAGGCGGTGATCGCGCAACTCAAGAAGGATCCCAAGGCGATCCTGTTCGTCGATGAAATCCACACCATCATCGGTGCGGGTTCGGCGTCGGGCGGCACCATGGACGCGTCCAACCTGATCAAGCCGGCGCTGGCGTCGGGCGAACTGCGTTGCATCGGTTCGACCACGTTCCAGGAATTCCGCGGCGTGTTCGAGAAGGACCGTGCGCTGGCACGGCGCTTCCAGAAGATCGACGTGGTCGAACCTTCGGTCGCCGACAGCGTGGAGATCCTCAAGGGCCTGAAGTCGCGCTTCGAGGAACACCACAACGTCAGCTACAGCGACGAGGCGCTGAAGGCCGCGGTGGATTTGTCGGTGAAGCATATCCCCGACCGGCTGCTGCCGGACAAGGCCATCGACGTGATCGACGAGGCCGGCGCGCACCAGCGCCTGCTGCCCGACGACAAACGCACCGGGAAGGTCGACGTGGACGAGGTCGAATACATCGTCGCGCGGATGGCGCGCATTCCGCAGAAGCAGGTCTCGGCATCCGACCGCGACGTGCTGCGCAACCTCGACCGCAATTTGAAGATGGTGATCTTCGGCCAGGACCAGGCCATCGACACGCTGGCATCCGCGATCAAGATGGCACGTTCGGGGCTCGGCAGCCCGGACAAGCCGATCGGCAACTTCCTGTTCGCGGGTCCCACCGGCGTCGGCAAGACCGAAGTCACGCGGCAGCTTGCGCTGCAGCTCGGCATCGAGCTGGTGCGCTTCGACATGTCCGAATACATGGAGCCGCATTCGGTGTCGCGCCTGATCGGTGCGCCTCCGGGTTATGTCGGGTTCGACCAGGGCGGCCTGCTCACCGAGTCGGTGGTCAAGCATCCGCATTGCGTGCTGCTGCTGGATGAAATCGAAAAGGCCCATCCGGACCTGTTCAACATCCTGCTGCAGATCATGGACCACGGCGTGCTCACGGACACCAATGGGCGCGAAGCGAACTTCCGCAACGTGATCCTGGTGATGACGACCAACGCGGGCGCACGCCAGGCGGCGCGGCGCAGCATCGGCTTCGTGGAACAGGAACACGCCACCGACGCGATGGAAGTGATCCGCCGGACCTTCACGCCGGAGTTCCGCAACCGCCTCGATGCCGTCGTGCAGTTCAAGTCGCTGGATTTCGACCACATCCTGCGCGTGGTCGACAAGTTCCTCATCGAACTGGAAACGCAGTTGCTGGAGAAGCGCGTCAGCCTCAACGTCACGCCGGAAGCGCGGCGCTGGCTGGCCGAACACGGCTTCGATCCGCAGATGGGTGCGCGTCCGATGGCAAGGCTGATCCAGGACAAGGTGAAGCGCGCAATCGCCGACGAGCTGCTGTTCGGCAAGCTGGCCGACGGCGGCAAGGTCAACCTCGACGTCAGCGACGGCGAGCTCAGCGTCGATACCGAGTCGCCGGAGAAACTGCCGGCGGTGGTCGAGTAGGGTTGATCGCAATCAGTGGTGGCGAAAAGAAAACGGCGGCCGATGGCCGCCGTTTTCGCATGCTGAAAGGCACTGGATCCCGGATCAACGCACATCCATGTGCTGTCCGGGATGACGACATCCTGTCGTCATTTCATCCGGTAGGTGATACGTCCCTTGGTGAGATCGTAAGGCGTCATTTCCACCTTCACCTTGTCGCCGGTGAGGATGCGGATGTAATGCTTGCGCATGCGTCCCGAAATATGCGCGGTGACGACGTGCCCGTTTTCCAGCTGCACGCGGAACATGGTGTTGGGCAGGGTCTCCTGCACCGTGCCTTCCATTTCGATGACGTCGTCTTTGGCCATGGGATTGCGCTTGGCGCGAATCGTTAAACCGCGCATTCTGCCACGACGCGGGCTTGCGCGAAAGCGCCGGCTTCGGCAAGGGTCTCGCAAAGCAGCGCCGACGACAATCTTTCGATATCGTCATGCGCGACGCGCGCATCGATCATGCGCTGCGTCATGTTACATTGGCGCGCATTTCGCCCAGGCACGTCATGCGCGTCGTTTGCATCCATCCAGCCCGCGATACGGTCCAGTGCGGCGCGGGCCCCGTGCATATCGGCAGCGCGCCGGACAACGACATCGTGCCCGTGGGCGCGGGCGTCGATCCGCACCATGCGACCTTGACCGCCGATGCACGCGGCCTGTTGCTGGCGGTGCGCCCGGATTGCCAGCGCGTCTACGTCAATGCGCGCGCCGTGCGCGAGAAAGCGCTGCTCCGCTACGGCGACACCCTGACGTTGGGCGCGAACAAATTCCTGCTGGCCGCCGACGCGGCGCCTGCCGAAATCCAGGACGTCGGCGACCCGGTCGCTATTTCGGGCCATGCGGGTTTGCGAGTCATGTCGGGCGCGGCCTCGGGCCAGTTGCTGCCCATCGCGCCGGAACTGCGGCTGGGTGCCGGCAGCCGGCATTTCGGCGACCTGTCGTATGCCTGCCGCGTGGCGCAGACGGACGACGGGTTGATCTTCGAATCCGAGAGTGCCGCGCCGCGCGTCAATGGCTGGCGCTGCCAACGCGTGCGCCTGTCACCCGATGACCAGATCGTGCTGGGCGAACATCGCTTCGTGGTCGAGGCGCCCGGCTTGCAGTGCGAAGCGGAATCGATCGAGCAGCCCGTTCCAACCGCGCCCGTCGTGGCACCGGAACCCGACGACGCGCCGCATACCGAAATCTGGTGGCTGATCGGCGCGGCGGTCGTGCTTGCCGCGTTGATCTCGCTGTTTTTGTATTTCCGCTGGTAATTCCTTTTTGCAGGAAACTTGAACCATGTCGCGAGCGTGGAACTTCAGTGCCGGCCCGGCCGCAATGCCGGAAGACGTGTTGAAACGCGCCCAGCAGGAGTTGCTGGAATGGAACGGCGCGCGCGCATCCGTGATGGAGGTGAGCCATCGCGGCAAGGCCTTCATGGAAATGGCGGCGCGCATCGAAGCCGACCTGCGCGACTTGCTGGACATTCCGTCCAACTACAAGGTGCTGTTCCTGCAGGGCGGTGCGACCCAGCACTTCGCGCAGGTGCCGATGAACATCGCGGCCGACGGCCAGCGCGCGGATTACGTCGTCAATGGACACTGGGGCGAGAAAGCGGCCAGCGAAGCCGCGCTGTACGCGGCGCCGCACGTGGCGGCGACTTCGAAAGCCGACGGTTATCGATCCGTCCCGGCACGTGCGAGCTGGGATCTCGATCCAGACGCCGCGTACGTGCACATCACCACCAACGAAACCATCCACGGCGTCGAGATGCGCGACATTCCCGACGTCGGCGGCGTGCCGCTGGTTGCCGACATGTCCTCGGACATCCTGTCGCAACCGCTGGACGTTTCGAAGTTCGGGCTGATCTACGCGGGCGCGCAGAAGAACATCGGCCCGTCCGGGCTGGTGGTGATGATCGTGCGCGAGGATTTGCTGCAGCGTCATCCGCGACCGTTGCCGCGCATCTTCCGCTACGCCGAATACGCCGCCGCGGATTCCATGCTGAACACGCCCAACACCTGGGGCTGGTATCTCGCGGGGCTGACGTTCCAGTGGCTGAAGGAGCAGGGTGGCCTCGCCGAAATGGGCCGGCGCAACCAGGCCAAGGGCGACGCGCTGTACCAGGCCATCGACGGTTCCGGGGGTTATTACCGCAACGACGTCGATCCCGCCGCGCGCTCGCGGATGAACGTGATCTTCAACCTGCACGATGCCGCGCTCGAACCGGTGTTCGTGGCGGAAGCCGACAAGGCTGGGCTGCTGGCGCTGAAAGGGCACCGCGCGCTCGGTGGCATCCGCGCATCCATTTACAACGCGGTGCCGATCGATGGCGTGCGGGCGTTGTGCGATTTCATGGCGGAGTTCCGGCGTACCCATGGCTAGCCGCGCACGTCCGAGCAAAGCCGAGCCCGCGTTCGATGCTGCGCGTCTCGTCAATCGCGCAACCGCAAAACTGCGTGCCTACGATCCGGGTCACGACTTGCCGGCGCTGCGCGGACGTTTCGGCGCAACCATCGCGGAACTGGGTTCCAACGAGAATCCGATCGGCCCGAGTCCGCGCGCGCTGAAGGCGATGCGCGCGGCGCTGACCGAAACGTTCCGCTATCCCGACCCGCGCGGCATGTCGCTGAAACGCGCGCTGTCCGGACACCTGGGCGTGGATGTCGATCGCATCGCGCTGGGCAACGGTTCGCACGAACTGCTGATGCTGCTGGCGCAATGTTTCGCCGACGCCAATCACTCGATCGTGTTTTCGCAATTCGGCTTCGCGGTGTTTCCCATCGCGACGGCGGCGGCCGGTGCGCGCGCGATCCGCGTGCCCGCGTTGCCGCGCAGCCATCGCAGCGCGCCATGCGGTCACGATCTCGATGCGATGGCCGGGGCGATCCGCGCCGACACGCGCATCGTCTATCTCGCCAATCCCAACAATCCCACCGGCACCTGGTTCGACGATGCCACGCTGGCGTCATTCCTGGAAAAAGTGCCGCGCAACGTGCTGGTGGCGGCGGACGAGGCTTACCACGAATACGTGGACGCGCCCGGCCTCACGACCGCGCTGGCTTTCGCGGGCAAATACCCGAACCTCATCGTCACGCGCACCTTTTCCAAGGCCTATGGACTCGCCGGCGCACGCGTGGGATACCTGATCGCGCACCCGAGCGTGGTCGCGGTGCTGGAGCGCCTGCGCGAATCCTTCAACGTCAACAACGTTGCGCTGGCGGGCGCGGCGGCGGCGCTTCGCGACAAGGCGTGGCTTGCGAAGTCGCGCGCGTTCAACCGCGCCGAACGCGAATGGCTGCGCGAAGAACTGCTGGAACGCGGCTATCGCTGCCTGCCGTCGCAGACCAATTTCCTGTTGTGCGCGTTGCCGCGCGATGCGTCGAAACTGGAGCGTCATCTGTTCGAACGCGGCGTGATCGTGCGGCCGATGGGCGGCTACGGCTTGCCGCGCGCGCTGCGCATCAGCGTGGGCAGTCGTGCCGAGAACCGGCGCCTGCTCAAGGCGTTGCCGTGAGCGAAAGGCTGGACTGGATCGCGTCGCCCGCTGCCAGGCCGTTGCGCGGCGAATTCACGGTGCCCGGTGACAAATCGATTTCCCATCGCGCGATCATGCTGTCCGCATTGGCCGAAGGCGTTTCGCGCATCGAAGGATTCCTCGAAGGCGAAGACACCCGCGCGACCGCGCGCATCTTTGCGCAAATGGGCGTGCGCATCGAAGCGCCGTCTCCGGGCGAGCGCGTCGTGCACGGCGTAGGCCTGCGCGGGTTGCGTGCACCGGAAGGCGTGCTGGATTGCGGCAATTCCGGCACCGCGATGCGCTTGTTGTGTGGCGTGTTGGCGGGGCAGGCGTTCGATTCGGTTTTGACGGGCGATGAGTCGCTGTCGAAGCGACCGATGCGGCGCGTTACCGGGCCGCTGGCACAGATGGGCGCCATCATCGAAACCGCCGAAGGCGGTGTGCCGCCGCTGCGGGTGCGCGGCTATCAGGCCTTGCACGGCATCGACTACGCATCGCCGATCGCCAGCGCGCAGGTGAAATCGGCGGTGCTGCTCGCGGGTTTGTACGCCGAGGGTGAAACCGCCGTCACCGAGCCGCGGCCGACGCGCGACTACACCGAACGGATGCTGTCCGCGTTGGGTTGGCCCATCACGTTCGAGCCGGGCAGGGCGCGGCTGACGGGTGGGCGTGCGCTTCAGGCGATCGATATCGTGGTGCCAGCAGATTTTTCATCGGCAGCATTCTTCATCGTGGCCGCGAGCCTCGTTCCGGGTTCGGAACTGGTGCTGCGCGACGTCGGCATGAACCCGCGCCGCACCGGCCTGCTGCATGTGTTGCGAGCCATGGGCGCGGACATCGTGGAAGAAAACCGACACGAGGCCGGCGGCGAACCAGTCGCGGATCTCGTTGTGCGCCATGCGGAACTGCGCGGCATCGAGGTACCGGTGGAACACGTCGCCGACATGATCGATGAATTCCCGGCGCTGTTTGTCGCGGCGGCGTGTGCGGAAGGCGTCAGCACGATCCGCGGCGCCGGAGAGTTGCGGGTCAAGGAATCCGACCGGATCGCGGTGATGGCAACGGGCTTGCGCGCGCTGGGCATCCGCATCGACGAAACGCCCGACGGAGCAGTGATCGAAGGCGGGGCATTGGACGGCGGCGCTGTCGAATCGCACGGCGACCATCGCTGCGCGATGGCGTTCGCCGTGGCCGGTGCGGTTGCACGCGGCGTGATCACGATCCGCGATTGCGCCAATGTCGCGACTTCATTTCCCGGCTTCGTCGAACTGGCGAACAGCTGCGGCTTTGCAGTACGCGCAGCCTGAGCTGTTCTGGCCTCCGCTAAAATTGGCCGGATGGCAACCAACCATTCCGTTCCGGTGCTCACCCTCGATGGCCCGTCCGGTTCAGGCAAGGGCACCATCGCCCGTGCCGTGGCGGACAGGCTCGGCTGGCACATGCTGGATTCCGGCGCGATCTACCGCGCGGTCGGTTACGCGGCCGGTGCGAAGGACCTGGATGTCTCGGATCCCCAGGCCGTCGCGCGTTGCGCCGCCGCCACGCGCATCGAATTTCGCGATCCAGGTGACGGCGGCGATACCCGGGTCATCGTCGATGGCGAGGACGCCAGCGACGCCATCCGCACCGAGACCGCGGGCGCGGCGGCCTCGGCCATCGCGGCCTTGCCGGAAGTTCGAAAAGCCTTGGTGGACAAGCAGTTGGCATTCCGCCAGCCGCCCGGCCTCGTGGCAGACGGCCGCGACATGGGCACGGTGATCTTCCCCGACGCCCCATTCAAGGTGTTCCTGACCGCCAGTGCCGCCGAACGGGCGGAAAGGCGCTATAAGCAGTTGAAGTCAAAGGGACTTGACGTTACACTAGCCAGCCTTTTGCACGAGATCGAGTTGCGTGACGCGCGGGACGCGTCGCGCACGGTTGCGCCGTTGCGGCCGGCTGCCGATGCCGTGGTGATCGACACCACGGGACAGCCGATTCCGACGGTCGTGGACCGGGTGCTCGCGGTCGTGCGGAAGGTTTGATTGCAACAACGTTCCGCGTTCGCGCGGTTTTCCCAACGGATGCATCGATGCATCCCCCAACCGGCGGATCGTCGCCTGTGGAATCAACATCAATGGA
>Ga0209178_1000213_pt1 | contig 15754 bp, 20 predicted proteins | sample GAAS200_FD_187521 | JGI IMG/M metagenome (GOLD analysis project Ga0209178, IMG submission 187521) | Agricultural soil microbial communities from Georgia to study Nitrogen management - GA AS200 (SPAdes) (version 2) | ecosystem: Environmental > Terrestrial > Soil > Agricultural land | place: USA... | reverse complement strand
TGGTGGAGGAGAAGTCGTACCAAGACTACGGCGCGGCTTGAAGCGCGGCTTCCAGTTTCCCGATCACGTCGCCGACCGTCACCAGATCCATCACGCCGGGATATTCGATCTTGCTGCCCCAGGGAATTTCCGCCGCCGGCCTGTGCAGGAACTTGCGCGCGGCATCGTCATAGCGGTTCACGCACCAGCGGCGATCCGAGTACGGGCCGGAACGCGCAGGGTTGCTGGCGGCGTGCAAACCCAGCACGCGCGCGCCGACCGCGTTGGCCATGTGCATGGGGCCCGAGTCGGGAGTCAGCACGATCGCGGCCCGCTGATACAGCGCCAAGGCGCGTTTCAGGGTGTCCTTGCCGATCAGGTCCAGCGGTGCCGTGCGCATGCGTGACGCGATTGCATCGCCGAGCGCGCGTTCGGCCGGCGATGGCCCTCCGGTCAGTACGACGCGCATCCGCAACGCCTGGGCCGCGTGGTCGGCGACCGCGGCATAGCGTTCCGCGCGCCAGTTGCGCAACGCGTGGCTGGATGCGGCGCTGATGACGAGCGTCGGCTGCCCGTCGTCGGGCCACTGCCCGGCAGCCCATTCCCGCGCTTCGTCCGGGATCGGGATGTCCCAGCGGACCCGCGTCTGCTTCAAACCGAGCGGCTCGACGAAACTGCCGATCGCGTCCAGTACGTGTTCGCCGGTGCGCGCGGGAATGCGTTCGCGCACGAACAGACCGTGCAGATCCTTGCTGCGCGCGCGGTCATAGCCGATGCGGCGGTCGGCGTGCACGGCGAAGCCCAGGAGATTGCTGCGCAGCGCCACCTGCATGTGCAGCAGCGCGTCGAAGCGGCGCCCGGCCAGCTCACGGCGAACCGCCCGATAGCCCGCGCGGCCCGCGCTCTTGTCGAAGGTCAGGAATTCGACGCCGGCGATGTCGCCGACCAGTTTGCGTTCCAGCTTGCCGATGATCCAGGTCAGGCGCGTTGATGGCCACGCGGTTTGCAGCGTTCGCACCAGTGGCACCACGTGCGTCACGTCGCCGAGCGCGGAGATGCGCAAGAGGCACAGCGATGGCAAGGCTTCGGTCATCGGGCTTGCTAGACTTGAGGGCGTGAACAACTCGAGGCGGCCAGACACCGAACGCCGGGCGGTCGACCCGCGCATTGTCGCATCCGGCCGTGACGCGATGGTGTTCGATGCAAATTTGCCGGGAGCGCCGACCGCGGATTGGTTCGATCCTTCGTGGTGGCAGGCGCGAGGACGCATGCAGCCCGTCGACGGCGGGCGCGGTGGAGTCGCGTTCCTGGACACACCCGTGGGCGCGTGCGTGCTGCGCCACTACCACCGGGGCGGCTGGATGGCGCCGCTGATGGGCGACCGCTATCTGTGGAATGGACGCGCGCGCAGCCGCGGGTTCGCCGAATTCGGTCTGCTTGCGGCACTCCGCTTGCGAGGCTTGCCGGTACCGCGTCCAATCGCAGCGCGTTTCCAGCGGCGCGGCCCGTATTACCGGGCCGACCTGATCACCTGCGCAATCGAAGATGCTGCCACGCTGACGCAGGCGGTGCGCGACCAGCAGCTCGACGCCGCCTTGGCCGAGCGGGTCGGAGCCTTGGTCGCGAGGTTCCATGCGGAAGGCGTGGATCATGCCGATCTGAACGCGCACAACATCCTGCTCGATCGCAATCAACTCTGGCTGATCGATTTCGACCGAGGCGAGATCCGGGTGACCGGCACTGCGTGGAAGCTGGCGAACCTTGCCCGGCTCAAGCGTTCGCTGTTGAAGGTGGGCGCGTGCGACCATGACGAAGCTGCGCTGGATCGCCAGATTTGGGTGCCCCTGATGCGCGGTTACGAACGGGTTCTCGGGAGCGTTGCATGAGCAGGAAGGCGGGTCGGGCGAACGCTCCGGAACGCGATGCGTCGGTCTGGTCCCTGCACGTGCTGGGTACCGGCGCGGCGAATGCCGTGGCGTTGGGCTCGTCCGCGGCCGTGCTGGAACGTGACGGCAGGCCGATGCTGTTGATCGATTGCGGACCGGGCACGCTGGAACATTTCCTGCGTTGTTACGACACGCTGCCGCCCGCGGTGTTCATCACCCACGGACACATGGATCACGTGGCGGGCCTGGAGCGGCTGTTCCACGAATCGTGGTTCGATCCCGCACGACGCGGCAAGGTCCGGATGTTCGTGCACGCGAACCTGTTGCCGGTGCTGCAGGCGCGGGTTGCAGACTATCCGAGTGCTATCGCCGAGGGCGGCGCGAACTTCTGGGAGGGCTTTTGCCTGGTTCCGTTCTCGCGCGGCTTCTGGCTCGACGGCTGGTGGTTCGATGTGTTCGCGACGCGGCATCATGTGCCGGGCAGTTCATACGGCGTCGCGCTGCGCGGTTGCTTCGCGTGGACCGGCGATACCCGCCCGGTTCCGGAGGTGCTGACGGCGGTCGCCGATGCGCACACATTGGTGGCGCACGATTGCTCGCTGGTCGGCAATCCTTCGCATACCGGCGTCGACGACATCGAGCGCGAATATCCCGAAGGCCTGCGCGGGCAACTGCTGCTCTATCACTACGGCAGCGAAGCGGACGCGCAGGCCCTGCGCCAACGCGGCTTCAAGGTTGCCGAGCCGGACGGCCGCTACCCGTTGCACGCGCCGCATCCGGTGCGTGCGGACGCCGGATGATGAAACCGGAAATGCCACGCGCATTGCAGGCTTCGGCAGCACCGCCGGACGCGCTCGGTCGTGCGTTGGCGGACCTGCGCATTTCGGTGATCGATCGCTGCAATTTCCGTTGCCCGTATTGCATGCCGGAAGAAGCATATCCGGCCAGCCATGCGTTCCTGCGGGCCCGCGAACGGCTCGACTTCGATGAAATCGAACGGATCGCCCGCGTGTTCGTCTCGCTGGGCGTGCGCAAGCTGCGCCTGACCGGTGGCGAGCCGCTGCTGCGTCGCGACTTGCCCCTGCTGGTCGCGCGCCTCGCCGCGATCGAAGGCGTCGAGGATCTGGCCCTCACCACCAATGGCGCGCTGTTGCCGCGTTGCGCCAAAGCATTGCGGGAGGCAGGTTTGCGGCGGCTCACGCTCAGCATGGACAGTGTCGACGCCGAGGTGTTCCGGCGCATGTCCGGCGGCCGCGGTGAACTGGCCCAGGTCGAAGCCGCGATCGCTGCGGCGGAAGCGGCGGGGTTCGCGCGGTTGAAGATCAATTGCGTGGTGATGCGCGGCGTCAACGACGACGGCGTGCCGGATCTGGTCGCGCGCTTCCGCGGCACCGGGCACGTGCCGCGCTTCATCGAATACATGGACGTCGGGACGGTCAATGGCTGGCGCGGCGATCGGGTGGTGCCGGGTGCCGAACTCGTGCGTCGCATCAATGCGCGTTGGCCGCTGGAACCGTTGCCGCGTAATGCGGCTTCCACCTCACGGCGCTGGCGTTTCCGCGACGGCGCGGGCGAGGTGGGTTTCATCAATTCGGTTACCGAGCCGTTCTGCGGCGGCTGCACGCGCGCCCGGCTGTCGGCCGACGGCAAGCTGTACACCTGCCTGTTCGCCCGCACCGGCCAGGATCTTCGTGCGCTGCTGCGCGCGGGCGAATCGGACGGGGCGCTGCGCGCTACCATCGCCGGCATCTGGAGCCATCGCGGCGACCGTTACAGTGAACGTCGCGCGGAGCTGCGCGCGGCGGGCGTGCTGGAGCACGTGGAAATGTTCGCGATCGGAGGGTGAGGGCGCGCGTTGGCCCATATCGGTCGCCGATCCAACCAACAAGTGACACATACATGGCTGCCAAACGACAACTCTCCCATCTCGACGCATCCAATCGCCCGCGGATGGTGGATGTCGGCGCAAAAGCCGTGACCGCGCGAACCGCCGTTGCCGAAGCCGTGCTGCGCTTCCCGAAGGGCGTTGCAGACGTCTTGCGCGACGGCGGGATGCGCAGCCGGAAGGGGCCGGTGATCGACACCGCGATCGTGGCCGGCACCATGGCGGCCAAGCGTACCCACGAACTGATTCCGTTCTGCCATCCACTCGCGATCGAACGCTGCGGGGTCGAAGCGGCTTTCGTGTCGGACACCGAGCTTGCCATCCGTTGCGAAGTTGCGATCACGCACAAGACCGGCGTCGAGATGGAAGCGCTGACGGGCGCAAGCGTCGCGGCCCTCACGGTCTACGACATGTGCAAGGCGCTGTCGCACGAAATCGTGATCGAGCGCGTACGGCTGCTGGAGAAATCCGGCGGCAAGCGCGAAGTGAAGGCCGGGAAAGCCGCGTCGCGCAAGCAGTCGAGGGCACGATGAACTACCGGCTGCTGTATTTCGCTTCCCTGTGCGATGCGGCGGGTCGCGCCGAGGAGCAAGTCACGAGCGACGCGCGCGACGCAAGGGCACTCTATGCCGAACTGGCAGCGCGGCACGGGTTCACGTTCACGCCGGACCGCCTGCGCGTGGCGGTCAACGGCGCATTCACCGACTGGAACCATCGACTCGCCGACAATGACGAAGTCGTATTCCTGCCGCCGGTTTCCGGAGGCTGACATGTTCGCGATCAGCGAGGCGCCCATCGATGTCGTCCGCTTGCAGCATGGGCTGGACGCGGACGGTGCGGGCGCGGTGGTCTGTTTCGAAGGCCGCGTGCGCAACTACAACGAAGGACGCGCGGTGAACGGGCTTTCGTACCAGGCCTACGTCGAATTGGCAGAGGTCGAGGGAAGGCGGATCGTCGAGGAAGCACACAGCCGGTTCGAAGTCGAGCGCATTTCATGCGTGCATCGGGTGGGCGACCTCGCGCTGGGCGACGTCGCGGTCTGGGCCGGTGTGTCGGCCGGCCACCGCGCGGCGGCGTTCGAGGCGTGCCGCTACGTGATCGACGAAGTCAAGGCTCGCGTGCCGATCTGGAAGCGCGAGCACTACGTCGAGGGTGTATCGGAGTGGCTGCACCCCGATTCCGCGCCGAAATGATTGCCCGATGGCAGCGACGCCGGTATCCTGCCTCGTTCACTTTTCTCGGAGAGGTGTCCGAGCGGTCGAAGGAGCACGCCTGGAAAGTGTGTAAGCGGCTAAACCCCGCTTCGCGGGTTCGAATCCCGCCCTCTCCGCCAGTTTTCAGGAAAAATCGTGAGGTGCAAGGGCGGGTGAGAACCCGCAGGGTTTGACGAATTCGCCAGGAGCGAATTCGGACGACCGAAGGTCGGCCCCGAGCGTAGCGAGGGGTGAGCATCAGGGACGATGCGAACATATCGCGCCCTCTCCGCCAGTTTCAAAGTTCATGGTGGCCCCGTTGGTGCCTCCGCGACGATAGATCGAAAACTCCGCCAGATCCGGAAGGAAGCAACGGTATCGGTTGACTCGTGCGCCGGAGATCCGCTGACGGGGCCGCCGCCATTTTGCGGCCTTGGTCTTGTCGCGCTTACTTGGCACAATGCGTTTTCGCCCCAAGGTTGTGCCCATGAGCTATCAGGTTCTCGCCCGCAAATGGCGCCCGAAGCAGTTCGATGAACTGGTCGGGCAGGAGCATGTGGTCAAGGCGCTGAGCCATGCACTGGATTCCGGGCGCGTGCACCACGCGTATCTGTTCACCGGCACGCGCGGCGTGGGCAAGACCACCATCGCGCGCATCTTCGCCAAGTCGCTGAACTGCGAGAAGGGCATGTCCGCGCATCCGTGCGGCGAATGCGCGATCTGCAAGGCGGTCGACGCCGGTCGGTTCGTGGACCTGATCGAAATCGATGCGGCCAGCAACACCGGCGTGGACGACGTGCGCGAAGTGATCGAGAACGCGCAGTACGCGCCCGCGCAGGGGCGCTACAAGGTGTATCTGGTGGACGAGGTGCACATGCTCTCCAAGAGTGCCTTCAACGCGCTGTTGAAGACACTGGAAGAGCCACCGGAACACGTGAAGTTCCTGCTCGCGACCACCGATCCGCAGAAGCTGCCGGTGACGGTGCTGTCGCGTTGCCTGAAGTTCGGCCTGAAACGCCTGCTCCCGGAACAGATCGCCGGGCAGATGCGGATGATCCTGGGCCAGGAAAACGTCGGCTTCGACGAGGGCGCGATCGAGGCGCTCGCGCGCGGTGCGGATGGTTCCCTGCGCGACGGCTTGTCATTGCTCGACCAGGCCATCGCGCATGGCGGCGGCGTGCTGCGTGCGGACGACGTGCGGGCGATGCTGGGCACGATCGCCGACAACGACGTGGGCGCACTGTTGCGCGCGCTGGCGGGCGGCGACGGCAAGGCGCTGATGGACGAGGCCGATCGCGTCGCCGGTTTGTCGCCCGATTTCGCAGTGGTGCTGGAGCAACTCGCGACCGCGCTGCATCGGATCCAGGTGCGGCAACTGGTGCCGGGCTTTGCAGGCGACGAAGCCGAACGCGAAGTGCTGGACGCGCTCGCGGGCGAAGTCGATCCCGAAGACGTGCAGGTGTGGTACCAGTTCGCGCTGCAGGGCCGCCGCGATCTGCCGCTGGCGCCGGACGTCCGTTCCGGGTTCGAGATGACCTTGCTGCGCATGCTGGCGTTCCGTGGTGGTGCCTCCGGCCCGCCCGTACAGGGACAGCGCGCGACGCCTGCTGCGCGCGAACGCGCCCCGGCTGCGCATTCCGAGGCGGCGGCTTCGAAGCCGCCCGCGGCTGCGGCGCGGAATGAGCATGCCGTTGCCGATGCGCCGCAGTCTGCCGCTTCGCAAGCGCCGGCGCCGCGCATCGAAGGCATTGCCGATTGGGAGCGCTGGATCGAGCAGGCGGCATTGGGCGGCCCCGCCGGCCTGCTCGCGCGGCACGCGATCCCGAAGTCCCTGGAGGGCGATGTCCTGACCTTGGCGGTGACGCCCGAACACAAGATTTTTTGTACCGATTCGGCCAACCTGCAATTGCAGGACAGGCTCGGTGCAGCAATCGACCGCAAACTGCGCGTGCGCATCGTCCACGAAGCGGTTGCCGAAACGCCGGCCACGCGCGCGGCCAAGGCGCGTTCCGACGAACAAGCCGCGGCTGAACGCGGGTTGGCAGACGATCCGATCATCCAGGACATGCAACGCCAGTTCGGCGCGCAGATCATCCCCGAGAGCATTCGACCCGCAGGCAGACAGGCATGAAAGGACAACTGGGACAATTGATGCAGCAGGCGCAGCAGATGCAGGAGAACCTGAAGCGTGCGCAGGAGGAAATCGCGAAGCTCGAAGTCACCGGCAGCGCCGGTGGCGGCATGGTCGAGGTGGCGATGACCGGTCGCCACGAAGTGCGCCGTGTGCGTATCGACCGCAAGCTGATGGCGGACGACCCGGAGATGGCCGAGGACATGGTCGCGGCCGCGGTCAACGACGCGGTCAACAAGGTCGCGGAGGCCAGCCAGCAGAAACTCGGCAGCGTTGGCTCCGGGATGAATCTTCCGCCTGGTTTCAAACTGCCGTTCTGAAGCGGGCGACGATTCGCAGATCGATCCTCTTGATGCCGCAAATACCGCTCGCGGTCACACCGGAGACGTCTGCAGTGAAGCCGCGGACGGCCCCGGAATGACGAATGGTCCTGAAAATTGTTTCAACAATGTCCGAATCCAATCTTCTTGCCGATCTGATCGAAGCGCTGCGCTGCCTGCCCGGCGTTGGTGCCAGGAGCGCGCAGCGGATGGCCTTCCATTTGCTGGAACGCGATCGCGAGGGCGGCGTGCGTCTGGCGGCATCGCTGCAGCAGGCGATGCAGCGCATCGGACACTGCAAGTCGTGCCGCAATTTCAGCGAGTCGGATGAATGCGCGATTTGCGCGAGCGCCTCGCGCGATGCCGCGCTGTTGTGTGTGGTCGAGACGCCCGCCGATCTCCTCGCGATCGAGCAAGCCACCGGCTATCGCGGCCGCTACTTCGTGTTGATGGGGCGGCTCTCGCCGCTCGACGGAATGGGGCCGCACGAGCTGGGCAGCGATTTGCTGACGCGCAAGCTCGGCAATGGCGAAGTACGCGAACTGGTGATCGCGACCAACCCAACCGTAGAAGGTGAGGCCACCGCGCACTGGCTGGGACAACTCGCGCGCGCGGCCGGTGTGCGCGCGACGCGACTCGCGCACGGCGTGCCGCTGGGTGGTGAACTCGAATACGTCGATCGCGGCACGTTGGCGCATGCGTTCGGCAGCCGGCTGACGATGGAGTAAATGATGGACACCCACGCAGAACCCGAGTTGCAGCTGCAGGTTCCCGCCGTGGAGGAATATCTGGCCTTGCGTGTCGCGGCAGGTTTGAGCGCGATGAGTGCCGAAGGCGCGCGGGAGGGCTTGGCCAGGAGCTGGTGTGCAGTGTGCGTGCGCACCGGCGCCGAACTGATCGGCATGGGACGCGTGGTCGGCGACGGCGGCCTGTTCCTGTTCGTGGTCGACATCGCGGTGACGCCGGCCTGGCAGCGGCGTGGTCTGGGCCGGCGCATCATGCAGGCGCTGATGGAGCAGGTGCACGCGCGTGCATTTCCATACACCCAGGTGGGCCTGATTGCGGATGGCCCTGCGCATCTTCTGTACGAGAAGTTCGGTTTCAAGTTGGTCGCGCCCGAATCGCAGGGCATGTCGCTGCGGATGGAGAAAGGAGAGCACGCGTGAGCGATACCATTTTCGACAAGATCATCCGCCGCGAGATTCCCGCCGACGTGGTGTACGAAGACGACGACATCCTCGCCTTTCGCGACATCCATCCGCAGGCGCCGGTGCACGTGTTGTTCATCCCCAAGAACAAATCGCTGCCGACCTTGAACGACTGCGGCGAAGCCGAGGCGCCATTGATCGGCAAGTTGTTGCTGGCGGCGTCGGAGTACGCCAAGCGCGAAGGCTTTGCCGAAGACGGCTATCGCTGCGTGATCAACTGCAATGCCGGCGGCGGACAAACCGTGTTCTACCTGCACGTGCATCTACTGGCGGGCAGGAAGATGCCCGAACGTATGTCCTGACGCGGCGATTCGATATGACGACGCCCGCGTGTGCGGACGTCGTATTGACAAACAATCCGTCAGCCTTTCTTTGGCGGGGGTGGCGGCGGACGACGCGGCACCACGATCACACGCGACGGGAAAAACGCCGGTCCACCCCAGCCGCAGCCCCAAGGCGACCAAAACGGATCGCAGAACCCGCCCCATGGACCCCACGGTCCGTAGGGGTAGGGTGTCGCCGTATATGCGGGACGTGGTTTCCACAGGTATATGTTGCTGGCTTCGACCCTCGGATAGGTGTAATCGAACTGGCCGATCTTGTGCTGGACCGTGCCATTCAGCGTGCCGGTCACGGTGATTTCGCGACCCTTGGCGAACACTTCCGGATCGTAGAACCCCTGCTTGCACGCGACGAAACGGCCGAGGCTCTCCTCACCGGCCTTCGGCCGTGCCTGCGAATCGAGGGATTCGGCCAGCACGAAGAAACAGGTTTGCTGCTCCTGCGGTTGGGTTTCAACGATTTCGCCGCCCCAGCGCACTTGCGTCGCATTGGCGGTGCCGCTGCGGGCGGCATCCAGCGTCACCGGTGCGTAGTCGCCGGCAAGCGGTTGCGGGATGGTGGCGCAACCGCCCAAAACCAGCGCGCCGACAATGGAAAGAAACAGGACGCGACGTGACATGACATGCCTCCGAGATGGACCGCTTCAACTATTTGACCACACGGTGCGGCCGGAAATGACGCACGCGCCGCACGAATTCCCGGATTCGTTCAGGCGGCGGTTCGGGAAAGGCATAACGCAGGCACAGGTATTCGGTAGCGAGCTCGCCCAGGTCAGCCGACGCCTCGGGCATTGCAGCGGCCGAACGCGCATAGAAATCGCGCGGACCTTCCGCGTGGCCGCGCGCGATGCCGCAACGCGCCAGCCGATGTTGCAGGCGCAATTGCGCGACGGTCAAGGCATCGCGCCGTTTCGCGCGCGGACGCAATGTCGCCAGCAACGCGCCGATACCCAGGGCCACGAACACCGCAATGGCCAGCGCCACACCCAGCATCTGGGCGGTGGCATGCTCGATGCCGAACGGGCGCAACAGGTGCGCTTGCGACAGCGCATCGAAGCCGACGACGGTTTGTCCCCACCAGCGATTGATCACGTCCAGCCGGTTGCGCCACGGCATCCATCCATTGCTTCCGGCGCCGGCCACGTCGTCGGCCGCGCCGCCGGTGCTCGCGAGGATCACGTGGCTGACCGCCGCGGTGGGATCGACGCGCACCCAGCCGCGCCCGGCCAGCCAGACTTCCGACCACGCGTGCGCGTCGGACTGGCGGACCAGCAGGTAATGCGCGAAGTCGTTCCAGTAGCCGCCCTGATACCCGATCACGACGCGCGCCGGAATGCCCGCGGCGCGCATCAGGAACGTGAAGGCGCTGGCGTAGTGTTCGCAGAAACCGGTCCTGGTGTCGAACAGGAAATCGTCGATGCTGTCGCGCCCGAGCGGTGGCGCGTCGAGGTCGTACGCGAAGCCGCCGCCACGGAAAAGATCCAGTGCATCGCGAATGATCGCGGCATCGTTGGCACCGGCAGTGCGGCGCCAGCTTTCCGCAAGCGTACGCGTGCGCGGATCGAAGCCGGCCGGCAGTTCCAGTGCCGCCGCGCGGATGCGCGGGCCGAGCGACTCCGGTGCAAGCCGGTAATCGATGGCCGATGCGACGCGGTAACGCCGGGTCTGGTCGATGGGCTTGGTGGACCACAACGTATGATCGGGTCCCATGATTGCGTCTTCAGGGGCGTCGACCGGCACGTCCAGCGCAAACATCCAGTGCCGATGGCTGGGCAGCAACGTGACCTCGTACTGCGTGACGGGATCGCGCACGCCGATCGGCACCGGCCGGGATGGTCGGCGGGCGGCCGGGCCGGGCAGCCACGCGCGGCCATCGAACTTCCATAGCACCATGCCGCGGAAATAGCGCTTGCTCTCCGGCGGCGGCGCGCCGTCGAACCCGACCCGCATCGCCACCGCATTGTCGTTCAAAAGAGCATGCAGATCGCCCGGGGCCATTCGATCGCCGATGCCCGTGCGCGCGACGCCGCGATCGGGTGCGCCCCACAGCGGCGTCGACAGGCGCGGTATCAACAGGAATCCGAGCAACGCGGCCGGCAGGCCCGCGGCCAGCAGCACCGTGCCGGTCCTGAAAGCCGGCAGCCATCCGGCATCGGGCAAGCCCGGTTGCAGCGCGCGCAGCGTCGCGAGCGCGGGCAGCAGCATCAGGCCGACCAGTATCGTGAACCCGAATGACTGGTCGAACAGCAGCGCGCTCATCAGGATGAAGCACGCGAAGCCGACCGCCATGCGTGCGTCGCGAACCGATTCGCTTTCCAGGACCTTCAGCACCAGCAGCCCGCACACGATCGCGGCGCCGGGATCGCGGCCGATCGGTGTTCCATACACGGCGATGGCGGTCGCCAGCACCGCGACGAGCATGGCGACGCGCAGCCAGGCATCGACGCGTCGCGGCTGCCGCCGGCGCTGCCACCAGCGTCCGGCCAGGATCACCGCCAGCGCTGCCGTGTACCAGACCGGGAGATGCGCCGCGTGCACCGCGAGTACGCACAACACCGTCATGCACAACAAGCTGAAAGCCAATGGCGCGAGCGCCGACGCAACGATGCGGGTGCCAGGTGGGGCATCGTGCCGCTTCATGGCAGTTCCGCCAGCGCGGTGAGGCAACGGTGGTAGTGCGCGGCATCGTTGGCGGGTCCGATGGCGCGCTGGTCTTCCAGGACCAGCACCCAGGGATGCGCCGCGGCGTACGCGTCGCAGACCCAGCCGGTCAGGCGCGAGATGCGGGTTTCGCGATCGATGCCCGAAAGCGCGTGCCAGTCGAACCGCAGCGGCTGGCCCGGCGCGGCACGGTCGAACTCGCGCACCAGCAGATGCCCATGACGCGCGCTGGCTTTCCATGCGACGTGCCGGATCGGATCGCCGACGTGGTATTCGCGAAGGCCCGCGAACTCGTCGCCACCGGCGATGCGTTCGTTGGGATCGTCGTTGCGCGTGATCGGCCGGGCGTCGGCGAGGATGCGCGGATACACCAGCACGCGTTGTGCGGGCGTGATCCAGCTCCATGCGCGGAACAATCCGAACGGCAGTGTGCTGGCAATCCGCATCCGTGGCACCTCCACCCAGCCGCGCGCATCCGTGGGCATGGTGATGCGGGCGCGTTCGCTACCGGGGCGGAGCGGGCAGGGCTGTTCCAGATCATCGACCGCAATGGTGAGGCCCGGCCGAGTGCGGCCGTCATCCGCAAAGGCGAGTTGCAGCGGCAGGCGCGCATTACAGAACCCGTGCTCCGCGTGCAGGGAGCGCAAGGTCAGGTCATGCAATTCGCGCCAGGTCAGCAGCATGCTACCGGCCAGCGCGGCGCCCAGCACGCAAGTCAGCAGCAGCGCGGCATTGTTCTGGTAATTCAACGCCCCGAACAGCATCACCAGCAGCACCAGCCCGAATCCGAACCCCGCGCGCGTGGGCACGATGTAGATGCGGCGCCGGTCCAGCGTGACCGGCAAGGCTTCCGGCTTGCGGCCGCGCGCGAGACCCGGAATGCGATTCAAGGCGCGCGCTGCGGCGGCAAGTGACCCGCGATGCGCGACGCCATCCATTGCGCTATTGCACCGCCACGGTGTCCAGCAGCGTCTGTGCCAGCGCATCGCGCGCGAGGGTGCGGGCCGGGATCAAACGGTGTCCGGCCACGGCCACGAACACCGCCTGCACGTCTTCGGGCAGGGTGTAATCGCGATCACCCAGCAGCGCCCAGGCACGCGCCGCGGCCAGCAGCGCGAGGCCCGCGCGGGGCGACAGGCCGGTGCGGATGTCGTGATGTTTGCGGCTGGCGGTCACCAGCGCCTGCACGTAATCGATCAGGGCGGGGCTGGCGGTAATCGCGCGTGCGCGCTGCTGCAGCGTCACGATGTCGGACGCGGACAGGCATGGCGGAAGCCGGCCCACCATGCCGGAACGATCCTCGCCGGTCAGAAGCCGGCGTTCGGCCTCGACATCGGGATAGTCGAGCGCGATCCGCAACGTGAAACGGTCGAGTTGCGAGTCGGGCAGGGGGTAGGTACCGGCCATGTCCAGCGGATTCTGGGTCGCGACCACGAAGAACGGCTGCGGCAGGGCACGGCTTGCGCCATCCACCGTGACTTGGCCTTCGGCCATCGCTTCCAGCAACGCGCTCTGGGTCTTGGGCGTTGCGCGATTGATTTCATCCGCCAGCAACAGTTGCGCGAAAATCGGTCCCGGCTGGAACCGGAAGCCGCCGCTGTCGCGATCGAACACGCTGACACCGACGATGTCGGTCGGCAGCAGATCGGAGGTGAACTGGATGCGCCGGAAAGTCAGCCCGAGCGTCGCCGCCAGCGCATGCGCCAACGTGGTCTTGCCGACGCCCGGCACGTCTTCGACCAGCAGGTGCCCGCCGGTGAGCGCGCACGCGAACGCCATCCGCACTGCGCGGTTCTTGCCGACCAGCACCTCGTTGACCTGCGCGATCGCGCGGTCCAGCCGCTGGCGCAACAGGGTGTCGGCGGGCGCCGCGATAACTGAGGGTACGCTTTGGTCCATGCCGGTCTCCGGGCGATCGAGACGTCCGGTCAGTGTACGGCAGCCCGTGTCACGTCGGCGCGAAGCGCATCAAGGTACCGGGATGCCGGATGCCCGCAGCAGCCGCGCCAGCGCGATCAATGGCAGCCCGACGAGGGCGGTCGGGTCCGCGCTTTCGATGCGCTCGAACAGGGCGATGCCGGCGCCTTCGGACTTGAAACTGCCGGCGCAGTCGAGCGGATGTTCGCGCGCGAGGTAGCGGCGGATTTCCTCGTCGGAAAGGGTGCGGAAGACCACTCGGGTTTCGTCGGTGTATGACTGGAGCCGCCCGTCGCGACCGTCGCACACGCAGAGCCCAGTGTGAAAATAAACCACATTTCCGCTGCTTGCGCGCAATTGTTCATGTGCGTTGTCGCAGCTGCCGGGCTTGTGCAGGATCGCATCACCGAGCGCCGCCACCTGATCGGAACCGATCACCACCGCATCGCGATGCTTCGCCGACACGGCCGTAGCCTTGGCGGCGGCAAGCCGCGCCGCCCGCGCCGCGGGGGCCTCGCCGGACAACGGCTGCTCGTCGACGTCGGGCGCGATCTGCTCGAAATCATCCAGCAGCCGGTGCAGCAATTCGGCCCGGTAGCGCGAGGTCGAAGCCAGCACGATTCGCGGCGTGCTCATCGCTGCGAGAGGTCCTCGATTTTTTCGCGTACCGCGGTTTCCAGCGCACGCTGGGCGGAATCGAGTTCCTGCAATTGTCGACCCAGCGCCCCGCGCGCCTTGCCGATCGCGGTGACCGCGGCATCCAGCTCGCGCTGGTGGGCGTTGTCGGCTTCGTCGCGCAGCCACAGCCGGTGCGCCAGCAGTTCACGAAGCGCGGCATCGACCGCCAGGCGCGCCTCGGCTTCGCCGGCCGCGGGCTGGTTGGGACCCATCGACATGGATGCATGCGCACGCGCGAGCCGGTTGCGGCATTCCTTCAGGTCGTGCTCAAGCCCGTCGGCTTCCAGATACAAGGTGCGCATCGCGCGCTGGTGGCGGATCTGGCGGGCCAGCAGGAACACGACGATCGCGCAGACGATCACCGCCACCACCGCAGGCAGGACGATCGCGAGCAAGGTTGCAGGCAGGGCGGTCAAAGGTCGGGCTGGTACAATGGCATGCGGGTAGGGCAAGCATGATACGGGCCAAGCCGTTGGCCTGCTCGGCGGTTGACTTTGTGCAGTGCGGAATCTAGCATTCCGCGCTTATGTCTGCGTCCCTGCCAGCGAGTGTGGACGCCGAACGCATGGTGGCCGGGCGGCGGTCTTTCGAGGGTGTCTTGCCGGTCGCGGAATTGCCGCGATTGGTCGAAGCACTGGCGGACGATCGCGGCGAAGTCACTTATCGGCTGGACTTCGAGCAGGGCGAGCTGGGCGGTCTGCAACTGCACGTGGTATTGAGTGCGGGGCTGACGCTTGAATGCCAGCGTACGCTCGATCCGTTCGTTTATCCGGCGGCGGTCGATACCCGACTGGGCTTGCTGGCGGACGAGCAGGATGCCGACGCGCTGCCGGGCGATTGCGAACCGCTGCTGCTGCAAGGCGGCGCGCTGTCACCGCGCAAGGTGGTCGAGGACGAATTGTTGTTGGCCTTGCCGCTGGTGCCCGTGAAGCCCGGCAGCGAGATCTTGCAGGGCGAATGGACCACGCCCGGTGACCATCCGCGGGATGCGGAGCGGGAAGAGCCCACCACGCGTCCGTTCGCGGACTTGCGCAAACTGCTCGAAGACCGCACCAAACATCGCTAGGGAAGGTCTGATCCAGTGGCCGTTCACCCGTTGACATGTCGGGGAACAGCCAAATATTTGATCCCGTTCGGTGAGGTATCGAACCAGGAACGGGACAACGCATGACCTCGGCACGATGCCCGGCCTTGCGTGAACGAACCGTCAGGAGAGCCATCATGGCCGTTGCAAAAAGCCGCAAATCACCGTCCCGCCGCGGCATGCGCCGTTCGCACGACGCGCTGAACAAGGTGCAGCTCGCCACCGACCAGACGTCGGGCGAGATCCACCGCCGCCATCACATCACCAAGGACGGCTACTACCGTGGCCGCAAGGTGATCGAGGACAAGCAGGCGATCGTCGACGAGGACTGAACGTCCTTGTCGCGATGTGCACGAATGTTGCAGACCGACGTGCGGCGCGATGATCGCGCCGCCGCGTTTTCATGTGCGCGCAACGCCTGAACCGGGACCCACGCCTTGACCTACGCCCGCATCCTCGCCACCGGCAGCG
>Ga0209178_1000212_pt1 | contig 15755 bp, 7 predicted proteins | sample GAAS200_FD_187521 | JGI IMG/M metagenome (GOLD analysis project Ga0209178, IMG submission 187521) | Agricultural soil microbial communities from Georgia to study Nitrogen management - GA AS200 (SPAdes) (version 2) | ecosystem: Environmental > Terrestrial > Soil > Agricultural land | place: USA... | reverse complement strand
GCGGCAGCACCTACAACCCGATCGACCTGATCGATCCGTATTCGGTGGTATCCGGCGCCAAGCCGGTCGAAAAGGAATCGCTGCACTTCTTCGTGAAGCTGGCCGATTTCGAATCACTCCTGAAGACATGGCTGGAAGAACGTCGCGCCGCCGGCGGCCTCCAGTCTGAAGTGGTGAACAAACTGAAGGAATGGTTCGCCGACGGTCTGCGCAGTTGGGACGTGTCGCGCGACGCACCGTATTTCGGCTTCGAGATTCCCGATCAGCCCGGCAAATACTTCTACGTGTGGGTGGACGCGCCGGTGGGCTACCTCGCCGCGTTCAGGGAACTATGCGACAGCGGCCGCAAGCCCGGATTGACCGCCGCGGATTTCGACCGGTTCCTCGACGCCGGCAGCGACACCGAGATGGTGCACTTCATTGGCAAGGACATCATCTACTTCCACACACTGTTCTGGCCGGCGATGCTGCACGGCGCGGGCCTGCGGATGCCGACCCAGGTGAACGTGCACGGGTTCCTTACCGTGGACGGCGCCAAGATGTCGAAGTCGCGCGGCACCTTCGTCAATGCGCGCACCTATCTCGAACATCTCGATGCGGATTACCTGCGGTACTACCTCGCCTCCATGCTCGGTCCCACGCTGGCCGACATCGATCTCGACCTGAAGGCTTTCGAGGAACGCGTCAACTCGCATCTCGTCGGCAAGTGGGCGAACATCGCCAGCCGTTGCGCGGGCTTCGTGCACAAATATTTCAACGGCAAGCTCGTCGACGCGCTTCCGGAAACCGTGCGTGGCCGCTACGACGCGGCCGCCGCCAAGCTGGAGGCCTGTGCCGCCCTGTACGAAGCGCGCGATTACGCGGCGGCGATGCGGCTGATCATCGAAGTCGCGGACGAAGCCAACGCCTACGTCGCCGACCACGCACCGTGGATGATGGCCAAGGACGAATCGAAGCGCGACGAATTGCACATCGTGCTGACGCTGGCGCTCAACTACTTCCGCCTGCTGACGATCTGGCTGGCGCCGGTGGTGCCGGCCACCGCCGCGCGCGCGTTCGCCTTCCTGGACGACACGCCCGCCGACTTCGAAGCTGCGCTGCACCCGTTGCTCGACCACGCCATCAAGCCGTTCAAGGCGCTCGTTACGCGCATCGATCCGAAGGATATCGCAGCGATGATCGAAGCCTCGAAAGGATCGCTGCAGCCGCCTGTTCCTGCTCCGGCTTCCCCTCACCCCGACCGTCTCCCGCAAGCGGGCGAGGCAGGCAAGCAAGCACACAAGGCAACTCCGACGCCCCCAGAATCCCGGGCCCCGGGTCCCGAAACCATTTCCATCGACGATTTTGCAAAACTCGACCTGCGCATTGGCAAGGTGCTGGTCTGCGAAGCGGTGGATGGTTCGGACAAGCTGCTGCGCTTCGAATTGGATGCCGGCGATCTGGGCACCCGCCAGATTTTTTCCGGCATCAAGGCGGCCTATGCCGAACCCGCGAAACTTGTCGGCCGGAACGTGGTGTTCATTGCCAACCTGGCGCCGCGCAAGATGCGCTTCGGGGTCAGCGAGGGCATGATCCTTTCGGCAGGGACCGGCGGCAGCGATCTGTTTTTGCTGGACGCGGATCAAGGCGCAGGCGCGGGCGCGCCGGTGCGTTGAATCCCGACGTCGATCGCGCCGCTGCGCTTCCGGAACTGCCGGCCGGCATCCGGGCTGGCGCCCGCGCCGCTTCATCCGACCATCACGCCATCGCTACGCTTTTTTCGCTTTTGCAGGCGCACGCTTGCGGCCAGGGGACGCCTCGCGGTCCGGAACGCGCGCACCGCTTGGCCGTTGCAGCCATGTCTGCGCGAGGTGATGGCCATGATCAGGCACTGGGCTTTTTTCAAGCAAGGCGACACGTCCTTCGGCACCTTCTACCCCAAGCACTACATCGTCGCGGGCTATGCCAGTCTTGAAGATGCCGAAGCCGCCGAGCACGCCTTCACCGAATCCGGTGTCGATGTCGACGACGTGCGCGCCGCATCGGGCGACTTCGTGATCAACCAGCTCGAGGCCCATCACGAAGCCAACTGGCTGCAACGCGCGCAATCGCACATTGCCGAGTTCGCCGGCACCGAAGCCGGCTTTCTCGACGACGACGCGGAACTCGCCCGCAAGGGTGGCGCGTTCCTGTTCCTGTTCGCGCCGCACGACCATCACGTCGCCCACGCGCGGATCATCTTCGAGCGGCATCGACCGCATTACGCGCGGCGCTACCTGCATGTCGCCATCGAACGCATCATCGACGCGCGGGTTCGCGTGGCGGATTGAAGCCGCGCACCAGGCGGGCAAGTGCTATCTTGCGCCCTTCGCGCTACGGCGCGTGGGGAAGCTCGTCGTGTCCATGAATTCATTGCGCCGTTCGATGCAAGCGTTCGCGGTTTTCTTTTTGGGCACCGCGCTGGCGGGCTGCAGCCCCGCGCCGCACCCCAAGTCCGTGACAGGACCTGCGCACGCGCCACGACACGTGTTCGTGATCGTGCTGGAGAACGAACCTTTCCAGGTTACCTTCGGCGAACATTCGCCCGCGCCCTACCTCGCGCATGAATTGCCGAAACAAGGCGCGCTGCTGACACAGTATTTCGGGATCGGGCACTACAGCCTCGACAACTACATTGCGATGATCAGCGGGCAGGCACCCAACCCTGAAACGCAGGAAGACTGCGGGGTTTTCAGCGAGTTCAAACGCAACGCTCCGGGCTTCGACGCCAATGGCCAGATCCGCGGCAGCGGGTGCGTCTATCCCGCCGACGTGAAGACGCTGGCCAACCAGTTGCAGGATGCGGGCTACACGTGGAAGGGCTACATGGAAAGCATGGGTGCCAACCCGGCACGCGAAGCCTCGGCGTGCGGACATGTAGCCATCGGCGCAGTGGACCACACCAATTCGGCAACCGCCACCGACCAGTATGCGGACAAACACGATCCGTTCGTGTATTTCCATTCCATCATCGACGACCAGGCCCATTGCGCCGCGCACGTCGTGAACCTCGACAAGCTTCCGGCGGATCTGCAATCCCTCGCGACCACGCCGAACTTTTCCTTCATCACCCCCGATCTCTGTCACGACGGTCACGACGCGCCGTGCAAGAACGGCGAACCGGGCGGATTGATTTCGGCCGACAAATTCCTGCGCGAATGGGTGCCGCAGATCCTTGCGTCGCCCGCGTTCAAGCAGGACGGCCTGCTCGTCGTCACGTTCGATGAAGGAACGGACGCCGCGGCATGCTGCGGCGAAACCAAACCCGCGGGCGCGCCGCAACCCGGCAAGTTCGGTCCCGGCGGCGGGCGCATCGGCGCGGTGGTGGTTTCGCCATTCGTGAAAGCCGGCAGCGTGTCGAACGTGCCGTACAACCATTACAGCCTGCTGCGCAGCATCGAAGACTGGTTCGGCCTGCCGCACCTCGGCTATGCCGACCAGCACGGCCTGAGCGCGTTCGGGGCCGACGTGTTCAACGTCGAGCCGCCACGCTCGAAGCCCTGACACGGATCAACCCGGATGAAAACCTGATTTGATCCGCATCCATCCGTATCGAAATCCTTGATCGATGCCCAAACCCCCCGACCATGGCGACGTCACCATGAAAATCCATTCCGTGCTGGCTGCAATCGCGGCAACCCTTCTGGCCGCTGCAGCGGTACCGTCGCGAGCCGCCGCGCCGGCCTCGAAATCGGCGCCGACGATGCAACAGGTGCTGGATGCATCCAGACCGTCCGACTGGCGCCCGCTCAATCCCGACGACACGCTGTACATGGATTTGCCGGAAGGGCGGGTGGTGATCGAGCTTGCTTCGGCCTATGCGCCGCTGCACGCCGAGAACATCCGCACGCTGGCGCACCAACACTATTGGGACGCACTCGCGATCCTGCGCGTGCAGGACGGCTTCGTGACGCAGTGGGGCGACCCCGCAGCCGAAGCCGAACATCCCGCACACCCGCCGCGTTCGCTCGGCAAGGCCAAGTCCACCATCGTGGCGGAATTCGAACGCAACGTTGCACCGGGGGTGCCCTTCACCCGATTGCCCGACGGCGACGTGTACGCGCCGGAAGTGGGATTCAGCAATGGATTTCCGGTCGCACGCGATTCGAAAACGGGCAAGACCTGGCTGGTGCACTGCTACGGCATGGTCGGAGCCGGTCGCGACAACACGCCCGACTCGGGCCCCGGCACCGAGCTCTACGCCGTGATCGGACAGGCACCCCGCCAGCTCGACCGCAACATTGCGTTGATCGGCCGCGTGGTACAGGGCATGCAATATCTGTCGGACCTGCCGCGCGGCAACGGGCCGATGGGCTTCTACAAGAATCCCGCGCACCAGACCAAGATCCTGCGCGTGCGCCTGGCTTCGGAGCTGCCGCCTGCCGAACGCATGCACCTCGAAGTGCTGCGCACCGACACGCCAACGTTCACCGCGCTGGTGGAATCACGCCGCAATCGCAGCGACGCGTGGTATCTCTACAAGGTCGGCAAGATCGACATCTGCAACGTGCCGTTGCCGGTACGCGAGACGCCGTAGTCGTCGACGGGAGCCGCCGAAGCGGCCACCGTCAACAAGTCAACGTCAGGCTCAAAACGTCACGGCCCCCTGCAGCATCGCGCTACCGGCGCGCTCTTGCTGGTCCTGTTCGCGCATGTAGCCAAACCGCAGCCCGAAGTTGGAGGTCGGCCACAACGACAGCCCGGCACGCAGGATCGTGGTGTTCCGCGACAAGCCGATGCCTGCCATGGGCAGCCAATCGTTGAAACCCGCGAAGCTCGCGTTGAACACATCGCCGTGTTGATGCAGCGTGTGCTGCCAGCCGGCGCTGCCATCGAATGCCATCTGCATGCCGTTGGCCAGTCGCCATCCGCGTTCGGCACGAACACCTAGGCCGGTCTGCAAGCGACCGACCGTACGGCCTTGGGCCTTGAGGCCGTAGCCCAAGCCACCCTGCTCGGCGAAGCCGCCCAGGTTTAGGCTCTGGTAACGCACGTCCGCAAACGGCACCACGCGGGTGCCGCCGATCTGGAACATTCGGCCGCCTTCCAGGGCACCCGCCATGTAACGCCCGGTGGAGGCGTTGCCCACCGGCGCCATCAGCGCGCCCAGTTGCAGCAGGCGCTGCATGTCTTCGCGGTACCAGCCGTTCGCGACCTGCGCGCTGGCATACCACGGCCCGTTCACCACGCCACCGTACAGCGCGAGGGTGTTCATCCAGGTGCGGTCGTGATCCCAGCTTGCATCGAGCTGGCCGAAGCCACTGTTCTGGCCAGCCGCGACACCCAACCATCCGTGGGTGCCGATGCGCAGGTCGGCACCGGCCATGCCGCCGCCACTGCGAAAACTCGCGCCGGCGTAACCGCTGCGTTGCAGGTTGCCTTCCCAGCCGAGATTGTCGTACCAGACGCCCGACTTCGTCCGGCCGCTGGCAAGATCATCGAAGTGCTCCGACAACACATGGTTGCCGGCATCGATGCCGCTCAACAACATCGCGGCACTGGCGGTGTGCAGCTGACCGGAAAGGCTCTGCAGCGTGGCCTGCGCCGCCGCAGGTGTGGCGCTGTGCTGGATCGCACCGGCACCCTGCAGCACGTTCGACGCAGGCGTGCCGCCCGATGCCATCGTGGCGTCGATCGCCTCGAACCCGGTTTGCACGCGTCGCGCCGCCGAGGCCGACGCCGGATCGACAATGCCCATCGCCGCCGCGGCCACCGTGATGTTGAGGCCGGTGGTGTCCAGCCAGACGTCGTTCGCGCCGTAACCGATCGTCGTGGACGTGAACACCACGCCCGTGTCCTTGACCAGGTTCGAGAAGGTGCCGGTCACGCCACCCGCGGCGGTGAGCACCTGGGTATGCGTGTTGGCGACATACCCGCTGTCGGCGCCCGTCACTTCCAATGTGCCGCCGTTGAGCGTGGCCGTGCCGGTCACCGCAAGCTTGCTGCCCAGGCTCACCGCCAAGGTGCCTGTCGAGGCCTGCGTGTAGTTGCCACCTACAGTGGAGTCGCCGCCGTGGACAGCGACCTTGCCTGCACTGGAAAGACCGCCCGCGACACCCGCCACCGCGTCCAACGTACCGCCATTGACCGTGACATTCCCTGGCAGCGGCTGCGTTGCCTGCAGGATGCCCGCACTGATGGTGGTGCCACCGGTATACGCATTGGCGCCAGTCAGCGTCAGAGTACCGAAAGCCCCATCCCGCGTCACCGAACCCGTACCCGAGATTACACCTCCGTAAGTTGCGTCGAATTCACCGCTGAATACCAGCGAGCCATTATCCAGGACATCACCAACGATTGAACCTCCTCCCTCTCCATAGCCCACCCATAACGCCGCGCTTCCGTTGATCGTTGTCCCTCCACTGTACGTGTTCTCGGCGCCCAACCAGAGAGTGCCTCCCGACAGCACAAGCCCGCCCGTCCCATTGATCGTTCCCAGGAACGCTCCTGTGACATCCGAAGAAGCGTTGCTCACCGTCAGCGTTTGGCCACCCAAGACTACTGACCCTATACCTGCGATATTCTTGATTGTTGCTCCACTGGCCGTACCCGAAATATCAAACGTCCCACCACTGTAATTGAGTGAAACGAGGCTGGAATCGGCGATGCTGCCATTGCCAGCCAATGCCAGCGTACCGCTACTGATAACGGTTTCTCCGGTGTATGTATTCACGCCGGTGAGGGTGCCCGTAACGTCCGGCTGAAGAATCAATCCGCCGCCGCTGCCACCGGCTATCCCTCCATCGGCAATCACCCCGCCGAAGGTCCATGGCGTGAATCCGCCCATCATCTGGAGATTTCTACCTCCGAGCGCTACTGTGCCGTCGCCGGAAAGACTGGAAATGGATGGGTCTACGCTCAGGGAAACCTGTGAAACGTCAAACATAGCACCGCTCGCAACATCCAAATCCACGTTACCCAGTATCACATCGCCAGACAATGCAAGTGTTCCGGCACCAATCTTGGTGAGCTCGTAGTCAGGAGCCATCGTGGTGTCAGCAACAATAGTCAGCGTGCCGGCTCCTTCCTTCACGAGCGTGCCCTGCCTCGGATCGACCGCGTTGACGGGGCCAGCAAACGTAACTGCATGGCCATTGGTATCGATAGTGGCCGTATCTTTGATGTTGATCTGGTGTAACGTGGCAAACGATCCGCCTGCTCGCAGCATGCCGTTGTCGATCGAAATGGCGCCAGATGTGTCACCCAGATTGGCATCATTAGACACTTGCAGCACGCCGCCATTGATGTTCGTCCCGCCGCTGTAAGTATTTGTACCTGTCAGTGTCAGCGCGCCCGTGCCTGCCTGCGTCACGGAACCCGTTCCCGAAATTGTGCCCGCGTAGGTCACATCGGCATAACGGTCGAGCGTCAACGAGCCGTTGTCCACAACGTCGCTTACGATCGAACCGCCCAAACCACTGAAACCATTGCCCACCTGCAACGCCGCACCAGCGTTTATTGTGGTGAGGCCGGTGTATGTATTCATGCCCGAAAGTGTTGTAGCACCGCCGGACAGGGTAAGGCCGCCGCTACCGCTGATGACACCGCCAAAATTGCTGTTATTGCTCAGCGTCAGCGTCCGCGCGCCCAATGTGATTGCGCCATCACCGAGCAGACCTTGGATGGTCGCTCCGTTTGTCGTGCCAGAAATGTCGAACGTTGTGTAGTCAGTCAGACCGCTGGATGCTGCCAGACTGCCGCCACCTGTGAGTGCGAGTGTCCCTTCGAGAATGCTGGTGTGACCCCCATAGGTATTATCTCCAGCCAACATCAAGGTACCCGCCCCCGTTTTGACTAGAACATCGTAGGTGTCGTAATACGGGTGTTCATCGCCGGTGATCGCGTTAGCGACAGTCAACGTAGCTCCAGCATCAACCTGCACCGTGCTGGCAAAGTCATACAGATAAATCGGATGCGTGAGCGTAAACGATGCTGTGGCTTCCAACCATCCGCCTTGGAGATATACTTCGCCACTTGCAGCACCAAGATTGGTATCGCTGGAAACCGCCAGCTTGCCGCCATTGTTTTGGTCACCGGCTATCAGTACTCTTCCCGTGAATGTATTGGCGCCCGCTAATATCAGCCTGCCTGTGCCGATTTTTGACAAAGTCCCGGACCCGGAAATCACTCCGCTGTACGTCACGTCGGTATTGTTGAAGTAGAACGACAGCGCTCCGTTGTCCAGTATGTCGCCCGCAACCGACCCCGGGGCGACATTACCCAGCTGCAGCGCTGCACCTGGATCGATCGTGGTAGGGCCGGTGTAAGTATTCGCGCTGAGCAACTCCAGGTTGCCTCTCGCAAGAGTAAGGCCGCCCGAACCGCTGATGACGCCCCAGTACATGAAGCCTGCATCATTGCTTAATGTCAGATTCTTCCCGCCCAGCACAATTGATCCGCCACCCTGCAAATCCTTGATCGTCGTTCCGTTGGTGGTGCCGGAAATATCCAGCGTGCTGTTGAGGTCCATCACAACGCTGGCAGAGTTGGCGATGCTGCCGCCGCCGACCAGTGCCAACGCACTATCCTCGCTGATCGTGGTATCACCGGTATATGTATTCGAGCTCGTCAACGTGAGCGTGCCTGCGCCTTTCTGGTTCAATGAACCGGCTCCGGAAATCAGACCGGCGTAAATCACCGCGTCGACACGATCGAAAACCAGCGAGCCATTGTTTACCACACTGCCGACAATAGAGCCGCTCCGGGTCCAATTGCCAAGCTGTAAGGTGCCCGCATTGATCGTGGTACCGCCGCCATAGGTGTTATTACCGGCCAGCACCAGCGTGCCCGCCCCATTCTTGAACAAACCATCAGTGCCGGTCAGCACATTGTTGATAACGGCCTTATACCCGGCACCGCCGGAGCCACCATCGCCCACCTCGATGGTTGCATCGCCGCCTCTGTCGATCAGGTCCAATGCATCGCCGGTCAACGTGTAACCGTCGACCCCGAACTGCATTCCCGTAATGCTGAGGGCGCCCGCACTGTCGTCCACCGTGACCGTACCTGGACCGCCTTGGAACACCGCGGAGCCGGGTTGCGGCGACATCGGTGCGCGAGCGTCGCCGTTGGCATTGGACCAGGTTGCGGAAGTAAGCGACCAGGTACCACTGCCGCCGGGTACGCTGGCCGAAAGCGGCGCCCAGATATTCCTTACAGGCCGCGGAACCGGCGGATGGTCAGGACGGAGATCGGGCTTGGGTGGCGACGACGCTGCAACGGAAGCCGCGTGGGCGAACGATGCGACTACGCCATTCGGGATGGGTGAAATGGAGGATTGCGTGCTATCCAGTACCGGAACACTGGCCGAAGCCAGCGGTGAGGCACTCAACAGGTCACGCGGCGTCGCCGACTCATTGTCGAGACACAAATCCGTAGCGGTAGATGGCAGTCCTGCGGCGAAGGCGGCGAGGGTGCACAACGTGGCGTCGGTGGCGTGAATCTCCGAAATGGCAAACCGGGTTTCATCGCCACCACGATTGGCGGTCGCAGCGGGCGCCCAGATGTTCAATCCGTCAAGCGGTGGCGCGACTGCATTGTCAAGGCGCGAACGCGGTATGGCGTCCGACGGCGCCGCCGCCAAAATCTCGGGTGCGTACACCGCTAGGGCGACAGCGACAGCCAACGCGAGCGAGCGTTTGCGACTCTGATGCATACGCGACCCCCTGGTCATTTTTTCGTCCTTGCGATTCGGCCATCCGGCGCAAACAAATCGCAGTCGTCAATCGGTTTTCAAAAGTCACTCACCCTTGAATCAAGATCGGGGAATCGAGTTCCCGACAAAACGGCCGGCGACCTGTCCCCACCGTCGACGTCAACGGACGGAAACCCTTTCGGACAAACCCCACGACGTACATCGTCGCCCTTTGGGCCTCATACCCGGTGCACCGCAATCAGTTGCACACCTGGAAATCCCCAGCCCACCCCGGCTCCGAGCATCATGCGTGCCGGATGATATTCTCGCCAACCCGCCGTTTCAATGAACTTCGAAGACACCAGATCGGGCCGGCGGTAGGCACCTATTCCCTTCCGACCGAATCCCGTTAACGCGATGGCGACACCGGCCATCAGAACATGTGCTTCTCGATCCCGAGGTGCGCCATGATCTTGCTGCCGATTTCCTCGATCGAGGTGTGGGTGGTGTTCAGGGAGGGGATGTTTTCGCGGCGGAAGATGCGGTCGGCGACCGCGAGTTCGTGGCCGCAGCGGTCGAGCTTGGCATAGGAGCTGCCGGGGCGCCGCGCCTCGCGCACCTGCGCGAGGCGGATCGGATCGATGGTCAATCCGTACAGGCGATTGCGGCAACCTTCCAAGCGCTTGGGCAGGCGGTCGCGCTCGAGATCCTCGTCGGTCAGCGGGTAATTTGCCGCCCGGACGCCATAGTGCAACGCCATGTACAGGCAGGTCGGGGTTTTGCCGACCCGCGACACGCCCACCAGTACCACGTCCGCCTGGCTGTAATCGATGTCGATGCCGTCGTCATGCGCGAGCGCGTAATTGGTGGCGTCGATGCGCGCCTCGTACTGGTTGAAGTCGACCAGGCCGTGCGCGCGGTTGACCGCGCCGGAACGTCGCGCGCCGAGTTCCAGTTCCAGCGTGCCGATGAACGGCGCGAGCACGTCGATCACCAGCGCTCCGGATTCGGCGATGATCTCGCACAACTGCGGATCGACCACGGTGTTCACCACGATCGGACGCTCGTCGTGTTGCGCGTACACGGTCTTGATGCGCAACGCCGCCGCCCGCGCCTTGTCGGGTGTGTCCACGAACGCGATGCGGTGGCCGTCGAACTGCACGCCCTCGAACTGCGCAAGGATGGAATTGCCGATGGTCTCGGCGGTAATACCAGTGGAATCGGAAACGAAAAAAACCGTCCTGCGGCCATTGCCGTTCAAAGCCATCTCCTGACGCCAAGCATCGGCCGAGTGTATCCGCGCCGAACGCGTGGCGTGGCGCGGCTTGTGTCCGCTCCGGATGCCGGCGAAAATAGATTGTTTACGGGCCATCCGCCCGCCCATGGAGATCGTCGTGACCGAACTTGTCCTGTGGCTGGACCAATTGCGCATGACCGACCTTGCCAAGGTCGGTGGCAAGAACGCTTCGCTGGGCGAAATGATCGGCAATCTCGCCAAGCTCGGCGTGTCGGTGCCGGGCGGGTTCGCCACCACGGCCGAAGCGTTCCGCGAGTATCTGGAAAAGAGTGGTCTCGCCGACAGGATCCAGAAGCGGCTCGCGACATTGAACGTCGAGGATGTCACCGCATTGGCCGCGGCTGGAAAGGAAATCCGCGGCTGGATCGTCGATACCAAGTTGCCTGACGAACTCGAACAAGCCATTCGCGATGCCTACGCGAAACTTTGCAAGGACGCGGGCGGCGACAGCATTCCCGTCGCCGTGCGTTCGTCCGCGACCGCGGAAGACTTGCCGGATGCATCATTCGCCGGCCAGCAGGAAACCTTCCTGAACGTCACCGGCATCGAAGACGTGCTGCACAAGGTGAAAGAGGTTTTCGCTTCGCTCTACAACGACCGCGCGATCGCCTATCGGGTCCACCAGGGTTTCAAACACGAAGAGGTTTTCCTGTCGGCCGGCGTGCAGTTGATGGTGCGTTCCGACATCGGCGCATCGGGCGTGCTGTTCACGCTCGACACCGAATCCGGTTTCCGCGGCGTGGTGTTCGTCACCGCGAGCTACGGACTCGGTGAAATGGTCGTGCAGGGCGCGGTGAATCCCGACGAGTTCTACGTCTTCAAGCCCACGCTTAAATCCGGCAAGCACGCGGTGCTGCGCCGCAACCTCGGCGCCAAGCAGCAGCGCATGGTGTATTCCGGCCAACCCGGTGAGCGCGTGAGGATCGAAGCAACGCCGGACGAACTGCGCCGCAAGTTCTGCATCAGCGATGCCGACGTCGAGTCACTGGCGAAGCAGGCATTGATCATCGAGGAGCATTACAAGCGCCCGATGGACATCGAGTGGGCGAAGGATGGGGCCACCGGCAAGCTCTACATCGTGCAGGCGCGTCCGGAAACGGTGAAGTCGCGCGCGCATGCGACGCAACGTGAGCGCTTCCAGTTGAACGAAAAAGGCAAGGTGCTGGCCGAAGGCCGTTCGATCGGCCAGAAGATCGGCGCCGGCACTGCGCGCGTGATCAAGTCGCTGGACAAGATGCACGAGTTCAAGCAAGGCGACGTGCTGGTCGCCGACATGACCGACCCGGATTGGGAACCGATCATGAAAAAGGCCGCGGCCATCGTCACCAATCGCGGCGGACGCACCTGCCACGCCGCGATCATCGCGCGCGAACTGGGCGTGCCGGCGGTGGTCGGCACCGGCGACGCGCTGCAGAAGATCCCCGACGGCCACGCGGTCACCGTGTCCTGCGCCGAGGGCGACACCGGGTTCATCTACGACGGCAAGCTGAAGTTCGAACGCATCACCGCGGATTTGGGCGACATGCCGCCCGCGCCGCTCAAGATCATGATGAACGTCGCCAACCCCGAGCGCGCGTTCGATTTCGGGATGCTGCCGAACCAAGGCATCGGCCTGGCACGCCTCGAAATGATCATCGCCAGCCACATCGGCGTGCATCCGAAGGCGTTGCTGCAGTACGAGCAGCAGGACGCGGAAACCAAGGCCAAGATCGACGAGCGGGTCGCCGGCTACGCGGGCCCGGTCGAGTTCTATGTCGATCGCCTCGCCGAAGGCATCGCCACGATCGCGGCGTCCGTGTATCCGAAGACCGTGATCGTGCGCATGTCGGATTTCAAGTCGAACGAATACGCCAACCTGCTCGGCGGCGGCCAGTTCGAGCCGCACGAGGAAAATCCGATGATCGGGTTCCGCGGCGCCTCGCGCTACGTGGACGATTCGTTCGCCGAAGCATTCGGTCTGGAATGCAAGGCGGTCAAGAAGGTGCGCGAGGCGATGGGCCTCGACAACGTGTGGGTGATGATCCCGTTCATCCGCACGCTCGATGAAGGCCGCAAGGTCATCGACGTGCTGAAGACCAATGGCCTGAAACAGGGCGAGAGCATCGACGGAAACCAGGCGCTGAAGGTCATCATGATGTGCGAGGTGCCCTCCAACGCGTTGCTGGCGGAAGAGTTCCTCGACATTTTCGATGGCTTCTCGATCGGCTCGAACGACCTTACCCAGTTGACGCTGGGGCTCGATCGCGATTCCTCGATCGTCGCCAGCTTGTTCGACGAACGCAACCCGGCAGTAAAGAAACTCTTGTCGATGGCGATCCAGACGGCGCGTGCGAAAGGCAAGTACGTCGGCATCTGCGGACAGGGTCCATCGGACCACGCTGATCTCGCCGAATGGTTGATGGACCAGGGCATCGAATCGGTGTCACTGAATCCCGACACGGTGGTCGACACCTGGCTGCGGCTTGCCAAACACAAGGGCTGACGCGGGTTTTCTGACAGATTCAGTTCCCCTCTTCCTCCGAGAGAGGGTGCCCCGACAGGAGCGGGCGAGGATCCACGCTTGCAAGGGGTGCCCCCGGAGCGGACCGTACCCTCATCCGGCGCTGCGCGCAGGAGCAAGAGCAGCGCTTTGCGCCCTTCTCCCGAAGGGAGAACGCCGACACTGGTAATCAGCATCGATGAGTGTGCCATTGGTCATCGTGACCGCACAGCATTCGCATGGCATGCTTGGCGTTCGATCCGCGCCCGGATCCGGCCGCGCGCATCCGCCCATTGCCGACGGAATTCCATGAAGACAGTCTGTTTATGCGCCCTCGCGCTGTGCCTCGTTGCATCCCCTTCGTTCGCGTCGACGGCGCCAGCCGCAAGCAAGTCCGTTGCATCGAAATACGATCCACAGGCTCTGTTTGCGCCGTTCGACTACCAGCACCCCGTCAATCGCTACCGCAGCGCCGACGGACGGCCCGGCCCGGATTACTGGCAGAACCGCGCGGATTACGAAATCCACGCAACGCTGGACCCCAAAACAAAAACCCTCGCCGGCACCGAGACGATCACCTACACCAACAACAGCCCGCAAGCGCTGGATTACCTGTGGCTGCAACTCGACCAGAACCTGTACCGCACCGATGCGCGCGGCAATTTTTCTGGCGACAGCGCGCCGAAGTTCGATGAGCACACCGATGGCGACGTGATCACATCGGTCGAAGTGGTCGGCGACCATGGCACGGTGAAGGCGGCGTACATCGTCAGCGACACCCGCATGCGCGTGGAACTGCCGCAGTCGGTCGCGGCGAACGGCGGCAAGGTGCGCGTCCGCATCGCGTGGCATTACACGATTCCGGGTGATTTCGGCGGACGCACCGACTGGTTCCACACGAAGAACGGCGACATCTTCGAAATCGCGCAGTGGTATCCGCGCATGTGTGTGTACGACGACCTGCGCGGCTGGGACACCGCGCCGTTCCTCAACAGCGAGTTCTATCTCGAATACGGCGATTTCGATTACTCGATCACAGTGCCGTCGAACATGCTCATTGTCGGCTCCGGCGAACTGGTGAACCCCGAAGATGTCCTCACCAAGACCGAATTGCAGCGGTACGAACAAGCGCGCCATTCCGACAAGACGGTGGTGATCCGATCCGCCAGCGAGGTGACCGATCCCGCCAGCCGTCCGAAGCAAGACGGCACCCTGACCTGGCGCTTCAAGATGCAGAACACCCGCGACGTCGCGTTCGGCGCGTCGGCCGCGTACGTGTGGGATGCCGCGCGCATCGACTTGCCAGGCGGCAAGCACGCGATGGCGCAATCGGCCTATCCTATTGAAAGCATCGGCAAGGACGGCTGGCAGAACTCCACGCAGCACGTGAAGTACACCGTGGAGTTTTTCTCGAAGTACACCGGTTTCGATTACCCGTGGCCGAATGCGATCGCGGAAGCCGGCATCGCCGGCGGCATGGAGTATCCGGGCATCGTGTTCGACTGGTGGAAGGCGAACGGCTACACCCTGTTCCTGCTGGCCGTGCACGAGGTCGGCCATTCGTGGTTCCCGATGATCGTCGGCAGCGACGAACGCCGCAACGCATGGATGGATGAAGGCATGAACACCTTCGTCGACGTGATTGCACACGACAACTGGGGCAAGGCCCACGGCGGCGAATTCGCACCCAAGAAGGACAGCGAATACGCGCCCCTGACCGGCGACCCGGCCAGGGACATCGTCAAGCAGGTGTTCGATGCGCCGGATGTGCCGCCGATCCTGACGCGCGCGGATGCGATCCGCGAAAAGTTCCGCCACCCGATCACCTATTTCAAGGCCGCGTACGGCCTGACGCTGCTGCGCGAGCAGATCCTCGGGCCCGAACGTTTCGACGCCGCATTCAAGCAGTACATCCGCGACTGGGCATTCAAGCATCCCTCGCCGTCCGATTTCTTCCGCACCATGGACAGCGCCGCGGGGGAAGACCTGTCGTGGTTCTGGCGCGGCTGGTTCCAGCACAACTGGAAGCTCGACCTTGCCGTGACCGGGGTGAAATACGTGGACAACGACCCCGCCAAGGGCGCGCTGGTGACCGTGGCGAACCTCGACAAGTTCGCGATGCCAGCGATGCTACGCGTGACGTTCGACGATGGCAGCACGACCGACGTGCGTGTGCCGGTCGCGACGTGGATGCAGCACACGCAGTTCGACGTGGCGGTCGCCGGCCGCAAGCGCGTCAAGAGCGCCGCCATCGATCCCGACGCCGTGCTGCCGGATGTCGACCGCGCCAACAACACGTTCATTGCCGGCACTACGCATACGCGGTG
>Ga0209178_1000211_pt1 | contig 15762 bp, 14 predicted proteins | sample GAAS200_FD_187521 | JGI IMG/M metagenome (GOLD analysis project Ga0209178, IMG submission 187521) | Agricultural soil microbial communities from Georgia to study Nitrogen management - GA AS200 (SPAdes) (version 2) | ecosystem: Environmental > Terrestrial > Soil > Agricultural land | place: USA... | reverse complement strand
CCCGCGCTCCGGGCATCCATCTCCGCCACCCACGCCAGCAATTCCGCGACCACGTCGTACAACCGGTCGGGCACGCGCTGGTCGAGATCGAGCCCCATCAGCAACCCGACCAGTTCTGGCGCATCGTGGACGTAGATGCCGTGGCGGCGCGCCTCCGCGATTACCTGCTCGGCGAGATCGCCGTAGCCCTTCGCGATCACGCGCGCGGCTTCGCCGCCTTCGGAACCGGCCAGCGCCACGGCCTGGCGGCGCGTTGGCTCAGTCATGGCGGGCCTCCGACGCCTCGTGGGCACGGATGCGCAACGCCACGCTCTGGAATCCCAGCGCTCCGAGCCGTTCGCGCAAGGTGTCGCTCGCGGCGTCCATGCGATCGGCCGCGGCCGGGTCCGCCTGAAGGTCCAGCGCGACGCGCTGCGCACCGAGTTGCAGGTTGACCTTCACCTCGCCGAGCCGCGCGAGGCGCAAGGTCAGATGGGTCTGCCATGGCGCTTCGGCATCCGGCGGCGCCCGATCGTCTTCACCCGGACGTTCCCGTTCCCGCTGATAAGGTGGCGGCTGCAATGTCAGCACCATGAACGTACCGGCCCACGGCGCGCCTTCCCAGCGCAGGACGGGCGCGGCCAGCATCTCGAGTTGGTGCCGCAACACGCCTTCCAGCGCGGGATGCAGAGCGTGATCGCTGCGTGCGAGCGCCATCGACAAGGCTCCGGATTGCGCGGCCTGGACAGGAACGTCGGAGTGTCCCACGGACGCACTCGCCATGGGTTTGCCGTCGGCACCATAGCCCGGCGAAGCAACGGCCGCCGGATCTGGCGGCGCGGAGGCGGCGTTGACAACGGGGCCATGCGCGGGTGGCCCGCCGGAAGGGTTCGGCGGCGGCGCCGGAACCGGCGCTGACGCATTCCCCTGGGGTGGTGGCGAAAGCGGCGCTTGCAGCGGCAGGCCGGCGCGACCACTCCAGAGCATCTGCGGTTCGCGAAGCAACTGCGCCAGCGGGAACATGCCGCCGCGCCAGCGCAGCAGATGCGCCTCGTAGAACAAGCCACTGGATTCGATGCTGTCGCGCAATCGCGCGGCCAACTGTGCGGCGTGCATGCGCTCGGAGGTGGTCAGCAGCGGCGCCTGCGCGCGAATCGCGGCCTGGGACGCGGGGAAACGCGTCAGGATATCCGCGATGATGCGGGCGGCCGCGCTGAAACGGGTGGTGACGGCACCGCCCGGCTCGGGCGCAGGGGCGCTGGTTCCGCGGGCTGCAGGTTCGGCATTCACGTTGCCGCCGCGGCCGATCGCCGTGCGCGCGGTGGGCAGCGGACGCGGGTCGAGTCGCGAATCGCTGTGCGCCGATTGCGGCGGCAGGCCCGCGCGCGGCGGCGCGATCAACTGGTCGGGCAGCGGCCGATCCGCCGGTGTATCACGCCGGCCCAATACCTGGTGCAACAGGGTGTCGAGGATCGGGGTGATGCCACTCACGATGGCCTTTACTCGTTGAGGCGCTGGCTATTCACCGCGGTCATGGCGGTCGGGCCGTAGGCCTGCGACAACGCGCGCTCGCGGCGCGACGAGGCCATCAGGCGGGAAAGCTCCTCGCGGTGTTCCAGCAAGTGGGTGCGGATTTCCAGATCGTAATCGAGCGTGCGCTCCAGCATCCGGTACTTGGCACTGCGCTCGTGCTCGTCCAGTTCGCAATCCTTTTCCATGTCGGCCAGCGCCGCCACGGCGGTCACGTATTCCTCGCCCTCGCAGATCATGGCTTCCCAATCCTGCTCCCGGGCCAGCGCCACCATGCGCGAAGCCTTGCTTTCCAGTTCGCGATAGACGCCGATGATCTTGCGACCGCACTTGGTCATGGTTGTGTATTCCGCGATCATGTCGAAGGATGGCCCGTCCGGGGTCCGATTTCACGCCAGGCGGAGCCGATTTCCTCGAGCAGTTGCCCGGCTTCGTCGAGGGCCGCCTTGTCGTTGTTGAGATTGGCGCTCAAGAGGCGCCGCGCGATGTACTCGTAAAGGGCCGCCAGCCGCTGCGCCAGTTCGCCGCCGCGCTCTACGTCGAGCGCCGCGAGCAGGCCGTTGTTGACGATGTCGAGCGCGCGCGAAATGGCTTCGCCCTTGCGCGCGGTGTGCCCGGCCTGCATATGCATGCCCGCCGTCCGGATAGCGACCCTCGCGCCTTCGAACAGCATGTTGATCAGCTGATGCGGCGAGGCCGTCAGGACGGTGCTCTCCACTCCAACGCTGGCGTAGGCGCCAGCACCGACTCTGGGACTCATCGGGAATACTCCTGGCCTGCTGCCTGCGTCATTTGCTGCCGGTGGACAGCTTGCCCAGCATGTCGAACTGCTGGGTAAGGTAGCTGCTGGTGGAATTCATCTGCGCGATCATGGTGTCGAGCTGGGTGAACTGCTGCTTGTACATGGACATCGTGGCATCGATCTGCTGCTGGGTCCGCGTGTACTGGTCGTCCAGTTGGCTGATGCTCTCGTTGATGCTGTCGGTGGCGTTGCCGATCAGCCCCTGCGCACTGGTCATCTTGCCGACCATCGTGTCGAGCTGGTCGGCGATGCCGTCGGTCGTCCCGCCGCCCGCGAAGAACTGGGTCAGCGCGCCGAGGTTGTTGGTGATGGTCTGGCCGAGCTGGGAATCGTCGACTTTCAACGTGCCGTCGAGTTGCAGGGTCACGCCGACGTCGCTCAGCACCTTGAACGTGCCGCCGTTGTCGACGGCGCCGCCCAGCACGCTGCGCAACTGCGATTGCACCGAACGCACCGTGCTGTCGCCCAGCAGGATGCCCGCGGTCTGGGTGTCGGCGTCGTAGCCGGTCAGGCCGCGGAGCGTCGTGACGAGGCTGTTGTAGGCATCCACGAACTTGTGGACGTTGCCCTTGATGGTGTCGTCGTCGCGCGTCACCTGCAAGCTGGAATCGCCGGCGGCGGCGACATTCAGCGTGACGCCCTGGATCGCATCTTCGACGGTGTTGCTGGCACTCTGGATCGCGATGCCGTTGATGCTCAGCTTGGCGTCCTGACCGGCCTGCTGGGTGGCGGCATCCAGTTGCAGGCTGCTGCCGAGCGCGCCGGTGAACTGGATGCTGCTGACCGACGCAGCGGCGCCGGTGTCGGATGCCTGCAACACCAGCCGGTAAGGCTGGCCGCTGCCATCGTTGATCAGCGAGGCGCGCACGCCGCCGTTCTGGCCGTTGATGGCGTCGCGGATGTCTTCGAGGCTGCTATCCGCGGCATCGATCGCCACGCTCATGGTGGTGCCGTTGGCCAACGTGAAATCGACGCTGCCGGCGCCGAGATCGGCCTTGCTGTCGGCGACGCCCAGCGTCGCCACGCTGGAAGCCTGGGCGCGCTGGTCGACGTGGATCTGGTAATCGCCGGGTGGCGTGTCGTTCGTGGTGGTGACGGTCACCGCGGTGCCCGACACCGTATTCTTCACGGCCTGGAACGAGCTCGGATCGCTAAGCACCTGCATCGCATCCTGCAGGCTGGACAGTGCGCTTTTCAGGCTGCCGAACGCGGAAATCTTCGCCTGATAGCTCGCCTTCTGGGTGGCAATCGGCGTCAGCTTCTGGTTTTCGCCCTGCTGGAGCTGGTCCAGCAGGCCGTTCAGGTCGAGACCCGAGCCCACTCCGAGCGCTGTGATTGACGTCATACCGGCGAACTCCTTCACACTTTGCAGGTTGCCCGCTGCCGACGCACCCTCCCTGCGCGCCCTTGCCAGCGAATTCATTGTGGCCGTATTGCGGGCCGGGCGAGTCGCGGAAAAAGCCGCTTCAAGCCCTTCTATTCAGCAATATCGGCTCGCGCGTCCGGAGCTTTAGCCGCGCGATGTATTCAGAAACCCAGTTCGTCGAGCAACGCGTCCACCTGATCCTGGCTGCTGACCACGCCCTCGGCTTCGGTGTTGATCTGGGGCCCATTGGTGAGCGCGCCCGCGTCCTCGACCACGCCGAGAAGGCAATACCCTTCCAGCCGCTGCCGCATTTCTTCGCGTTCGCGGCCATCGGGCACGCTGTCCAGCAGCACCTGGAACAATTGCCGTTCGACTTCGTGGATCACGTCCATCATCTTCTTGATGACCTGGCCCGTGAGGTCCTGGAAATCCTGCGCCAGCGTGATTTCCAGCAACTCCGCGTTGATCTTCTGGGTCACCGCGGGGACATTCCGGAGATAGCCGCGGGTGAGCCTGACCAGGTCGCGGGCTTCCTCCAGTTCCACCGGATGCTCGAACCAGGCCTGCCATTTTGCATCCAGCGCCTCGGCGTCGCGGCCGAGTTGCTCCTGCAGTGGCCGTGCGCGATCGATCGCGTTCAGTGAGCGCTCGGCCGCCTGTTCGGTCATTTTCGCGACGTAGCTGAGCCGGTCGCGCGCGTCGGGAATCGCCGCGGCGGCTTTCTCGATTTCCTTGTTGAGGCCGAGTTCGCGCATGCTTTGCCGCAGCATGCGGGTGAGCTGGCCGACGCGGCGCACCAGGTCGTCGCCATCCGCCGTGCCCACGATCTGGGCCACCTGAGCGTTGCCTTGCATAGTCGTTCCCCTGTCAGGCCGGATGCCGCGGGTCAATGGCCCAGTTTCTCGAAGATCTTGCCGATTTTTTCTTCCAGCGTGGCGGCGGTGAACGGCTTGACGATGTAGCCGTTGGCGCCGGCCTTGGCCGCGGCGATGATGTTCTCCTTCTTCGCTTCGGCCGTGATCATCAGCACCGGCGTCGAACCGAGGTCGCTGTCGGCACGGATCTGCTTGAGCATGTCCAGGCCGTCGACATTGGGCATGTTCCAGTCGGAAATCACGAACTGGAAACTGCCGGTTTTCAGCTTGCCCAGCGCGTCCTGGCCGTCCTCTGCTTCGTCCACGTTGTTGAAGCCCAGCTCCTTGAGCAGGCTGCGGACGATGCGCCGCATCGTGGGGAAATCGTCCACCACCAGGACGTTGATGTTTTTGTCGATCATGGCTTGCTCTCGCGTTTGCGGCCGAACCGGGGTACCGCGGCGGCGTCCGGACGGTGATCAGAATTCTTCCCAGCCGTCTTCGGCGGTGGCCGCCGGACGTGGGGACTTGGTTGCACGTTGGGCATGCGGCTGGGTGGCGAGGCGCCTGATCCGCTGCGTCATCGCCGAGACATCATTGCTGGAAGGCGTTGCGACGGATTTGGTCGCAGCGCTTTCGCGCGAAGCATCCACTTGCTGCGCCGAACCTGGCAGGCGAAACACCGCCACCGAGGTTTCCAGGCGGCGCGCCTGCTCTTCCAGCGAGGCGGCCGCGGCGGTGATCTGCTCGACCAGCGCGGCGTTCTGCTGGGTGACTTCGTCCATCTGGCTGACGGCCTGGTTGATCTGCTCGATGCCGCTGGACTGTTCCTGCGAAGCTGCCGAGATTTCATCCATGATGTCCGTGACGCGTTTCACCGCGGTCACCACCTCGCGCATGGTGTTGCCAGCCTGCTCCACCAGCGCGGAACCCTCGCTGACCTGACGGGTGGAGCCTTCGATCAACTGCTTGATCTCGCGCGCGGCATTGGCGCTGCGTCCGGCGAGGTTGCGCACCTCGCCTGCGACCACCGCGAAGCCGCGGCCCTGCTCGCCGGCGCGCGCAGCTTCCACCGACGCGTTCAGCGCGAGGATATTGGTCTGGAACGCGATCGAATCGATCATCCCGGTGATCTCGGCGACCTTCTTCGAGCTGTCGGAGATGCCGCGCATGGTGGCGGTGACCCTGTCCATCACCTCGCCGCCGTGGCTGGCCGTGGCCGACGCATCGTTGGCGAGGCTGCTGGCCTGGCGCGCGTTGTCGGCGTTCTGCTTCACCGTGGCGGTGATCTGCTCCATGCTGGTCGCGGTTTCTTCCAGCGACGCGGCCTGCTCTTCGGTGCGCGTGGAAAGATCGGTATTGCCGCGCGAGATTTCCGTCGCCCCGACATAAATCGAATTGCTGCTGCCGCGCGCCTCGCCCACCATCTTGCCGAGACTCTGCTGCATGCGGCGCATCGCGGCGAACAGCCGGCTGATTTCGTTGTCGCCCGTCACGCCGATGTGCTCGGAAAGATCGGCGCGCGCGATCGCGTCCAGCCGTTTGACGGCGCCGGTCAGCGGAATCACCACCAGCTTGCGCAGGCCCATGTACACGGCAGCCAGCAACACGAGGGTAAACAGGCCCAAGGCGATGTACACACGCTTGAACACGCTTCCGGTCTGTTCGAAGTCCTTCACGATCCCGGTGTTACGCGCGTTGGCGTAGTGGGCCAGGGCGGCGAGGCTGTCGTGCAACTGACGGGTGGGCGCCACGATCTGTTCGTTGAGCGCGTTGAAGGCATCGAGATCACCCTTCTCGATCGCGTCCTCCTGGCCGCGGATCACCTTGATCAGATCCTTGGCGCCGCCGACGATCGCCTGCGCCAACTTCTGCTGTTCCGGATCCTTCTGCACGGCATCGAACTTCTGCAGCAGGTCACCCATGCCGTCCAGCGTGTCGGCAACCGCGGCCAGTTCGGTGCGATCCGGTTGTCGATGGGCGCGCACGTCGTCCAGCATGCCCGCGATCCGGGAGCGCACGTAGCTTTGCTCGTTGTTGATCTCGTTGACCAGGTTGAGCTGGTCGATGTTGACGTCCTTGATCGTGAGCAGATAGCCGTCCATCTTCTGGCCCGCATGCAGGCCGAGGCCGATGGCCGCGGCGATCACCGCCGAGAAGATGGCAAGCACCGCCACCATTCCCGTGTTGATCCTGATGTCGCGCATCGCTTTCATGTTCGTTTCCCGTGGAAACCCCTTATCGAGGCGCGCGCATCCATCGCGCGCGGCCGTTGCCTACACCCGTTGCGCACGCCCCGAGGCCGCGGCCAGCGCCATCAGCCTCGGAGCCATCTCTTCAAGTCCCAACACTTCGCTGGCGCCGCCTGCCGCGATCGCTTCGCGCGGCATGCCGAACACCAGCGATGTCGCTTCGTCCTGCGCGAGCGTGGTGGCACCCGCGTCGCGCATCGCGCGCAGGCCGAGCGCGCCATCCTTGCCCATGCCGGTCAGCAATACGCCGATCGCATTGCGACCGGCCTGCTCCGCCGCCGAGTGGAACAACACGTCCACCGATGGTTTGTGGCGATTGACCGGCGCCCCCGGATCCAGCGCCACCACGTAATTGGCCCCGCTGCGCGCCAGCTTCAGGTGGCGATCGCCGGGCGCGATGTAGGTGTGACCCGGCAGGATCCGCTCGCCATCTTCCGCTTCCTTCACCGCGATGCGGCACAAGCGGTTCAGGCGCTGCGCGAACGAGTTGGTGAAACCCGCCGGCATGTGCTGTGCGATCAGGATCGCCGGACTGTTCGGCGGCAACGGCTCGAGCACCGCGCGGATTGCTTCCGGCCCGCCCGTCGACGCGCCGAGGATCACCAGCTTTTCGCTGGACACCAGCGGCTCGCGCAGCATCGCGCGCGGCGTGCCGTTCTGCTGGCGCCGAGGCCGCGAAGCCGCCGCAGCGCGGATCTTCTGCGCGATGACATCGCTGTAATCGAGCATGCCGCCGCGGATGCCCATCTCGGGTTTGGCGACGAAATCCACCGCGCCGAGCTCCAGCGCACGCAACGTCACTTCCGAACCCGACCGCGTCAGCGACGACACCATCACCACCGGCATCGGCCGCAGGCGCATCAGCCGCTCGAGGAAGTCCAGTCCGTCCATGCGCGGCATTTCCACGTCCAGCGTCAACACGTCCGGGTTGTGCTGCTTGATGAGGTCGCGCGCGACCAACGGGTCCGGCGCCACGGCCACCACTTCCATGTCGTCGTGCTCGTCGATGATCTGCGTCATCAGGCCGCGGATCAGCGCCGAATCGTCGACGCAAAGCACCTTGATTTTCTGCGTGGCCAAAGTGGATCTCCCCGTCCGCCGCGACACCGTCGGCGCGGCATGTCGAGCACCGTCTCACCGGAGTTATCGGCGACCGGATTCACGGCTTTAGCCGCCGTGGCACCCGCCATGCATCCACGTGCCGACAGCGTGACGCAATCGACGATCGGTTCAAGCCAGGGTGTACACGGTCTGGCCGCGCAACTTGAACTGGTCGCTGATGTAGGTGAAGTTTTCGGAGTGGCCGGCAAACAGAAGCGCGTCCGATTTCATGTACGGCACGAATCGCTTCAGGATCTTCGCCTGGGTTTCCGTGTCGAAATAGATCATCACGTTCCGGCAGAACACCGCGTCGAAAAGGCCAAGCTTCGGCCAACTGCCGGCAACCAGATTCAGCGGCTGCAACGTGACCCGCGCGGCCAGTTCGGGCCGAACCCGTGCATAACCCGCGCGTTGGCCGCCGCCCTTCTGGAAGAAGCGCTTGCGGCGTTTCTCGTCCAGCTTCTCCACCTGCGTCATCGGGTACACGCCGCCCGCGGCGACTTCCAGCGCCTGGGTATCGATATCGGTGGCGAACACGTGCACGTCGGCCTGATCGCCCAGCGTTTCCACCAGTTGCATCGCGATCGAATACGGTTCCTGGCCGGTCGAGGCCGCCGCGCACCAGACGCGCACGGGGCCCGTGCGGCCGGCGACATGCCGGGCGAGCAATGGGAAATGGTGTTCCTCGCGGAAGAACGAGGTGAGGTTGGTGGTCAGCGCGTTGGTGAAAGCTTCCCATTCGGGCGAGCGGGGGCTGTTTTCAAGTTGCGCGAGGTAGTCGGAGAATCGCGTCAGGTGCAGGTGGCGCACGCGGCGACCGATGCGGCTGTACACCATGTCGCGCTTGTGCGCGGCCAGCACGATGCCGGCGCGCCGATAGATCAAGGCGCAGATGCGTTCCAGGTCGTGGTCGTCGAATTCGAGGTCGCGCACCAGCGCGATGCTGCAGACCCGGTTGGCGGGTGCGCGCCGCGGCGCGGTGCCGGCGGATGACCGCGGTTCAAGCGCGCGGGCTGCATCCATCGCGCCATCGGCCATCGACACGACCCGCACGGGGTCGCAAGCAACATCTGCAGCTTGTCGCTGCGCAACGGCGTGGTTGAAATTCACGAGTCCCTTCACTTACGCCGCGCGGCTCTCGCCGGCTTCGTCGACCAGCGCCATCTCGCGGCTTGTCAGGAGCTTTTCGATGTCCACCAGGATCAACATGCGGCCGCCGAGGTCGCCCAGGCCCTGGATGTAGGCCAGCGGCAAGCCCACGCCGAATTCCGGCGCCGGTTTCATCTGCTCCGACGCCAGCGTCATCACGTCGGAAACGCGGTCGACCACGATGCCGACCACGCGCTTGCCGATGTTCACCACGATCACGACGGTGTTCGCGTCGTAGGCCGCGTTTTCCATCCGGAACTTGATGCGCAGGTCCACGATCGGCACGATCACGCCGCGCAGGTTGGCCACGCCCTTGATGAAATCCGGTGCATTGGAGATGCGCGTCACGTGGTCGTAATCGCGGATTTCCTGCACCTTCAGGATGTCGATCGCGTATTCCTCTTCGCCCAGCGAGAACACGAGGAATTGGCGGCTGCCGGTGTCGTCGGCGGCGCGGGCCTCAATGGATGCTGCGGGATTCATGGTTCGCACTCCTGTGTGCTGCGTGCATGCGTGATCGGATGGCCCGGTTATCAACATCATCGGCAAACACGCCGTTTTCTTTCTGGCTGGCGGCGATCTGGCAAAGGTCGTTCACGTCGAGGATCAACGCGACGCTGCCGTCACCCATGATGGTCGCGGCCGATACGCCCGGCACCTTGCGGTAATTGGTTTCGAGGTTCTTGACGACCACCTGCTGCTGGCCCACCAGTTCGTCGACCAGCAGCGCGTAACGGCGGCCGCGGCCCTGTACCACCACGGCGATCGCGCGGGTGGCATCGGCGCAGGCTTCGGCGACGCCCATCGCCTCGTGCACGGCCACGATCGGCAGGTAATCCTCGCGCACCTTCAGCAACAGATCGCCAGCGGCGGTGCCGTGCAGGTCCCCATCGCGCGGCTGCAGCGATTCGATCACCGTGCTGACCGGCAGGATGAAGGTTTCGCGGCCGACCCGCACCGACATGCCGTCGAGGATCGCGAGCGTCAACGGCAACACCACGCGGGTGGTGGTGCCCTGGCCCGTGCGCGAGGCGACTTCCACATGACCGCCCATGCCTTCGATGTTGCGCTTGACGACATCCATGCCGACGCCGCGCCCGGACACGTCGCTGACCTGCGCGGCGGTGGAGAAACCCGGCGCGAAGATCAACTGCCAGACATCCTCGTCACTCATTGCGTCGGACACGTTCAGGCCGCGTTCGCGCGCCTTGGCGAGGATCCTGCTGCGGTTCAAGCCCGCACCGTCGTCGCTGACCTCGATCACGATGTTGCCGCCCTGGTGTTCGGCGGAAAGCGTGAGCGTGCCCGTGCGCGGTTTGCCGGCGGCTTCGCGTTCATCGGGATTCTCGATGCCGTGGTCGAGGCTGTTGCGCACGAGATGCGTCAGGGGATCGATGATCTGTTCGGTCAGGCTCTTGTCCAGTTCGGTCGAGCGGCCCGTGGTGACCAGCTCCACGTCCTTGTCCAGTTTGGCGGCGAGGTCGCGCACCAGCCGCGGGAAGCGGCTGAACACGTGGTCCATCGGCACCATCCGCACCGACATCACCGCTTCCTGCAGGTCGCGCGCGTTGCGTTCGAGCAGGTTGATGCCGGCGACGAGATTCGCGTGCGCGGGTCCGTCGAGTTTCGCGACCACCTGGTTGAGCATCGACTGCGTGATGATCAGCTCGCCGACCAGGTTGATGATGTGGTCGACCTTGTTGACCGGGACGCGCAGCGACGATTCGGCATGCGTGTTCGCCGGTCGCGAAGCGGCTTTCGCGTCGACGCCGGGCGGTGCGGGCACCGATGCTTCGGGCTCGGCGCGCGGCTGCGCTTGCACGACCGGTTGGGACTTCGATTCCGGCGCGGGCGCCTCGGCTTCAAGCGCGGAGTCGGCCACCAGGGCCTCGATCTTCAATTGCTCCGGCTCGACGATGAAACACATCACCGCTTCGATGTCCGCCGCGCTCTCCGACGACGCCAGCACCACTTCGTGGCGGTCGCCTTCGCTACGCCGACTTTTGATCCGGCCTAGATGGCCCAATTCCTCGATCAGCAGATCGCGGTCCTTGTCATTGACGCCTAGCAGCGTCACGCGCCAGGCCGGCACATCGCGCGCCGGCGATTGCGCGCTTTGCGATTTCTTCCGCGCGGATTGCTTCGGTGACTTGTCGGCCGCGGCTTTTTTCGCGGACGACTTTCTGGCGGCGGGCTTGGCCGGCTTGGTTTTGGCCTTCGCGGCGCCCGCGGCGCCGATTTCCTCGCTGGCGAGGCGTTGCAGCACGGTGCAGATGCGTTCCAGCGCCTCCGGATCGGGCATCTGTCCGTGCCGGTAGGCGTTGAGTTGATCGTCCAGCATGTCCTTGGTTTCCAGGAAGATGTCCACGATGTCGCGGCGCAGCGCCAGTTCGCCGCGACGCGCCGCATCGAGCAGGTTTTCCAGCAGGTGGGTGGTACGCTGCAGCGCTTCGAAGCCGAAAGTGCCCGCGCCGCCCTTGATCGAATGCGCGGCACGGAAGATCGCGTTCAACTGCTCGGGATCGGGATGCGCGAGATCCAGCGCCAGCAGGTGCGCCTCCATGCCATCGAGCAGTTCGCCGGCTTCCTCGAAGAACGAATCCTGGAATTCGGAAACGTCCACGCTACTTCCCCTGTTTCAGCTTGAGGGCGGGCGCTGCCAGGGCGGCCCGATTCGCGGCAGGCGTCGAGTCGCCGACATCGGGCAGCTCGTGGTCGGCCTGCCCGTCCTGTTGCAGCGACAATGGCGCGCCGTCGGTGATGCGTTGCGCAGCCTTGGCCGTCAACACCAGCAGCTCGATGCGACGGTTGGCCGGATCGCTGGGCTTGGCGCCCGCCAGCGGGATGCGATCGGCGACGCCCGTCACGGTGAGCAATTTGCTGCCATCGAGTCCGTCGGCGACCAGCTCGCGGCGCGACGCGTTGGCGCGTGCGGCGGAGAGTTCCCAGTTGCCGTAGCCGTTGTTGCCATTCTGGAACGGGCGGTCGTCGGTGTAGCCGTAGATGCTCAACTGGTTCGGCAGTTCATTGAGGAAGGGCACCATCGCGCGCAGCAGGTCGCGCATGTACGGCTCCAGCTTGTCGCTGCCGAGCTCGAACATCGGCCGCCGGTCGCTGTCCACCATCTGGATGCGCAGGCCTTCCGGCGTCATCTCGAAACGCAACTGGTCGCGCACGTCGCGCAACTGCTTGTTGGCCTGCACCGCCGCCATGATCTTCTCGCGAAGATGCCGCAGGCGCTGCCGCTGTTCGCTGGGGCGTGGCTGCGCCTGCAGGTGCATGTTCGCGCGCTCGCCTTCGTTGTAGGCGTGATCCGGGCCGCCGCCCGGGATCGCGCTGTCGCTGGCGGTGTCGCGGTCGCCGCCGGCCACGGCCTGCGCCAGCGGCGTGCTGAAATAATCGGCAAGGCCGCGCAACTGCTCGGGCGTGGCGGTCGCGATCACCCACAGCACCAGGAACAGCGCCATCAGCGTGGTCATGAAGTCCGCCAGCGCGATCTTCCATGCGCCGCCATGGTGGCCACCATGTCCGCCGCTCTTGCGGCGGATGATGATGCGCGGGTGGCCGCCCTCTTTGTGGCCGGCCTCCTTCATGCCGCCTCGCTCCCTTCAGGCCGCTTGCCGCGGACGTGGCTTTCCAGTTCATCGAAGCTTGGGCGCTCGGCGGAATTGAGCGCCTTGCGGCCGAACTCCAGCGCCAGTTGCGGCGCATAGCCGTTCAAGGTCGCGAGCAGGGTGACGCGGATGCACTGCAGCATCCGCACCGCCTCGCGCACCTGGCGATCGATGCGGCTGCCGATCGGATTGACGACGCCATAGGCAAGCAGGATGCCCATGAAGGTGCCGACCAGCGCATGCGCGATCATCTCGCCCATTTCCGTCGATCCCGAACCTGCCGAGGCCAGTGCCTTCACCACGCCCATCACGGCCGCCACGATGCCGAACGCGGGCAGCGCATCGCCGACCTTGAACAGCGCATCGGCGGGCACGTGCGCGTCGTGTTCCATCGCCTCGATCTCGTGCGTCATCAGCTCGTCCAGCTCGATCGGATCGACGCTGCCGCTGGCCATCAGGCGCAGGTAGTCGGTAATGAACCCCATGATCATGGGGTCTTTGGCGATCTGTGGATGTTCGGAAAAGATCGGACTGCTGCCGGGGTCCTCGATGTCCTTTTCGATGCCCAGCATGCCCTCGCGGCGCATCTTGGTGAGCAGCTTGTACTGCAGCGACATCAAGTCCATGTACAACGCCTTGTTGTACTTCTTGGTGTGCTTGAGGCGCGAGGCGGCGCGCAGCGTCGCGTTGATCGCCTTGCCGTTGTTGGCGGCGACGAACGCGCCCACCGCGGCACCGACGATGATGAGGATTTCGGCCGGCTGGTACAGCGGCCCGAGCGCGCCACCCGAAATGGCGTAGCCCCCGAACACGGAAAGGATGACGACGACGAGTCCGATAAAAGTCAACACAACTGCGATCCTTCCCCACCCGGGTTTGTCTGCTGCATCTATCGGCCAATCGGCAGCGAGCTTGAGCGGACCGGCAAGCGTGACGTGCGCCTCATTCGCGGCAGCAACGATGGCGGAGGACCACGCCGCGCCTGCATTTCACGGCCGCGCCCGCCCGGATGCACGCGTCACGGCGCGCCCCGAATCCGGCCATCGGCGATTCTGAAGAATTGTTACGAAGTTCCTGCCGGCATCGGGTGCCCTGTCCGATGTGCGGTGGCTCGCGCGACAACCGCGAACGGTTCGACAAAATCCGCAGGCACGTTCTAAAGCTGCACGCGATACGGCCGATAGCCCAATCGACGTCGCCCCGGCGACCTGATTGCCAACGAGGATTCCATGAAGACCCTGATTGCATCGGCCCTGATGCTCGTCGTGCCGCTCGGCGCCCATGCAGCCTGTTCCGCGACGGATTTTTCGGTCAAGGATTTCAAGACCGAGATCACCGGAGGCACCATGAACCGGCACGTCGCGCTCAGCGGCGAACTGGTGAACAGTTGTGCCGCTCCGGCCGCGGCGCAACTCAAGGTCATCGCGAAAGACGCCAGTGGCAATGTCGTCGCCACCAAGAGCGCGTGGCCGGCCGGCACGTCCAACATCTCGCCCGGCAAGTCGGTGAGCTTCGATCTGGGCCGCCTGATCCACTACAGCCCGGAGATGCAGTCGTTCGCGATCAGCATCGTCAGCGTGCGCGCCTGGTGACGGCGCTTCGTCCTCGCTGCGGCATCTGATTTCCCAGGTCTGCCGGCGCGTGCGCGCCGGCCATGCGGCGTCACTTCCTGTGACGCCGCCCTCGGCATTGCGCCCGCCACGTTACCGGTAAGCCGCTACCGGTAGCGCACCGGCCACGATCGCAGTACACGCAAAACTCCTCTCCTGCTCATCGATGTCGATGAACGGGAAAGGGTTGGCCGACGAATGCACCCGCGAGCGCAGCACCCGCCAAGTCGACGGCGGTACTTCAGAATTCCTTCCAGGCGTCGGCGTCTTCGGCGGCGACCACACGCGGCGCGGACTTTCGCACCGCGGCAAACACGGCTTCAGTGGCGCGGTCCACATCCGCAATCGGCTCGCACTCGCCCCCATCGCGTTCGACGTGCCCGGCCTTGCCCGCAAGCTGGAAGAAGCAGACCTGGCGGGACAATTTCACGGCCTGGTCCTGCATCGCGCGCGCAGCCACCGAGGCTTCCTCCACCAGCGAAGAGTTCTGCTGCGTCATCTCCTCGATCTGCGCGACGGCATGGCTGACCTGGTCGATGCCGACCGACTGCTCCTGATTGGCCGACGCGATTTCGGACACGATGTCGGTGACCTTCTTGACGCTTTCGACGATCTGCGCGAGCGCCTCCCCCGACTGGTTGACCAGCGTGGAACCGGTGCGCACCTTTTCCTCGCTGTCGGCAATCAGTTGCTTGATCTCGGTCGCGGCATCGGCGCTGCGTTGCGCAAGACTGCGCACTTCGCTCGCGACCACCGCGAAACCGCGACCTTGTTCGCCCGCCCGCGCGGCTTCCACCGCCGCGTTCAGCGCCAGCAGGTTGGTCTGGAAGGCGATGTCCTGGATCAGGCGCACGATGTCGCCGATCTTGCGGCTGGACGCGTCGATTTCGGCCATTGCGGCGACCGCTTCGCGCACCACTTCGCCGCCGTGCTCGGCATGTTCGCGTGCACCGCGCGCGAGCTGGTTCGCGTGATTGGCATTGTCGGCATTGTGCTTGACGGTGGAGGTCATTTCCTCCATCGACGATGCGGTTTCCTCGAGGCTGGACGCCTGCTCCTGGGTACGCTGGCTGAGGCCATCGTTGCCGCGCGCGATCTGCTGCGCCGCGCTGCTGACCGCGTCGGAACCCTGGCGCACCTCGTCCACGATCGAGCTGAGGCGCTCGTCCATCACGCGGAACGCATCGAGCACCCGCCCGAGTTCGTCATGCCGCGTCACCTTGATGCGATGCCCCAGTTTGCCTTCGGCGATCGCGTAAGCGACTTTGGCGAGGTGTTTCAGCGTGCCGCCCAGCGAACGCACCAGCAGGGTCGAAACCAGCGCCGCGATCAGGAGCCCGATGGCAAGCGCGGCCAGCACCGCCGTGCGCACCGCATGGTACCGCTGCACCTGCGCCTGATAGATCTGCTTCACCGCGTCGCCTTGCGCCTGGATCAGCTTGTTGAGCGCGTCGAGCCGCATCATCAACTGCGGCCGCACCTGCATCTCCAGCATGTCGCCGGTG
>Ga0209178_1000207_pt1 | contig 15888 bp, 15 predicted proteins | sample GAAS200_FD_187521 | JGI IMG/M metagenome (GOLD analysis project Ga0209178, IMG submission 187521) | Agricultural soil microbial communities from Georgia to study Nitrogen management - GA AS200 (SPAdes) (version 2) | ecosystem: Environmental > Terrestrial > Soil > Agricultural land | place: USA... | reverse complement strand
CAACGAGATTTCTTTCACCTGGGAACTGCTTATCAGTTTTTGCGAAAGGTTGAACACCGGCTCCAGCTTCGCGATGGATTGCAGGAGCACACGCTGCCCGGCAAATCCGGACAGTTAAATCGGCTGGCGCGCCGATGCGGAATCGAGGCGACCGCAAACACAAGCGAGGGAGACATCCTGAAAGCGCGAGTAAAGCTACATTTCGAGAATGTGCGGGTGATTTTTGAGCGCGCCCTTCCTGCCAACGCGCCGGATGAGGGGCGAACGCCGGTGCAAGCCGCACTCTTTGCGGAGTCCGAGCGAGCCACGATAGTCATCGCCGATGCGCTACTCGCTCGATTGCAGCGTGATTTTCCCGCTGTTGCTGAATCCCTGGAGCGATGCCGTACAAACGAAGATTCGTTTGCACGGCGTGGAACTGAGAGATTCATTGAATCGGCGGCACTTGATGAGCAGTTATTGCATGTGCTCGACGATCACCCGGAATGGATCGAACGAGCTACAACATTATTCGCGCGAAGCGATTTGGCGATGGAGATGCTGATGCGCGAGCCTCGGGCGCTCACACGAATCATGCACTCGGAGGCAAATTCCGCGACTGAACTTCCCTTCCCCGAGACGATGGCTTCGCTGCGGAACCGGCATCGCGAAAAGCTGCTGCGAATCGTTGCGCGATCGGCTTTCGGTGAAGTAAAGCCATTCGAGACATTCGCAGAACTCACGCGACTTGCCGACGAAGATGTTCGCGGCGCGCTGGCTTTTGCAATGCGCGAGGAAATTCCTGATATTGACGCCAACAATTCGCCCTTTGTCGTAATTGCACTCGGCCGTCTTGGAAGCCGCGAATTCGATCTAGGATCAGACGCCGATTTGATCTTTGTGATTGATGCCGCAGCAACGGAGGAGGAGAAAACGAAGTGGCGCCGCATCGCCGAGCGATTTCTGCACATTGTGGGAAGTTACACGCAGGAGGGGCTGCTGCTGCCGATTGACACGCGGCTTCGTCCGCGCGGCGGCGAAGGAGAAATCCTGCAGTCGGAAGCCTATCTACTGGAATATTTTCGGAAGGAAGCGGAAGGGTGGGAAGCTGCTACATATCTCAAGGCCCGTCCCGTCGCAGGGAACATTGCGCTCGGGGAAAAGATCGTCGCTGGAATCTGCGACGTTCTGTTCCGGAGGTTTTCACCCTCCTACGGAGGAGATCCCGAGGAGCTGCGGAAGCAACTCGTGCATACACGCGCGCGGCTGAAAAATGAGCGACCGGAAGGGCCGAATGGATTTAAGACGTCGCCCGGCGGCTATTTCGATATCGATTATATTGTTGCGCTTCTGACACTGCAGCGGGGCGCGTCTCATCACGAGTCCGCGGAAATCGCTTCGCAGACTGAGCGACTCGAATCGGGAGGCGCAGTTGATGCGGTCACGGCGAAGACGCTGCGCGAGTCAGCGATTTTCTATCGTTCACTTGACCACGCAATCCGACTCGTGCTGGGCCGCGCCTTGAGCCAATTGCCGGATCCAGGGCAACTAATGCGAGTGAGAACGCTACTAGAGCTCTGGAGCTTGCCCTTACAAGATTGCCTGGAAGCGATCCTTCGCGAGTCGCGGGTGAATATCCAGACAATTTACGATTCGCTTTTTCTGACTTCGCACATCCCCCACTGAAAACTAAGCAGCAGTCGTGTATCTGCTTCACAATTTCCGCTTCAATAGCTCGTTTCACTGTGGCGAGCGGGGGCAGGTCATGTTATCGTTACTCATTCAGTTGAGCCGTGTAAGCCCTTCGACCGGAAGTTCGCTTCGGATGTCCGGCATATTGTCGCAATGGAGTCAAACGAAATGAAGCAGGCGTACAACGGAGTATCGGCGCCAAGCGACGGTGCAGCGATTGATTACAGCGCAGGTACATTTCGCGTCCCGGAACGACCACTAATCCCGTTCATTGAGGGCGACGGAACGGGGCGCGATATCTGGCGGGCTTCGCAGCGCGTGTTTGACGCGGCGGTGGAGCACGCGTACGGCGGAAAACGCCGCGTGGCGTGGTTCGAAGTATTTGCGGGCGAGAAGGCGTTCAAGACGTTTCACGAATGGCTGCCGCAGGATACGGTGAAAGCGATTCGCGATTTTCGCATCGCGATCAAAGGGCCACTGACGACGCCCGTGGGCGGAGGCATCCGTTCGCTGAACGTGACGCTGCGACAAGTGCTCGATTTGTACGCGTGTGTGCGGCCAGTGCGGTATTTTCCCGGCGTGCCTTCGCCAGTGCGCAATCCCGAGCGAATGAACGTGGTGATATTCCGTGAGAACACCGAGGACGTGTATGCGGGGATCGAATGGCGTTCGGGAACGCCAGAGGCGAAGCGTTTGCTGGATTTTCTGAACAAGGAGATGCTGCAGGGCAAGCGCAGCATCCGCGAGGATTCCGGTGTGGGAATAAAGCCGATGTCGCCCATGGGCTCGAAGCGGCTGGTGCGGCGCGCGATTCAACACGCCATCGAGAGGAAGCGCCGCGTCGTGACGCTGGTGCACAAGGGTAACATCATGAAGTTTACCGAGGGTGCCTTCCGCGACTGGGGCTACGAGCTGGCCAAGAGCGAATTCCGGGACAATATCGTGACGGAGCGCGAAAGCTGGATCCTTGGCAACAAGGACAACGATGCGAATCTGAGTATAGAGCAGAACGCAGCGATGATTGAGCCGGGCCTGGAGAACGCGCCCGAAGCGTTTCGGAAGGAAGTGTGCGGCGAAGTGAAGACGACTTTGGATGCAATTTACGCAACCCACGGGCGCGGGCAGTGGAAAAGCAAAATCCTCATCAATGACCGAATCGCGGATTCCGTGTTCCAGCAGATTCTGACTCGGGCGGACGAATACCAAGTGTTCGCGACGCCGAACTTGAACGGTGATTATCTTTCCGATGCGTGCGCGGCGCAGGTGGGCGGACTGGGAATGGCGCCCGGTGCGAACATCGGCGACGGGTTTGGAGTCTTCGAAGCGACACACGGCACGGCGCCGAAATACGCGGACAAGGACGTCATCAATCCGGCGTCGGTGATGCTTTCAGGCGCGATGATGTTCGAGTTCATCGGCTGGAACGAGGCGGCGGCTCTGATCGAGTCAGGTATCGAGCGCACGATCCAGCAGAAGCGCGTGACTTACGATCTGGAGCGCATGATGCAAGGGGCGACGAAATTGCGAACATCGGAGTTCGCGTCGGCGATCATCGACAACATGTCAGCGACTGCAGCGGCGAGATGATGCAATCCTGATGCAAACGCAACCGGATCAGCAGACTCGCATGTAAACATTCACAATCATTGTTCATACAGGAGACGGATTCATGAGAAAGAAGGTAACTGTTGTTGGCGGCGGGTTCGTGGGTTCGACGACAGCGCAGCGAGTCCTGGATTCAGGGCTCGCGGACGTGGTGCTGACGGACATTCTGGAGGGCGTGCCGGCGGGCAAAGCACTGGACATGCTGGAGTCCGCGCCGATTTCGGGCTCGAGCGTGCGCGCGGCTGGAATTTCGACGGGAAGTGGCGACTATAAAGAAACGGCGGACAGCGACATCGTCGTTATCACGGCGGGATTTCCGCGCAAACCGGGAATGAGCCGCGACGATTTGCTGAAAGCGAATTATGACGTAATCAAAGGCGTGGTCGAGCCGATTGCGAAGCTTTCGCCGAACGCGATTTTGATCATGGTGACGAATCCGCTGGACGTGATGGCGCACACGGCGTTCAAGGTCAGCGGATTTCCGAAGAACCGAGTGATCGGCATGGCCGGCGTGCTCGATTCGGCGCGCATGGCGGCGTTCGTGTCGATGGAATTGAACGTTTCCGTCGAGAATATTTCCTGCTTCGTGCTGGGCGGGCACGGTGACGACATGGTTCCGCTGCCGCGGTATTCAACCGTGGCCGGAATTCCGCTGCCGGACCTGCTCCCCAAGGAGCGCATCGACGCCATCGTGCAACGTACGCGCAAGGGCGGTGGCGAAATCGTGAACTTGCTGAAGACCGGCTCGGCTTACTACGCGCCGTCTGCCGCGGCGTTCGCGATGTGCGAGGCGATCCTTCAGGACAAGAAGAAAATCATGCCTTGCGCGGCGTACCTGGAAGGCGAGTACGGGACGAAAGGGCTGTTCGTCGGCGTGCCATGCAAGCTGGGCGCGCGCGGTATCGAACAGATCATCGAAATCAAGCTGCAGCCGGAGGAAAAGGCTGCGCTCGAGAAATCGGCGGCGTCGGTGAGGGAGCTGGTCAACATACTCGGATTATAGCTTCGAGTTTTTCTCCGCCTGTTCACTTTTCAGCCGGCCTGACGCAGTCGTGGCCGGCTGCTCTCCTATTTACGGTAACCTTTGGTCTATTTCCGCGTAACCTCTATGGCGCCTGAAATGATGGATTTCCAAAGCCTGTACGAGCGGCATGCGGCGGAAGTGCGCCGGTTCGCCCTGTATTTGTGCGGCGATCCCGTGATGGCGGACGAGATTACTTCGGACACATTCGTGAAGGCATGGCTGGCGATCGGCCGCATCCGCGAGCCCACCGTGAAGAGCTACCTATTTTCCATCGCGCGCAATATATACCGAGACTCGCTGCGGCGCGGCGCGCGACACACCGAGCTCGACGCGAACATGCCGGGCACACAAACTAGCACGCAGGCGCAACTTGAGCAGAAAGCCGAGCTGCGCGCCGTACTCGCGGAGCTGCAGACTTTTCCGGAAATTGACCGCACAGCGCTGCTGATGCGCGCGCTCGACGAGATGCCTTACGAGGAAATTGCAGCGGCTTTGGAAATTTCCGTCGTGACGGCGAAAGTGAAGGTCCACCGGGCCCGCATGAAACTGCTGCAGACAAGAGAGGCATTGGCCGGCGTTTCAAGCGCCGCAGGAGTGAAACCATGAATGTAACGCGAGACGTCGTCACCGATTTGCTGCCGGTTTACTTTTCCGGCGAGGCGAGCGCAGATACGCGAAAGCTGGTGGAAGATTACTTTCGTCAGGACCCTGATTTTGAACGCAATGCGCGGCGCGCCGCCACGCCGCTCGATACGCTGAAGGTCGCGGCATGGCCAGGTTTGCTGCCCCAATCCGCCGAAGCGGAAAAGGAGAAGCGCGACCTGGAATGCGTTCGCAGCACATTGTTTCGAAAGAAAATCATCTTTGGCCTCGCGCTGTTCTTTTCGCTAGCGCCATTCGCATTCGTAATCGAGCGCGGGCATATCGCCTGGATGATGATGAGAAACGCACCCTGGGATGCGGCCCTGTACTGGACCATGGCTGCAATTCTGTGGATTGTCTACTTCGTGCGGTTGAAGCACCGCACGTTTTCGCTGATTGTGGGGATCTTCCTGACGTGCTTCTCAGCCTTCGATATTGGCTATCTGCTGCTCGGCGGGCAACTATTTCCAGCCGCGAGCGACAGAGTCGATCTGGTTTGGGAGGCAGCACTCTTTGGAGGAATAGCGGCGCTTGCGTGGATTACGTATTTTGCGCTCATGCGGCACCGTGCGCGCGTGCTGGTCGGAGCCATCTTTCTTACCGTGTTCCCCTTTCCATTTTTGATTTACCCTACGCTGGCCAGCGGGCCAAAAATCTTCGGAAGCATGGTTGAGCCGACGGTCATATGGTGTATCGCAGGTTTTATATGGCTTCGCTACTTTTTCTTGCGCAGCAGGGCGAGGACAGATACGACGTGTTAGACGCACGCCCTAAGGCTTCCGTGGAGGAAAAGTCGTTCAAATGGAGCTGCGGCTATTTGGACGTTGGCTTCGTGTGCGCTGCGGCGGGATGAGCAGCAGCGACAGGTTGGACGCGAGCGGTGATTATTTTGTCGAGCTTGGGAAAATTCTTGTCGAGGAACACGTTCCCTTCGTTGTAGATGCGATCCTGCAGGGGAGTCGTCTGGTCGCCATAGTCACCGTAGAAGGATTCAACGACGGTCATTCCTTCGGTGATTTTCCCGAATGGAGCGAAGCGCTGAGCATCCAGGAATGAATTGTCACGCAAATTGATGAACAGCTGAGTGCTGCGGGAATTGGGCGCTTGGGACTGCGCGTATGTCACGAACCCGGGGAGATTGCTCTCCTTGACCGGGTCGTCCTGGATATTGGCGTTGGACCAGATTCTGCCGTACCGGGGATCAGCGGGAATGCCGAACTGTACGACGAAGTGCGGCACGACGCGGAAGAATGCGGCGCCGTCGTAGAAATGATTCTCGACGAGATTATAAAAGCGGTCCGCTCCGAGTGGCGCCCAGGCGCGCGTCACTTTCATCGTGAAGTCGCCCTTGGATGTATGGAACTTGACGAGATAGACCTCCGGCGCTTTGGCGTGGAGCGAAGCCGGATGCAGCACTGAGGGAGCGGTGGACACAGGTTTTCTCCTTGTGGTGGTTCGATGGGTTTGGGCGACTGCATTTGGCGCCGCGACTGCAAAAATCAGAGCCAGGCTAAAAAAGAGCGAGAACAGTTTTGAGTGTTTCATCGCTTCCCTCTAAGACGTAGGTTTTGACTCCCGTCAATTTCCGCTGCTCTGCATTTCTCTGCTGACGCGCTCAGCCTCGGCAAGCACACGCAGCGTGTTCTCACCGAGGATCTTTTTAATGTCACTATCGGAATAACCGCGGTCGAGAAGCGCCTGCGTAATTTGCGGCAGATGCGTGACGTCCTCCATGCCAAGTGGCATGTCAGAGCCGTCATAGTCGGAACCGAGGCCGACGTGATCGACGCCGGCGATTTTCACGGCGTGGTCGATGTGATCCACGATTTTCGTCCAGCTAACTTTCGGCAAAGTGCCGTCCTGCATCAGGCGATGGACGATTTGATTTTCCGTGATGAGCTGGCAATTCTCGTCGTCCTTCGCGCATTTGCCGGCAATTTCGTCCTTCATCTTTTGCATCACGTCAGGCTTGGCATTCGTTGCATCCGCATACTCCTGACTGAGGAAGCCGACGTGATAATTGATTTGAATCACGCCGCCTTTTTCGCCGAGTGCCTTGATCATGTCGTCGGTCATGTCGCGCGGGACATTGCACAACGCCCGGCAGGAGGAATGCGAAGCAATGAGCGGAGCCTTGCTCGTCTCGAGCGCGTCCCAGAAAGTCTTGTCGGCAGTGTGGGAGATATCAACCATGATGCCGTCGCGATTCATTTCGAGGACGACCTGCTTTCCGAAATCCGTGAGGCCGTTGTGGACGGGCTTGTCTGTCGAAGAATCGGCCCAGTCAGTATTCACGAAATGCGTCAAAGTCATGTAACGCACGCCGAGCGCGGCGAACGTTTTCAGGACAGAGAGGTCGTCGTTGATCATGTGGCCGCCCTCGACACCCATCAACGCGGAGATTTTGTGTTCGGCGAACGCGCGACGAACGTCGGCAGCAGATAAGGCAAGCATCATATCGTTCGGATGGCGGCGAACCGTCTCGCGGACGGCCGCGATTTGGTCGAGCGCCTTTTCTACGGCCGTCGGTCCGGTGATCGTGCCGGGGATCCAAATCGAAAAGAAGATGGCGTCGAGCCCGCCTTCGCGCATGCGAGGGATATCGATATTGCCGTCGTCGTGCCGCACGCCCAGATTGAAATTCGGATCGAGGAGGCGCTGCGTGGTGTCGTCGTGCGTATCCACAACGATGGAATGGAAATGCAGGTCGCGCGCGTGCGCGGAAATCTTTTCGCTTTGCGCCACCACAATCAGCGGCAAGGCCGCAAAGAGGAGCCCGCAAATTCCCCGAGCGAAAGTGCGCATGCTTCGTCTCCTCCACTCCTCGGATTCAATCCGGAAAATGCAACGGCGATACGCGTCATCGCTGAATTCCGGTGCGTTTCCACTCTTCGTCCCGCTTCGTCGGGCCTTCCGACCAGTTTAACCAGTCCAAAATCGCGTGCTTCAGAACCTGGCGATTAATTTCGTTGTTCGATTCCGTGAGCGGGATGCTCTTCGGGCATACTTTAACGCAATTCTGCGCGTTATCGCAGTCCTGAATTCCGCCCGGGCCCATCATTGCATCGAGCCGTTCGCGCGCGTGCATCTTGCCCGTCGGATGCATATTAAAAAGGCGAACTTGATTGATGATCGCCGCGCCCACGAATTGTGTGTGCTCGTTCACCTTGGGACAAATCTCGAGGCAATTGCCGCAGGAGATGCAGCGCGACATGGGATAAACGATTTCCTGTTCCTCAGGCGACATCCGCGGCCCCGGGCCAATCGCATAAGTGCCATCAATCGGCACCCAGCAATGCATGCGCTTCAAATTTTCGAACATGATGGAACGATCGACCTGCAAATCGCGAATCAACGGGAACTTCGTGAGAGGCTCAAGCCGAATCGGCTTTTCAAGATTGTCGACGAGCGCGGAACAGGCCTGGCGCGGATAGCCATTGATGAGCATCGCGCAAGCGCCGCAAACTTCTTCAAGGCAATTTGCGTCGTACGCCACGGGCGTCGTGCCGTTGCCGTCGCGCGTGACGGGTTTTTCGGCAATGTCGCGCAGGCAGGTGATGATGTTCAAGTGAGGCCGATAGCGAATTTCGAATTCCTGCCAGCGCACTGCTTCATCCGGAGCCGCCTGCCGTTTAATTTTGAGAATAAATGTGTTCTCAGTCATCTGCTCTCATTTCCCTGCTAATACTTCCGCGAACGTGGCGGAATCAGCGAAATATCCACCGCCTCGTAACCGAGCGTGATTTTCCCGCAGTCGTAGCTTGCCTTCGTCGTTTTCAGCCAATTCTTGTCGTCGCGCTCGGGGAATTCCGGCTTATAGTGGGCGCCGCGCGTCTCATTGCGCGCCAGCGCACCCATTGTGATGGCCTTTGAGAGGACGATCATGTTGCCCAGTTCGCGAGTGAATTGCAGAGTCTGGTTCGCCCATTGCGTGCGGTCAGCGAGATTCACATGTGAGAAACGGTCGCCCAGTTCATCGAGTTTATTAAGCGTCTTTTGCAAATTCGCGTTCGTGCGAATTACAGTAACGTGTTCCGTCATCCATTCGCCGAGCTCTTTCCAAATCGTCATCGGATTTTCGCTGCCTTGCTGATGCAGCAAGCTGTCGTTCGCTTCCTGCTGGCGGGAACGTTCGGCATCGTACACCGGCGAAGCCACGCTCTCGCATCCCTTTTCCAGATTGCGCGCGTATTTGACAGCAGCTGGACCGGCAATCATCCCGCCGTAGATGCAGGATAGAAGCGAATTCGCTCCGAGCCGGTTCGCGCCGTGATACTGATATTCGCACTCACCCGCGGCAAAAATTCCGGGAATGTTTGTCGCCTGACGCTCGTTGTCCACCCAGAGGCCGCCCATCGTGTAGTGCATCGCGGGAAACACCTTCATCGGCTCCTCGCGTGGGTCAGTGCCGACGAACTTCTGATAAATTTCGAGCACTCCTTCGAGTTTACGGTCGAGCATTTCGCGCGGAAGATGCGTCAGGTCGAGATAAACCGCGTTTAAGCCGCTAAGGCCCACCTTCTGCTCGAAAACGATTTTGTAAATCGCACGTGTGGCGACGTCGCGAGGGACAAGGTTGCCGTATTTCGGATACCACTCCTCGAGGAAATAGAAACGTTCCTTTTCCGGAATCGAACGCGCGGGCCGAGAATCGCCCGGCTTCTTTGGCACCCAGACGCGCCCGCCTTCCCCGCGCAGCGATTCGCTCATCAGGCGGCATTTGTCCTCGCCAGGAATCGCAGTGGGATGGACCTGAATGAATTCCCCGTTGGCGTAATGCACGCCCTGCTGAAAGAGCGCCGATTGCGCCGAGCCGGTGCACACCACGGAATTCGTGGTCTGTCGAAAAATCGCGCCGATGCCGCCCGTGCAGAATATGACCGCGTCGGCAGGAAACGTACGCACTTGCATCGTTTTCAAGTCCATCGCGCAGATGCCACGGCAAATTTTCTTTTCGTCGAGGACGACGGAAAGAAACGTCCAGGCCTCGAACTTTTTCACTTTGTCTTCGGATTCGAAGCGGCGAACCTGCTCATCCAGCGCGTAGAGCAATTGCTGCCCGGTTGTAGCGCCGGCAAACGCAGTGCGGTGATAAAGCGTGCCGCCGAACCGGCGAAAATCCAGAAGCCCCTCTGGAGTACGATTGAACGTGACTCCCATACGATCGAGAAGGTCGATAATTGCCGGCGCAGCCTCGCACATTCCCTTTACGAGCGGCTGATTCGCAAGAAAATCACCGCCGTAGATCGTATCGTCAAAATGGATCCACGCCGAATCGCCTTCGCCCTTCAAGTTCTTGGCGGCGTTTATGCCTCCCTGCGCGCAAACGGAGTGCGATCGCTTCACAGGGACTATTGAAAATAGCTCGACGGGCACGCCCGATTCGGCAATGCGAATCGTGGCCATCAGGCCGGCGAGGCCGCCTCCGACGACAATGATTTTCGGTTCTCTCATGATTTCCCGGTCACAGATAACCGCTGAACGGATGCCAGCCGAATGTGAATCCCGCGACGATGGCGAGTCCGACGATCGAAAACGCGACTGCTACCACCGCACCAAGCCATCCGGCGGCGCGCTGCGCTCGCGGTGTGACGGCGATACCCCACTTGCAGCAGAAATTCCAAAGGCCGTTTCCGAGATGAAATGAAGCGGAAAGGATTCCGGCGGCGTAGAAAGCTACAAAATACGGATTCGTGAAAGACCGCGCAACCACGGAATAGGGCGATATACCGCCGGTGAGGAATCGTTCGGTCCAAACATGCCAAATGATATAGGCGAAAGCGATGATGCCCGTCCAACGCTGTAAGACGTATAGCCAGTTCGCCATCCAGGGATGACCCCACACGTTCGTCTTCCCTTTCCACCATACGTGAAGCCCGTAGACCCCGTGAAACGCGATGGGCAGCCAGATGAAAACAAATTCAACCGCTACGCGCCACGGGATCGTTTCTAGCTTCGCGGAGATGAAGTCGTACTTCCCCACGCTGACGAGCGCGTAGCTATTTTCGAAGAAATGTTCGAGGAGAAACGCCCCGATGGGAATGATGCCGCTTAAGGAATGGAGTTTGTCCCAGAAATAACTTGAGTCAGGTTTCGATGCAGTGCTCGACATCCACTCTCCGAAATGATCTGCATGAACCGGAATGAAAGCGCCGCGAATCGGTTTGCAGGAATGCGTTATAAGAACAAATCAGTATAGTCACCGCTCAAACTGAATGCAAGGCAGCTGCGGAACAAATTCATCGGGATAGAATCCGGTCGAATCAAATGTGACTTGCCCTTGCAAAAAGCATTGACACCCAATTGGCTTCTTGCTACTTTCACCACGCACTTCGACTTCCACATTTTCTGAGCGGAGGCACCGCAGCCCGGCACGCTTCATGGCATTCGTCGCGAAGAAAATATTTCTCACCAAGGGAGTCGGAAAGCACCGCGAGAGGCTATCCAGTTTCGAGCTGGCGCTCCGCAACGCCGGCATTGCCGCATGCAACATTGTCCGCGTGTCCTCCATTTTCCCTCCGCATTGCAAATTGATTTCCCGCAGTGAGGGCTTGAAACATCTAAAGCCCGGCCAGGTGGCGTTCGTTGTCATCAGCGAGAATCAGACTCGAGAGCCGCACCGCCTGATCGCCGCGTCCGTCGGCGTTGCGCTGCCGGGCGATAAATCCATGTATGGCTATTTGTCCGAGCATCACTCTTTCGGCGAGCCGGAAGAAATCGCGGGCGAATATGCGGAGGAGCTCGCTGCGGAAATGCTCGCGACCACGCTGAACGTCGAATTCGACCCTGATCTTTCGTGGGACGAGAAGAAAGAAGTGTACCGTATCTCGAACAAAATCGTCCGCACGATGAACATCTCCCAGTCTGCGGTAGGTGATAAGCGAGGACTGTGGACGACCGTGCTCTCGGCGGCGATTCTTCTCGGCGAGGATGATTAGCCGGTCCGGCTTGCCGATTTCCGCTTGCGCCCCAGCTCTCTCCATCGTAATTCTAAGCACAGTGAAATTGAACTGCGCTTAGTAGAATTCCATTTTCTGGTTATTCTGAAGCTGCGGGATTGTGTGCGGCTTCCTTCATATTTCCTTGCTGCACATCTCGATGAAGTGAAATGCGACGAGAAACCCAGACCGTGACGGCGAAAATTCAAGAAAACGTCTTGCTCGCTCAGCACTGTAATTACAAGATTGGCGGGCCTGCGCGGTATTTTTGCGATGCAACAACGGAAGAGGAGGTCCGCTCGGCAATTCTGTTTGCGCGCGAGAAGCGCGTGCCGATTTTCATCCTTGGCAGCGGAACGAACCTTCTGTTCGCCGACGAAGGATACAACGGCCTAGTCCTTAAGCCAAATCTTCAGAAACTCGAGGCGATCGGTGGCATTGTCGAAGTTGGCGCCGGCGCGCTGGTTTCGGATCTATTGAACTTCACTATTGCCCATTCTCTGAGCGGCCTCGAATGGTCCGGCGGCTTGCCGGGAACCGTCGGCGGAGCGGTTCGGGGCAATGCAGGAGCATTCAAGGGCGAAATCAAGGACCGCATAATTTCTGTGGACAGTCTCGAAATCGACAATCTTGAAAAACTTAGTCGCGACAATTCTGCGTGCCGGTTCGGCTACCGCTCGAGCATCTACAAGGAAAAATGCGGAAAGGAAATTATTCTTTCCGCGCAAATCGGCCTTGAGAAAGGCGATTCGGATACGATTGCCGCAGGAATTCAGGACAAAATCAATTACAGGCTGCAGCGCCACCCGATGGAATACCCAAATACGGGAAGTACATTCAAGAACGTGGACTTGAATCTGGTCCCTGTGAAATTCCGGAACGCGTTCGCGAAAGTCGTAAAGCTCGACCCGTTTCCCGTAATTCCCACCGCATTTCTCATCACTGAGGCGGGCCTGAAGGGCACGCGGAGCGGGGGCGCGATGGTCTCTCCGAAGCATGCGAACTTTATCATCAATGCGGACAATGCAAAGTCCGCCGACGTCAAGGCGCTGATCGCCATCGTCAAGCAGCGCGTGTTCGACAAATTCGAGATCCACCTGGAAGAAGAAATACAGATAGTCTGAATTTAGCTGCCACAGCCTCCGCAGCTAATGGCCGGCTTGCACAAGCGCTCGGGCATGATGATTCGACGATGAAGATTTCTTGCTCTGTTTTGAGCCATGCGCACGGCGCTCAAAATATCCGATCCTTTCCAGCACAGCGCCGACTATAAGCGGAAGTGCGACTGTCGCGTCGTCAAATACTTCCGCGAACATTCCCCCTTCATCTGGAGGCACGAACTTTCCCCAGGACACGGCCTCGGAATACGTGCTTCCCGAAAGCCCGCCCCAGTGCACCGGCTCGGGGCAGATGCGCAGGCCATAGTTATAACGCTTCAGCGGCATCTTTTCGTATCCACGCCGTGCGAGCAGCTCGGCGAACACTCCGAATTGCTGCGACCAGTTCCGCGGCACGCCGCCACCGATTGTGAAAATGCCCATCCGTTTCGTAGGCAGCATCGTTCCCGCAAAGTGCTCAAAGTCCGCAAAAGAATTGAACCTCAGCGCGGGCCTGTCCTGTTTGCGCCGCTGGCGCTGATGAAGCGCAAAATCAATTCCCAGTTCGGAATCCGTGAACGCTGGAACAAAGACCGGTACATCCCAGATAGCGGCCGATTTCAGGATCCCGCGCCCGCGTGCGTGGCGAACCAAATATTCGCCGATGCGGCGGTTCAGTTTCCAGCTGCAGACTTCTTCCTCGGGATCCCACTGTTCGAGTAGTTTCTGCATGATGCCTTCGACGTAGTCGAGATTCGTCTCCGGCTCGAGCGAATCATAGACTCGGTTGTACCCCGCTTGGAAAAGCTCCTTGTCGCCCATCTTCTCGTCATAGCGGAAATGCTGATGGCCGGTCGCTTCGACGAGGCCGTGCGCCATCAGCGCGCCGGTTGAAACAATCGCTTTGACAATGCCCGATTCGATCAAGTCGCAAAAAACGAGTCCCATCTTTGCCACAGTCAGCGCGCCGGAAAGCGTCAGTACCACAAAGCATTCCTTATCGCGGGCCATCGCTTCCAGGACGTCGGCAGCGTCACCCACCTGCCGGCCCGTGAACGCCGTCTGGCCCATCGCGCGAACCATGGCATCGATCGTCCGCGCCTTGGACAGATCCAGAGGCAAAATGGGAGTCAAATGGTCTGCAACTGGATCGTGCAGGATCCTTCCCGTCACACCCTTTTTCTTTGCCATTCATCTTCCTCGCAGGTAATGTATCCCGCGTGCTCGTTTTGTGTGTCCATAGATAGTACAGAGCGCGCAAAGAGAAAAGAAGAAAATTATCGAACGAGGACAATTCCCTGTGCCGCTACGAACATACACTTTGGGAACCCCGGACAATTTCGGCGGGCTCGCCGAAGAATTTTCACGGTACGAGGATTCTCGCGCCGTGATTTTCCCCGTGCCGCTCGAGCGTACAACCACTTACGAGCACGGTACGCGCAACGGTCCCGCCGCGATCATTGCCTCCAGTCGCAATATGGAGACGTGGGACGAAGAACTCGGAGTCGAGACTTACTCGAAGATTGGCATTGCCACGCTTCCGCCGATCGACGCCGGCTATCTGACTTTGGAAAAGACTCTCAGCGAAATTCATACCACCGAGCTTTCCCTGCTATCAGATAACAAATTCCCGGTTGTCCTCGGGGGCGAACACTCCCTTACGCCTCCGCTCGTTTCTGCCGCCGCCAAGAAATTTCCTGACCTCACGGTTCTGCAGATCGACGCTCACGCGGATCTTCGCGATTCCTACCAGGACAATCCGGCCAGCCACGCCAGCGCCATGCGGCGCGTCGTGGAAATCTGTCCGGCGGTGCAGGTCGGTATCCGCTCGCTTTGCGAAGAAGAGGCGCAGGCAATTCCACGCCTGCCTACGAAGATTTTCTGGGCTCGCGACATTGCGCGTGCTCCGCTTGATAGTTGGATTCCGCGTGTTGTCGCGGAACTTTCCGAGCATGTTTACCTGACCGTGGATCTCGACGGATTCGATCCTTCATATGTCCCCGCGACTGGGACTCCAGAACCGGGTGGCCTCGACTGGTATCAAGTGACTTCCCTTCTCCGCGCTGTTGCGAAATCGCGAAAGATTGTCGCTGCCGACGTGGTTGAGCTTCTTCCGCAGCCCGGAGATCACGCTGCGGATTTTCTTGCCGCGAAATTGGTCTATAAAATTCTCGGCTATGTCTTCTGTCAGAAATAAACCATGCGGAGAGCAGACATGTTCGAAATATTCGTGAGCCACGGGCTATTTGCCTGGATCCTGATAGGCCTAATCGCGGGCTGGCTGACAGGCAAGGTCACGCGCGGAAGAGGCTTCGGCTGCATTGCGAATGTGCTTCTCGGACTTGTCGGCGCCGTTATTGGCGGCTGGATTTTTTCGCATCTCGGCATCAACGAACCGGGCGGATTTATAGGAGGCCTCGCCGCTGCGGTTGTTGGCGCAATTGTCTTGGTTTCGATTGCGCGAATGTTTGCCGGCTCCGAATAGCAATTGTGCAGTTCTGGCCTCCGTTCTCCCTTAGCCGGAAACGCGCCTCAGAATTGAAGCGTCTCATATAACGTAGTTCACGATTGATCGGAGAAGGGGCGAGATGAGCTCGCAAAAAGCACCTGCGCGCGGCGTTGAACTCAGCGACTTGATGATCACGACTCTCCGCATTCTTGCGCGCAACAAGCTGCGCACGGCGCTAACGATGCTGGGCATCACGATCGGAATCGGCGCCGTAATCTGCACGGTGGCTATTGGCGAAGGCGGCTCGCAGGAAATTCGCAACCAGATTGCTGCTCTCGGCGACAATCTTGTCTGGGTGGAATCGGGCGGACGCAACGTCAACGGCGTCCACACCGGCAACGACAACACGAAATCCCTCACCAACGATGATGCCGCCGCGCTTCCCGTTGCAATCACGCTGCT
>Ga0209178_1000206_pt1 | contig 15903 bp, 11 predicted proteins | sample GAAS200_FD_187521 | JGI IMG/M metagenome (GOLD analysis project Ga0209178, IMG submission 187521) | Agricultural soil microbial communities from Georgia to study Nitrogen management - GA AS200 (SPAdes) (version 2) | ecosystem: Environmental > Terrestrial > Soil > Agricultural land | place: USA... | reverse complement strand
GTGATGATGAGCGCGTACGGCCGCGAGGATGCGGCGATCGCCGCCATGCAGGAGGGGGCGTACGACTACCTGCCCAAGCCCTTCCGGCCCGATGAGGTGATTCTCACGCTGAAGAAGGCCGAGGAGCGGGAGCGGCTCCGGTACGACGTCGCGCGCCTCAAGGCCCGCCTGGACGGGATGGAGGGGGGCGCCGTGTCGGCGGGCGGCATGGTGGCGGAGAGCCCGGCGCTCCGGGGCGTGCTCGACGTGATCGCGCGGGTGGCGGCGCACAAGACCACGGTGCTGATCACCGGCGAGAGCGGGACCGGCAAGGAAGTGGTGGCTCGCGCCATTCATCGCGCGTCTCCCCGGGCGGGCGGACCCTTCATCGGGATCAATTGCGCGGCGATCCCCGAGTCGCTCCTCGAGTCCGAGCTCTTCGGTCACGTGCGCGGCGCGTTCACCGGCGCGGTGGCCGACAAGCCGGGCTACTTCGAGCAGGCCGAGCGCGGGACGCTCCTGCTGGATGAGATCGGCGAGATGCCCGTGCCGCTGCAGGCCAAGCTCCTCCGGGTCCTCCAGGAAGGTGAGATCAGGCGGGTGGGGGACGAACGCACCCGGAAGGTGGACGTACGCGTTCTGGCCGCCACCGCGCGGGACCTCGAGGCCGACGCCAAGGCCGGGACCTTCCGCGACGATCTGCTCTATCGTTTGAACGTCGTCGCCATCCATCTGCCTCCACTGCGGGAACGCCCGGAGGACATCCCCGCGCTGGCTCACCATTTTGCCCGATTGGCCGGCCAGCGGCTCGGGCGCCGCCTCGGGCTTTCAGCTGCGGCGGTCGGCTGGCTGGCAGCCCAGGGATGGCCGGGGAACGCGAGGGAGCTGGAGCACACTATAGAGCGGGCGGGGGTGCTCTCAGATCACGAGATCCTCGAGCCGGATGACTTCCGGGCTGCCAAATCGCGCGGTGCTCCGCCCGTCGCACCTGCCGCGACGTCCGGCGGGGCCTCTCCCACCCTGCGGGACACGCTCGACGTGGCCGAGCGGACTGCGATCGCGGAGGCATTGGCGGCTGCTGGGGGCAACCGTCGCGAGGCGGCGACGCGGCTGGGAGTCAGCCTCCGCACACTCTTCTATAAGATTGCGAGGCACGGACTCGAGTAATTCTGCAGGGACCTGCATTGCCCTCGCGTAGTGCCAGAGCAACCACGTGCATCTCCGTTTTTCAACTTGGCCCCGTTTCCCGACTTCGTTCGCGGCACAGGACGTGACTCTCAGGCACGCGTGAGCCTCACCGAGCTGATGGTCACCGTCGTCATTCTCGCCTTTGGTGTCCTGGGCCTGGCCGCCGCGGCGGACTCCGCCCAGCGAGCGATGGTGCGGGGGCGCTCGAGAACGGGGGCAGCGGAGCGAGCCGGGGTAACGGTCGACTCTCTGCGCAGCCGCTCGTGCCGACTTGGTGCTCGAGCGAGTGGGGGCAACGGGCAGGAGACCTGGACGGTCGAGATCCGGGGACCCCTGCGGTACATCGTCGACAGTGTGCGGGCCGACCATCGACCCTTTGCCGTCGAAGGTGCGGTGGTGTGTCCCTGAAATCCCGGGGGTTTACGGTCCTCGAGCTTGTGCTCGCCCTGGGGCTGTTCGCCGTTCTGATGGCCGGGGTGAGCAGGGTCCTGCTCACGCAGAAGCGGCTCTACCGGGAGCTCGGCCAGCGCGCTGACTTGAGCGACAATCTGCGGGCCGCAGGTGATATCCTCTCGTCGGAGCTCTGGAGTCTGGATGCGGCCGATGGAGACATCCTCGCAATGGGTGCGGACTCCATCAGGATCCGGGCCGAGCGGGCCTTCTCCGGCTCGTGCGGACCATTGACGTCCCCTCTTCGACTGCGAGACGACTTGACGTTCGGCGTCAGGGACTTCGTCGTGGGAGACTCGCTCCTGGTGTATTCGTCTCCCGACTCGGCCTGGCGGACCAGTGTGGTGACGTCCGCTCCGACTCGGGTGTCCTGTCCGGATTCGCTCGTCACGCCCGTGAGATCCTTCGAAGTGGTGACCTACCGGTCCTATCGGGCGTCGGATGGAGCGTATTACATCGGCGTGCGAGACGCCGGTGGTCTCCAACCGATCGCGGGACCGCTGGCCCCAGCGGGACTTTTCTTCACGTTTTTCGATTCGTCGGGCACGCCCACCGTGGTGCCGGGAGCGGTGGCGGCGATTGGGGTGCGCATCCGGATGCTGAGTGCGGAGCCGGTGACGAGGCGCGGGGTGACGGGGCTCCTGGAGGACAGCCTGGTCACCCGGGTTTTCCTTCGGAATAACCCCGGGGGCTCATGACGCTGTTTTCCGCGGTACTCACGATGGTCGTGTCGCTCGCCTTGATGGCCGCAAGCTCGGTCTTTCTTCTCAATGAGACGAGGCTGTCAGAGCAGGCGGTCTCCCGAGTCCAGTCGTCGGGGTCCGCGGAAGTCGAGATCGCCCGTGCCCTCGAGGCGTGGGATGAGCGAGCCGCGACACCCCTCGGCGGCTGCCTCTTTCTGGTGGAGAGATCCGGGGTGGGATTGCTCGTTCACCTGAATGCGCCCTCGTTTCCGGAAGCCGGGCTGGCTGCCGGGGGCCACGTCACCCTCGGTTCGGGAGCGATCGTCGAGGGTCTCGTGGACTCCCTCGCCAGCGGCCCGGCACTGATGGGGGACCTGGACCTGGACCGCGTTGCCCAGGCCGCCTCGGTGACGTTGCCGGGAGGGAGCTACGGATTGCTGCCCGGCGGCCCGGCGGGTGGCGTAACCCACATACTGGGAGACGTGGAGCTGGGTGGAGGTGATGGGAGCGGGGTGCTGTTGGTCGATGGAAACCTCGTCATCAAGGGTCCTCTGACGTTCAGAGGGGTGTTCTTAGTGCGTGGCGCCCTGGAGGTCTCTGGGTCCGGACTTACAAGCTCCCATCTATACGGCAGTGTCGTGACATTTATGGGGGCTACTGGCGACAGTACCATGCGGATCAGCTACTCTAAAACCATCGTCGACAACGTTTTATGCCGATTTGGAACGCCTCAGAAGCTCAAGCGCATGTCATGGACTAGGCTAAGTCAGATGGGTTAAGTGGTGGATAATCCGCAGGTTGTTTGATTTGCCTAAAGTATCTTCGAGGCTTGACAGGATAAGGGGTCAACCATACTGTAGTTTGCCCTTGCCCCCTCTGTCACTAACTCAAGGCGACTATGGCGCTCTTTGGCTTCTTGGGCGGCAAAAAAACCTCGGTTGGCCTCGATGTCGGCTCCGGCATCATCAAGCTGGTGGTCGTCGACCATTCCGGGTCGGAACCAGAACTGGTCAAAGTGGCCACCACTGAGGTCGCGACCGACGCCATTGTCGAAGGCGAGGTCATGGACCCTGGCATCGTGGCCGAGGCCATTCGGGGTCTGTTCTCGACCGCCGGCGTCAAGCAAAAATCGGTCGTGACGGCCGTCGGCGGCCGCGACGTCATCGTCAAGAAGATTCAAATGGACCGGATGAAGGAAGGGGACGCCCGCGAGGTGATCCGCTGGGAAGCCGAGCAGCACGTGCCGTTCGACATGGCCAACGTGGAGCTGGACTTCCAGATCCTGGACCCCAATGCCGAGGGGCTCCAGATGAACGTCCTTCTGGTCGCGGCCAAACGGGAGCTGGTTGAAAGCCGGGTTTCCCTCCTGACCGAAGCGGGGCTGCAACCCTCCGTCATCGACGTCGATGCGTTCGCCATCCACAATGCCTTCGAGCTGAACCACCCGGACGCGATGAACGGGGTGGTCGGTTTGGTCAATATCGGACATGAAGTGACCAACGTGAACATCCTGGAGGACGGGGTCCCCGTCCTGACCCGGGACCTCTCCGTTGGCACGCGGCGCTTCCGCGAGGACCTCCAGCGCGAGAAGGGGTTGTCCGCTGAAGACTCTGAGAAAGCGGTGACCGGCGCGGTCCAGAGTGCGGACCTCGCCTCCTACGTCGAATCGCGCGGTGAAGAGATCTCGGTGGGCGTGGAGCGGGCGGCGGCCTTCCTGGCCAGCGCGTCCCGGTCCGCCGGCGGTCTGGCCCGGGTCTACACCTCGGGTGGCGGCGCGCGGGTTCCCGGTTTGAACGAGGCGCTGGCCTCGCGGCTCAAGGTCCCGGTGGAGCTGGCGAGCCCGATTCAGCGGCTGGCCTACCGCCAGGAGGCGTTCGAGACCGTTTCCGTGGATGAAATCGCTCCTCTTCTCATGCTCTCCGTGGGCTTGGCGCTGAGGCGGGCCGCATGATTGAAGTCAATCTCTTACCTGGACAGAAGCGGAAGGCCGCGGGCGGGGGGGCCAAACTCAAACTCCCCGACTTCAAGAACCTGCTGGCCAGCATCAAGGATCCGTGGCTGATCTCGGCCGTGGCGGCCTGGGTGCTGATCGGCGGTGGCGCGCTCGCGCTCTTCTTCTTCGACTCCGCCAAGAAGGCGCTGCTCGAGAACCGCGTGACGACCGAGCAGCACGAGGCGGACCGGTACAGCACGTACATCGCCGAGAAGCGGTCCCAGGAAAAGCGCCGCGACTCCCTGGTGATTCAGATCAACGTGATCCGGCAGATCGACGGCCAGCGGTACGTGTGGCCGCATCTGATGGATCAGATCACCAAGGCGCTGCCGCCCTACACCTGGCTCCAGGATCTCCAACAGACGGCCAGCGCGCCGGTGATTCCGACGTCCACCGGCGCGACCGGCGGGCAGCGGCCGTCACCCGAGGATTCAGCCGCCGCGGCCAACACGGTGAACGTCACGCTCAACGGCCACACCGTGGACATCCAGGCGTACACGACGTTCCTGCGCCAGCTCGCGGCCTCGCCCTGGATCACGGACGTCACCCCCGCCACGTCGCAGACCGTGATCGAATTCGACCGGCCCGTGACGGCGTTCGCGTTGTCGTTCAAGTACCGGCAAGCCGACTCGGTCTTCATCCGCACGGTTCCGCTCGTGCAGTCGGTGAGGTAGCCCATGGCCATCCTGCCGAAGGACGAACGCTCCAAGGTCATGCTGATTCTGGTAATCCTCGCGCTGGGCGGCGGCTACGCGTATTACGACTACGTCCATTCGCCGGCCTCCGACGCCATCGACGCGCTGTCCCACCAGTACGACAGCCTCTCGGCCGTGGTCGAAAAGGCCAAGGCGGACCTCGCCAGCGGTTCGGTGGAGGATCTGCGCCGGAAGGCCGATGAGTACGCGTCCGACCTGGTGCTGATGCGCCAGCTGGTGCCCGAAAAGAACGACGTGCCGAATCTGCTCGACGACATCTCCAACAAGATGAAAATCCGGGGTGTGACGCAGCAGCAGTTCTCCCCGGCCAGCGTGGACCACGGGTCTCCGTTCGACACCTATCAGTACAAGCTGTCGGTGTACGGCCACTACGATCAGCTGGGCGAGTTTTTCGCGGACATCGCCAGCATGCCGCGCATCGTGGTGCCGCAGAACGTGAGTCTGAAACCCGCCACGCCGAACGTCATGAAGCTGCTCGGCGACACGCTGGGCGGGCTCCTGCAGGCGGACCTGACGCTCCGGACCTACGTGAAGGCGGCACCGCCGCCGGCACCGGCCCATAAGCCCCCGCCCGCGGCGCCTCCGAAACAGGGAGGGGCACAATGACCGCGACCCGCGTGTGCGGGCTCCTGATGCTCGCCGCGCTGCCGCTGGTGGCGCAGACGCAGCCCGCCAAGAAGGACAGCGCCGCGGCTCCGGCCGCGGCGAAGGACACGGGCGCGGCGGCGACGACGCTCCTGCGCGAGGTGTTCACGTACGAAGGGGCCGGACGCGATCCGTTCGCGTCGCTCCTCCGGAACGGGGACGTACGGCCGCTCTTTTCGGACCTGAAGCTCCTGGCCATCTACTTCGACGGGCAGTATCCCGGCCGCAGTGTCGCCGTGCTCCGGGACATCGCTACGCAGAAACGCTACCAGGTGAAGCCCGGTGAAGTGCTGGGCCGCCTGAAAGTCGCGCAGATCCGCCCGCGCGACGTCACGTTTACCGTACAGGAATTCGGATTCGAGCGGCAGGAGACCCTGTCGCTTTCCAAGCCGGAGGAGAGCCAATGAACCGCATCGCTGCCCTTGCCGCTGGCCTGCTGATCGCCGCGGCACCCATGCTCCCGGCCGCCGCCGTCGGTGACGGCGAAGTCCGGACGGTGAGCGTGCTCCCCGCGGCCGGAAAAGTCTCCGTCGTGATCGACTTGCGCGGCGCGATCCAGGTCTCGGACTTCACGCTGACCAATCCGTCCCGCCTGGTCCTCGACCTCCAGGGCGCGCGGCTCACGGGCCCCACCGTCCTGTACGACGGCCAGAACCGCGGTGGTGTGAAGAACCTCCGCTACGCCCAGTACAAGCCCGACGTGGTGCGCGTGGTGATCGAGCTCGACGCCGCGAAAGACTACAAGATCAATCAGGGCGCGGGCTCGGTGACCGTCAGCTTCGGGTCCGACCGCACCGCGTTCGACGCCTGGAGCAGCCAGTACGCCGCGAGCCCGGCGCCGGCTCAGGAGCCGCCCCCGGTGGCCGCCACGCCGACGCCCGCACCGGCGCCGGCCGCGCAGGTGACGACTCCGGTGAGCACCAACCCCGCGGCCGTGGACCAGTTCCTGGCCGCGCACCGGCGGGAGGCCGAGCAGTCGCAGGCGCCCCGGATCACCGTCCAGTGGGACAAAGCCGATATCGCGGACGTGTCCGCCGGTTTCGCCGCGTTCTCGGGCCGCACCATCGTGGTCGGCAAAGGCATCACCGGCACGGTGTCGGCACAGATCAAGAATCAGCCCTGGGACCTGGCGTTCCAGGCCATCCTCGAGTCTCAGAACCTGGCCTGGCAGCCTCTGCCCGGCGGGATCATCAACGTGGTGAACAAGGCCGATCTCGCGCGTGCTGATTCGACGGTGCCGACCGAGACCCGCCTGGTACGCATCAACTACGCCAAGTCGACCGCTCTGCAGGGGGCGGTGGCGTCGATCGTCTCGAAGCGAGGCGCGGTAGTGGCCGATACGACCACGAACTCGCTCGTGATTACGGACATTCAATCGCGGATCGAGCAGGACGTGGCGTTCGTGCAGGCCCTCGACGTGCGCACGCCCCAGGTCTCGATTCAAGCGAAGTTGATTTTCGTCGACCGCACCGACGTGGAAGACATGGGCGTGAAGTACGACCTCGGCACCGGGTCGGGCTGCTTGATCACCGGCGCCCATCCCTGCCAGTTCTTCAATACGCTGGTGCAGCGTCCCGATCCCGCGACCCTGAAGCCGATCGACACCAATGGTGACGGCATCAACGACGCCGTGGTGGCGGGCGGCAACCTCGACCCGAGCAACACGGTGGTCGACCTGGGCGGCAACGCGATCTCGGCCATCGGAAACGCGGGCCAGGAAGTCATCAACCCGGCCCTCCAGCTGATCTTCTCGACCGCGGTCGGGAACTTCAACCTGACCAGCTTCGTGCAGGCGCTCCAGACGGTGGCGCTCGCCGATCTGCAGGCCGAGCCGTCGGTCACCACGTCCGACAACCACACGGCCGAAGTCCTGGTCGGCGACCTGGTGCCCCTCCGGACCATCGACGTCAGCTCGGCGAGCGCCGGCGGCAACGCGGTGCCCCGCGCCACGGTGTCCTTCCGGCAGACGGGTATCGATCTGAAGGTCACGCCGCACGTGACGGCCAACCGGCAGATCCTGATGGAGGTCCACGCCGAGAATTCGAGCGTGAAGACCGCTCCGGTGGACATCGGGTTCACGTTCCAGACGCAACAGGCGGATAACCAGATTCTGGTCAACGACGGGGAAACGGCCGTTATTGGCGGCCTCACGGTGACGAACGTCACGGTGAGCAAATCGGGAATCCCGTTCCTTGTGGACCTGCCCATTCTGGGCAAGCTGTTCGGGTTCACGAGTCAGCAAGAGGAACGGCGCGATCTCTTGATCCTGATCACGCCCCACATCATCGACGACCTGGCGAGCACCAGCGCCGGGAACTGAGGCGGGGGTTCGTATGCTGGCAGGACGGAACACGCGGCTGTTCGCCGCCGTGGCGCTCGGCGCCGCGGTGCTCGGGGGCTGCGAGACGGCGGCCAACACCGGCGGGGTATCGCGGGACAACATCTCGCCCCGGCTGATCCTGACGACGCCGAACAAGGTCACGCCCAAGGTCGACAGTCAGGTGATCTCGAGCGGGCTCTCGTTCAACGTCACCGCCTCCGACAACATCGCGGTCGACTCGGTGGATCTGACGTTCAGCATCGGGTTCATCGCGAAGCGCGACACCGGATTCAGCGGCGGCCCCAAGTCCGTCACCTACGTCTACAGCCTGACGCCGGCCCAGCTCGCCGGCGCCGGCGGTCAGATCCTCATCGTCGGCACCGCCCGGGACGGTGCGGGCAACCGCTCCAAGCCCGACACCATCACGATCTTCCTGTCCAACAAGCAGGCCCTCGCCGCCTTCCTGCTCGCGCCCACCGCGGGCGCCGTGGCGGGCAACGGGAAATACATCCCGATTCAGGTGAAGGCCGTACAGCAGGCGGGCGGCATTCGCCGCCTCGGCTGGACCATCGGCGGCGTCGCGGGACAGACCGCGGCCACGGCCGACTCCATTTCGACGGGCTCGCCGCCGTTCCCGGATTCGACCGTGTTCACCGACTCGGTGAAGGTGACCGGTACCACCGGTACGTTCCAGGTCGTCGGGTTCGCCGTGGACTCGGCGGGCCGGCGCGCCGTCAGTGCGGCGGTGACCGTCACCATTCAGTCCGTGGCCACCGACAACATTCCGCCCGAGGTCTCGCAGGTCGTGGCCCTCCGGTCGGAAGCGTCGGATTCGATCACCATCCACGCCACCGATCCGTCTGGTATCACCCGGGTCGGGTTCAAAGTCACCGACCTGCTCCTCAATCCCATCGGGGGAGACTCGGTCAACTTCGCCGGGACCACCACCGACCAGAAGGTCACGCTGTCGCTGAAACTGAACGGCATCGTGTCCTTCCCGACCCAGGTCATCGTGCAGGCGTTCGCCATCGACGGCGCGGTCGCTCTCAACCGCGGCGTGACGGGCGCGGTGTTCACCGTGCCCAGCCCCACCGGCGCGTCCCGGTCCGATACCGTGACCATCGTGGCGGGGCGGACCTTCGCGCTGCCGGCCGGCGGGACCATCGGCGACGCCATCTACAACGCGAATACCAACGAGGTGTACCTCACCAACACCGCGTTGTCGCGTCTCGAGATTTTCCAGGTCGCGAACTCGACCTTCGTGGCCTCGGGGATCCCGACGTCGGGCCCGCAGCCGGTGGGTATCGCGCTGTGGCCGACGGATACGCTGGGCAACTATCAGGACAGCGTGATCGTCGCGAACTCGGGCGGAACCGAGCTCTCCGTCCTGGACGTGCGGCCCGGGGTACGCGCCCTGTCCTGGCGGCAGGCCCTCCCGAACTTCATCATCGAGAAGTACCAGGTGCTGAACGTCGGGGGCGTCTACGAAGTCCAGATCACCTACTACGACGTTTCGGACCGGCCCCAGTACGTCGCGGCCATCTGCCGCCCCTCAGGGGGCACCGCGTGCGGGCCGACCGGGGTGTACGCCCTGTACTCGACCACGCCCACGCTCTCGAGCTCCTCGCCGTTCTCGGGCCGCGGCACCCTGCGCATGGAGCGGATGACCCAGAATCCGGCCTCCGCGTTCGGGCACCTGTTCTGGGAAATCGGTGCGCAGAATTCGGCCTCCTCCTCCGATACGCTGCGGGTCGAGGAGGATCGCGGACTCACGAGCACGGTGATCCTCTCGGCTTGTCCGGGTGTGACCATCGACTTCGCGAGCTTCGGGCTCGGGGACTCCACGTTCGTCAGGAACTCCGGGAACTTCGCCCACGGATTCATGGGTGAGGGCGGGAACATCAGCGCGTCCTCCGCCCGGGTCATGAGCTACGACTCGCGGCAGGCCTTGAACGAGGGCCCCGGCACGTTCACCACGTGCAATGTCTCACCCGCCGGGGTCAACGGCCCGTCCGACGCCGGGCAGAACGACACCGACCTGGGGATGAGTCCGGCCTTCCAGGTCTCGGACTTCATCTCGAACACCGGCATCCGGATCACGTCCATCGCCACGAACTTCAACGGGCTCACCAACGCGGTGCGCGCCGACTCGATCTACTTCCTGGACAACAATCTCCGCCTGGCGGTCACCGCGCCGGCCCCGACGGGCGCCTCCGGGATGGACATGAACTACAACCACACGTTCTCGCCGTTCGGAAGCTGCCCGCCCTGCGGCGGCGCCGGCAACCAGAACGACCGGGTGATCTTCGCGGCCCAGCCCGACGGCTCGGTCTCGGTGTTCGACACGTTCCACGGCGGCCAGATCGGCTCCCTGCCGCTCCGCGACCCGATCATCGGGCCGCTGCGCGTGGCCAAGGGTCCCACCGGCAGCCAGCTGCTCTTCGGCATCACGGCGCGTGGCCTCGTGATGGTGAACATTCCCGTGATCAACAACCCCTTGCCGGTGAAGCAGGCGGTGAGGACCGCGATACGCCGATGAGGGTCAGACGCGAGTGACTCGACGCTCCACAGTAGCGAGCCCGACAACCCGTCGGGCTCGCGCGTTATGAGCCTCCGGTTTACGACGGCGGGCGAGAGCCACGGGAGAGGGCTGGTGGCGGTCCTGGAAGGGCTTCCCGCCGGCCTCCCGGTGAACGCCGAGCAGGTCGACGTCGAGCTGAAGCGCCGGATGGGCGGGTACGGCCGCGGCGCCCGCATGAAGATCGAGTCGGATCACATCGAGTGGCTCGCCGGCGTCCGCGCCGGTGAAACCCTCGGCTCTCCGATCGCGATGCTGATCTGGAACCGCGATTGGGAGCACTGGAAAGACGTCATGGCTCCCGAGGCCGACGCGCCCGGCGAAGAGCGCCGCCGGCAGGTGACCAGGCCGAGACCCGGTCACGCGGACCTGGTGGGCGTGATGAAGTTCGACCGGAAGGACGCACGGGACATTCTGGAGCGCGCGAGTGCCCGGGAGACCGTGGCACGCGTCGCCTGCGGCGCCGTGTGCAAGGTGCTGCTGGCCCAGTTCGGCGTGGAGATCGGAAGTCATGTCGCAGAGCTGGGCGGCGTGGTGGCCAGGGCCGAGGGCGCACTGCCCTCACCCCTCAATCCCGCCGCCGATGCGTCGCTGGTCCGCTGCCTGGACCCTGAGGCCGAGCGGGAAATGATCGCCCGGATCGACGCGGCCAAGGCCGCGGGGGACACGCTGGGGGGCATCGTCGAAGTCGTGGCGCGGGGGGTGCCGGTGGGGCTCGGATCCCACGTCTCGTGGGACACGAAGCTCGACGGGCGGCTGGCCCAGGCGCTGATGTCCATCCCGGCCGTCAAGGGCGTAGAGCTGGGCATGGGGTTCGAGGCGGCCCGGAAGAAGGGCTCCGAAGTGCACGACGAGATCCTGCCGGGACTCGGCCGCGCGAGTAACCGGGCCGGAGGCACCGAGGGCGGCATGACCACCGGCGAGCCCCTGTCGGTCCGGGTGGCCATGAAGCCGATCTCGACCCTGATGACGCCGCTCAAGACGGTCGACTTGAAGACCGGGAGCACGGCACAGGCGCAGTCGGAGCGGTCCGACGTGACGGCCGTACCGGCCATGGGAGTCATCGCCGAGGCGATGGTGGCGCTGGTGCTGGCGCACGCAATGCGTGAGAAGTTCGGCGGCGATGCGCTCTCGGAAATGCGCCGCAACTGGGAAGGGTACGCCGCGCGGCTCGCCGCGCGGGCGTCCGGAGGGGGAGGGACGCGTCCGTGAAGAGACACATCGTGCTGGTGGGTTTGCCCGGCTCCGGGAAGACCACGGTGGGACGGCTGCTGGCGGAACAGCTCCAGGCCGGATTCGTGGACGTCGACGCCCTTCTAGTGCGCAAGGAAGGCAAGCCGATCACGCTGATTTTCGCGGAAAAGGGCGAGGCCGCCTTCCGCATCATGGAACAACAGGAGATGGAAAACGCGTTTGGGCAGGTGCCGGCGGTGATCGCGCCGGGAGGCGGCTGGGCGGCTCAACCCGGCGCCATCGCGTCCGCGAAGCCTCAGGCGTTTGTGGTGTATCTGAAGACGAAACCCGAAACGGCGTCCGAGCGGGCGGCTCCCGATGGAACCCGTCCGTTGTTAATGGGTGAGGACCCGGTGGAACGGATGAAGGCACTTCTGAAGGAACGCGAAGCCGCGTATCTCCAAGCGGACGCGAAGGTTGAGACGGACAAGAAGACGGCAGCGCAGGTGGCGCAGGACATCATGTCACTTGCGCGGACCGGGGCGGGTTGGTGAACATGCCGTCCCGGCCGTCCCGGCCGTCCGATGATGAAAGGTTGATCAGTGGCTGCTAAGAAGCCCGTTGTGAAAAAGAAAAAGGCGGCAAAGACGGCCAAGCCGGCCGCGACTCCGAAGACGGCCAAGACCAAGCTCAAGGTCAAAGCCGTCCCGGCCGTGGAGGCCGTGGTCGAGCCTCTCGATGAGGACGCCGTCGAGGCGCCCAGCGCCAACGGCAAGGGCTCGCTCGTCATCGTTGAGTCTCCCACCAAAGCGAAGACCATCGGCAAGTACCTGGGCCGGGGCTACACGGTGAAGGCCACCGTGGGCCACCTGCGCGACCTCCCCCGGCGCAAGCTGGGCGTGGACGTCGACAACGGGTTCGAGCCCGAGTACGTGACCATCAAGGAGAAGGCCAAGACCCTCGCGGAGATCAAGAAGGCCGCGCGGTCCGCTTCTCAGGTCCTGATCGCCACCGACCCTGACCGGGAAGGTGAAGCCATCGCGTGGCACGTGGCCGGCCAGCTCGCCAAGGGCGGGATCGTTCGCCGGGTCCTCTTCCACGAGATCACCAAGGACGCGGTCAAGCAGGCGCTGGCCAACCCCCAGGACATCGACCAGAAGAAGGTGGACGCCCAGCAGGCTCGCCGGATCCTCGACCGGCTGGTGGGCTACAAGGCCTCCCCCCTTCTCTGGAAGAGCATCAAGACGGGGCTGTCGGCGGGCCGGGTGCAGACCGTGGCCCTCCGGCTGATCTGCGAACGCGAAGACGAGATCCGGAAATTCGTGCCGCAGGAGTACTGGACCATCGAGGCCGACCTCGAGAAGGACGGCCAGTCGTTCCAGGCGCGGCTCCACAAGCTGGACGGCGCCAAGCCCGACATCAAAGATCAGGCGGCGGCGCAGGCGATCGTCGATGAGGCGTCGAAGCTCCCCTTCGTCGTCACCGAGGTCACCAAGAAGGAGCGTCGCCGGAACCCGCCCGCCCCCTTCATTACCAGCACGCTCCAGCAGGAAGCGGCCAAGCAGCTGGGCTTCTCGGCCAAGCGGACCATGCGGGCCGCGCAGGGGCTCTACGAGGGCGTGGACGTCGGCGAGGGACCGGTCGGCCTCATCACCTACATGCGTACCGACTCGGTCCGCGTGGCGGACTCGGCCATCGAGCAGGCCCGTGAGTTCATCAAGGCCAACTACGACCGGAAGTACCTGCCCGACACGCCGAACGTGCACGCCGGCAAACGGGGCGGGAACGCCCGCGTGCAGGATGCGCACGAGGCCATCCGGCCCACCGAGGTCAGCCGCCGTCCCGAAGCGGTGAAGCAGTACCTCGAGTCGGACCTGTTCAAGCTCTACCAGCTCATCTGGAAGCGCTTCGTCGCGTCCCAGATGACGCCCGAGATCTACGAGCTCACCACCGTGGACTTCGACCTGGGACGCTTCCTGTTCCGGTCCACCGGGTCGGTGGTGCTCTTCGACGGGTACCGCGTCCTGTTCCGCGAGGGGCACGAGGCGGAAGAGGCGAAGAGCGGGGACGACTTCGGTCCCATCCCGCCCCTCGCCAAGGGCGACCGGCCCACGCTCAAGCAGGTGGTTCCCACCCAGCACTTCACCGAGCCGCCGCCGCGGTTCAGCCAGGCGTCGCTCGTGAAGATGCTCGAGGAGCAGGGGATCGGCCGTCCCTCGACGTATGCGGCCATCATTTCGACGCTCCAGGCGCGCTGGTATGCGACCATGAAGGAGCGGCGCTTCGCTCCCACCCCGCTCGGCGAGAAGGTGTGGAAGGTGATGCAGCGCTGCTTCCCGGACACCTTCCAGGTCGGATTCACGGCGCAGATGGAGACCGAGCTGGACAAGGTGGAAGAAGGCGATCTGCCCTGGCAGCAGGTGCTGGGGGGCTTCTGGACGCCCTTCGCGGGTCAGCTGGCGTCGGTGGACGTGCCGCGGATCATCAACGACGTCCACGACCTCCACAACCTGCATCTCGAGCGCTGCCCCACGTGCGGCTCACCGCTCGAGGTCCGTTCGGGACGCTTCGGCCCCTACATCGCGTGCGCCAAATACCCGGCGGAGTGCAAGTTCTCGAAGCCCATCGGCCGGGACAAAATCCCCGACAAGCCCACGGACGAGATCTGCAAGGAGTGCGGCGCGCCGATGGTCATCAAGACCGGGCGCTTCGGGGAGTTCCTGGCGTGTACCCGTTATCCCAAGTGCACCCACACCCGGCCCGTCCCCCTGGGGATCAAGTGTCCGAAGTGCGAGGTGGGTGATCTGGCCGAGCGGCGGACCAAGAAGGGACGCAACTTCTATGGGTGCCTCCGGTATCCCGACTGCGACTTCTCGGTCTGGAACAAGCCGGTGCCCGTGAACTGCCCGTCGTGCGGCTACCTGGGCATGGAAGAGAAGCGCACCAAGACGATGGGGGTCTCCCGCAAGTGCCTGAAGTGCGGACACGAAATGATGGTGGACGAGGCAGCCACCGCGGAGGTCGCGGGCTGACGGCGAGTGTGGTCGGCGGGGGTCTGGCGGGATGTGAAGCCGCCTGGGCCCTGGCCGAACGGGGGATAGCGGTCACCCTCCACGAGATGCGCCCGGTGCGCGGCACGCCCGCCCACCAGACCGATGCCCTGGCCGAGCTGGTCTGCAGCAACTCCTTCAAGTCAGTCGAAACGGTCAACGCCCACGGACTCCTCAAGGCCGAGATGCGCCTGTTGGGGAGCATCAACCTCCAGGCGGCGGAGGTCGCGCGCGTGCCGGGGGGAGCGGCGCTGGCGGTCGACCGCGCGGCGTTCGCCCGGGAGATCCACCAGCGCGTCGCCGGGCATCCGAACATCACGCTGGTCCGCGGCGAAGTGACGAGTCTCGATTCTCCGGCCGTCATCGCCACGGGTCCGCTCACGTCGGACGCGCTCAGTGCGGCGATCGTGAGCCGGCTGGGGGGACAGGCGCTCGCGTTCTGGGACGCCATCGCGCCGATCGTTTCGACCGAATCGCTCGATGAGGGCGTGCTGTTCCGCGCGTCCCGGTACGGCAAGGGCGGGGGGGACGATTACCTCAACGCCCCGTTCACCGAGGCCGAGTACGACGCGTTCGTGGCGGCGCTCAAGGCCGGGGACCAGTACGCACCCAATCACGAGTTCGACCAGATCCAGTACTTCGAGGGGTGTCTGCCGGTGGAGGAGATGGCGGCGCGGGGACGGGACGTGCTGCGGTTCGGCCCCATGAAGCCCGTGGGGCTCCCCGATCCCAAGACGGGCCGGCCCGCGTTCGCGGTGGTCCAGCTGCGCCAGGAGGACCAGGCCGGTCAGATGTGGAACCTGGTGGGCTTCCAGACGCGTTTGCGGAAGGGCGACCAGCAGAAGGTCTTCCGGATGGTGCCGGGGCTCGGGAACGCGGAATTCCTGCGGTACGGCTCGATTCACCGGAACGCCTATCTCAATGCGCCTGCAACGCTCTCCCCGCACCTCTCCGCGCGGAATGACCCGGCGTTGATGTTCGCGGGTCAGCTTACCGGGGTGGAAGGGTACACGGAGTCTTCGGCGACGGGGCTCCTGGCGGGGATCAACCTGGCGCGCATCCTGACAGGGAGGGAGCCGCTCGTTCCGCCGCCCACGACCATGCTGGGCGCGCTCTACCGGTACTTGC
>Ga0209178_1000204_pt1 | contig 15925 bp, 12 predicted proteins | sample GAAS200_FD_187521 | JGI IMG/M metagenome (GOLD analysis project Ga0209178, IMG submission 187521) | Agricultural soil microbial communities from Georgia to study Nitrogen management - GA AS200 (SPAdes) (version 2) | ecosystem: Environmental > Terrestrial > Soil > Agricultural land | place: USA... | reverse complement strand
CTGGACGATGCGATCGCGCGTTCGCGGGCGATGGGTCTGCGCCTGCCGCTGCTGCTGCGTTTCCCCGACATCCTGCTCGATCGTCGCGAGAAATTGCGCGCCGCGTTCGCAGGCGCGATGCGCACGCATGACTATCCGGGTGGCTACACCGCGCTTTACCCCATCAAGGTCAACCAGCAGCGCGCGGTGGCGGGCACGCTGGCGCAAGGCCCGTTGTCGCCCCGCGCCGCCGGCACGGGTTTCGGGCTGGAAGCCGGTTCCAAGCCGGAACTGCTGGCGGTGCTGGGGCTTGCGCAGCCGGGCTCGCTGGTGGTGTGCAATGGTTACAAGGATGCCGAATACATCCGCATCGCGCTGATCGGCCGCAAGCTCGGCATCGACGTGGTGATCGTGATCGAGAAGCCTTCCGAACTCGAACATGTGATTGCCGAAGCCAAGACGCTGGATGTCGAACCGAAACTGGGCGTGCGCGTGCGGCTGGCGTCGATCGGCGCCGGCAAGTGGCAGAACACTGGCGGCGACAAGAGCAAGTTCGGATTGACGCCGGCGCAATTGCTGGCGCTGGTCGCGCGTCTGCGCGAGGCGAACCTGACACACACGATGCGCCTGCTGCACTTCCACATGGGCTCGCAGATTTCCAACCTGCGCGACATCGCGGCCGGGATGCGCGAGGCGGTGCGGCATTTCGCGGAACTCCGCGCGGCGGGGCTGCCGCTGGATCACGTCGATGTCGGCGGCGGACTCGGCGTCGACTACGAGGGCACGCGTTCGCGCGGCGAATGCTCGATCAACTACGACGTCGAGCAATACGCCGATGCCGTGGTTGCGCCGCTCGCGGCCGCGTGCGCCGAATGGAACATCCCGCCGCCGCACGTCCTCACCGAATCCGGCCGCGCCATGACCGCGCACCACGCGGTGCTGGTGGTCAACGTCAGCGAAGTGGAAGCGGCGCCGAATGGCTCGATGCCGGCGCAGGTGCCGGGCGAAGCACCGGTGCTGCGGTCGCTGCGCGACGCGTTGGCGATGCTGGACGCGCGGCCGGTGCGGGAAGTCTGGCAGGATGCCCAGCAATATTTGCACGAAGGCCACGCGCTCTATGCGCAGGGCGCGCTCGACCTTGCGCAGCGCGCGAAGCTGGACGCGTTGTTCCACGCCATCGCGCTCGGCGTGCGCGCGCGCCTGAAACCCGACGAACGTTCGCATCGCGAAATCATCGACGCGCTCGACGTGAAGCTGGTCGATAAGTACTTCTGCAATTTCTCGGTATTCGAATCGATCCCGGACGTGTGGGCGATCGACCAGATCTTTCCGATCATGCCGCTGACACGCCTCGACGAACAGCCGACACGCCGCGGCACGCTCGCCGACCTCACCTGCGATTCCGACGGCCGCGTCGACGTGTACGTGGAATCGGGCGATCTCGACGTCAGCCTGCCGCTGCACGAACTGCGGCCGGGCGAGCCGTACCGGCTCGGCATTTTCCTGGTCGGCGCGTATCAGGAAACGCTCGGCGACATCCACAACCTGTTCGGCGACACCGATGCGGTCAACGTTCGCATTGAAGGCGATGCCTTCACGCTGGACGGCGCGCGTCGCGGCGATTCCGCCGACATGCTGCTCGATTACGTCGGCTACAAGCCCGACGATTTGCGCACCGCCTATCGTGACAAGCTCGCCGCCGCCGGTTTGCAGGATGAAGCGGGCAGTCGCCTCGAAGCGGCGCTGGAAGCGGGCCTGACCGGCTACACGTACCTGCGGGAAACCTGAGCTGGCGTCGCGGAAAGGCCATGGTCTGAACAGGCGCCCAAGCGTAGATTCGCGTGCTTTCCATCGGGCGCCGTGACGCGCCTGGCCCACTCCGACGGCAACGCCGTGGCTGGAGTGCTGCACACGGCGGTTCAGAAGTCGAACAGTTCGCCCAGCAGCGATTTGCGCCGTTTCGGGTGGTAGCCGTGAGGGTGACGGTCGTGGTGCCGATCGTCGCGGCGCGCGTCGCCTTCCTGCCTCCACGAGGCATGCGCCGGCGCGGCCTGTTCAGCGCGCTCGATCAACCGATCGAGTTCGCCGCGGTCCAACCAGATCCCGCGGCAATTCGGGCAGTAATCGATTTCGATGCCTTGGCGATCGGTCATGGCCAGGTTCACGTTCTTGCAGGTGGGGCACAGCATGGGAGTGGTCCTCGGAATGTGCGGCGCAGGTCCGTGCGTCGCGGGGCTCAAGTGCGCGCGATGCTCCGGCAGCGCACGGGGCGCGGGATGGCTGTCATGGACGCACCTTCGCCGCGGGGCGGCGAAGGTCTTGCTCAAAGCCGATGGACGGCTTGCCGCTGCACCGGAGCCGGAGGCTCGTATTGACGGCGACAGCGCTAGGGAGCTACTCCCCTTCGAACCGCGATCTAGCATGGCTTCGTGCATTCATCGCAAATCGCGATGGCGCCGCGCCCCAGCCTGCCATGAGTCCAGGTGGCGTGCACGCGTCGGCTGGGCCAAGGCCGTCCCGTCAGCCTTCGCGGTGCACCTGCAAACCGGCCGCCGACTGGCTGACCGGCATCACTTCGATGCGGTTGACGTTGAGGTGCGGCGGCAGGTTGGCGACCCACCAGACGGTGTCGGCGATGTCGTCGCCGGTGATCGGATGCGCGCCCGCGTAGAGCTTGTCCGATGCGGACTGGTTGCCGCCGGTGCGCACCAGGGTGAACTCGGTTTCGGCCATCCCGGGCTCGATGTTGGTCACGCGCACGCCCGTGCCATGCAGGTCGGTGCGCAGGTTCGTGGAAAAGTGCGTCACGAACGCCTTGGTGCCGCCGTACACGTTGCCGCCGGTGTACGGGTACGTGCCGGAAATCGAGCTGATGTTCGCGATCGCGCCACGGCGCTCGATCAGCTTCGGCAACAGCAGCCGCGTCAGCGTGACCAATGCGGTGATATTGGTATCGATCATCTGCCGCCACTGCGCGAGATCGCACGCCTGCGCCTTCGCGGTGCCGAGCGCGAGGCCGGCGTTGTTGACCAGCAGGTCGACCTCGCGGAAATCCTCCGGCAGCGCATCCAGCGCGGCGCGCATCGCGGTTTCGTCGCGGATGTCGAATGCCGCGACGTGCATGCGCCCGGCGCCGAACCGATCGACGAGCTTTGCAAGCCGTTCGGCGCGGCGCGCGAAGGCGATCACGCGCCAGCCGTTTTCCGCGAACTTCGCCGCGATCGCGGCGCCGAATCCGGCGGATGCGCCGGTGACGAGGAGGGTCTTTGATGTCATCGGTTGCGAGTCATGGTGACGATGCGGGCTGATCTGCGTTCATCATTCCGGGCTGCGTGCACGCGGAACCCGAATCCAACTTGATTTTGATGGGCCACTTGGAAAACAAAATGGATGACTTGCCGCTTCCTGCGGCTCGCCCTTCGGGTCAACGGCGTTGCCGTCGTTCGCGTCGGCATCCTGCCTGCGCAATCCGGGCCCGGCCCAGCCGGCCGCCCCGGAACGACGACAAACATTGCATCCCGGGTCCCGAGAGCGGCCTATCGTTCCTTCATCGGAATGGCGTGAAAGCCGGCCCCGGAGAGGCGTTTCTGCACGTCCTGCAATTGCGTGGCGGTGGCAAACGGTCCGATCTGCACCCGATTCCAGGTCTTGCCGTCGAGCGTGATGGCCTGCACGTGTGCCGTGAAACCCTGCAGGGCCAGCTTGGCCTTCATCGCATCGGCACTCTCGGCATTGGGATAGGAGCCCACCTGCAACACGTAACCGCCTTCCGAGGATGCCGCAGCCGCCGCGTTGGCGGCGGGCGCGGATGCGCTGGTGTTGTTGGCCGCCGCGGCTTGCTGCTGCTCGGCCTTGGCCATCGCGGAGAGTTCCGTGTTCGGAATCACCACTTCCTTTTCCGGCAGCACCTTGTAGAAGTCGAACTGCGAGGCGCTGGACGCCGCGCTGCTGCTGGCGATGCCGGGCGAGCTGCCCTGTTGCGCGACCGCGTCGGGATTCGCCTGCGGCTGGTCGGTGCGGCGCAGGCTGGGCAGGTGCCGGCTCGCGAACGCGAACAGGATCAGCCCCACCACCACGCCTGCCAGGAACAAGGCCCAGCCTGGAAATCCCGAACCGCCGTTGCGTACCGCTTGTTTGCCGTTGCGTGTTGCCACTGCCAAACCTCGTATGCCTGTATGCGTATCCGTGCGGCCCGGGGTGGGGGCCGCATCAGTCGTTCATCGAAAAACGGAAATCGTCACATCGACTCGGGAGCCTTGACACCCAGCATACCGAGTCCGTTGGCGAGCACCTGCCGGGTGGCATACGCCAGCGCCACGCGCGCGTTGCGCAGGTCGTCGTCGTCCACCAGGAACTGCTCGGCGTTGTACCAGACGTGGAAGGCGCCGGCCAGTTCGCGCAGGTATTGTGCCAGCAGATGCGGTTCGCGGCTGGCAGCCGCGGCTTCGACGATCTCCGGGAAGCGCGAGATTTCAAACATCACGCAGCGCGCGTGTTCGCCCTGCAGCCGGTCGAGGTGCTTCAGGGCCTCGCGCTGCTCGAACACGATCGAACGGTCGTGCATCTGGCGCTGCACGCTGCACACGCGGGCATGCGCGTACTGGATGTAGTAAACCGGATTGTCGTTGGTCTGGGCGCGCGCCAGGTCGATGTCGAACACCAATTGCGAATCGCTCTTGCGCGCGATCAGGAAATAGCGCGTGGCGTCCAGCCCGGCCATCTCGATCAGGTCCCGCAGGGTGACGTAGCTGCCGGCGCGCTTGGAAATCTTCACTTCCTCGCCGCCCTTCATCACCGTCACCATCTGGTGCAGCACGTATTCGGGCCAGTCTTTCGGAATGCCGATGTCGAGCGCCTGCAGCCCCGCGCGCACGCGCGCCAGCGAACCGTGGTGGTCGGCACCGAGTTCGGTGACCGCGCGCTTGTAGCCGCGTTCCCACTTGGAAAGGTGGTAGGCGACGTCGGGCACGAAGTAGGTGTAGGTGCCGTCGGATTTCCGCATCACGCGGTCCTTGTCGTCGCCGAAATCCGTCGCGCGCAGCCACAGCGCGCCATCGCCTTCATAGGAATGGCCTTGTTGCGCGATGCGGTCGACCACGCGCTGCACTTCGCCTTCGGTGTAGAGCGACGATTCCAGGAAGTACACGTCGAACTCCACGCCGAACGCGCGCAAGTCCTCGTCCTGCTCGCGGCGCAGCCACGCCACCGCGAATTCGCGGATCGCATCCAGATCGTCCGGGTCCTGCTTCGCCGTGATCTTGTAACCCGTTGTTTCGGGAGCGGCCCCGTCGATGTCCTGCTTGTCGAATTCACGCAGGTACTCACGAACCTTGTCGCCGGCGTAGCCGCCACCGGTGATCGTCGCACCGCGGGCGTAATCGTTCGCCACGTCGCGGATGTAATCGCCGCGGTAACCGTCCGCGGGCCAGCGCGGATCATCCGGTTCGACCCCCTTGAGGCGCGCCTGTACCGACAGCGCGAGGTTCTGGATCTGCGCGCCGGCATCGTTGTAATAAAACTCGCGATACACCTTCCAGCCGGTCGCGGAGAACAGACGCGCCAGGGTGTCGCCGATCGCGGCGGCTCGCGCGTGGCCAACGTGCAGTGGTCCGGTCGGATTCGCCGACACGAATTCCACGCCCACCGCCCGGTGCGCGCCGGACTTGCCGTGGCCGTATTGCGCGCCTTCGCGCAGCACGCGCCGGATTTCATCCTGCCATGCGGCACCGGTCAGGAAGAAGTTGATGAATCCCGGCCCCGCGACCTCGACCCGTTCGACCAACGGACTATCCGGCAGTGCTGCCACGATGGTTTCCGCCACCTCGCGGGGTTTGCGTCCGAGCGACTTCGCCAGCAGCAACGCCACGTTGCAGGCGAAATCGCCGTGCTCGCGCGAGCGGGTGCGTTCGATCACGAAATCGGGGGCCGGAACATCCAGCGCGCCGTCGCGGCGCAGGCTGTCCAGCGCGTGCAGCAACAGATCGCGGAGGGCGTTTTTCACGGGCGGGCGGCTTGATGGGCAGTCTTTCATCCTAGCGCAGGCAACCGCTGCAACCCAACCGGCGCCCTGTGGATAACCCGGTGGATACCGGCGCGAAGCGGGCGTTCCGAGAACGCATTGTTCTCGTGTTTGGGGACGAGTCAGACAAAATTTTCCCGTCAACTCAATGATGTGCAGCACGTTTGCCGAAACCGTGCGAAAAGTGCAGTCCAAATGCTTGTGATCTCGCGTTGTGCATAACTGACTGCGGGTGGAGACCGCTCGGATAGCTTGTGCGAGGCCGGTTCCGGAGAAAGTCAGGCCCGGGAAAGGCCGTTGTGGCGCGGCTTCATGTGCGGCCCTGCAGGACGACGCAGCGATCGGGACGATTGCATCATGGCTTCGAAACGATCCCAATCATCAGATCAACCCGCGCGCCGCCATCGAAGTCGGCTCGCCCGCGCCGACCACCAGATGATCGAGCACGCGAACGCCCACGAGTTGCAGCGCGTCGCGCAGCTGTCGGGTGATGTTGCGGTCGGCGGCGGAAGGTTCGGCGACGCCCGAAGGATGGTTGTGCGCGAGGATCACCGCCGCGGCGTTGTGCTTCAGCGACGCGCGCACCACTTCGCGCGGATGCACCGACGCGCCATCCAGCGTGCCGCGGAACAGTTCCTCGAACGCCAGCACCCGATGCCGGTTGTCGAGGAATAGACAGGCGAACACTTCGTACGGTTTGTGTGCGAGTTGGGCCTTCAGGAATGCGGCGCTGTCGCGCGGACTCGCCAGCGCGGTGCGGGCGGACAACTCCTCGCCCAGGCAGCGACGCGCCAACTCCAGCCCCGCGATCAGGCGCGCACGTTTGGCCGGGCCGAGCCCTGGCACGTCGTCGACATCCTTGGACAACAGCGCATTCAGGCTGCCGGCGCTGGTCAGCAGGTCGCGGCCCATGTCCAGCGCGCTGCGCCCGCGCACGCCGCTGCCCAGCAATATCGCCACCAGTTCGGCGGCCGTGAGCGCATGGGCACCGCGCGCCAGCAGTTTTTCGCGCGGACGTTCGTTTTCGGGCCAATCGCGGATGCTCATCGTGCGGGGTCCATGGTGGATGCAGCGATCATCTGCCGCGACGGCGTTTTCGCCGAGCGGCGCACGCACGCGAATCCGGTAAGCTAATCCCGGTTTGTCCGTCAGCGGATTCCGACATGGGTGTCAGGGAACATCGTCCCGGCGAATATCGACATGTTCTGCTCGGGGTGTCGGGAGGCATCGCCGCGTACAAGGCGTGCGAAGTGGTGCGGCGTCTGCGCGACACTGGTGCGGAAGTGCGCGTGGTGCTGACGGAAAACGCGGAACGTTTCGTCACCGCATTGACGTTCCAGGCGCTGTCCGGCCAGCCGGTACGTCACGGTTTGTGGGATGCCGAAGCCGAAATGGGCATGGGCCATCTGGAACTCGCGCGCTGGGCCGATGCGGTGCTGATCGCGCCGGCCTCCGCCGACACGCTCGCGAAGCTTGCGCACGGTTTTGCCGACGATCTGCTTTGCACGCTGTGCCTCGCCACCACGGCGCCGCTGGCCGTTGCACCGGCCATGAACCACCGGATGTGGTTGCACCCGGCCACGCAGGCCAATGTCGCCGCCTTGCGCGCGCGCGGCGTCGCGATCCTCGGGCCTGCCAATGGGCCGCTCGCGGAAGGCGAATCCGGACCCGGCCGAATGCTGGAGCCTCAGCAACTGGTGCAGGCGCTGATGGCGCCGGGCGGCACGCATGTCGCATGAAAAAACGTTGGGCGGGGTCAAGGTCGTGATCGACGCGGGCCCGACTTACGAAGACATCGATCCGGTGCGGTTCTTGGGCAACCGCAGCTCCGGCAAGATGGGTTTCGCGATCGCAGAAGCCTGCGCCGCGGAAGGCGCGGATGTCATCCTGATCGCCGGGCCCGTCGCGCTGGCGACGCCTCGCGGCGTCGCGCGCCGGGAGGATGTCCGCAGCGCCCTGCAGATGCGCGATGCGGTGTTGCGGACGGTCGGTAGCGCCGACATTTTCATCGCGACCGCCGCTGTGGCGGATTGGCGTGTCGCCGAATATTCGTCGCGCAAGATCAAGAAAAACGCATCTGGCGCGCCCGTGCTGGAACTGGTGGAGAATCCAGACATCCTGGCCGAAGTCGCCGCGCGCGACCCGCGTCCGTTCGTGGTCGGGTTCGCCGCCGAAACCGACCACGTCGCCGAACACGCGCGCGAAAAACTCGAACGCAAGAAGCTCGACATGCTGGCCGCGAACCACGTCGACGAAAACATCGGGATCGGCGCCGACGACAACGCATTGGAACTGATCTGGCCGGGCGGCAGCGAAACCCTGCCGCGCGCGTCCAAGGCCGAGCTCGCGAAAACACTGGTCGCACGCATCGCCATGCACTACCACGCGCGGAAACCGGCATGAATTCGCAAAAGCGCGCTGCGATACCGGTGGAACTGAAGCGCCTCGATCCGCGCCTCGGCGATGCCATCCCGTTGCCGACGTATGCCACCGACGGCAGTGCCGCGATGGACCTGCGCGCCGCGCCCGAAGGCGCCGTTACACTCGATCCCGGCGGCAGCGCGTTGGTTCCGACGGGCCTGGCGATCCACGTCGCCGATCCGGGCTGGTGTGCGTTGATCCTGCCGCGCTCGGGCCTCGGCCACAAACACGGACTGGTGCTGGGCAATCTCACTGGCCTGATCGACGCCGATTACCAGGGGCCGTTGATGATTTCATGCTGGAACCGCGGCAGTGTGGCGTTTACCATCCAGCCCGGGGACCGCATCGCGCAATTGCTGGTGATGCCCGTGGCGCGCGTGGTCTGGAGGGTGGTCGAGGAATTCGCGCCGAGTGAACGTGGCGTCGGGGGATTCGGCTCCACCGGAGTCGCATGACGGCATGGACAACGAATCGACGATCGACAAGAAGGCAACCCCGAACGTGCACTCTGCGGCACGCGCCGTGCGCGCGCGCCTGAGCCTGCGTCGCGGGTTTGCAGCGCTGGTCGCCGATCTCGCGTTGGCGCTGGGCACCCTGCTGGTGTTGTTCGGATTGTTCATGGGCTGGCAAGCGTGGCTGGCCAACCGGCAGACTGGTGCCGCGCAGACGCTGGTCCAGGCGAGGCAGGACGTTGCGCAGAAGATCGGCTTGATCGTCGCCGACAAGCGTGCGCAGGTGGTGAAGGTACTCACGCAACCGGCGTTGGTTGCGCAGCTTGCCGCCAATGACGACGCGCAGACGCGCGAGGCCGTCGCGCAACGCATCAAGGCCGAGGTGAACGACGCCGAGGCCGTGACGCTGTACAGCCCGCAGTTGAACGAAGTGTTGCGCGGCAACCTGCAGCAACTCGGCTACGCGCGCGCCGCGCAACTGATGTCGGTGCTCAATGACGCGGACATCGGCCCCGCGCAATCGCCGCAATCGAAAACGCTGAGTTTCGCCGGCCCGATCACCGGCGTGGACGGAACGGTGCTGGCCTACGCGACGGTCGACTTTCGCGACACACCGGTGCGCATCGCGCTGCATTCCGCGCGGATCACCGCGGGGCGTCTGGAACTGCGGCAGAGCAACAAGTCCGGCGACATCATGCTGGACAAGGTCGGCGAAAGCGGCGCACCGGTCGGCGACGGCCCCGGCGTGCCGGTCGCCCACAGCCTCTATCACATCACGTCGAGCCCGCCCGTGTACTGGTTGCCGGTGACGGAGTCGTTCATCGCCGCACTGGGTTTTGCAGTGGCCACGTTCCTCGCCGGCGTCGTCGTGCTGTGGTCGCGCCCGCGTTTGCGTGCGCGTCTGGGCGGCGCACCGGTGCACGACGAACCGGTGCTGTCCGACGTGATCGCCGCCGCCCCGCCCACACCCAAACCCGAGACACCCGTGAAGATCGCTGCAACTGCCGCTGTCGCGCCACCCGCCGCCCCGCACGAAGACACCATTCCCGATCGCGGCATCTTCCGCGCCTACGACATTCGCGGCGTGGTCGGCCAGACCCTGACCGAAGGCGTCGCGCACCAGCTCGGCCGTGCGATCGGCAGCGCCGTGCGCGACAAGGAGCTTTCCGAAATCGTGGTCGGCCGAGACGGGCGGTTGTCCGGGCCGGAACTTTCCGGCGCGCTGATCGACGGCTTGCGCGCAGCCGGCGTGGACGTGATCGACATCGGCGCAGTGCCGACGCCGGTCAGTTATTTCGCGGCCTACCAGCTCAACACCGGTTCGTGCGTGTCCGTGACCGGCAGCCACAACCCGCCCGACTACAACGGTTTCAAGATCGTGATCGGCGGCGAAACGCTGGCCGAGGACGCAATCCAGGATCTGTACCAGCGCATCGTCGATGGCCGTCTCGCCGAAGGCCATGGTTCGTTGCGCCAGTACGAAGTCCTGCCCGAGTACATCGAGCGCATCGCGTCCGACATCCAGACCGGGCGGGCGCTGAAGGTGGTGGTCGATTGCGGCAACGGCATCGCCGGCGACACCGCGCCGGGCGTGGTGCAGGCGATCGGCTGCGAGCCGATCCCGCTGTATTGCGACGTCGACGGCACCTTCCCGAACCACCATCCCGATCCGTCGGAGCCGAAGAACCTTGCCGACCTGATCCTGATGGTCCAGAAAACCGGCGCCGACGTCGGGCTTGCCTTCGACGGCGACGGCGATCGCCTGGGTGTCGTGACGAAGGATGGCGAAATCATCTACCCGGATCGCGTGTTGATGCTGTTCGCGCAGGACGTGCTGACGCGCAATCCCGGCGCGACGATCCTGTACGACGTGAAATGCACCGGCCACCTGCAGCCACTGATCCTGAAAGCCGGCGGCAGTCCGCTGATGTGGAAGACCGGACATTCACTCATCAAGGCCAAGATGAAGGAAACCGGCGCGCAACTCGCTGGCGAGATGAGCGGGCACTTCTTTTTCCGCGAACGCTGGTACGGCTTCGACGACGGCGTGTACGCCGCCGCGCGCCTGCTGGAAATCCTGGCCGATGATCCGGAAGGCCGGAGTCCCGAGGAAATTTTCGCGATACTGCCGAAGGGCGTGTCGACCCCCGAACTGCACATCCATATGCAGGAAGGCCAGAACCACCCGTTCATTTCGCGTTTCCGCGAACGTGCGCAATTCGATGGCGCGCGCATTACCACCATCGACGGCCTGCGCGCGGATTGGTCCGACGGCTGGGGTTTGGTGCGCGCGTCCAATACTACGCCCGTGCTGGTGTTGCGCTTCGACGCGGACAACGCCGCCGCGCTCAAGCGCATCCAGGACGCGTTTCGCGCGCAGATCCTCGCGTGCGACAGCTCGCTCGCGTTGCCGTTCTGACGCTCTGCGGCGCGTTTCCCAGGGCGAAGAAATGAGTGAAGGACGCACGCCATCCTTGGCGCGCGTCCTTTTGGCACAAGCCATGCCGATGCCATCAAGTCAACTGCGTTCGTCCGCAGTCTTGTCGCGCGCGGCGCGGAATTCCGAGTCCTCAGACCAGTTCGGCCATTCGCGCGAGTTGGCGAGTTGTGTGCCGAGGTCGTACAGCACCGGCAGGTCGTGCGCCATGCCCGCGAAGGTCCAGCTTGCCTGCCATTCGTCCGAGGGCTGGTGGTAGTGCTTGATGCCGTATTCGCGCCCTTGCGCTTCGCCGGCCTGCTTGCCGCCATCCACCAGGTCATCGCCTGACCCGAACGAGAGCGCCGGCACGCCGCGCTTGGCGAAGGAGAAGTGATCGGAGCGGAAGAAGTAGCCGGCCTCCGGATGGCTGTCAGGCGTGAAGCTCAAATCGTGGCGCTTGGCGACCGCGATCAGGTCATCCAGCAGGCCGAGCTTGGCGCTGCCGGAAATCGAGAAGTCGCGTGCCACGCCGCCGGGGCTCAATGCGTCGGTGTTGATGTTTGCCACGGTTTTCGCGAGCGGATACAGCGGATGGCTGGCGTAATACTCGGAACCCAGCAAGCCCTTTTCCTCGGCCGTTACGGCCAGGAATACCACGCTGCGCTCGGGTTGCGGCGCATGCGCGAAGGCGCGGCCCATTTCGATCAGCGCGGCGGTGCCGGTGGCGTTGTCGACGGCACCGTTGTAGACGCGATCGCCCGCGTTGTCGGGTGCGCCAACGCCGAGGTGGTCCCAGTGCGCGCTGTAGATGACGGTTTCGTCGGGATGCTTGCTGCCCGCGACCAGGCCCACCACGTTGTGCGAGGTGATCTTGTCCACCGCGACGTCGTAGTGCGCCGAGAAGGTTTCGCCCTTCAGCGCCACCGGCTTGAAGTCACGCGTTTGCGCCTGTTTCTTCAGCGCTTCGAAATCGAGGCCCGCGCGCTTGAACAGCGATACCGCGAGGTCGCGCTGGATCCAGCCTTCCACCTTCGGGTGCGCGGCCGCGGGATCGTCGCGCACGATGTCGAACTGCGCATTGGTGTTGGAATTGCGCACGGTCGGCCAGCCGTAGGATGCCGGCTTGGCTTCATGCACGATCAGGAGGCCGAGTGCGCCGCGGCGCGCGGCTTCCTCGTACTTGTAGGTCCAGCGGCCGTAGTAGGTCATCGCCTTGCCGCCGAAATCGCCCTTGCCGGTTTCGTAGTCGGGGTCGTTGACCAGCGCCACCGCGATCTTGCCCTTCAGGTCCACGCCCTTGAAGTCGTCCCAATTGCGCTCGGGCGCGGTCACGCCATAGCCGACGAACACCAGCGGCGCGTGTTCGATGTCGACGCGCGTCGAGCCGTCCTGCGCGGCGCGCAGTGCGATCTCTTCGCCCTGGGTGAGTTTTTGCGGTTTGCCATCGACGTCCAGATCGATCGCCGGCGTGCCGCTGATCTGGAAGCGTGCCAGCGGCACGTCCTGGGTCCAACTGCGCTTGCCATCGACGAGATCACCACCGGGTTCGAGGCCGGCAGCCTTCATCTGCGCAACCACGTAATCGATGGTCTTGGTTTCACCGGCGGTGGCGGGGCCGCGGCCCTCGAATGCATCCGAGGACAGGGTTTTGACCTCGTCGGACAACCGTGCGGCGTCGAACGTGGGAGCGTAGGTAGCCTTGGCAGTTTTCGCGTCGGCGTCGCCGTTTTGGTTGGCGGCACAGGCGGAGACGGACAGGGTCAGCGCGAGTGCCGGAATCATCAGCCATTTCACGAAGGGGTACTCCTGCGGGGATGAGTGATCCACCGGGACATCGCTGTTCCGGCGGGCGTGGTCGGCCATTGATGCGCAAAGCGGCCCTTTCGCGCAAGGGACTTTGGTCATGCCGCTGCATCTCGCGGGCGTTATGCTGCGTGCAACGCAATTCGAGGCAAGGCGATGCAGCCCTTGTTGTTGATCCAGACCGGCGAGGCGCCGGATGCCGTCCGCGGGCAATTAGGTGGTTTCGTCGACTGGTTCCGCGATGCGATGCGCCTGGATCCGGCGCAGATGCGGGTGGTGCGCGTCGACAAAGGCGAAGCCTTGCCACGCCCGGATGCCGTGCCCGGCGCGGTGATCACCGGCTCCGCCGCGATGGTGACCGAACGCACCGATTGGAGCGAACGCACGGCCGCCTGGATCCGCACGGCAATGGATGCGCAAACGCCGTTGTTCGGCGTGTGCTACGGCCATCAGTTGATGGCGTACGCGCTGGGCGGCGAGGTCGGCTGGCTGCCGGGCGGCCGCGAAATGGGCACGCAGACGATGATGCGTGACGGGCGCCCGGGTATTGGATGGCCAAAGGCGTTGCCGGCTTCGTTCCCCGCGCACACCACGCATCGGCAATCGGTGCTGGCGCCGCCACCCGGTGCCGAAGTGCTCGCACGTTCCGAACGCGATCCGCACCAGTTGCTGCGTTACGCGCAGAACGCGCTGTCGACGCAGTTCCATCCGGAATTCACCGCGGCCTGCATGCGCGCCTACATTGACGCACGCACGGATGCGCTGCGGGAAGAAGGCATCGATCCCGATGTCCTGCGCGCCGGCGTGCGCGATACCGAAGCCGCGCGCGCGATGCTCGAAAACTTTGCGCACACGGTGCTGCAGCGTCGCCGCGCGGTGGCATGAAGCTCAATAACTTCGCTGGCGAAGGCGTCGTTCGACAGCGCCGCGTGAAATCACGGCGAACAGGATTCCGAAGCCGAAGCCGGCAAGGTGCGCCCACCACACCACGGTGCCGAAGCCGGGTCCCGCCCATGTGAACAGCAGTTGCAGCAGTACCCACATGCCGATCAGCAGCGCGGCCGGCACGCGGATGAACTGCAGGTACAACCCCAGCGGCAGCACCAAGCCAAGGTGCGCGCGCGGGAACAGCGCAAGATACGCGCCGAGCATGGCCGAGACCGCGCCGCTGCAGCCGATGATCGGCCGCAGTTGACCCGACAGCGTCCACGCGCCGACCAGGTTGGCAAACGCGCCACCGATCAGGAACAGCGCAAGAAACCGGCGCGAGCCGAGCGCGCGCTCGGCGGGCAGGCCGAAGATCACCAGGAACAGCATGTTGCCGAGCAGGTGCATCCAGTCGGCGTGCATGAACAGGGAGGTGAGCGGGCGGAGCCACGACCAGCCCTCCAGCGCCTTGCCATGCTGGAACAGATGCGCCGGCACTGTGCCCCAGCTGCCAAGCACCGCGTAGCGCGTCGCAGGCGTCGACAGCATCAGCCACAGATAACAGGCGACGCACGTCACCACCAGTACAGGCGTGACCCAGCGCAGGTGCGCGTGGTGGCGGCTGGGGACGTCGACGAACATCGGGCTCCTTCAATGAAATGCCGTCATTCACATGCCCCGGGATGAAAGCGTCACGAACAAAATAAAGCACTTGAGCCGGGAGCGAAGCTGTACAGGCGCGCAAAATACGACTGCGGCAAGTTCATTCCATTTGCAACCTTACCCGCGCGAAGTTGCGCTTGCCGACTTGCAATACGCCTTCGAATCCCGCGGTGAACACGCGCTGCGGATCCTCCACCGCTTGTGCATCAATCCGCACCGCACGTTCCCTCAGTTTGCGATTGGCTTCGGAGTTGCTGGACGTGAGGCCCGCCGCGGTCAGCAGTGCCGGCAGGCGCAAGCCGTCGATGGGCACGCTGATTTCGTGCAGTGGCAATGATGAAGTATCACCTTCGCCGCGTACCACCGCGTGCCAGCCGGCGATGGCTTTCTCCGCTTCGGCGGTGCCGTGGAAACGTGCCGCCAGTTCGCGCGCCAGGCGCAGCTTGGCATCGCGCGGATTCAACGCACCGCTCGCGACATCCCCCTTCATCGCCGCAAGTTCATCAAGCGACACCTCGAAGCTCAGCAGTTCGAACCAGCGCCACATCAACTCGTCACCAATCTTCATGGTCTTGGTGACCATGTCGATCGCGGGCTCGTCGATGCCAATGTAGTTGCCAAGCGACTTCGACATCTTCTGCACGCCGTCGATGCCTTCCAGCAGCGGCATCGTCAACACGATCTGTGGCGCCTGGCCGAAGTGTTCTTGCAGGCCGCGGCCCATCAAAAGATTGAAGCGCTGGTCGGTGCCACCGAGCTCGACGTCGCATTTCAGTGCTACCGAGTCGTAGCCCTGCACCAGCGGATACAGGAATTCGTGGATCGCGATTGGCTGCTGCGCCGCGTAGCGCTTGGCGAAGTCGTCGCGTTCCAGCATGCGCGCGACGGTGTGCTGCGCGGCCAACCGGATCATGTCCGAGGCGTCCATCTTGCCGAACCATTCGGAATTGAAACGCACCTCGGTGCGTTCGCGGTCCAGCACCTTGAACACCTGCTGCGCGTAGGTGTCGGCGTTTGCCAGCACTGCCTCGCGCGTCAGCGGTTTGCGCGTGACGTTCTTGCCCGTCGGGTCGCCGATCATCCCGGTGAAATCGCCGATCAGGAAAATCGCGATGTGCCCCAGATCCTGGAACTGGCGCATCTTGTTGAGCAGCACCGTGTGGCCGAGATGCAAGTCCGGCGCGGTCGGATCGAAGCCCGCCTTGATGCGCAGCGGACGGCCAAGTGCGAGGCGCGCTTCGA
>Ga0209178_1000203_pt1 | contig 15952 bp, 15 predicted proteins | sample GAAS200_FD_187521 | JGI IMG/M metagenome (GOLD analysis project Ga0209178, IMG submission 187521) | Agricultural soil microbial communities from Georgia to study Nitrogen management - GA AS200 (SPAdes) (version 2) | ecosystem: Environmental > Terrestrial > Soil > Agricultural land | place: USA... | reverse complement strand
GGCCAACACGGTCGCGATCAGGCATGACAAGAAGCTGAACGGCCAGTACCTGTTCTCGGTCTACTACCATAACTCCAAGTTGCTCGTGAAGGTCGGAGACCGAGTCAAAGCGGGAGACGTGATCTCGTTGGTCGGCAACACCGGCCGGGCCACGAACGACCACCTCCACCTCGAGGTCCACGTGGCCCCCACGACGGACTCGAGCAAGATCGTGGACTCGGACGTCCGTTACCCGCCGTTCAACGCGAATCCCGAGCTCTGGATCGAGCCCTTGCCCGGCACGGGTGTGGTCGCGGGACAGGTGTGGGACTCGAAAGGCCAGCCGGTGCAACAGGCCAGGATCTACGGCCTCGTGAAGCCCGAGCCCCAGGAGACCCCGCTCTCGTACGTCGAGACCTACGGACCCAAGAACCACCAGGACCCGGCGTACCACGAGCATTTCGCCATCGGCGACGTGCCGGCCGGGGAGTACGTCATGGGGGTGACAATCGAGGGGAAGAAGGTCTATCGGACCGTGCTTGTCGAACCGGGCAAGCTCACCTGGGTAGAATTCCGCCCCGATGCACATTGAACTGACCGAGATGCTCCGCTGCCCGGAGAAACACCAGGAAGAGTTTCTGGTGCTCTCCACCGTCGAGATGTCGGGACGGATGGTGGCGAAGGGACTCCTGGGGTGCCCGGTCTGCCACAAGGAATACGAGATCGTGCAGGGCGTCGTGGAGTTCGGCGGGATCTCCACGCACCACGCACCCCCGTTCTCCACCGCCGACCCGCTCACCGTCCAGGCGCTCCTCGACCTCTCCGGCCCCGGCGGCTACGTCGTCCTCGTGGGCTCCGCCGTCCGCTACGCCGTGGGGCTCGCGTCGCTGATGGGCGGCATCCACTTCGTCGGCATCAACCCGCCCCTCGACGCCGAGGAGCTGCCGATCCTCTCGCTCCTGCGCTCGCAGGACACGATTCCGCTGAGAAGCGCAATCGCCCGGGGTGTGGTGGCGGGCGCGGAGGTGGCGACCTCGAGGTGGCTTGCGGAGGCGAAACGCATCTTGCTGAAGGGTCGGAGACTGGTGGTAGAGCAGGAGCACGTACCCGAGATCGCCGGGCTGAACCGGCTGGCCGTGGGGCAGGGGTTGTGGGTAGGAGAAAAGCTAGACGGTTAGTCGGTTACTACCCCTCCATGGCGGCAGCAATGGGATCGGCTTCAGCATACGCCGCCGTGATTTCCTTCTCGTAGTGCTCCTCCACCACCCGCCGCTTGATCTTCAAGGTCGGCGTCAGCTCCCCCGACTCGATCGTGAAATCATGGGCGAGCAGAGCCACCTTCTTCGGCATCTCGTATCGTGGCAGGTCGTTGAGCATCCCCATGCACTCCCGCTCCATCTTCGCCCTCACATCGGGGAGCGTGATCAGTTGCTCCCGCGACTGATAGGCGATGCGCCGGTACTTCGCCCACGCCTCGAGTTGATCGAAGTTCGGCACCACGAGCAGGAGCGGGAACTTGTGCTTGTCGCCGAGCAGGACGACGCTCGCGACGTACTTGTTGGACTTCACCGCGTTCTCGATCGGCTGCGGCGCCACCCACTTCCCGCCCGCGGTCTTGATCATGTCCTTCTTGCGGTCGGTGATCTTCAGATAGCCCTCGGAGTCGAGCTCGCCGATGTCGCCGGTGTGAAACCACCCGTCCGCGAGCGCTTCCTTCGTTTCCTGCGGCTGGTGGTAGTAGCCCTGCATGATGTTCGGACCCTTGGCGAGGATCTCGCCGTCCGCGGCGATCTTGATGGTCACGCCGGGAATCGCCGTGCCCACGGTGCCCAGCTTGGGCTTCTGGGGGGGGTTCAGCGTGAGTACCGGTGAAGTCTCGGTGAGACCGTACCCCTCGAGAATGGGCAAGGAACACGCAAAAAAGAACAGGGCGACGTCCGCAGACAGGGGCGCGCTGCCGGAGATGAAGGTCTTGAGGCGGCCCCCGGTCGCCGCGCGCACCTTCTTGAAAACCAGCTTGTCGGCGATGGCGTGCGTGATCGAGACGCCGAGGGGGATCTTCACACCCGAGAGACGATGCGTCGCCCAGCGGTCCCCGGCCTTCTTGGACCAGTTGAAGATTGCGTGCTTCACGGGGCTCTTCGACGCCCCCTCGATCACCTTGGCGTAGACCTTTTCGTAGAGCCGGGGGACCGACAGCACGATCGTCGGCTTCGTCTCCCGGAGATTCTGCGCCACCTTGTCGAACGACTCGGCGTAATTGATCACGACCCCCGCCATCCACATCGTGTAGTCCACCATGCGCTCGTACACGTGCGAGAGCGGCAGCATGGACAGACACTCGTCCTGGTCCGAGATCGGCAGGATGTGGACGCAGGCCGCGACGTTGCTGTACAGATTGTCGTGCGTCAGCATCACGCCCTTGGGGTCGCCGGTCGTGCCCGACGTGTAAATCAGGGTCGCGAGCGAATCCGGGGACACCTTCAGCGCGTCGGCCCGCCAGTTCGGGTACTTCGCTTCGGCGGCCGCTCCCTTCTTCTCGAGGTCGGCGAGCGTCGTCACCCCTGCACTCGCCCCCGCGTCGAACGTGATGACGTGCTTGATGGGGAGGTGCGCTTTGATCTGGTTGACCTTGGCGACCTGCTCAGCCGTCGAGCAGAAGACGGTCGTCGCACCGCAGTCCTTCAGGATGTATTCGACCTGCTTGACCAGGAGGGTCGGGTAGATCGGGACGTCGGTGGCGTGCGCGCACAGGCAGGCGTAGTCCACCAGCGCCCATTCCAGGCGGGTTTCCGAGAGGAGCGCCACGCGCTCACCGGGCTGGATCCCCAGCTCCTTCAGGCCCAGCGAAATGGCCCGGACCCGCGCCTGGGCCTCCCGATGCGTCAGGGGCTGCCAGACTTCGCCCCGCTTCGCCTTGAAGGCGGGCCGGTTCCGGGGAATGAACCGGTCCAATCCATCGAAGAAGAGCTGGGTCAGCGTTCCTGGTGCCGGGGTGCTCATGGCACGAACCTCACCACGAAGGTGATGGGTGCTCCCGGGACCGCGACCCCGTTGAAACGGGTCACGGTCGCCTGGACCACCGCCGAATCCGGCAACGTACGCTGTTTCAGCCGAACCTGCGTCACCGCCAGTCCGTTCCCGTCGGTGGTCGTCACCGTGTTCGTCAGCCTGAAGCTCAGGGTGTCCGGATAGATCAGGGAGAAGGTGACCGTGCGTCCCGCGAGGCCCGTCGTGTCGGTGCCGAAATTCTGGATCCGCACGCCCAGGGGGTCCGACAGCGAATCGGGCTTCGAGACGGTGACGGTGTCCGGGTTGTGGGTGGCCGAGTCGGTGAAAGCGGTGTCGGCGCGGGGGAACACGACGACGGGCTGGGGGTTGGACCGGAGATTTCCGGTCCGGGCCTGGATCAACCCGGTGCCGACCGACCGGGCGGTGACCGCGCCGGTCAGGGAGTCGATGTGCACCAGGGTATCGAGATCTCTCCAGATGATCGTGGTGCCGACCGAGTCCCCGCGACCATTCAGGGCCTTGGCGGTGGCGAAGACGGTGTCGCCGAAGTCCATCCGCCCCGCTGAATCCGGACCCAGGGTCACCTGAAGGGCGATGACCTCGTTCAGATCGGTGGTGATGGAGGCGCATCCCAGCGCGAGGGCTCCCGCGAGTAATGCCCCCCCCCAGCGGTACCTACGCCTCAGTGCGCCTCCCGCAGGGTGGGGGCCGGAGTGGGGGGAAGTGGTTCACCCATCTCCCGGAGCTGCTCCTGGGCATGTTCGATCCACTTCTGCGCGTCGGGTCCCTTCGGAGGCTGGGCGAGGAACTCCTTCAAATGACGCACGGCCCCGTCGGGGTCGCCGCGCTTCAGCAGGAGAAACGCGAGGCCGTAGTGCGCGCCCGCGAGCGCCTGATCGAGCTCGAGTGAGCGCCGGTAATGCCGGATGGCTTCGTCCACGCGCCCGGTCTTGGTGAACGCGATGGCCATGTTCTGCAGTATCCGCGCGTCGTTGGGGTGGTCGCGCAGGGCGAGACGGTAGGACGTGAGCGCGGCCTCGAAGTCTCCCTGACGTTCAAGCGCGAGCGCCTCGTTCAAGTAGTCGAGTCGCTGCGGCGTGATGTCGTCGGGTGACGGGCTGCCGAACAGCCGGCGCCAGAAACTCATGAAGCGAAAATAGCTTGCGGCCTCTTGCATTCGCAATGTAGCTTCCCGAATGACGTACGTCCCTCCCGGTTCTCCTACCCCTCCTGTACCCCGCCGTTCACGGCCCGGACGTGCATCGCCCACCGCGGTGCTCGAGGTGGACTGGCCGTTTTTCGGGGAGCTCTGCCGGGTTCTGGCCCTGAAGGTCTTCCGCGCGTACGACCCCGAACTGGTGCTCGGCATCGCCCGCGCCGGCGTGATTCCAGGTGCCGTGGTGGCGAGTATCATGCAGCGCGATTTCGCGTCCATGGCCATCACGCGGTCAGAATCGGAGGCCCGGCCGGTGGTCATCGCCGGACCTCCGCGCCTGGTCACCGGACGCCGGGTCCTCATCGTGGACGAGACGTGCGATACCGGGGACACCATGAAGCTGGCCCTGAACGCCGTCCGGGAGCTCCGTCCCGCCGCCGTGAAGACGGCGGTGTCGTTCCGCACCGGGCCCTACCAGGTCGATTTCTCCGCACTCGAGACCGACAGCTTCATCATCCTCCCCTGGGACCGCGAGGTCATCAAGAACGGGGAGATTGTGGTCCGCCCGGACTACGCCGACAAGCTCCGCGGTCTGTAAGCCGTGAGGGACCGCCTCGAGTCCGCCCTCCGCGCGTCCCGCGCGGACTACACCGAAATCCGCGTCGAACGCACCTGGGCCACCGGGGTCTCCTTCCGGGGGAGGCGGCTCGAGACCGCCACCGCCTCCGAAGACGTGGGCGGATGCGTGCGGGTGCTCTCGAAGGGCCGTGGCTGGGGCGTCGCGGCGTTCACGTCGCTCGGCCAGCTCCCCGCCATGATCGAGCGGGCCCAGGAGCTCTCCCGGGCCATCGTGCTGGATGAACCGATCAGGCTGGCGGAAGTTACCCCACAGAAGGCGGAGGCCCTGCTCGATCTGGACGGGGATGTCCGGGGTGTTTCCCTCGCGGACAAGACGAAGCTGATCCAGGCCTACAACGGCGAGATGCTCTCCGTCTCCGGAGATATCACCGACACCATCGCGAACTATCACGACGAAGTGACGGAGTACTGGTTCGTGAATTCGGAAGGGACCAGCCTGCACGAGCTCCGTCCCGAGGTCACGCTCTCCGGCACCGCCATCGCCCGGAAGAACGGCACCATCGAGAAAGCCCTCGAGTCGATCGGCCTCCGGAAGGGCTGGAACAGCGTCCACGATTTCGCCGCCGGGTTCAAGCAGGCGGGGGAACGAGCGGCGAAGCTGCTTCGGGCCCCGACCGTCCGGGGGGGGCATTACCCCGTCATTCTGGATCCCGAGATGGCCGGCGTGTTCATCCACGAGGCGTTCGGGCACCTCTCGGAAGCGGACTTCGTCTACGAGAATCCGCAGGCCCGGGAGATGATGACCCTGGGCCGCCGCTTCGGCCGGAAGGTCCTGACCGTCGGGGACAACGGCGCCGCGCCCGGGCTTCGGGGCACCATGCCGTTCGATGACGAGGGCGTGCCGACCCAGGACTCGGTGCTGATCAAGGAAGGGGAGCTGGTCGGCCGCCTCCACTCGCGGGAGACGGCGGCCCGGATGGGGGAACGCCCCACCGGCAACGCGCGGGCCCTGTCCTTCCGCCACCCGCCGATCGTCCGGATGACCAACACGTACATCGGCAACGGCGAGGGGACGTTCGCGGACCTCATCAGGGACGTCAAACTCGGCGTCTATGCCTGCTCCGCCTTCGGCGGACAGACCATGCTCGAGAGCTTCTCGTTCACCGCCGCGTACGGGCACATGATCCGGGACGGGCAGGTCGCCGAGCTGGTGAAGGATGTGGTGCTGGCGGGGAACCTGTTCCAAACTCTGGACTCGATCGAACGGATCGCCGGGGATTTCCGGTGGAATCAGATCGGCGGGGGGTGCGGGAAGGCGGGCCAGGCATACCTCCCGGTGACCGAGGGCGCGCCGCACGTTCGCATCGAGGACGCGCTGGTGGGGGGTGAAGTCGAGTGATCTCCCAGGTGCTGGAGGCCCTCAGGCGGGGCTCCGACGCGGGGGACGCCTGCTGGCGGCGAAGCGAACGCACCACCATCGCCTTCGAATCGGGCCGGCTCAAGAGTGCCGGTGTGGTGGAAGAGTCGGGGCTGAACGTCCGCGTCGTGAAGGGCGCCCGGGTCGGCGTGGCCGGGACGACAGCCACCGACGCGCCTCCGGCGGACGTCGTCTCCCGCGCACTCGCCTCGGCCGCGCTCGGAGAGCCGCTGGCGATCGAGTTTCCCTCCGCCACGACGTTCCCGTCCGTCTCCACGGAATCCGCTCCGGCGAAGGCGGCGTCGGTCGGGGTGCTGGCCGACATCGGCCGCGGGCTGGTGGAGCGGCTCTCCCGTCCCGACGCGCAGATCAACGTCACGGTCGAACGGGAGGTGGCCGAGACGACGATCGGGAATACGGTCGGCGGGCAGGGGAGCTATCGTGCCACCGGGGTCAGCGTCAGCGCCGATATCGCCCGCGTCACCGAGAGTGACGTGCTGATGGTCTACGATCACTATGTCGGGGTGGGGCTCCCCGAGGCTGCCGATCTCGACGCCATCGTCGATTCGATCAAGACCCGGCTGGGGCTGGCGCTCACCGTCGTGCCGGCCTCGAGTGGATCACTGCCGGTGGTGTTTTCGCCCATGGGGCTGTCCGCCATCCTCCTGCCCCTCGAAGAAGCGCTCTCCGGCAAGACGCTGATCCAGGGCATTTCGCCCCTCCAGGGCAAGGTCGGCGAACCGGTCTTTGCCGAGGGGCTGTCGATCGCCGATGATCCGACGCTCCCCGGACGCGCGGCCTCCTATCCATTCGACGATGAGGGGGTGCCGGCGGCCCGCCTGCCGCTCGTCGAGCGCGGAGTGCCGCGGAATTTCGTCCACGATCTGGAGACGGCGGCGCGCCTCGGTGGCGCCCAGCGGAGCACCGGCCACGGGCATCGTGGCGTGTTCGGGAAGCCGCGCCTGTCGTATTCCAACTTCATCGTCGGGAGCGCTCCCTCGAGCCGTCACCCGTGGTCGCTCGGCGGCGGACTCCTCGAGGGGATCAAGGACGGTCTCCTGGTCGACGACCTGATCGGCGTCGGGCAGGGGAACGTCATCGGCGGGGCGTTCAGCCACCCCGTAGCGCTCGCTTACCGGATCCAGAACGGCAAGATCACGGGGCGGGTGAAGGACGCCGCGGTGGCGGGGAACGTCTACGACCTGCTCAAGAAGATCGGCGGCTGGGGGGACGACGGCCGCTGGGTGGGGACCCGGTGGTCGCCGTCATTGTTGCTGGAGGGGGTGTCGGTAGCCGGTAGATAGCAGCAACCCCGGACTTGCGTCCGGGGTCATGTGCACCGTTACCACCATCCCGCCTTTACCTGACCCCGGGCGCAAGCCCGGGGAATCAAGGAGCGTTGGGTGTCTACGCCGCGTGCTGGTACGCCGCGAGTTGCGTCAGCAGATCCCGCAGCAGAGGACCTTCCGCAGCGAACCGCGGCGCCACCTCGCGCGAAGCGCCCGCCTTCTTCAGTTCGGAGAAGTACAAATCGAGAATCCGCGTCAGCAACGCGGCTTGACTGGCATTGAGATTGAGGGTCAGCATGGGTACCTCCTCTCGCGTCTGGGTAACACCCGGCACGGAGAGCAGGTTCCGTTCCTCAGCCGGTGAGCGCGTCCTCGTAGGTACGGCCGGTAGTCATTTGCTCATACACATGCTGCAACGTCTCAGGTGCTGCGGAGAGAAAACGGCAGCGCGCATCGTTCTTCGACCGGCATTCCACCTCCATCACCGCCACCGGCTCCCCCGACACGCGTCCCAGGAAATCGGCCAGCATGCCGGCGGAGAAAAAGCACATGGGGACCTCGGCGGTCCCTGGTTCGGCTTCCACCCAGTCGGTCGAGTCCACGGCGAGCGCCGCGCCCCCGACCGGCTGCACCGTGACCGTGCCCCACCCCCGGGCGCGGAAGAACTCGGCGAGGACGGAATTGACGTGCGCGGTGTCCAGATCCTCGGGCCGCGTCACCCCCGCCGCTCCGGGCAGCCAGGCGCAGAAAGCCTGGTAGATCCCCTCGCCCGAGGCGTACCCGGTCTCCTGGAGGACCGTGACCACCTGCTCGGGCGCATGCTGGAGCAGGGAGCGATGCAGTTGTTGCAATGACGCCCGCCCGATGGCGAGGCCGTCGGTGCGGGCGGATGCTGTGGAGGCGCTCATATCTTGGTGCCCAACTTACTGGTTTGACTGGACGCGGCGCAACAGTTCGGCCTCGTCGATCACGGGAACGCCCAGTGCCTTGGCCCGGTCGAGCTTCGAACCGGCGTCCGCGCCGGCGACCACCGCGGTTGTCTGCCGGGACACCGAGCTCGCGACGTGACCCCCCGCGCCGGTGATCAGGTCGGTGGCAGCCCGGCGGGACAGCGTGGGGAGGGTGCCTGTCACCACGTAGGTCTGTCCGGCCAGGCGGCCGCCCCCGCCGCCCGCCGTCACGGGCTCCACCATGGTCAACCCGGCGGACGAGAGCCGGGCGATGAGCCTCGCGTTCCGGGGCTCCTGGAAGAAATGCCAGACCGCCTCGGCGATGGCGGGGCCGATGCCGCGGATCCCGACGATGGACTCGGCCGACGCCGAGGCCAGGGCAGGCATGGAAGAGAACTGGCGGGCAAGCAGTTTGGCCCCCTGCGCGCCGACGTGGCGCAGCCCCAGGGCATACAGGACCACGGACAGGGCCTGCGTCTTCGTGGCTGCAATGGCGTCCACCAGCAGCCGGGCCGACTTCGCGGCGAAGCCTTCGAGTCCCTGCAGCTGGTCCGTCGTGAGCCCGTAGAGATCGGCGACGTCGTGAATCAGCCCCGCATCCAGAAACGCCCGCACCCGCTCGTAGCCCAGGCCGCGAATATCCATCGCCATGGCGAAGTGGACGATCGATTCGAGGACCCGGCCGGGGCAGGAGACGTTGGGGCAGTAGGACATCACCTCGTCCTGCGGGTGTTCCACGTCGGAGCCGCACCGCGGGCACTTTTCGGGCATCTGGAAGGGGACTTCGGTGCCGGTGCGGCGCTCGCGTACGGGGCCGAGGACCTGGGGGATCACTTCGCCGGCGCGGGTGACTTCGACCCAATCCCCGATCCGGATGTCGCGGGCGGCGATCAGGTCCGCGTTGTGCAGCGTAGCGTTGGAGACGGTGGCGCCGCCGATGTCTACGGGCTCGAGCATCGCGAATGGGTTGAGCGCCCCGGTCCGGCCGACGTTGATCCCGATATCGATCAGTTTCGTGATCTGGACTTCGGGGGCGAACTTGCGCGCGATGGCCCAGCGGGGCTCCCGGTCTCCCACCACGCCCAGCTCGTCGTGCAGGCGTCGCTGGTTCACTTTCACCACCACGCCGTCGGCCCCGTAGTCGAGGGTGGGCAGCAGGGCTTCGAGCTCGGCGATCACCCGCTGCGCGGTGGCGAGGTCCGGCACGGTCCGGTGATGGGACTCCACCGGGAAGCCCCACTTCACCAGGGTGGCCAGAAGCTCCTCCTGTGTGTCGAAGGGGAGGGCGCTGCCCGGAGCTTCGACGTGGAAGCAGAACATCCGGAGCTTGCGGGACCGGGTGATCTTGGGGTCGAGCTGGCGAAGCGATCCGGCTGCCGAGTTCCGCGGATTCGCGAAGGCCGGCTCGCCGGCCGCCTCGCGCTCGGCGTTGAGCGCCAGGAACCGCGAGTTCTCGAAGTAGACCTCGCCCCGGACCTCCATGACGTCGGGCCAGCCGACCCCATCGAGCTTGAGAGGCACGTCACGGATCGTTTTCAGGTTCGGGGTGATGTCCTCGCCTTCGACGCCGTTGCCCCGCGTCGCCCCCGTCACCAGTACGCCCTTCCGGTAGGTGAGGCAGACGGCTGCGCCGTCGATCTTCACCTCGAGCGTGTACCCGCCCTTGGTGACTTCAGGTGCCAGCCGGGCGTTCCGCTCTTCCCACGCCACGAGCTCGGCCGGGTCGAACGCATTGTCCAGCGACAACATGGGGACCAGGTGGCGATGCTTCTTGAACGCGGCGGACGGCTGCGCGCCCACGCGCTGGGTGGGGGAGTCGGGAACCGCGAGCTCGGGATGTCCGGCTTCGAGGGCCTGCAGCTCCTGGAAGAGACGGTCGTATTCGGCGTCCGACATTTCGGGGCGATCGGCGACGTAATAGGCGCGCGCCGCCCGCTCGAGGATGTGCCGCAGAGTGGCGGCGCGGGCCGCCGGGTCCGTCACCGGCCTTTGGCTTCTTCCTGAATGACGGCGAGCGCGACGCCCACCAGGCGGTCCAGCTCTTCGGCCGACGCGCGGGGCAGGGCGCCCTCGGCCCACGCACCCTGGCGCTGTCCGACGGCATCCATCAGGCGGCGCAGGAACGAGAGCAGGGCCACGCCTTCGAGCTCCAGGTGGTGAGCCTCCTTGCTATCGGGGTCGCGATGCCTGAGGGCCAGGCGCTCGTACCGGTGGGCGTTGCGCAGGGACTGCGCCGTCAGGGAGGCGACCACCTGGACGAACCGGACATCGGAGTCCGAGAAGGTCGGGCCGTCACGGAAGGTGCGGAGGAAAATCGCGCCGATGGCCACGCCGCGCCAATTGATCGGCACGACCGTGATCGACTTGACGCGCCGGTTCACGAGGTCGGCGCGCACGTGCTTGAGCGACGGATCGTTCGCCGCATCCGGGATGAATACCGTCTCGGCGCCCTGGATGGCTCGTTTGAGCTCGGGGTAGCGTTCCAGATCCACGACGTAGTTCCGGATGGTCGGGTCTTCGTACGACGCCACCAGCCGCACCGACTTTCCGCCACGCTCGGCCAGGAAGATCGAGCAGCGGTCGAGCCCGAAGGCCTCGCCCAGTTTCCGGGCGATGGACTGCAGGATGTCGGTGAAGTGGAGGGTGCCGGAGACTTCTTTGAGGATCTCGATCACGGCGAGGAGATGCTTCCGCTCGTGCTCGAGCTCGGCGATCCGCGCCGCGAGGCGCTCGCCCTCCGCGTGGGTGAGCGCCGAGGAGATGGTCATGGCAACTAGTTTGTGGGCGCAACCCCGCTTCCGTCAAGGACTTAAATGTGACGGAGCCGGTCCTTCGCGTCGCCCTTCTTGTCGTTCTTCAAGTCCGCGAGCGCTTCCGCCGCCCACGCCTTGTAGGTGGGGTCCATGGGGTCGCCGACCGGAAGGGTGCCGATGGACTCGAGCAGGGCGGTGGCCTGCGGAATGGAATCGAGATCCACGTACACGGCCGCGAGGGCCAGGCGGTGATAGATATGGGTGGGATTGTGCTTCACGGCGCGGGAGAGATACTTCACCGCGTCGTCCCAGCTCGCCTTGTCCATGAACCCACCGCCGAACAGGGCCTTGGCGAAGAACCGCTGGAAGCCGGAGAGCCGTTTCACCTCCGCGTTCCACTGCCCCAGGATGTGTTCTGCGCCGTCGTGGGCCGAGTCCAGCTGGAGGGTGTGGACCGCCTCGTCGTAGATGAGTTTGGCGTACTTGATCCGCTCCTTGCTGCCCTTGGTCAGCGAGAGCCGGCCCAGAACGAGGGCGAGGGCGAAGTGTCCGTTCTCGCCGTTGGAGTCGAGTTGTACGGCACGGTCGGCCCAGCCGCGGCCCACCGAGTAGAGACTGTCGCGGCGGGAGGAGAGGGAGTCGCCCTGGAGCTGCTTCGCGACGTCGGCAATTTCGCGGGCCGCTTTCCAGTTGGCTTCGTAGGCGTTGGAGTCGATCTTCAGCGCGTCCTGGTACTGCGCGAGGGCGGCGGCCGATTGCAGCGCGGCGCGGAGGGAGTCCCCGCGGGCGATGTGCGTGGCGACGGTCTCCTGAGCCGCGCCCGGGACGGCGGGGACGGCCGCGGTGGCGGCAAGGCAGAGCGTCGCGAGCAGGACTGAGCGCATCACACGGTCTTTCGGCGGAGTGAGGTTTCAATGTTCGTCGTCCCTCTGATCGAACGCAAGCGCGACGGCGCGGCGCTGACTGCCGAGGAGTGGTCGGCCCTCATCGCGGCCTACACGGACGGCCGGATCCCGGACTATCAGGTATCCGCGCTGCTCATGGCCGTGGTGTTTCGGGGCCTCGAGCGGCACGAGCTGGCGGCCCTCACGGACGCGATGCTGGCCTCCGGGGAGCGGCTGTCGTTCGATGGATGGAATACTCCGCGGATTGACAAACACTCGACGGGCGGGGTGGGCGACAAAGTCTCGCTGGTGCTGGCGCCCCTGGTGGCGGCGTGCGGCGTGGCGGTGCCGATGATGTCCGGGCGGGGACTGGGACATACCGGCGGCACGCTCGACAAGCTCGAAGCGATCCCAGGGTTCCGGACCGGTCTGTCGCTCTCCGAGGCGAAGGCCCAGGTCATGAAGATCGGGTGCGCGTTGATCGGCCAGACCCCGGAAATCGCGCCCGCCGACAAGCGGCTCTACGCACTCCGCGACGTCACGGCCACCGTTGAAGCCATCCCGCTCATCGCGGCGAGCATCATGTCCAAGAAACTGGCCGAGGGATTGTCGGGACTGGTGCTCGACGTGAAGCATGGGAGTGGCGCGTTTCTCCCTCCCACCGAGAAGGGGCTGGAGCTCGCCAGGACGATGATCGCCCTGGGTGAGGACCGTGGGTGTCCCACGGTCGCCTTGCTCACCGCCATGGACCGGCCCCTGGGCCGCGCGTGCGGGAACGCGCTCGAAACCGAAGAGGCGATTCTGGCGCTCCGTGGCGAAGGACCCGAGGACCTGATGGAGGTGACCTACGCCCTCGGCGTCGAGATGCTGCTCCAGGCCAAGGTCGAAACGACTGCGAAGAAGGCCCGGAAGAAGCTCGAGTCGGTGCTGGGATCGGGGCTCGCGGCGGAGAAGTTCGAACAGATCATCGAAGCTCAGGGCGGAAATCCCAAGACGCTGGACGATCCGTCGGTGCTGCCGCAGGCGGGGGCGGTCGAAGTGTTCATGGCGCCCGCGACGGGCGTGGTGCAGCGCGTGGACCCGCGCCTCATCGGGCGCGCCGTGGTGCAGCTGGGTGGGGGGCGCACCAAGGTCGACGACGTGGTGGATCCCACCGTGGGCTTCGTGATCACCGTGAAACCGGGGGACAAGGTGCTGGCGGGAGAGCCGATCGCGTCCGTGTTCGCCAAGGACCCGGCTGGGATCCAGCTCGGGTTCGACGCGCTCACGCGGGCCATCGTGATCGGGGACAAGCTCAGAGAGAAGCCGTTGCCCCTCATTTCCCATCGCGTCACCAAGGCCGGCGTGGAGGTCCTCGGCAAGGCCGCTTCCTAGGCCGTCTAGCCGCGCACCAGCTTCCGGTACTTGAGGCGGTGGGGTCGGTCGGCGTCGGCGCCCTTCCGTTTCACCAGATCCGCGTGGTAGTCCTGGAAGTTCCCCTCGAACCAGCGCACCTCTCCGTCATCTTCGAAGGCCAGGATGTGCGTCGCGATGCGGTCGAGAAACCAGCGATCGTGGCTGATCACGACGACGCATCCCGCGAAGCGGAGCAGGGCGTCTTCGAGCGCGCGGAGGGTGTCGACATCCAGATCGTTGGTCGGCTCGTCGAGGAGCAGGACGTTGCCGCCGCTCTTCAGGAGCTTGGCGAGGTGCAGGCGGTTCCGCTCGCCGCCCGAGAGCACGCCGACCTTCTTCTGCTGGTCGGCGCCGCGGAACCCGAACGAGGCGCAGTACGCCCGCGCGTTGACGGACCGTTTTCCGAACATCAGGGTGTCCTGGCCGCCCGACACTTCTTCGTACACGGTCCGGTCGGGGGCGAGCGCCTCGCGGCTCTGATCCACGTAGGCGATCTGGACGGTCGAGCCCACGGTGAGGGATCCGCCGTCCGGCTTCTCCTGGCCCACCATCATCCGGAACAGCGTGGTCTTCCCGGCGCCGTTGGGGCCGATGATCCCGACGATGCCGCCGCGCGGCAAGGTGAAATTCAGGTTCTCGAACAGGAGGCGATCTCCGAAGCCCTTCGTGAGGTCCTTGGCGGTCACCACGTCGTCACCGAGCCGCGGGGGCACCGGAATCAGGATCTCGGCGGTGTCGTCGCGGCGCTGCTCTTCCTCGGCGGCGAGCTGTTCGTAGGCCGTGATACGCGCCTTCGACTTGGCCTGACGGGCCCGCGGTGCCATCCGGATCCACTCGAGTTCGCGCTCCAGGGTCTTCTGCCGCGCCGAGGCCTGCTTCTCTTCCGTGGCGAGGCGTTTCTCCTTCTGCTCGAGCCACGACGAGTAGTTGCCCTTCCAGGGAATGCCTTCGCCGCGGTCCAGCTCGAGGATCCAGCCGGCCACGTTGTCCAGGAAGTAACGGTCGTGGGTGACGGCGATGACGCACCCGGGGTAGGTGTGCAGGTGATGCTCGAGCCACGCCACCGACTCGGCGTCCAGGTGGTTGGTGGGTTCGTCGAGCAAGAGGAGCTGCGGCTGCGTCAGGAGCAGGCGGCAGAGCGCCACCCGGCGCTTCTCGCCTCCCGAGAGTTTGGTCACGTCGGCATCGCCCGGCGGCAGGCGCAGCGCGTCCATGGCGACGTCGATCTTGTTGTCGAGCTCCCAGGCTCCGGCGTGGTCGATCGATTCCTGTAACGCCCCCTGCTTCTCCAGTAACGCGGCCATGGCGTCGTCCGACATGGGTTCCGCGAACCTGGCGGAGATCTCGTTGAACTGCACCAGCAGGTCGCGGATGTGGGAGAGACCCTCTTCCACGTTTCCACGTACGTCCTTCTTGGCGTCGAGCACCGGTTCCTGCTGCAGGAAGCCGACCGTGCATCCGTCGGCGAGCTTGGCCTGGCCCAGATGGTCGTGGTCCAATCCCGCCATGATCTTGAGGAGCGAGCTCTTGCCGGCGCCGTTCGACCCCAGGATGCCGATCTTGGCGTCCGGGAAGAACGAGAGGTAGATGTCCTTGAGGATCTGGCGGGAGGGGGGCACGACCTTGCCCACGCCGGCCATCGTGTAGATGTACTGCGGATTCGCCATGGGACTCTTCGAGTTAGTGTGACGGGTCCTTCGGAACTCCGGGACCCCAATCGCGGACACTTTCCGGGTCGGGGGCGTCGCGTACTTCCGCTTCAGCTTCCTCCAGTTCTTCGCGGTCGACCCCGGGCTTCTCGCGGGTATCGGGATCGTCGCCACCGCCGAAAATGAGCCAGCCGAGCGCGGCGAGAATCAACAGGACGACGGTGAGGGCTGTGGCCATGGAGAAGAGACGACGTCTGTCTCACACGTCCAGGTTTCTCACGAACTTGGCATTCTCTTCGATGAACTTCCGGCGCGGCTCTACCTCGTCCCCCATGAGGGTCTCGAACAGCTGTGACGCCTCGAGCGCATCTTCCATGGTGACCTTGAGGATGGTCCGGGCGACCGGGTCCATGGTGGTCTTCCAGAGCTGGTCGGGGTTCATCTCGCCCAGCCCCTTGTAGCGCTGGACCATGACGTTGGCCTTCGCTTCTTCGCCGCCCCCCAGCCGCTTGGCGTAGCCGTCGCGTTCCTTCTCGTCGTAGGCGTAGAACTCCTCCTTGCCTTTAGCGACGCGGTAGAGCGGCGGCTGCGCGATGTAGATGTAGCCGGCGTCCAGGAGCGCCTTCATCTCCTTGTAGAAGAACGTCAAGAGCAGGGTCCGGATGTGGGCGCCGTCCACGTCGGCGTCGGTCATGATGATGATCTTGTGATACCGGGCGTCCTCGATCTTGAAGTCCTCGCCCACGCCCGTCCCGATGGCCGTGATCATGGTCCGGATCTCTTCATTCGACAGAATCTTGTCGATCCGGGCCTTCTGGACGTTCAGGATCTTGCCGCGCAACGGCAGGATGGCCTGGAAGGACCGGTCGCGGCCCTGCTTGGCCGATCC
>Ga0209178_1000202_pt1 | contig 15952 bp, 13 predicted proteins | sample GAAS200_FD_187521 | JGI IMG/M metagenome (GOLD analysis project Ga0209178, IMG submission 187521) | Agricultural soil microbial communities from Georgia to study Nitrogen management - GA AS200 (SPAdes) (version 2) | ecosystem: Environmental > Terrestrial > Soil > Agricultural land | place: USA... | reverse complement strand
GCGCGAAGCCTGGGTGCTGACCGCGTTCGCGGTCGCGGTGCTGGCGATGGGCGTGTACCCGTGGCCGCTGATGCACCTGATGGATTCTTCGGTGTCGCAACTCGTGACGCATTTGATGACCAGCAAGCTCGGATGAAGGTGAAGGCATGATTTCCTTGAACGACCTGCTGGTGATAGTGCCCGAGCTGTTCCTGACGGCCGCGGCGTGCCTGGTGCTGCTGTTCGACGTGTTCATCAAGGACGACCAGCGCGACGCCACCCACTGGATGGCGATCCTGATCATGCTGGTCACGATCTTCACGGTGATCCATGGCCAGCCGCCGCAAACCGTCACCGCGTTCGGCGGGATGTTCGTACGCGACCACATGGCCGAGATCCTGAAGGTCACGGTGCTGATCGCCACGATCCTGATGTTCGTGATGGCGCGGCCATGGTTGAAGGACCGCAAGCTTTTCATGGGCGAGTTCTATTCGCTTTCGATGTTCTCGGTGCTGGGCGTGATGCTGCTGGTGTCGGCCGGCAACCTGATCACGGTGTATCTCGGCCTCGAACTCTTTTCGTTGCCTGCCTTCGCGCTGGTCGCGTTGAACCGCGATTCAAAGCTGGCGTCGGAAGCCGCGATCAAGTTCTTCGTGCTGGGCGCGCTGGCCTCGGGCCTGCTGCTGTTCGGGATGTCGCTGATCTACGGCGCCACCGGCAGCCTCGACCTGCACACCATCTTTGCCTCGATCGGCACCACGCCGCACCCGCACCTGCTGCAGCTCGGGCTGGTGTTCCTGGTGGTCGGCATCGGTTTCGAATTCGGCGCCGTGCCGTTCCATATGTGGCTGCCCGACGTGTACGAGGGCGCGCCGACGCCGATCGCGATGTATATCAGTGCGGTGCCGAAGCTTGCCGCGGTCGGCTTGGCCTATCGTTTGCTGGAAGTCGGCATGGGTCCGCTGGCGGGCGACTGGACGATGATGCTGGCGATCATGGCGGCGCTGTCGCTGGTGATCGGCAACGTGGTCGCGATCGCGCAGGCCAACCTGAAGCGCATGCTGGCGTATTCCACCATTTCGCACATGGGCTTCGTGTTCCTGGGCCTGGCCAATCCGACGCCCGAAGGCTACTCGTCCGCGCTGTTCTACGCGGTGTGCTTCGCGCTGATGGAAACCGTGGCCTTCGGCGTGATCCTGGCGCTGGCGCGCAAGGGTTTCGAGTGCGAGATGATCGACGACCTGAAGGGGCTGAACCGGCGTTCGCCCTGGTTCGCCGGCATGATGGCGATCTCGATGTTCTCGCTGGCAGGTATTCCGCCGCTGTGGGGTTTCGCCGCCAAGGTGCTGGTGCTGAAGTCCGCGATCGACGGCGGCATGCTGTGGCTCGCGATCGTCGCGATCATCTGCTCGATCATCGGCCTGTTCTACTACTTGCGCGTGGTCAAGGTGATGTATTTCGACGCGCCGGCCGAAGGCGTGGAGCCGCTGGCGCCCAAGCCCGACCTCGCGCTGCGCTGGCTGCTGTCGATCAACGCGCTGGGCCTGATCGCGATGATCGGCTTCTCGGGCGTGCTGTTCGCGTGGTGCCAGCACGCGTTCGGCGCGTAGCTGGCGCTACGGCGCGATCTGCGCCAGCTGCTTTTCGGTCAGTTCGCCGCTGATCGCGGTGCGGGAACCGTCGGCGCGGATCACGATGGTGCGCGGCAGTTCGCCGCCCCAGTTCGGGTCGATCAGGAAATTGATGCGCGCGGGCGAAGGTTCGGTGTAGGCGCGCGCGGGATAATCCTGCATGCCCGCGGCTTCGAGCCGGTCCGCGATGCGCGCGCGTTGCGCGATGCTGTCGGTGGCGACGGTCACCAGCCGGATGTGCCGCGGATGGGCACGCTGCAACTTCGCCAGTGCCTGCATGTTGGGTTCGCAATACACGCAATCCAGCGACCACACCATCACGATGCGCTCGCCGCGTGCAGGCGGCTTCAGCAAGGCCGCGACATCATCGGGGCCGAGCGGCTCGATGGCGATTCCGCCCGCGAACGCGGTGGCGGCAGCAGTCAGCAGCAGGATCGTCAGCAGGCGGCGCATCACGGCGCGCCTGCAGGGACGAGGCGAAAGCCATTGGCGGTATTCCATGCCACGTAGGCGTGTGCGCCGCGCATCAGCAATTGCGGCGAACCGACGGCAACCTTGGAACTTGCGATCGCGCGCGCCTCGCCGAAGTGGACACCGCCGTCGTGCGACACGCGCAGCATCAGCGCGTAACCTTTGGCATTGACCTGGTTCCAGGCAACCCAGACCGTCCTTCCATCCACCGCGACATCGGCGTGACTGGTGCCGGGGCCACCAAGCTTCAATACGTGGCGCGGCGGGTGGCCGGGGTCGAGTTGGCCATACCAGATCGCCGGTCCATGCGATGCCTCGTACCACACCGCGTGGCGCACGCCATCGGCGCCGATCGCGAGTCCCGGCCCCTGGTCCGGACAAGCCGCGACGCGCCAGTTGCTGAAGGTGGCGCGTTCGGGAAGATTGGCTTGGCCGCCGGTGTGCAGCACGGCAAACGCGTGATCGCGGATCTTGTCGCCGTAGACGCCGCGGAAGAACGCGGCGACCTTGCCGTCCGGTCCGCGCGCCAATGCGGTGCGGCAGCATTCGCAACTGTGGTCCATCAGCTTGCGTTCGGGCGCGAAGGTTTTGCCGCCGTCCGCGGACCACGCGTAGTAGAAGGCGAAGCCCGCATAGGGCTTGCCGGCCGATTTCGCTTGCGCCGCGTCGCGTCCGTCGATCCACGCCACCACGATGTCGCCGTTGCCGGCAATCGCCAGCGAGTCGAAGCCGCGGGTGGTTTTCGCGGGATCGTGGTTGACGGTGACCGGCGCGGAAAAGTGCCGACCGCCGTCGCTCGAACGGGCGAAACGGATGGTGCCGGTCCATCCCGGTGCCGGCTGTTCCGTCCATTGCACGTCGATCTGTCCCGCTGGTCCCGTCGCGATCTTGGGCCGATTCTCGCCCGAGGCATAGATGGTTTCCGCGACGGGATTGACCTGCACCGGGTCGCTGAAAGTTTTGCCGAGGTCGCCGGAATGCTGCACCACGACGTGGCCGTCGCGCACGGTGGCGAGCCACAGCCGTCCGGATGCATCGAACGCTGCGCCGGCGCCGAGCGCGGGTTCGTCCGCCATGTCCATGTGCCCGCCGTGTGCGGTCGCGACCAGCGGAAACAGTGCGAGGCACAGCAGCGGCACGAGGCGATGCAATGCGATGGGTGATGGGTACGTCATCTCGAACGCTCCGCGATTTTCAGATGATAGCGCCCGTGACATGGACGAACGTTGTAGCCGGGGTGCGCAGCATCAGTAGTGCAGGCGCACGCCGGCGTACAGCGAACGCGGCGCGCCCGGATTCAGCACAGCAGCATCGGCGCCGGCCCGGTTCAGCGCTTCCACTGTCACGGGATAATGTCGGTCGAACAGATTCTCGATTTCGGCGAACCATTCCCAGCGGCCGTCCCGGAAGCCGGCGCGAAGTCCCGCCAAGGCGTATCCACCGACGCGGTAGCTGTTGGCGAAGTCGGCGTAGCGCGAGCCCGCCGCATCGAAGGTCGGGCCGGCGTAAAAGCCGTTGGCCTCGCGAACCATCACTTCGGCGTGCACGGCGTAACGCGGCGCGGAGGGCAGGCGATTGCCGGCGTAGGCGGGATCGCGATCGAAGTGGAAGTCGTTCCATGTGAACGAGACCAGGGGATCGATGTGGCCGGCGCCCAGCGGAAAGTTCGCGCGCAGCAGTGCCTCGATGCCCGCGTGGATCGTGCGCGGGATGTTGGAAGTGAGGCTGATGCCCGGCGCATTCGGATCGTCCACCGAAAAGATCTCGTTGCGGATCCGCTCGTAGTAGGCCGACAGGTTCCAGTGCCAGCGCGGAATTCCCGCAGATGCTGTACCGGTCCCGCGCAGTCCTGCCTCGTACGCCGTGCCGCGCATGGCTTCGAGGTTGGCGTGCGGTCCCGACTCGTTTCGCGCGTTGTCCAGATCGAAATTGCTGGGTGACTGATACAGCCGGCCGACGCTCGCATAGGCCTCGCTGGCCGGGGTGAGCGCGTGGATCAGGCCGACGCGTGGATTGAACGAGGAAAATCGATTCTTCTGGTTGCGCGGCTGCAGATTTCCGTCGTTCACGCCATCGATCTGGCGATCATCGAGGCGGGTGCTCACGCCTTGCGCGCCATACACCAGCCGCCAGCCGCGGGCGAACTGCCAGCGATCCATCACGAAGACACAGGTGCTGCGGGCCAGCTTGTCGACGCGGTCCTGCAGTTTGCCCCGGCGGCCCGCGTCATTGGCGTAGTTGCCGCCGCGATCCGTGGTGGAGGCGATGTCGAGACCGGCGAGCAGGTCATGCTGTCCGGTATGGAGGTGGTAGCGAAGCATGCCGCCGGAGGTCCGCTGATCGGTATTCACCAGCAGGCTGAACACATCCAGCAGCGGCGCATCGGGATCGGGTCCGGCCGGTACGTACACGTCGACGATGGGGTGAAAAAGTCGCTGGCGTTCGTACGACGCGCCGAATTCGAGCTGGCTCTCGGCATCGATGTTCCAGGTTCCTTTCGCGGCCACGCGATCGGTGCGCACGTTCAACCGGTGGTTGCCGGCGGCGTAGGAGGGTTCGGCCTGCCACGGGTCGGCGTCGAACTGGGCGCGGGTGAGCGCACCCGGGAGTTGCTGGCGATTGTTGATGTGGGTGGCGAAAACGCGCAGTGCGAAATCGTCCGTTGGCTGCCAACCGCCGTTCGCATGGAGACTGTCACGATTCTGCCGGCTGTGGTCGCGATAGCCGTCAAAGTGCTTGGCGCCCAGCGTGACCATGCCGTCAAAGGCGTCCGAGAGGCCGCCGGTGCTGAGGCCGGCTTCGGATTGGCCGTGGCTGCCGCCGCTCAGGAACATTTCGCGCGGATCGGTGTTGCGTGCCGTGCGCGAAATGAAATCGATGGCGCCGCCGAGATCACTGGCGCCGTAGGTGAGGGCGTTGATGCCGTTGGCCACGATCACGTCGCGGGCCATCAGCGGATCGATCATGCGGTTGTGGTTGTTGCCGTCGGCCGTGGTGACCGGCAGGCCGTCCTGGAACAGTGCGACCCCGCTGTTGTCGTACGAGAGCGAATTGAGGTTGGACCCGCGGATGGACAACACCATGTCGTCGCCACCCGCATTGCTGGCGGCCATCACGCCCGGCACGTAACGCAGCGCGTCGGCCAGGTTGTTGACTGCGCGTTCGCGCAAGGTCTGCCCGTCCAAGGCGTAGACGCTGCCAGGCACCCGTGCCTGTGCCGCGAGGATCGACTCGGCGCGCGTGCCGCGCACCTCGATGGTTCCCAGCGTGGTGCTGTGACTCTGCGGCGTCGCGGGTGTCGGGCCGGACAGGGCTTTGGCGGCTGCGTCGTCACTTCGTTCTGGTGCGACAACCACGGCCTGGACGAGTTGGCGGGATGATGCAGGTGCAGCGAAAGCAGACGCGCCCGGCATGGCGAGCGCGCACAGCAACAACGGCGTCACGCGTGCCAACGCGGGCTCCCGGCAAAAAAGATGTGCTCAGGATAGGCGGAACGCCGCGCGCGGCAACGCGGCAAATTGTCGCAGCGGTCAGTGGCAGGGCCGCTCGCGCACCGGATGTTTCTCCAGTTTGCGCTGCAGGGTGCGCCGGTGCATGCCGAGCCGGCGCGCGGTTTCCGAGATGTTGCCGTGGCATTCGTGCAAGGTGCGCTGGATGTGTTCCCACTCCAGCCGGCGCAGCGGCAGCATGGTTTCCGGTGCGTCGACCGGTTCCGGCATCGCCGTGTCGTCGGCGAGCAGCGCACGCAGCACGGTATCTGCGTCCACCGGTTTGGCGAGATAGTCGTGCGCACCGCGCTTGATCGCCTCCACCGCGGTCGCGATGGAGGCGTAACCGGTGAGCAGCAGCACGCGCATGGTCGGTACTTCGGCCAGCAAGGCGGGAATCAGTGCAAGACCGCTGTCCTCGCCGAGCTTGAGGTCGACCACGGCATGGCGTGGCTGCACCTCGCGGGCGCGTTGCAGTGCGTCCGCCGCGGTTTCGGCGCAGGCCACGTCGAAGCCGCGCCGTCGCAGCGCACGCGACAGCACGCCCGCGAACACGGCGTCGTCCTCCACGAGCAGCAAACCACCGCGCAATTCCGGCGCGTTCATCCGGCGATCCCGTTCGAGAGCGGCAATCGCACCGTGATGCGGGTACCGTCGGCTGCGCGATGCGTTTCGAGATCGCCGCGCAGGCGCTCGATGGTCGACCGCGCCAGCGCGAGGCCCATGCCGAGCCCATGCGCCTTGCTGCTGGCGACCGGCATGCCATCGGCGTGTTCATCGAATCCATCACCGCGGTCGCCGATCACGAACTCGACGTGGCCTTCGCGCACGTTGACCTCCAGTGTCACCGACCGCAGCGCGTTCCGGGCGGAGGCGTCGAAGGCGTTCTGCATCAAGTTGAGCAGTGCATGCTCCAGACCCGGCTGGACTTCGATGGCCCGCTCGGGCGCGGCGACGCGAACCGTCAGTTCGGCTTCGGGGCACAACAAGCGGAAGCGCTCGACATTGGCGCAGACGTATTCGCCCAGGGTGCTGATCCGCGCGACGTTCGAGAGCTGGTGCCGGCCGTAATCGACCATGTTGCGCAGGATGTCCCGGCAACGCTCGACTTCGCCCACCATGATCCGCACGTCGTCGTGCAACGAGGTGTCGCCTTCGCGGCCGGATTCGAGTTCGGGCAGCAGCGTGCGCAGTGTCGAAAGCGGGGTATTGAGTTCGTGCGCGGCCTCGGCGGCCTGCGTCGCGATGGCGAGGATGCCCTCGTCGCGCAGCAGGCGTTCGCGCAGGCGTCGCGTCGCGTCGTGTTGCGCACGCAGCGAGGCGGTCATCCGATTGATGAACACGGCGAGCAGCAGCACCGCAATCGAGAAATTGATCGCCATGCCGGTCAGGTGCAGCCGGAATCCGCTGCCGCCGTGCATCGGCATGTCCGGGAGGGGCACGTATCGGATGATCAGCGTCGCGTAAACGGCGGCGGCCAGCGCGACCACCGTGGCGGTGCCGCGCGCGGACAGCGCCGCGGCCGACAGTGCCACCGGCACCAGCAGCAGCGTGATGAACGGATTGCTGGCGCCACCCGTGAAATACAGGGCCCAGCCCAGCAGCAGCAGGTCGAACGCGACGTGGCTGACCGCCTCGACTTCTCCGATCGGCCGGCCATGGCGCAGGCGCCAGAATGCGAATGGGGTTGCCAGCGCCAAGACCGCGACGCCAGCCAGCAACGGCGCCACGGGCAGGGCGACCTGCAACCAACCGACCGCGACGATGATCGCCAGGAGCTGGCCCAATGCCGCGCACGGGCGCACCCACGCGATCGTGGTGGCAAGGCCGTGGGCATCGAATGGAACCGACGACGCCGCGCGTTGACGTAGATGGAACACGGTGCATTCCCGGGTGACGCGGCGCGGAGATTGTATCAGCCGTGCCGCGGGCCGCCCGTGGAGCGCCTGCGCACCCGTGCACGCGAACAAAAACGGCGCGATCCCTGTCGGGATCACGCCGTCAAGTCTGATTCGAATGGTAGCGGGGGCAGGATTTGAACCTGCGACCTTCGGGTTATGAGCCCGACGAGCTGCCAGACTGCTCCACCCCGCAACAGGAACGACCATTATTGCGAAAACGGTGATTTTTTGCAACCGCGGACGCGACGGCGCACGCCGGCACACGTGACGACCGGTGTGCTGCGCGAGCCTTTTTTACCCCGGCGCGAAGCGTGCGGCGGGCAAGCTCGCCGCGATGATCCGCGCTGGTCGAATCAACTCTGGCCGTGGTGTTTGCTGCTGCTCTTGCTCTTGCGCGCGTGCAGGTTGGAGGTATCGACCTGTTTCACGCCGCGCACGCGCATCGCGGCGTTCTTGGCCTTGGTGATGTCGCGCTGGTTGTAGACGGTTCCGCTGAGCGTGGCGGTGCCGTCATTGAACGACACGTTGACACCGGTGGCGGTGACGCCGTGCGATGTCAACTCGCGCTTCACTTTCTGCTCGATCTGGGTGTCTGACGCGTTGCCATTCATCTGGCCGTTGCTGGTCATGTTTGCAGACGTCGTCGGCGATGCAGGCTGCTGCTGCGGCATGGTCTGGGGCGCTTGTTGGGGCGTTGCCTGCTGCGGTGTCTGCGCGTAAGCGGTGCCCAGCGAAACGGCGAACAGGGATGCGACGGCGACTGCGATACGGGTTTTCATGGTGTGACTCCTTGTCTGGGTTCGACGAAGGGTGCGCGGGCCCCCTGTGCCGACGTACCTGTCATTTCGCATCTTGAGCCGTTGCCGATGAATGCGCATCGAATCGGCGGCACGCAAGATGAATCGCCGTCAAACGACCCGTCCCACGATGCGTGTCAGGCACCGCTGATCTTTCGGTGGGGGAGATCCATCGAATTCGGCACGATGCTTTTACGGGCGCTTCACGGCGGTCGCCGCACCATCAGGGCTCGGATGGAACCGCCGCAGGCTGCTTCACATGGACGCGTTGCATGTCGCCGTCAATGGCGTGGCGCACGATCTCGAGGGGATCGATCCGCGCACGACGCTGCTCGATCTTTTGCGCGAACGGCTGCACCTGACCGGCAGCAAGAAGGGCTGCGATCATGGGCAGTGCGGCGCCTGCACGGTGCTGGTGAACGGGCGGCGGATCAATGCCTGCCTGACCTTGGCGCTGGCGCACGAAGGCGATGCCATCACCACCATCGAAGGCCTTGCCCAGGGAGACATGCTGCATCCGGTGCAGGCGGCTTTCGTCGAACATGATGGTTTCCAGTGCGGTTATTGCACGCCGGGGCAGATTTGCTCGGCCGTCGGGATGCTGGACGAGGCACGGCAGGGCCGACCCAGTTACATCAGCGGCGCTGCCGAACACGTCGAACTCGACGCCGCGGAAATCCGTGAACGGATGAGCGGCAATCTTTGTCGCTGCGGCGCCTACGTCAACATCGTGGCGGCGATCCGCGACGTGGCGCAGCAGGTGGCGGAATCATGACTCCGTTCGCGTATGAGCGCGCCGGCGACGCCGCCCAGGCCGTCGCCGCCATGGCCGGGAATCCCGGCGCGATGTTTCTCGGTGGCGGCACCAATCTGGTCGACCATATGCGGCTCGGCGTGGCCACGCCCGACCGGCTGGTCGACGTCACGCGGTTGCCGTTCGACCGCATCGAGGAAACGCCCGACGGCGGCGTGCGCATCGGCGCGAATGTCCGCAACAGCGATCTTGCCGCGCACCCGCTGATCCGCGCGCGCTATCCCGTGCTGTCGCAGGCGCTGCTTTCGGGCGCGTCCGGTCAGTTGCGCAACATGGCCACCACCGCCGGCAATCTGTTGCAGCGTACGCGCTGCGTCTATTTCCAGAACGTCGACACGCCCTGCAACAAGCGTCGGCCCGGCGACGGTTGTTCGGCGCTCGGCGGCTACACGCGCCATCACGCGATCCTTGGCGCATCGGAACACTGCATCGCGGTGCATCCGTCCGACATGGCGGTGGCGATGGTGGCACTTGATGCGACGGTGGAAGTGCTCGGACCGTCGAGCGAACGGCGCATCCCGCTGGTTGATTTTCATCGCCTGCCGGGCGATGAGCCCAACCGCGACACGGTGCTGCGGCATGGGGAACTGATCACGGCGGTGGCGCTGCCCGCCTTGCCGTTCGCCGTGCATTCGCTTTATCGGAAGGTGCGCGATCGCCGCTCGTTCGCCTTCGCGCTGGTGTCGGTGGCTGCCGCCCTGCAGGTACGCGATGGGATGATTGAAGATGTGCGACTCGCCTTCGGCGGGGTCGCGCACAAACCGTGGCGGGCCACGCGCGCCGAGGAAACCTTGCGTGGCCAGCCGACGACGCCGGGACAGTTCGCGCGCGCCGCGGACGCGGAACTGGCCGCGGCGCAGCCGCAACCTGGCAACGCATTCAAGGTGAAGATGCTGCGCAACACGTTGGTCGCGGCATTGCAGGAGCTTGCAGGAGCCGCGGCATGAGCGCGGATGCTCCCAACGCGCCGTTGCGCACACGGTCGATCGGCCAGCCGCTGGCACGCCTCGAAGGCCGCGCCAAGGTCACCGGCGCCGCGCGTTATGCCTGGGAGCATGACCTCGAGCATCCGCTGAATGTTTATCCGGTGCAGGCGACGATTGCGCGGGGAAGCGTCGCCTCGATGAATGTCGAGGCCGCACGTGCGCTCGCCGGTGTGGTGGCCGTCATCACCCATGAGAACGCCGCGAAAATCCGTTCCGACGAAGACAAGGAGTTGTGGATCCTGCAATCCGGCGACATCGGATTTCGCGGGCAATTCATTGGCGCGGTGATCGCCGAAAGCCTCGAGATCGCGCGTCATGCCGCCGATCTCGTCCGCGTCCAGTACGACCAACAACCCCACGATGCCGATTTCCGACCCGGCCGCGATGATCTTTACGCCCCGGAATAGGTGAACGCCGGATACCCGACCGACACCGCGAAAGGCGACGTCGATGCGGCGCTGCAGACGGCGGAAGTCGTGGTCGACCAGACCTACACCACACCGATGGAACACAACAACCCGATGGAAACCCATACCACGGTCGCCATCTGGGACGACGGTCGCTTCACGCTGTACGACTCCACCCAAGGCGCGCATTCGCTGCGCAAGACGCTGGCGCCGTTGTTCGGCATCGAAGCCGACGCGATCCGTGTCATTGCGCCGCACGTCGGCGGCGGATTCGGGTCGAAGGGCACGGCGCATGCCCACGACGTGCTGGCTTGCCTCGCGGCGCAGGCGGTGCCCGGCCGGCCAGTCAAGCTCACGCTCACGCGGCAGCAGATGTTCCAGCTCGCCGGTTATCGCACGCCGACCATCCAGCGGATTCGCCTCGGCGCCAATCGGCAGGGGCGGCTGGCCGCCATTTCGCACGATGCGATCGAACAGACTTCCCGGATCAAGGAATTCGCCGAACAGACGGCGGTGCCTTCACGGATCATGTACGCCGCGCCGAACCGCCGCACCACGCATCGGTTGACGAAGCTCGACGTGCCGGTGCCCTCGTGGATGCGCGCGCCGGGCGAAACGCCCGGCATGTTCGCGCTGGAAACGGCGATGGACGAGCTGGCCATCGCCTGCAGGCTCGATCCGGTCGAGCTGCGAGTCCGCAACGATGCGGAGAAGGATCCGGAATCGGGCAAGCCGTGGTCGCATCGCAACCTCGTCGGTTGCCTGCGCGAAGGTGCGCGCCGTTTCGACTGGGATCGCCGCGATCCTGCACCGCGCACGCGCCTTCGCGGCGGCTGGTTTACGGGAACCGGCGTGGCCGCGGCCACCTACCCGCGCTACCGGATGCCGGGCTCGGTGGCGATGATCCGGCACGCGTCCGATGGGCGCTACGTGGTTCGCATCGGCGCGGTCGATATCGGCACCGGCACGTGGACGGCGCTCACCCAGATCGCCGCCGACGCACTCGATTGTTCGGTCGAGGCGATTGCGCTCGACATCGGCGACACGCATTTCCCGAATGCGACGGTCGAAGGCGGGTCAAGCGGCATCAGTTCGTGGGGCACGGCCATCGTCGCGGCAGCGCGCGCATTCCGCGACCGGCACGGCGCGAATCCCGAAGCCGGCGCGGAAGCTTCGGCGGCTTCGCCCGACAATCCCGATGAAGAGCGCTTCGCGATGCACTCGTTCGGCGCGCATTTCGCGGAAGTGGCCGTCAACGCCGCCACCGGTGAAGTACGCGTGCCGAGGATGCTGGGCGTCTTTTCGGTCGGGCGCATCATCAATCCCCGCACCGCGCGCTCGCAATTCATAGGCGGCATGACCATGGGGCTGTCGATGGCCCTGCACGAGCACAGCGTGATGGACGCGCGTTTCGGCGAAGTGGTCACGCACGATTTCGCCGAGTACCACATCGCGGCGCATGCCGACGTCGAAAACATCGATGCGATGTGGCTGGACGAGTCGGATCCGCATTCCAACGCGATGGGTTCGCGCGGCATCGGCGAGATCGGCATCGTCGGCACCGCCGCGGCGATCGGCAACGCGGTGTGGCACGCGACCGGTATTCGCGTGCGCGACCTTCCGATTACGCCCGACAAGCTGCTGGGATGATGAACCCGACGCGCACGCCTGCAACCCGGCTCGTGCGACGGCCGTGAATTCGTCCGACGAATTCGGGCGGTTGTACGCGGCCGCGAAGCAACTGGAAGCCGATGGCTTCCGGCCACCGGCCGCGCTTGCGACCATCGTCCGCACCCGCGGCTCGACCTATCGACGTGCCGGCACCAGCATGCTGGTGCGCGGCGACGGCAGCGTGGTTTGCCCTTTGGCGGGCGGGTGTCCACAGCACGACCTCGTGCTGCGTGCGCAGCAGGTGATCCGGCGCGAGCGTGCGCAACTCGCCGCGTACAACCGCGACACCGGCCTGGACGTGCTGATCGAAACCGGCTGCGGCGGCGAACTGGACGTGCTGATCGAACCGCTTTCGCGCGTTAGCGACGTGGCGTTCCTCGATGCGATGGAAGCGCTGCACGCGCAGCGTACCCATGGCGTGCTCGCCACGCTTTTCCGGATCGATGGCGAGACCCTGCCGCGTCCGCAACGGCTCGTCTGGAGCGGCGCGAGGACATGGACCGACATCGAAAATGCGATGCTGGCCGCTCGAACCCGCGAAGCATGCATGCAGGGCGGCGAGCGAAAGCACGCCGTCGTGGCGCGGATCGAATCGGGCGACGGCGTGGCCGAGGTCCTGCTGGAGCGCTTCGATCCGGTGCATCGCTTGCTGGTATTTGGCGCGAATCCCGGCGCGGCGACACTCGCCGATCTCGCGGCGCCCCTCGGCTGGCAAGTGCGGCTGTTCGACAGCGCGGAGCCGGCGCCCGGGACGGTCACGTTCGTGCACGCCACGCCGGACGCGTTGCCCCGGCACGTCACCGGCGACCGCTTCACGTCCGCCATCGTGATGACGCACAACCTCGAACGTGACGTGGCCTGGCTGCGCGCGCTGGAAAATCTGCCGCTGGCCTACCTCGGTGCCATTGGATCGCATGAACGCGCTGTGCGGATCCGTGCAGCGCTGCCGCGCCTGGGCCCGCGGTTGCATTGTCCGGCCGGGCTGGATATCGGCGCGGAGACGCCCGAGCAAATCGCGGTGTCGGTGCTCGCGGAAATCCTGTCGGTCCGGAACCGCCGCGGCACGACGAGTTTCGCACCTGCGCGCGAAGCGGTGACGGCGTGAGCATCGCCGCGATCGTGCTGGCCGCGGGCGAGGCGAGTCGCTATGGCGCGCCGAAGCAGACGCTGGACATCGATGGCGTGCCCATGGTGCGCCGTGCCGCGCTGGCCGCACTCGGCGCGGGCATGCAGGTAATTGTCGTGACCGGCGCGCATCGCACACAGGTGGAGGCCTGTCTGCAGGGGATCGGCGTCGGCTGCAGCTTCAATGCGTCCTGGCGGGAAGGCATGGGCGGCTCGATCGCCCACGGGGTGGGGTCCGTGCTTCGGACGGTGCCCGAAGCCCCCGCGTGCATCGTGACGTTGGCGGACCAACCGGGCGTCACGGCGGCGGACCTCGGCCGTTTCGCCGCCGCCGCACGCGGAGCGCCGCAGCGTATCATCGCGGCACGCTACGGGGGCATCATCGGCGCGCCGTGTCTTTTTCCGCGGCGCTGCTTCGAAGAGCTGGCGGCGCTTTCCGGGGATCGCGGTGCCCGTGCGGTGATCCGCCGCCATCCGGAAAGCGTCGATGCGCTGCCGCTCCCGGGCGCGGCGCTGGATATCGATACCATGGAAGACTATGCGCATTGCCTTAAGCGAATCCGGCGACACCGGGCCGGGCATGCAGGGTGGCCGGCGCCACGCCAGCCGTTCCTGGATTCCGAAGGGCAACAGGGCACGGCGCTTCCGGTGCCGTCGACAATCCAAGTCCTTGAACGCTTGAGGTAAACGGTCTATACTGCGCGGCTCGCGTGGAGCGGGTTCGGAGGGCTTCGGCACTGCCGGCCCCGCCACCGGGCTTTGTCGAAAGGACGGATCCTTTCGTGTTGCAGTCACGGACGATGCGCAGGTGGCACACCGCAAGGATGCGGGACGCCGGGTTCAGGACCAAAACCGGCGAACTTAAGGAATGGGCCTCGTGCCCATTTTTTATTTCCGGAGTTTGCGAGCCGACATGGAGACCGAAGCAATCGCGGCGCGCGTGGCGCCGGCCCTGGCGGAGCTGGGCCTGGAATGCCTTGGCGTGGAATGGAATGCCGGCCATGGCGGCGGCTTGCTGCGCGTGTACATCGATTCGCTGCAGCACGACGGTGACGCCGCGAATGCGGTGAGCGTGGACGATTGCGAGGCGGCCAGCCGCGAAATTTCCGCGCTGCTGGACGTGGAAGATCCGATCCCCGGCCATTACGTGCTGGAAGTTTCCTCGCCGGGCATCGAGCGGCCGCTGTTCAATGCCGCACAGTTCGCGCGTTTCGTTGGTGAAGAAGCCAAGGTGACGTTGAAGCTGCCGCGCGAGGGTCGCCGGCGGATGCGCGGCAGGATCGCCGCGGTGGAAGGCACACGCATCGGCATGGACGTGGATGGCACGCGCATCGATATCGCCGAGGACGAGATCGAAAGCGCACATCTGGTGCCGGATTGGGATGCACTGGGTTATACGCCCAAGGCCAAACCGGGCAAGGGCAGCAAGAAGGCGCCGCGCAAGCGCTGACGAACACGAATCGGGTTCCGGCCTGTGCCGGGATATGTGGAGAGAACGAAGCGCGCCAATGTGGCGGCTTCGATGGAGCAGACAGATGAATCGCGACTTGTTGATGATCGTGGATACCGTGGCCGCCGAGAAGGCGGTGCCGCGCGACGTGATTTTCGGTGCGCTGGAAGCCGCGCTGGCGACCGCCGCGAAGAAGCGCTATCCCGAAGAAGAACCGGATATCCGCGTCAGCATCGATCAGGAATCCGGCGACTACGAAACATTCCGCCGCTGGGAAGTGATCGCTGACGACGGCGAGATGGAATCGCCCGACTGGCAGTTGCGCCTGATGGACGCGGTCGACGAGCGCCCGGGTGCCGAGGTCGGCGAATACATCGAGCAGCAGATCGAGAATCCCGAATTCGGGCGCATCACGGCGCAGGCCGCCAAGCAGGTGATCGTGCAGCGCATCCGCGAGGCCGAGCGCGCGCAGGTGGTCGATGCCTACAAGGATCGCGTGGGCGAATTGATCAACGGTGTCGCGAAGCGTGTCGAGCGCGGCAACATCTATCTCGACCTCGGCGGCAACGCCGAAGCCTTCATCCCGCGCGACAAGGCGATCCCGCGCGAAGCGGTGCGCGTGGGCGACCGCGTGCGCGGCTACCTGTTCGAGGTGCGTTCCGAGCCGCGTGGCCCGCAATTGTTCGTGTCGCGCACCGCGCCGGAATTCATGATGGAGCTGTTCAAGCTGGAAGTGCCGGAAGTCGGCCAGGGCATCGTCGAGATCCGCGCCTGTGCGCGCGACGCCGGCGACCGCGCCAAGATCGCGGTCGAGGCGCACGACAAGCGTACCGATCCGATCGGCGCCTGCATCGGCATGCGCGGTTCGCGCGTGCAGGCCGTGTCCAATGAACTGAATGGCGAGCGCATCGACATCGTGTTGTGGAACGACGCGCCCGCGCAGTTCGTGATCAACGCGATGGCGCCGGCCGAAGTGCAATCGATCATCGTCGACGAAGACAAGCATTCAATGGACATCGCGGTGGCCGAGGACAAGCTCTCGCAGGCGATCGGCCGCGGCGGCCAGAACGTGCGCCTTGCAAGCAAGCTGACCGGCTGGGACCTCAAGGTGATGACCCAGGACCAGGTCGCCGCCAAGAGCGAGGCCGAGCAGGAAGCGGCGCGCCAGTTGTTCATGGCCAAGCTCGAGGTGGACCAGGAAATCGCCAATATCCTGGTGCAGGAAGGTTTCT
>Ga0209178_1000199_pt1 | contig 16046 bp, 13 predicted proteins | sample GAAS200_FD_187521 | JGI IMG/M metagenome (GOLD analysis project Ga0209178, IMG submission 187521) | Agricultural soil microbial communities from Georgia to study Nitrogen management - GA AS200 (SPAdes) (version 2) | ecosystem: Environmental > Terrestrial > Soil > Agricultural land | place: USA... | reverse complement strand
CCCAGCTGACCGGTGACCGGCTGCGAATGCCCGTTCGCACGTACGCCCGAGTGCGAGGCGTTCAACTCGCCGACCAGCAGGTTCATCAGCCAGTTCACGCTGGCGGGCGTCGGCGCGCCCGCGATCAGCGGCGCGTACACCGCACGCATCGCATTCCAGTCCACGCCATTCATCCGCGGGTCGTGGAAGTTGTCGCGCAGCCACGTCCACGCCTGGTCGAACGCAGTCATCTTGTCATGTGCGAAATCGATGTCGACCTCCGCGTTCAACGCGATCGACTTCGCCTTGCCGCCCTCTTCCAGCGGCACCGCGAACAACTTGCCGTCGTCGAGGTAATACACCTTCTTGCCGTCGGGACCGAACTGCGCGTCGGCCTTGTCGCCGCGGGTCGAGGTCAACTGGCGCGCGACCGGCGGTTCGTCGGAAAGCGGATCCAGCGACCATGCGTAGAGGTTGGTGCGACCGGCGACGCGCGCGGTGATCACCAGCGTCTTGCCGTCGGGACTGAGCACGATCGATTGCGCGTCGAGGCCCGTTGGCAGCAACGTGAGGCGCTGGCGGATGCCGTCGGCATCGATCTGCACGGTTTTCGGTTTCTTCGGCGCCTTGCCCTTCGTATCGTGCCTGGCGGTCGCATCGTTCTTGTCGCCGGATTCGTCTTCGTGCGACGGCTCGGGCGTGGTCTGGCGGAACAGGTCGCGGAACTGGTCTTCGCGGAACTTCGGCGTCTGCGCCACCAGGTCCACGCTGGCGATCTGGCCCTGCTCGGTGCGCTGGCCGGTGACGAACAGGAAAGTCTTGCCGTCGGGGCTGAAGGCGACGTCGTCGGAGAACGTGTTGGCGAGGCTGCTCAACGCGATCGTCTTGCCGCTGTCGACGTTGACCGCCACCGCGTTCCGGAACATCCGCGAACCCCACTCCAGCACCGCGATCCAGCGGCCATCGTGCGACCACGCCAGCGGGCGATCGGAAGTGAGCGGGCGGCGCAGGTCGAGGTGCGCATTCACGAGCGTGCGCACGTGGCGGCTCGACACGTCCATCAATGCCAATTCGCGGCCGTCCCGCAGGAACGCCAGCGTCTTGCCGTCCGGCGAAAACGCGGGCGAGGTCTCTTCGCCATCGCCGTTGGTGAGCTGCGTTTCCTTGCCGGCGTCGAAGTCGTACAGATAAAGGTGCTCGCCGCCTTCGCGGAACGCACCGTACACGATCCGGCAGCTATCCGGCGCCCACGCGATGCCGTAGGCATCCCCCGGCGCGCGGGTGACACGCACCGCGTCGCCGCCCTTGTCGGCATCGGCGGCAAACACCTGCCCGTGCGCGACGAATGCCACCTTTTTGCCGTCGGGCGACAGCGCGAGATGCCTGAAGTCGTCACGCAGGGTCTTGTGCTGGTTCTCCGGCCCCGCGACCGCGCCGGCCAGCGTGATCGACACGGGTTGCGCCTTGCCGGTCGCGGTATCCACCGTCCAGATGCTGAAGTCGCGCTCGAACGCGATGGTCTTGCCGTCACCTGAAATCGTCGGCCACAACGCGCGGCCGTCGGTGAAACGGGTGAGCGCGGCTTCACCGCCGTCGCGCTGCACGTGCCAGATGTTCTCGGTGCCGCCGCGATCGCTCATGTAATAAAGCGACTGGTTGTCCGGCGCCCACATCGGCCAGTCGGCGCGCGCATCGTCCGGCGTCAGCCGCGCATAGGCGTGCGAGCCGTCGTTCTTCAGCAGCCAGATCGCGCCGTGATCGATGTGCGGGCTGCCGTGCCGCCACCACTGGAACGCCCCCATGCCGCCACCGACCAGCGCGATGCTCGAGTTGTCGGGCGAAGGCACACCCTGTTCCTCGTTGCGATACGCCTCCAGCGACACCGGCATCGGCGTGCCGCCCGTCGCGCGCACGCGATACACCGCGTTGAAACCGCCCACGTTGTCGCGGCCCGAACTGAAATACAGCCACTGACCGTCATGCGACCAGCCGCTCAACCCGTCGCGACCATCCGCGTAAGTGACACGCGACAGCTTGCCGCTCGCGAGGTCCAGCACGTAGATGTCGCCGTCGCCGGTCGCATCCGACACGAACGCGAGGCGATTGCCGTCCGGCGAAAACAGCGGCCGCGAATCCGCGCCCTTGTCGGCCACCATCAGGTGCGCCGCGCCGCCGGTCGCCGGCACCTCCCAGATCGCGCCGCCCGACACGAACGCGATGCGCGTTCCATCCGGCGAAATCGCCGGCTGCGCAAAACTGGGTTTCGGAGCGGACGCAGTGTCGACCCCCGCCTGCAACGGCAACGCCAGCGCCGCCAGCAGCGCCACGGCGGCAAGACGGATCGCGCGCATCGGATTCCCCCTGCAGGATGATCGACGCGAGTGTAGCCAAGGCGATACACACGGCAATGGGCTATTGGTCGTGGCCTGCGCGCCGCTGGCGGATCGCGTTATCGTTTCGGTGAGTTTCGCGCAGGAGACGTCATGCGAAGGTCGTTCGGATGTGGCGTACTGGCGATCTGCACCCTCGTCGCCGGTGTCGCGCCGTGCTTCGCCGGCCCGCCGTTCTTCACCGACGATCCCGAGCCGGTAGAGCTTCGGCACGACGAGTTCTACGTATTCGGCACACTGGATCACGCCGACGGTGCCAGCGCAATCAGCGGCCCCGCGATCGAGTACAACCGCGGCATCGCGCCGAATACCCAATTCCACATCGTGGTACCGATGGCGTGGAACGTGCCGAATCACGGCGCCACTTCGACCGGCCTCGGCGATATCGAGCTCGGCATCAAGTACCGCTTCGTAAACCTCGACGATGGCGGGTTGCAGGTGGGTATATTTCCCATGGCCGAATTAGCCATCGGCAGCGCGCGACGCGGACTCGGAAGTGGCCGTACCTGGTATCGACTGCCGTTATGGGTACAGAAAAGCGCGGACGCGTGGGCCTTCGATGGCGGCGGCGGTTTCATCGTCAATCCCGCGCCCGGCATGTACAACGCGAGTTTCGGCGGCGTGCTCGCGCAATACACCGTCAGTCCCCGCTGGACGCTCGGTGTGGAACTGTTCCGCCAGAACGCGCTGGCCACCGACCAACCCGGTTACACGCTGCTGAACGCGGGCGGTTACCTCAACTTCTCGCAGCACTTCAGCTTGCTGTTTTCCGCTGGCGGCTGCGTGGCCGGCGCACGGCATACCGTTGCGTACCTTGGCTTGTACTGGACGTGGTCGTCGGCGCACTGAGCGACTCGGCGGCTGGCGCTGCGGAACGATTCAGCAACTCGTCTGCACCCTGAATCGCGCGATCCGGAATTCAGCATCCGTTGGCATGATCTGACTAGGTTCGGGATCACCGTGCGCTTGCCGCACGCTATTCCCTCGGAGGATTCCATGCGCAAGACCCTTTTCGCCGCGTCCATCGCCGCGGCGTGTGTGCTCGCCGCGCCCGCGTTCGCCCAGGTGCATCTGGGCGGCGTCGGCCAGGCCGCGGGCAATCTGGGTGTGAGTGCCCGCCAGACGCTGCCCAACCCCGTACCGCCTGCCATGCAGACCGCCCCGCAAATGGGGCAACAGAGCGACCGGTTCACCCGCCGCACGACGCACAGGGTGCGCGATGCAGCGGACCGCTCGACCCATGCGCGCGCCGGCGCAGACGCCAACCAGCAAGCCGGGATTTCCGCGACCACCCCTGCGGGCAACGCGCAAGCCAGCGGTTCGGCCCACGCTGCGGTCGGGTTGAACACCGCAGCGGCTGCGGGCCAAACCGGCGAACTCGGCCGCGGCGTCGGCGGCACCGTGCGCAACACCGCCAACTCCGCGATCCAGTCCACCGATCGCACCGCAGGTTCGGTCGGCAGCGCGGTGAATGGCATCAACGCCAGCGGCAATGCCGCAGGTTCGGCCAGCGGCAGCGGCAACGTCGCCGGCGGTTCCGCAAACGGCAGTACCAATGCCGGCGCAAGCGGCATGGCAGGTGCAGGCCTGAATACCGCGGCGGCTGCGGGCCAGGCCGGCGATGTCGGCCGCGGTGTCGGCGGCACCGTGCGCAACACCGCCAATACGGCAGTCCAGTCCACCAGCCGCACCGCGGGTGCGGTCGGCAATACGGTGAATGGCATCAATGCCAGCGGCAATGCCGACGCCTCGGCCAGGGGCTCCGCAGCTGCGCAGACCCACTCCGCGAGCGAGCGCGGGCATCGGCAGAACCAGGCTCCTCCCTCATCGGGCAGCGAGCGGCCGTAACCACATCGAAGGTCGCATAGTCGTCTACACCACTTACCCCCGGAAGCGATTCCGGGGGTAATTTTTTGGGCTGCCCCCCGAACACGCCCGCGAGCGATTTCTGCAAGCGGTAACGCGCCCACTTGCGAATGAAGCCATCACACCCGCAGGGGATCAGTGCAGCCGGTGCGCCACCAGGCCCGCGTTCGAAACGACGAGCGGCATCAGGTAATTCAGCGCCAGCTCGGCCGCGAGATGCGCGTTCATCGCGCCGAGCAGCAACGCTCGCCATGATTGAACAGGTTCAGCCAACTGCCGACCACGAACGCAATCAGCATTGTGCGTTTCAGGTGCACCGGCGTGAAGATCACGCGCGCGAAGGTTCTCAGGTCGTGATCATCGCGAGGACAGCGGCGAACAAAAGCGCCGCGATCGCCGTGACTCGCAGCATGCTATACGACGCGGAACCGGACCCTCACCCGCCCCTTCGGGCAACCGCTCCGAGGGAGAGGAAAAAAGAAAAAGTCCCGCGATCGCTCGCGGGGCTTTGTTTGTCTTCTTCCCTTCAAGGCGAGGGCTTTTGTTGCCCTGGACTTCGTTCGAAGCGGCGCGAACAAGGAAGGTTCGCGCCACCACGTAGCCCGGGTTGAGCGGCTCCGCCGCGAAGCCCGGGTTGATCGGTCATGAATGACCGATTAAAAATCCATGCCGCCCATGCCACCCATGCCGCCCATGCCACCGCCGGCACCGCCGCCGTGGTTGTGCTCTTCCTTCTTGGGCGCTTCGCCGATCATCGCTTCGGTGGTGATCATGAGGCCGGCGATCGAGGCCGCGTTCTGCAGCGCCGAACGGGTCACCTTGGTCGGGTCCAGAATGCCCATCTCGACCATGTCGCCGTATTCGCCGGTGGCGGCGTTGTAGCCGTAGTTGCCCTTGCCTTCGGCGATCTTGTTCAGCACCACCGACGGCTCTTCGCCGGCGTTGGCGACGATTTCGCGCAGCGGGGCTTCCATGGCACGCTTGGCGATCACGATGCCGTGCTCCTGGTCCTCGTTGTCGCTCTTCAGCTTGCCGATCGCAGCCAGCGCGCGCACCAGCGCCACGCCACCGCCCGGCACCACGCCTTCCTCGACCGCCGCACGCGTGGCGTGCAGGGCGTCTTCGACGCGCGCCTTCTTTTCCTTCATCTCGACTTCGGTCGCGGCACCGACCTTGACCACGGCCACGCCACCGGACAACTTGGCGACGCGCTCCTGCAGCTTCTCGCGGTCGTAGTCGGAGGAAGTTTCCTCGATCTGCGCCTTGATCTGCTTGATGCGGCCCTCGATGCCCTTGGTGTCGCCGGCGCCGTCGATGAGGGTGGTGTTTTCCTTGGTGACGACGATCTTCTTGGCGCGGCCGAGATCCTTGACGGTGGCCTTCTCGAGCTGCAGGCCGACCTCTTCGGAGATCACGGTGCCGGCGGTGAGGATCGCCATGTCTTCCAGCATCGCCTTGCGACGATCGCCGAAGCCTGGCGCCTTCACCGCGCAGACCTTGACGATGCCGCGGATGGTGTTGACCACCAGGGTCGCCAGCGCTTCGCCTTCGACTTCTTCCGCGACGATCAAGAGCGGCTTGCCCGACTTGGCGACGCCTTCCAGCACCGGCAAGAGATCACGCACGTTGGAGATCTTCTTGTCGTGCAGCAGGATGTACGGGTCTTCCAGCTCGCACTGCATCGACTGCTGGTTGTTGATGAAGTACGGCGAGAGGTAACCGCGGTCGAACTGCATGCCTTCGACGACGTCGAGTTCGTTCTCGAGGCCCGAACCGTCCTCGACGGTGATCACGCCTTCCTTGCCGACCTTGTCCATCGCTTCCGAGATCAGCTTGCCGATGTTCTCGTCGCCATTCGCGGAGATGGTGCCGACCTGCGCGATCGACTTGGAGTCGGACGATGGCTTGGAGATCTTCTTCAGTTCCTCGACGGCCGCGGTCACGGCCTTGTCGATACCGCGCTTCAGATCCATCGGGTTCATGCCGGCGGCGACCGCCTTCATGCCCTCGCGGATCATCGCCTGCGCGAGAACCGTGGCGGTGGTGGTGCCATCACCGGCGGCGTCGGAAGTCTTGGAGGCGACTTCCTTCACCATCTGCGCGCCCATGTTCTCGAACTTGTCGGCGAGCTCCACTTCCTTCGCCACGGACACGCCGTCCTTGGTGATGGTCGGGGCGCCGAAGCTCTTCTCGAGCACGACGTTGCGGCCCTTGGGGCCGAGGGTGGCCTTGACCGCGTTGGCCAGGGCGTTGACGCCGCGCACCATGCGGCTGCGCGCGTCTTCGGAGAAACGGATTTCTTTGGCTGCCATGTTGAAACTCCGGGAATCGGGAATTGGAAATCGGGAATCGGAAGATCGAAAGCGGAGCGGAACGGTGAATCAGGCGGGAGAACGCTGTTGCGACTCCCTATTCCTGATTCCCCATTCCCGGCTCCTTAGCCTTCGAGCACGGCGACCAGATCGTCTTCGCGCATGACGAGCAGTTCCTCGCCATCGACCTTGACCTCGGTGCCGGAATACTTGCCGAACAGCACCTTGTCGCCGGCCTTGACCGCCATCGGGCGGACCTTGCCGTCTTCCTGGATCTTGCCGGTGCCCACGGCGACCACTTCGCCCTTGATCGGCTTTTCGGTCGCGGTGTCGGGGATGACGATGCCGCCGGCGGACTTGGTTTCCGCCTCGAGGCGCTTGACGATGACGCGGTCGTGCAATGGACGAAGCTTCATGATGACTCCAGCTGCGTTGGGGTTGGAAAACGGGTTGGCGTTGTTAGCACTCAACAACGACGAGTGCTAATTGTAGGTCCGGAAACCCCGGTTTCAAGAGCCCGCAACTCCGTAGGGCGGAGAAGCCGCGCAGCGGCGTATCCCGCCGGGAGCATGGCGGGATACGCCCGGACCGAGTCCGGGCTCCTCCCGCCCTACCAGTTTGCGCTCCTACTCGCCACAATTTCGAACGTCAGGCCCGAATCACCGCCATGCCCTTGCTCTGCCTCTCCACCTGCCCCGATGCGGAAACCGCAGCCCGAATCGCCCGCGCGCTGGTCGAGGAGCGGCTGGCGGCTTGCGTGAACCGGCTGCCGGGCATGAATTCCACCTACCGCTGGCAGGGTGAAATCCACGAGGACGCGGAGGTCTTGCTGCTGATCAAGACCACCCGCGAACGCTTCGAAGCGCTGCGCGACCGGCTGGTGGAGCTGCACCCCTATGAGGTGCCGGAGTTGGTCGCGTTCGAAATTGCCGATGGATTGCCGACCTATCTGGAATGGCTGGCGCGCGAAACGGCGGCACCGTGAGTGGCAGCGCGGGCGGGGGCCTGCGACAATGAAACTTGGCGTGGGCCGGTCCATATGGCTCCGCCCCTGTTTTTGGTCATCCCGATGCTTTCCCGACAGCTTTTTATACGCCTGATGGGTTTCGCGGCGGCGTTGTTCCTCGCCACGGGCGCGCACGCCCAAACCAACAGCCCCGGCGAAGGCCTGCTGCCGGTGACGGAGGCGTTCGCGCTGAAGCCCGTCGTCGCGAAGCCGGGCACGATTGCGTTGCATTTCGACATCGCGCCGCACTACTACCTCTACCGCGGACGCATCCACGCGAAGATCCTGACGCCCGGCGTGACCGTCGGTGCGCTGCAAACGCCGCCCGGCACCAAAGAGCACGACCCCTACCTCGGCGACGTGGAGATTTACCACGACGCGGTCGATGCGTCGCTGCCGTACTCGGCGGCGGGCGCCATGCCGGCGAGGCTGAAGGTGGAAGTGGAGTACCAAGGCTGCCACGAAGTCGAGCCCAAGATCTGCTACCCGCCGAATGTCGAGACGTTCACCCTGCCCACGTCCAGTGGGGGGCCGCTCGGCACGGCCGGAGGCGGAGCGATAGACGGCGGCGCGTCGCGCAATCCCCTCACCTCGTCATTGACGACCGCACCGGATGTACCCGCAGCAACCGGCGATCAGCCAACCGCGCAAGCGGCCAGCCCGATTGGCACCGGCTTGGCGTTCGCCCTGCTGCTGGCGTTCGTCGGTGGGCTGATCCTGAACCTGATGCCGTGCGTGCTGCCGGTGCTCGCGATCAAGGCAGTGGGCGTGCTGGAAAGCGGCGAATCGCGCCAGCGCGCGCGGGCACATGCGTTGGCCTATGCCGCAGGCGTGATCGCGACCTTTCTCGCGATCGGTTTGGCGATCCTCGGTCTGCGGAGTGCCGGTCACGCGGTCGGCTGGGGCACGCAGTTGCAGCAGCCGGTGATCGTGGCGGTGCTGGCGTGCGTGCTGTTCGCGGTGGGGTTGTCTATGTCGGGCGTGGTGCAGTTCGGCGCGGGTCTAGGGAATATCGGCACCGGCCTCACCCGTCGCGGCGGCGCGGCCGGACACTTCTTTACGGGCGTGCTGGCGGTGATCGTGGCAAGCCCGTGCACCGCGCCATTCATGGGCGTGGCGCTCGCCTATGCGTTCGTCGCGCCCGCCGCGCACGAGTTGCTGGTGATGCTGGTGCTGGGCATCGGCCTCGCCTCGCCGCTGACACTGATCGGCCTCGTCCCCGCGCTGGCGCGCTGGCTGCCGAAACCCGGCCGCTGGATGGAAACGCTGAAACAGATTCTTGCGTTTCCGATGTATCTGTCGGCCGTGTGGCTGGTATGGGTATTGGCGCACCAGCGCGGCGCGGACGCCGTGGCGCTGGTACTGATCGCGATGGTGCTGCTGGCGGCCGCGTTGTGGTGGCACGCGCGCCGGCAGCCGGACCGGACGCTCGGCCACGTCCTCACGCTGGTGCTGGCGATCGCGGCTGCGGCGTCGCTGTATGGCGTCACGCGGGTCGCGCCGATTTCGCAGACGGCCTCGTCGAACGGCGACGTGATCGCCTTCAGCCCGACCAAACTCCAGTCGCTCCGCGAAACGGGCACGCCGGTGTTCGTGGACATCGGCGCCGACTGGTGCGTCACCTGCAAGGCCAACGAATACGCGGTGCTGGACACGCAAGGTTTCAAGGACCTGCTCGCCCGAACCGGCGCGGTATACATGAAGGGTGACTGGACCGACGTCGACCCCGAAATCGGGGCATACCTGAAATCGTTCCATTCGCCCGGCGTACCGCTGTACGTGGTGTATCCGCGCGGCGGCGGCGAGGGCCGCGCATTGCCGACCGTGCTGACTGCGTCGCTAGTCCGCAACGCGCTGGTCCATGCCGACACGGGGCCGGCCGCGCAATGATGGACCGTCGCACGATCCTGATCCTGGTGCTGGCCTGCGCTGCCGCGGCGGGTGGTTGGTGGCTGCAGAACGGATGGGCGAACCGAATGCCCGACCAGCCGCCCGCACCGGCGGGCGTGAAAACCTTCGCTGTGGGCGATGCGGTGAGCGGCTACGCGTTGCCGGACGTGGCCGGCCAGACCACCACGCTGGCTAGATGGCACGGCAAGGTGGTGGTGCTGAACTTCTGGGCGAGCTGGTGCGTGCCGTGCCTCAAGGAAATGCCGATGCTCGCGAAGTTCCAGCGCGAGCATGCGGCGGATGGCGCGCAAGTGGTCGGGATCGCGATGGAACAGGCGCCTTCGGCCGAAGCCTTCATGAAGCGCACATCCGTCAATTATCCCATCCTGATCGGCATCGATGCCGATCCCGTGCCGACCACCGTCTTCGGCGATACCGCGGGCTTGCTGCCCTACAGCGTACTGATCGGCCGCGACGGGCGCATTCTGGAAACCAAGCTGGGCCCTGTCGACGAAGCATTGCTCGACGATTGGCTGAAGGAAGCCAACGCCGCCAAGCCCTGAAACACGCCTGCAACTGCGGTCAACTCCGGCGATTCGCTGGACAAAAGGTGAACGACAGTTCAGACTTCGCCGCTCCCGTTCGGCCTCAGGTACGCTAAGAGCGTGGCGAAGATTTTGGTTCTCCATGGCCCCAACCTCAGCCTGCTCGGCGATCGCGAGCCGGAGGTGTATGGCCGCACCACGCTCGCCGACATCGACGCCGCGCTGATCCGGCAGGCCGAGGCCGCCGGCCACGAGTTGACCAGTTGCCAGTCGAACGCCGAGCACGAACTTGTCGAGCGGGTGCAGGCGGCCAGGCGCGACGCCACGGCTTTCATCCTGATCAACCCGGCCGCGTTCACCCACACTTCGGTGGCGCTGCGCGATGCGTTGGCGGCCGTCGCACTTCCCTTCATCGAGGTGCACCTGTCGAACCCGCACGCGCGCGAACCGTTCCGCCGCCAATCGTATTTCTCCGACCTCGCCGCCGGCATCGTCGCCGGCTTCGGCGCCGACAGTTACCGCTATGCGCTGGACGCCGCGATCAAGCGGCTGGCCGGCGCCTGACCCCTCATCCCACAGCGAGACCGTCATGGATCTCAGAAAAGTCAAAAAACTGATCGAACTGCTGGAAGAATCCAATCTCTCGGAACTCGAGATCAAGGAGGGCGAAGAAGTCGTCCGCCTGTCGCGCTTCCCGACCGCCGGCGCGGTCGCGCCGCAGATGGTCGCCGCACCGGCGCCCATGATGGCCGCGCCCGTGGCGGCGCCGGCTGCGGCCGCCACGCCGGCCACGACCGAACCCGGCCTACCGCCGGGCACCGTGGTGCGTTCGCCGATGGTCGGCACCTTCTACGCCGCGTCGTCGCCAGGTGCCGAACCGTTCGTGAAGGTGGGCCAGCAGGTCAAGGTCGGCGATCCGCTGGGCGTGATCGAGGCCATGAAGATGTTCAACCAGATCGAAGCCGAGGTCGCCGGCACCGTGCTCGCGATCGCCGCCGAAAATGGTCAGGCGGTGGAATTCGATGAACCGCTGTTCGTGATTGGTTGAGCGCCATGCTGGATAAAGTGTTGATCGCGAACCGCGGCGAAATCGCGCTGCGCGTGCTGCGCGCCTGCCAGACCATGGGCATCAAGACGGTGGCTGTGCATTCGACTGCCGACCGGAACCTGAAACACGTCGGCATGGCCGACGAAGCCATCTGCATCGGCCCGGCGCCGTCCGCGCAAAGTTATTTGAACATTCCGGCGATCATCGCCGCGGCCGAAGTCACGGACGCATCCGCGATCCATCCGGGCTACGGCTTCCTTTCCGAGAACGCCGACTTCGCCGAACAGGTGGAGCAATCCGGATTCATTTTCGTCGGCCCGCGCGCGGAAACCATCCGCCTCATGGGCGACAAGGTCGAAGCCATTAAGGCCATGAAGGCGGCCGGCGTACCATGCGTCCCCGGATCGGGCGGCCCGCTCGATGACGATGTCGAACGCAGCCTCAAGATTGCGCGTGAAATCGGCTATCCGGTGCTGATCAAGGCCGCGGGCGGCGGCGGCGGACGCGGCATGCGCGACGTGCATACCGAGGCGCACCTTGGCAACGCGATCGCGACCACGCGTGCGGAAGCGCGCGCCGCGTTCGGCAATGACATGGTGTACATGGAGAAATTCCTGGAAAACCCGCGCCACGTGGAAATCCAGGTGCTGGCCGACGGTCAGGGGCACGCGGTGCATCTGTGCGAACGCGATTGCTCGATGCAGCGCCGCCACCAGAAGGTCGTCGAGGAGGCGCCCGCCCCCGGCATCACGCCGGAATTGCGCGCGGAGATCGGCAAGGTTTGTACCGATGCCTGCATCCGCATCGGCTACCGCGGCGCAGGCACGTTCGAGTTCTTGTTCCAGGACGGACGCTTTTATTTCATCGAGATGAATACCCGCATCCAGGTCGAGCACCCGGTGACCGAATTGATCACCGGCGTGGACCTGGTACGCGAGCAACTACTGATCGCGGCGGGCCAGCCGCTGTCGATCAAGCAGGAAGACATTATGCCGCACGGCCACGCGATCGAATGCCGCATCAACGCCGAAGACCCCGACACCTTCATGCCCAGCCCCGGCATGGTGAAGCGTTTCGAGGCGCCGGGTGGCCCTGGCGTGCGCATCGACACGCACCTGTACGACGGCTACAAGATCCCGCCGAACTACGATTCGATGATCGGCAAGCTGATCGTGCACGGCTTCGACCGCAAAACTGCGATCGCGCGCATGCGCACCGCGCTCAGCGAAACGGTGATCGAGGGCGTCAAGACCAACCTGCCGTTGCAGCAGCGCATCATGGCCGACTCGGGTTTCAAGCACGGCGGACGCAACATCCATTACCTCGAAAAGCGCATCCGCGAGCAGAAGGAGAAAGGGATCGGGCTGGGGAGCTGAGACTCGGGACTCGGAAATACAAGTCCCTCATCGTCATTCCGGGGCGACCGCCGGCTGCATGGTGATCGAACCGGAATCCGTTTTGGTCTCACGCAAACGCAAAAAACATGGATTACTTGCCGCATCCGCGGCTCGCCCTTCGCGCCATCGACTGCGCCGATGTTCGCTCCGGCATTCTGCCTCCACAGTCCGGATCGCGTCTGCGCCGCGCCCGGAATGACGAATATCTCTTTGTGACGGTCCGCATCCATGCCTTGGCTCGAACTGCAACTGACGCTCGACGCCGCCGCCCAGCCCCGCGCGGAGGCGGCGCTGGAAGATCTCGGCGCGCTGTCGGTGACGCTGATGGACGCCGACGCCGATACGCCTGACGAGGCCGCGATCTTCGAACCCGGCGTGGGCCAAACACCACTGTGGCAATCGTTGAGCTTGCTGGCATTGTTCGAACCCGACCGCGACCGCCGCGGCATCGTGCACGTGCTGCACGACGCCTTGCCGGAGCTCGCACCCGAAGCCATCGCGTTCCGCGAAGTCGCCGACCAGGATTGGGAACGCGCGTGGATGGATCGCTATCGGCCCATGCAGTTTGGACGGCGGTTGTGGATCTATCCGTGGAACATCGAACCGCCGGATGAACACCACGATTCGACGATCGTCCGTCTCGACCCCGGCCTTGCGTTCGGCACCGGCACGCATCCGACCACCGCGCTCTGCCTCGAATGGCTGGACGGCATCGATCTCGCGGGCAAAACCATCATCGACTACGGCTGCGGCTCGGGCGTACTCGCAATCGCGGCCCTGAAACTCGGTGCCGCGCGCGCGATCGGCGTGGACAACGATCCACAGGCGCTCATCGCCACGCGCGACAACGCCACGCGCAATGAAGTGGCGGATCGCCTGCACGTGTGCTTGCCGGACGAGCTGCCATCAGACACACACGTCGACATATTCGTCGCCAACATCCTTGCCGGGCCGCTCGCCGAACTTGCGCCGCGCTTCGCAACGCTGTGCAAACCCGGCACGCCCTTCGCGCTCTCGGGCATCCTTGGCGGGCAGGAAACCGAACTGCTGGATCGTTATCGCGCCTGCGGATTCGGTGGGCTGCACGCTCGGCATCGCGAGGACTGGGTCCGCATTGGGGGCGTGCGCGAATAGCCGTCGCCGCGGCCGCCGTGGCCTACAATCCCCGCATGTACACCCAGTGCCCGGAATGCCTGACGGTTTACGCGATCGACGAGGATGCGCTGCAGGCTTCGCTCGGCATCGTGCGCTGCGGTCGCTGCGACAAACGCTTCGATGCGCTTCGGACGCTTTCGGATACGTTGCCGATCGAACCTTTGTCGCCACTGCCCGAGCAGGAACCGACCGAACGCGCACCTACGTTGACCGAAGCGGTGCCGCCCGCCGCGTTCGAATCGGCGGCCAGGAAAGCGCGCCCGAAGAAAGTCGATCCTCCGCCGGAAGTGCAACCCGCGTCTGCATCGCCGGCTTCGGCGCCCGACGCACCTTCGGGTGGCGCCGACGACTGGTTCTCCGACCTGGAATCGGAGCTGGCGACGGCACCCGAACCGCCGGACGATGATGCATCGTCGCCCACCGCCACGGACATCGAAAACTGGACCATCGACTTTCCGTCCGAAAACGGTCTGCCCGATGCGCGCGCGGAGGGCACGGACAGCGCGGTGCCCGGGCAAGCAACGGGCGCGCTTGCGGATCAACCCGACGCATCGGAATCCGAGGAGGAAGCGCCGAAGCCGCTTGACGCACCCGCTATTCCGGAAGCACCGGTAGTCGAAGAGCCGCAAATCGGGCAGCCGATCGAAGCGTCCGACGAGGCGGAAGCGGTCGCCGTCGATGAATCCTTCGCCGACATCTCCGCCGAAATCCGGGCCGATGATAGCGCCATCGAAACCGAAGCCGCGCCCGCGCCGGTCTACGTGCGCCCGCGCCGCCGCGTCTCGCGCGCCAGCGTGGCTTGGACGCTTGGTTGTTTTCTGCTCGCACTGCTGCTGGCCGCGCAATTGGCATGGGCCAATCGGGTCGAACTGTTCAGGAATCCGTCGACGCAAGCCTGGGTGGCGCAGTTCTGCCGCACCGTTCCCTGCAACCTGCCGCTGATCAAGGACACGGCCAGGCTGGAACTGCTCTCGCGCGACGTCCGCCCCGACCCCAACGCCGTAGGGACATTGACCATCACGGCCACCGTGCGCAACAACGCCGCATTCAGACAGCCGTGGCCGGTGGTGGTGGTGGAACTCAACGATCTCGACAACAAGCCGGTCGCGATGCGGCGCTTCCGGCCGGCCGAGTACATGATCGATCCGGTGCGGCGCGCCGCCGGCATCGCGCCGGGTGCGACTGCCGTGGTGGCGTTCGAAGTCGCCGACCCCGGCAGGCGCGCGATTGCGTTCCAGTTCGATTTCGAGTGAGCGCACGACCTGCGCCGCGTGGGCATCCGCTGCTAGACTCCCCGGTTCGCGCGCGCACGCACCTTGCGCGTACAAGGTCGAATCGCAGACGCTTCATGGGCAACCTTCAACCGAACGCATCGCCGACGCCCGCGGAGGTACCGGCCCCAGCGCGCGAGACCACGCCCACGCTGGGCGACTGCATGGCGATGAACGTCCGCCGCTACCTCGCCGATCTCAACGGCACGCCCTGTCGCAATGGTTTGTATGCGCGGATGTTGCGCGAAATCGAACCGCCGTTGCTGCGCGAAGTGCTGGCCTGGAGCGGCGGCAACCAGAGCCGCGCCGCCGAAATCCTGGGCATCCACCGCGCCACGCTGCGAAAGAAATTGCGCGACCTCGGGCTTGACTGACCACACAGGACCACCCATGACCGGATCGGGTATCGTCACAACGCGCCGCGCGCTGCTGAGCGTTTCGGACAAGACCGGATTGGCCGACGTCGGCCGGGCGCTGCACGCGCTGGGCGTCGAGATCGTCTCCACCGGCGGCAGCGCGGCGGCCCTGCGCGAGGCCGGCGTGCCGGTGCGCGACGTCAGCAACCTGACCGGGTTCCCCGAGATCATGGATGGCCGCGTCAAGACGCTGCACCCCGCGGTGCACGGCGGCTTGCTGGGCCGGCGCGGCACCGACGACGCCGTGATGCGCGAACATGCGATCCTTCCGATCGATCTGCTGGTGGTGAACCTGTATCCGTTCGCACGCACCGTCGCGCACGCCGGCACCACCTACGAGGAAGCCATCGAGCAGATCGACATCGGCGGCCCCGCGATGCTGCGCGCCGGCGCCAAGAACCACGAACGCGTGGCGGTGGTGTGCGATCCCGCCGACTATCCGGAACTCATCGAGACGCTGCGCCGCGACGGCGGCACTTCATTCGAGCAGCGCCGCCGTTTCGCGGCCAAGGTGTTCGCGCACACCGCGCGCTACGACGGCATGATCGCCGACTGGCTTTCCGCGCGCATCGACGGCGAGCCGCGCGAAGCCTATCCGCCCACGCTGCACCTGGCGCTGCGTCGCGCACAGGAAATGCGCTACGGCGAAAACCCGCACCAGGCCGCCGCGCTGTACCTCGACGGCCGCGCCACCGCCGGCACCTTCGCGGGCGCCACGGTGCTGGCCGGCAAGGAGATGTCCTACAACAACATCGTCGATGCCGATACCGC
>Ga0209178_1000198_pt1 | contig 16146 bp, 13 predicted proteins | sample GAAS200_FD_187521 | JGI IMG/M metagenome (GOLD analysis project Ga0209178, IMG submission 187521) | Agricultural soil microbial communities from Georgia to study Nitrogen management - GA AS200 (SPAdes) (version 2) | ecosystem: Environmental > Terrestrial > Soil > Agricultural land | place: USA... | reverse complement strand
CGATTCCCACCGGCTTGCTCGAAAGCGAGCTCTTCGGGCACGAGAAAGGCTCATTTACCGGGGCAATTTCCCAGAAAATCGGGCGTCTGGAGCTGGCTCATCAGGGCACGTTTTTTCTCGACGAGATTGGAGACCTTCCTCTCGATTTGCAGCCAAAGCTCCTCCGTGCGCTGCAGGAGAAGGAATTTGAACGCCTGGGAGGAACGCGCACAATCCCGGTGGATGCGAGGCTTGTTGCCGCCACGAATCGTGACCTCGGCAAGATGGTCGCGGACCGTGAATTTCGCAGCGATTTGTATTATCGGCTGAAGGTGTTTCCCATCATCATTCCGCCTCTGCGCGAGAGGCGGGAAGACATTCCGGCGCTCGCCAATTATTTCGTCACCAAGCACGCTCGCAGCCTGAACCGGAAAATTCAAACGATCCCGAAAGAAGTGATGAAGGCTTTGGTTCGATGGGATTGGCCCGGCAATATAAGAGAGCTCGAGAATTTCATCGAGCGGGCCGTGATTCTTTCAACCGGCTCGTCGTTGCGCGTTCCTTTGGGCGAACTCGAAATGCCTGCAGGAAGTCCCGACGCGGACGATTCGACGCTCGATTCGATTCAGCGCGACCACATCCTTCGCGTCCTGCGCGAGACGAAGGGAGTTATCGCAGGGCCTGATGGCGCGGCAGCCCGTCTCGGCATGAAGCGAACCACCCTGAATTCACGGCTGAAGAAGCTCGGCATCGATAGAAAAGACTAAATAAAGTCATGTGTGACGATATCTCGTCAGTGTCCGTCGTCACTCCTGCGCGTGCCTTGGGACACAATTCTCCGGAAAACCTGTAACTCCTTCCTATTCTTGAGAAAAGCTCTCTCCGATTCGGAATGGTCGCTTGGCCATCTCATTGCGATAAGCACAGTGGTTCGAGATTGTGAGGCGTCGTCACGTTAAGGATCACCATTCAAGATGGAACGAATGCCCTGACCTTGAAGCTGGAAGGCAGGGTCTCCGGGCTGCTGGCCGACGAACTCGATAAAGCCTGGCATAGTCTCGGTCCCCGGCTCAATAAAAAGAAGCTCCACGTTGATCTCTGTGGGGTCACGGATGTGGACGCGGAGGGAAAACAAATCCTGGCCGATATTCACCATGAAACCGGCGCGGATTTTCTGGCGGATACACCCCTCTCGAAGTATCTCGCCAAGGAAGCGCGGCGCCGGCATCCCGCAGCAGGGAAGGAGAATTGAAATGCGTGGACCTTATGGTTTCGAGATGAACGAGAGCTGTCAGATTTGCAAGCTCAGGAAAGCCGGATTCTTTTGCCAGATTCCTCCGCACGCCATCAAGGAGTTTGAGTTGGTGAAGTCCAGTTCCGCTTATCCGGAAGGCTCCATCCTTTTCATGGAGAAGCAGGAACCTCAAGGAGTCTTCTTGCTTTGCGAAGGAGAAGTGAAGCTCACCATAAGCTCCAGCGAAGGAAAAACTCTGATTCTGCGGATCGCCAAGCCGGGCGAAATTCTCGGACTGGTATCCACGCTTTCCGCCAAGCCGTATGAAGTGACCGCCGAGACTCTGCGGCCTTGTCATATGGTCTACATTCGCCGCGACGATTTCATGCGCCTGCTGGCGCATCACCCTGAATTCTTACAGGGTGTCGTGAAGCAATTGAGCTCGAACTATCAGAATGCCTGTGATCAACTGCGGACAGTGGGGCTTTCTTCTTCCGCTCCGGAAAAACTCGCCAGAATGCTTTTGGAATGGTCAGCAGGCGCGACCGACAAAGGCCCGGGCGCGGAAATCAAGATGCCTCTTACGCACGAGGAAATTGCCGAGCTCATCGGCAGTTCCCGTGAAACGGTCACGCGAACGCTCAGCGAGTTCAAGAGCAAGCGCCTTCTCTCACTTAAAGGCTCCAGGCTGATGATCTGGAACCGCGCCGCGCTGGAGAGTTTCGTCAGCGCTTGACGAATTGTTTTGCCGCCGTAGTTATGATTCTTTCCGCGGTTTTATTTCTCGGACCTGCGTTTCGAGACCGAGGAACTGCAGTTTGTAGCAGTTCAGTCTGAGGCTGATCGGAAAATTTCCTTTCACGTGTTCACCATTGCTTTGCTTTTTGCAGCCTGACGTCGTAGCCTTGCTGCAGCTCACTTGATCGAACATCGGCCGTCAACGGCCCAAGATGACAATATCCCAAAGTCAAATTTCCGGGCTCAGTGTCGGACGCCTCGCTGCCTTGAGCGACAAAATTCTCTGCCTTGGCCGGCAGTCTCATTTCAATTGCGCCTTTGCGCCGCGCCTCTGGCGCCGGAGTTGATTCCTTGAACGCCGCTCCCGCCGCCGCACAGTCCGGTCCTGAGGCAATTCCCGTCAAGCGTCATCCGTTCGCGATGCCGCACTTCCGCAATCTCTGGATTGGCGCGACGGTTTCCTATCTCGGCGACCAGTTCTACTTGGTCGCGCTTCCCTGGCTTGTCTTGCAGCTCACCGGCTCGAGCCTGGTTCTCGGCACCGTCCTAATGATTGCGGCGATTCCGCGCGCCGCGTTGATGCTTGTCGGCGGGGCGATTGCGGACCGTATTTCGGCGCGGCGAGTGTTGATTGGTACGGCCACCATCCGCGCGGTTCTTGTGGGCGCTGTCGCCGCGCTGGTCTGGCTGCACGTGATTCGCCTGTGGCATCTCTACATTCTGACGTTCGCTTTCGGCGTCGCGGATGCGTTCACGTTTCCCGCCGGCCCCGCGCTGATTCCCACGCTCGTCGAGCCGCAGCAGCTTCAGCCGGCGAACGCGCTCATGCAAGGCTCCGCGGTGATGACGCAGATGGTCGGCCCCGCGCCGGCCGGCTTGCTCATCAAGTTCGGAGGCATCGCTTCCGCACTGTTTTTCGACGCGCTCAGCTTCCTCGCCGTCATCGCGGCGCTATTCAAGATTCCCGATCCGCCGAGAGCGCCGCATCCGGCGTCTGGCGCTCCCGCGCGCCCCAGCGTGCTCCATTCGATCGCCGAGGGTTTGCGCGCCGTGCGGAAAGATTCTGCTCTTCTGTTCCTCATGGTGATTTTCGCGGCGCTCAACTTTTGCATCGCCGGGCCCGTCGGAATCGGTCTCGCCGCCCTCGCCAAATTCCGTTATGGTTCGGCGGCGATTTTCGGCACCTTCCTTTCCGCATTCAGCGGTGGGATGCTCGGAGGCATGGCCATCGGAGGCATGGTGAAAAACCCGCGCAAGCGTGGCTTGCAGTTCATCGCGGTGGCCGCCCTTTGCGGCTTTGAGCTGACTGGCATCGGCCTGTTTCCCAAATTTGCGACGATTGCCACGCTGCTGGCGCTGATGGGTGTCGGCGCGGGCGCCGTCAACGTGCAATTCACCACGTGGCTCCAGTTGCGTGTCGACCGGGCCATCTTGGGCCGCGTGATGAGCGTGCTGATGTTTTCCGCCGTGGGCTTGATTCCTGTTTCATACGCCATCTCGGGATTTGTCGCACAGTGGAACCTGCCGGCGTTATTTGTTGCGGCGGGAATCCTGTTGCTCGCGACTTCCGGCGTCGCTCTCACCTCCAAAGCTGCGCGAGAACTCGATTAGTTCCCCGCAAATTCGCAGGAATCCGTCGTCCCGGTACCCGTGATAATCATCACGTCGAAGCGCAGTATCGGTCACTGCGCCGCTTTCCAGCCAGTCGTATCAAGAGGACGTTGAAGGACTGGAGCTTCACATGGGAGAGAGCCGTAAAGGCCGCAGGGTCCGAAGGTGCGAGACCAGCCCGCAGACTACACCCGAGCGAGTCACCCAGGGGAGGTGGCTGGGGTTTGACCACTGTGAAGTTGTCGTTCCTTCGCTCCGAGCCGGCGACGATGCGCGAAGCTTGAGTGAAGCGCCTTGCTGTTCGACGCACCGGCCCATCAGGGCCGGAACCACTTCGCATGCAGCCGCCGGCTCGGATTTCGATTTCGTGGGGGTTTTGTAACTGAAAGATTTCATGTAATCGGACCCCGCAATAAAGAGAAAGGAGTAAATCCATGAATCTGATTCCGCGCGATAGTTTCTTCCAGGATCTCTTCGATTTCCGCCGTGATTTCGATCAGATCTTCAACCGCATCCTCATCGGAAAGCCGCTTCTTGGCGAGCAGTTCGTTCCGACGAAAATGTTTGATTTCCTCCCCGCCGTGGAGACGTATCTCGACAAGGACGGCAAGAAGTTCTTCTGCCGGATGTCGCTTCCCGGCATCGAGCCCAAGGACGTGGAAATCCTGACCAAGGGGAATCAACTGACCATCAAGGGCGAGAGGAAGTTCACACGCACATCGAAGCAGGTGGACGTCATGGACGACGAACTCGTCTATGGCAAATTCGAGCGGACATTCGAGCTGCCCGAAGGCGTGCTCGCCGACAAGCTCACTGCCGAATATCAGAACGGCATGCTGGAAATCACCGCGCCAGTCACCGTGGCCGCCCTGCCACGAAAACTGGAAATCAAAGTGGTGCCCGTTTCCAAACAAATCGCTGCCTGAAATTCGTAAAGTGATTTCTGGCCCGGAGCGTCCATCGCTCTGGGCCAGAATTATTTATGGGACGCCTGCGGTGTTGCCTCAAGAGATTCTCCCCTCTCCTGCCAGGACATTTTTCAGCTGGCTCCTGCTAAAATTGGCTCCGGGAGAGAACATGTTCGATAGCACGCCGCCACCGCCGCCGCCCGCGACAGGATTCCGCAAAATCGTCAAGTACTCCTGGCTCGGCGTCGCTATCGTGGCGCTTGGCATCGCATGGGTTTTTTACGTTCGCTGGCAGACCAATCGCGACATTGACTTCCGCGCCGCACAGAAGGCCGCCGCCGAGCAGCGCGAAAACGCCGCGCGCTCCGTCGAACTGATGGGCGGCAATAAATTCGACATCCTGAATTTTTACGCGGCGCCGGGAGCGGTCCGCCGCGGCGACTCATTCCAGCTTTGCTACGGTGTTTCAAATGCGGCTACCGTGAAACTCGATCCGCCCGTGGGAAGCGTCTGGCCTTCTTTCAATCGTTGCTTTGCGGTGACTCCGAAAAAGACCGAGACGTACACGCTCACCGCTTCGGACTCCGCTGGCCATTCGAAAACCGCCAGCCTCACCGTCACTGTCCTCGCCCGCTGATTATCGATTACGGCTTCCCGCTATTTCTCGCAGCCGGTTTGAACCGGAAGCGGCGCTGGCGGCGGCAGCGGCTGCAGGTGCAATCCCGTGAGCTGCGCGTTCAACGATTGAAGGTCTTGATTCACCAGGCCGTTCCACTGGCCCAGCGCCGTGTTCAGGTCTCCGCAGTAATCGTCGAACGCGATCTTCATCCCTGAAGTTGGCGCGGCGTCTGCGCTGTCAACGAGCGTCGCCAGCCCGCCGAATTCGCCGTTCAGCAACGCAAAGCTCGGCTTCGGCTTTCCCTGACCGAAAAATCTTGCGCCTTGTTCTCCTTCGATCGCGGTGGCTTTTCCGTCCAGATCCTTCGCCGCTGCGAGCGCGGCCGTCGCCTGGTCATTGTGCTCCATGCTTTTTTCGCGATCCGCAATCGCCGTGCGCAAATCCGCCACGCGATGATAAGCCTCGTATGAAGCCGTCGTGGCCGCCACAAGTTTCTGATCGAGCTGAAATTCCTGGGCCATATCCTCCTGCGTCGCGCTCACGCGCGGATCGGGACGCACTTCCAGCGGCTGGCGAAATGTTTGGCCGTTCACAGTCAAACGGACTTCGTATTTTCCCGGCAGGACGAGCGCGCCGCGCGGATCCGCAGGCGTGTCGCCATAAGTTGCCGAAATCGAGTAGTTGTGCCGCAGTGATTCGGGCGGCGCATATCGCAAATCCCATACGATCCGGCGCATCCCCGCCGACTTCGCAAGCGGTTCGAGTCGCTCGAGCCAGTAATCGGGAACGTTCGGCGGCGGCTCCGTGGAAGCTGGCAGCGGCGCGCTTGAGAATTGCCGCACGAGGCTGCCCAGCGAATCGTAAATCGCCAGCGAGATGTCGCCGGCCGGCGCCGATTTCAGAAAATAATCAATCACGGCGCCCGTGGGAGGATTATCGCCGGCGGGCATCTCCGGCGGGAATGGCGTGTCTTGATTCGCATTCTCGCGCACTCGAATCGCCGCCTCCGGCTGGAAAAGATGCGCGCTCGCCGAATCAACTTCGGCGCTGATTTGCCGCAGCGGAGTCACATCATCCAAAATCCAGAACGCGCGGCCGTATGTCGCCGCCACGAGGTCGTTGTCCTGGATTTTCAAGTCGCGCACGGAAACAACCGGCAAATTCAGCTGCAAAGACTGCCAGTGGTCGCCATCGTCAAATGACACAAACGCGCCATTCTCCGTTCCCGCGTAGAGCAGTCCTCTGCGCATCGGATCTTCGCGCACCGCCCGCACGAAGCTGCCGTTTGGAATTCCCGCGTCAACCTCCTGCCACGTTTTGCCCGAATCGCGCGTGCGGAAAATGTGCGGCGCGAAGTCGTTCGTCACAAAATTGTCCACGGCGGCATAAGCTGTCGCCGCGTCGAAGCGAGAAGCTTCTATCAGGCTGACCAGACTCCACTCGGTCAGCTCTTGCGGCGATACGTTGTCCCAGGTTCTCCCCCCGTCTTGCGTGAGCTGGATGAGTCCGTTCGTTGTGCCGGCCCAGATCACTCCTGCCTTCACTGGCGAAAGCGCCAGTGTATTGATCGCGTTGCGATTCGGCGCGGGCGGAGTCGGTGGTGCGGCGGTTGGAGAAGGCGGCGGAGGATTCGCCGGCGCGGGACGCTGCGTGAGGTCCGGGCTGATCACTTGCCACCTCACTCCGTCGTTTTTCGTCTGCAGCACGAATTGCGTTCCTTCGTAAAGCAGGTGCGGGTCTTGCGGCGAGAAAGCGAGCGGTGGATTCATGGCCAGCCGGTAATCGGCATCGCGGCTCACGTTCGCGGATACCGTGCGAACCTGCCGGTTCGTGCGGTCGATGCGCACCACGCCTCTGCCCGGCCCGCCTGCGAAAATGATGTTGGGATCGGAAGGATCGGGAAGTATGTAGCCAAATTCATAGCCACCCACCGGGTCCCAGTCCAGCATCGTGACTTTTCCGTAGTCGCCGCGGCTGCTCGTGCCCACTGAGCCGCTGTCCTGCTGCGTCCCATAGACCCAGAACGGCCAGCGCGTGTCCGTCGAGAGGTGATAAATCTGTCCCGTCGGCTGGTTGTACCAGGAACTCCACGATTTTCCGCCGTCCAGGCTGATGGTGGCGCCCTGGTCGCTGCCCATGATCATCCAATCGGAGTTCGTCGGATCGATCCACAGGACGTGATTGTCGTCGCCCCCGGGCGCGCCCTTGTAAGAGACGAAAGTCTGCCCGCCATCTGTCGAGCGGTACATCGAAGTCTGCATCACGTAAACGGTGTTCGGATTGTGCGGGTCCAGGTAAACCCTGCTGAAATACCCGCTGCCCGTCACGCGCGGGTCGGACGTGATTTTCATCCAGTTGTTTCCGCCGTCGTCGGAGCGATAGAGTCCGCCGCCGTCCTGCGCCGCGATAATCGCAAACACGCGCTGGCCCCCGGGCGCGACGGCGACGCCGATGCGTCCCAGTTTGTCCGTCGGCAGGCCGCGTCCCGCGACTGGATTCCACGTTTCGCCTTCGTCGGTCGTCTTGTAAATTCCCGCGCCGTCGCTCGCGCCGAGCAAGGCGCGCGGATCATCCGGCTTCACATAGTGGTGCCACAGCGCCGCGAATCCGATCTGCGGATTGTCCGGCGTGAAACTCAAATCGATTGCGCCTGTTTCATTGTCCTTGAACAGCACTTTGCGCCAGGTTTTTCCGCCATCCACGGTTTTGAATACGCCGCGCTGGTCGTTTTGCGCGTACGTTTGGCCCAGTGCGGCGACCAGGACCGTGTCGGGATTTTTCGGATCGATCCAGATCGCGCCGATGTGCCGCGTGTCGTCGAGGCCGATGTGCTGCCAGCTCTTGCCCGCATCCGTGGATTTGTACATTCCGTCGCCTTGATTCACTGCGCTACCCACGTCGCTCACGTCGCCCGTTCCGGCGTAGATGATGTTTGAGTTCGATGGCGCCACTTCCATCGCTCCGATGGAGGCGACGCCAATCTGATGATCTGAAATTGGCTTCCAAACCATTCCGGCGTCCGTCGTCTCCCAAATTCCGCCTCCGGGCGTCCCCATGTAATACACCGCCGGATTTCCGGCGACTCCAGCGACGGCAGACACGCGCCCCGCGCGGAATGGGCCGATTTGCCTCCAGCGCATGCCGGAATAAAGATTTGGATCCATCTGTTGGGCGTAACCGTTGGGCGCGATGGTCAAAAGTGTGAGGAGAACAATCATGAATGTGACGGCGAATCCGCCGCTCGCCATACAAATCTGATTCTTCTTTGCCTGATTCCAATCCGTATGATTGCAGCAATGCATGGTCATTCCTCCCAAGGCGCGAAGCTTACAACGGGAAGAATGCGAAGTGAATACATGGAAATGTCCCTGCGCTAAATGCGGCAAGCGAACACCAGGGGAAAAGAATCTATGCGGATTCGGCCGTTGTCGGCTCGGGGCTGACTGGCGGCCGCATCGCCGCGCGTTTCGTCCGGCCATAGAGCCAGATTCCCAAGCGCCAGACCAGCAGCACCGTGAGAATCGCGGCATATTGCAGCGGCTTGCGCTCGTCGGACTTCACCAGCCAGTAGTAGTGGATGACTCCGCAGATTGCCGCGATATAAATGGCGCGATGCAGAAGCTGCCACCGCTTGCCGCCAAGGCGCCGGATCCAGCCGGCGGTGGAAGTGATCGCGAGCGGCATCAGCAGCAAAAATCCCGCGAAACCGACCGTGATATACCGGCGCTTCAGCACGTCGGCCCACATTTCAGGAAAATTGAAAAAATGATCGAGTATCAACCACGAACAGAAATGCATGCACACGTAGAAGAACGCGAATAGCCCCAGCATGCGCCGGAAGCGAATCAGCAGGGGAAGCCTTAATAATTTACGCAGCGGTGTGATGGAGAGCGTGATAAGCAAAAAGCGCATCGTCCAATCGCCGAACCAGTGCTCCACGAACGAGATTGGATTTGCGGTCAGATCTTGCTGGTAAACGCGCCAAATGAGGATGTAAACCGGAATCAGGCAAAGCAGAAATACGACGACCTTCGTCCACTTGTTCAGCAGGATGGAATTGAAGAGCGCGCGCACGTTCAGTAGTACTTGTGCAGATCCATGCCGGTGTACAGGCTCGCCACCTGATCTCCGTAGCCGTTGAACATCAACGTGGGACGCCGGAAAAATTCGCCGAGTCGGCGCTCGGTCTTCTGGCTCCAGCGCGGATGGTCCACTTCAGGATTCACGTTCGAGTAGAAGCCGTATTCGTGCGAGTTTTCGATGTTCCACGTCGTTGGCGGCTCGCTCTTCACAAATCGAATTTTCACCAGCGATTTGATGCTCTTGAATCCGTATTTCCACGGGATGACCATGCGCACCGGCGCGCCATCCTGATTTGGCAGCGTTTCGCCGTACATGCCAACCGTGAGCAGCGTGAGCGGATGCATGGCTTCATCGAGTCGCAGGCCTTCCAGGTAGGGAAGTTCGATGCCCGCCTCGGGCCCGAGCGGCATCTGGCGCGTGTCGTAATAGCTTTGGAAGGCGACAAACTTTGCTTTCGGCGTCGGCTCGACGAGGTTTGCCAGCACGCTGAATGAATATCCAATCCACGGCACGACGATGGACCAGCCCTCGACGCAGCGATGGCGATAAATGCGCTCCTCGAGCGGCGCCAGTTTCATGATCTCGTCCATCGAGAATTTGCGCGGCTTGCTGACTTCGCCTTCGACCGAGACAGTCCATGGCGAGGTCACGAAATTCTTCGAGTTCTGCACCGGGTCGCCTTTGTCCGTGCCGAATTCGTAGAAATTGTTGTACGAAGTCGCGTCCCCGACGGGTGTGACCTTTTCCGAAGTGCTGCCGGGCCATTTCTTCACGTTTTGCAGCGGCACTGGAACGGAGCCCTTCGCCGGGCCGGACATCAAATTCGCGAACTTCTTCCATCCGCGGACCGCGCCGTAGGTGGCGGCTGCGCCGAAAAGAAAATTCCGGCGATTCATGTACGCGCCCTTCGGCGTGATATCTGAATAAGTTAGATCGGAGTCTTTTCTAGCAGCCATCTGGTGAGGGCCTCCCCGCCAAATATGAAGATCGTTCGTGACGTCTATGATTACATGAATTTAGATGCGGAAAGGAGCGAATCGCCTCAGCAAATTTGCCGAATGTGCACCCGGCAGAGGATATCAGGTGAAAAGCTTGAACACACATATATCCAGCCTTCCGCAGCCCTCGTGACGGTGGCCAGTCCCCCGGAGGCTTGCTAGAGCATCAAAAGGTTATTACAGTGATTTGCTGTAATAAGGTACGGTTCGATGAGCGCCACGGCGAAAAAGACGGCGAAGAAAATCCTGGTCATTGATGTCGGCGGCACACATGTCAAAGTCCTGGCCACGGGCCAGCGGCAGGAGAGGAAATTCGACTCCGGGCCCGCGATGACGGCAAAGCAGATGGTCGCGGGCGTAAAAAACCTGACCCGCGACTGGAAATACGACTCTGTGTCGATCGGATATCCTGGCCCGGTCATTCACGACCGTCCGCTGCACGATCCCGCGAATCTCGGCGCAGGATGGGTGGGATTCAATTTCCGGAAAGCGTTCGGCCGGCCCGTCAAAATTGTCAACGACGCCGCCATGCAAGCGCTCGGCAGTTATCGAGGCGGCCGTATGCTTTTCCTCGGCTTGGGCACGGGCCTCGGCACGGCCATGATTGTGGATGGGCTCCTTGAACCGATGGAATTGGGCCACCTGCCTTACAAGAAAGGGAAGACCTACGAGGATTTTGTCGGCATTCGCGGCCTGGAGCGCCTCGGGAAAAAGAAATGGCGGCGGCACGTCGCCGATGTAGTCGAAAGACTTCGCGCGGCCCTTGAGCCGGATTACATTGTCATCGGCGGCGGAAATGTCCACAAGCTGAAGACCCTCCCGCCGCATACGTTCGCCGGTGAGAACGAAAATGCCTTTCGCGGCGGCTTCCGTCTCTGGAACGGCAATTCCGCCTCGGGAAGTTTATCCGCTGCTAAGAAAATCACGGCTTGAAGAGCGCGCAACCGAGTTGAGGTTGGCGAAAGCCCGCATTTCAGGGATTTGTGAAAATTCTCGCAGCCGGCTGCTGGTTCACGGCTGCGGTTTTCGATTCATCTCATCCAGTTGCTTCCGGGTTTGCGCCCATCGAGCCTCCATGTGGCGGCTTCCGGCCTTATCGTTAATTGAGCGCATCAACCAGCCATCTTTCTGAACTCAATTCCCACCTGCAACACCGTGAGGATTGACATGTTTCAAGGTGAATCAGCAGACTCGCAACGGGGCACATCTCCTGGCATCCGTACCTGCAATCTAATCATAAACACCTGACTCTAAAGGACTAACACGACCCTTTCACTTCTCCATTTGGCTCCTCCCCTGCTAGTTCTTCTTCAGCATCCGTATGGCTGGCCGCAAAGCCAGGCTGATTTTCGCACCTTGAGCTAGTCATGCCCGCTTGACATGGTCGTGATGGAGTGGAGGAAGAGGAATGAGAGTTCAAATGAATTCTACCTATGGCCCAGGCTGGCCGAAATCAGCCCTACTGAAGAATTTAATGCGGAAAGTTTCAAGATACCTGTACTTGGGCCTGACGCTTTGCCTGTTGGCTGGCCTTCCCGCCTGGTCGCAAGAGGCCTCACAAGACTTGGCCAATAAGAGCATCGAAGAGCTGATGAACATCGTTGTGACTTCCGCCTCAAAGAAGGCGGAAAGTTTGTCGGATGCCCCGGCAGCAATTTTTGTAATTACTGCGGAAGAAATTCAACGCGGCGGATTTTCGTCCGTCCCCGATGCGCTGCGGCTGGTCCCGGGGCTGCATGTGGCGCAGCAGAGTTCGCATATCTGGCTGGTGAGCGCGCGGGGGTTCAGCAATCTCTTCAACGCCAAGATGCTGGTGCTGATCGACGGCAGGCTCGCATATACCCCCACGTTCGGCGGTGTGTGGTGGGACGTGCAAGACCCGCCGCTGGAGGATATCGATAGAATCGAGGTGATTCGCGGCCCTGGCGGAACGCTTTGGGGTGCCAATGCCGTGAACGGCGTGATCAATCTCATCACCAAAGAAGCGGCCAAGTCGCAGGGTGCCCTGGTGACAAGCACCGCGGGAGTGAACGAAGGCTACGCGGCCCGCATGAGATACGGCGGAAAGGTGGGAAGACAATTCGCGTACAGAATCTTTGGGACTAGCAACTATTGGTTGCCGAGCGTGAATGCCGCTGGCGCAGCCAATTACGACACGTGGAGTATCACGCAGGGTGGGATGAGAATGGACTGGAGCCCATCCCAGAGAGACACAGTGACATTCGATGGACAGGGTTACTCCGGGCGGACGCGAGATAGCGGCGAGCTCTTTAGCCCAACCGGCCCTGCCACAATCGTGAACGCCCAATCGGTGATCAAGGGAGGTCACATTCTGGCCAGATGGAAGCGCTCATTGGATGGTTCATCGTCTATCGATATGCTGGGTTACTGTGATTGGACGGACCGTTCCATCACGCTCTGGGACGAGCAGAGAAGTACATGCGACATCGAATTTCAACACAATCATTCGTTCACTGATCGGCAAGCCTTGACTTGGGGCGGATCAATTCTTTCTACCGATTTATCTTCCCTATCCAACTTTAGATTTGGGATTTCCCCGCCAAATCGCCGCACCACAACTTACAGCATGTTCTTGCAATACGAACTTGTGGTGCTCCCGGAAAAATTCCGCTTGATCGGCGGTTCGAAGTTTGACCACAACGACTTTACGGGCTTTGAGTTCCAGCCGCAGATTCGCGCGATTTGGACGCCTGTGAAATCGCAGACGGTCTGGGCGGCAGTTTCGCGCGCTGTGCGAACACCCACGCTGGCGGAAACAAGCGGAACCCTAAGGGTCTCGCAACTGTCCACTGCCCCGCTGACGTTTCTCGAATTTGTCAATAATCCAGACTCGGATTCCGAGGTCTTGCACGCTTTCGAGCTGGGCTACCGCTATGAATGGCGGCAGGAATTTTCTATGGACGCCGCACTTTACTACAACGGATATGAAAATCTCCTTGGCCCGGTCGCCCGAGGAAACATTGTTATTAACCCTGTTCCACTCTTTGTGGATGTACCGTTCACCTATACCAACGCGGGTGGCGGACAGACTCACGGGCTGGAACTCTACTTTAATTATAAACCTGTTCCCCGGTGGACCCTCTCGACAGGGATCACGGAACTCCGCGGTAATTCCGTGGCCGGACTCGTGGTAGGCGCGACCACTGACGATCCAAGGCACAGTGTAACGTTCCGCTCAAAACTCGACTTGACCCGCCATCTCAATTTTGACGCTGCGTATTACTACTACGATGCCATTCCTCTCACGCTTCCTCCTGTGAATAGAGTCGATCTCGGTCTATCCACCAAACCCATAAATGGATTCACGTTTTCCGTGTGGGGACGCAATCTGCAGGCCGACCGGCACCGGGAGGCTCCATCATTTCTCCTCCCAGCCGGGGAAATTCGGCGATCAGTGGTTTTCAACATAAGGTGGCAGTCGGCTGCGGAATCCACGAAAGGCAGTCACTGATGTTTGCTGGCCACAGTCAGACCGCGTGTCTGGCCGGCGCCAGCTTGTCCGGTGCAGCCACTGCAAATCAGGCGTGCGCCGGTTCTTCGACGCAGAGCGCCCGCCTTCTCGGCTCGCAACTGCATGTAGACAGAGACCTGCAGTCTCATCTCGAAGTTTGCGATTCGAAACAGTTCAGCAGCACAGGTAAGGACTAAAGCGAATCAGGTCAAAATGCGCTCTAATTCACAAAGTGAATGTGCGAGGGCAAAACCTTCGAAACGGCTGTTAGCACGATTTCTGCTCGTGTTGCTCGCAGGCCTGGTATCGCCTTGTTTGACTTTGGGGCAGTCGGAAGTTTCTCAGGAGTACCAGGTGAAAGCCGCGTTTCTCTACAACTTCGCGAAATTTGTCGATTGGCCGTCCGCCGCGTTTGCAAACGATAAGGCCCCGATCACCGTATGCATCTACGGAAAAGATCCTTTTGGGGCAACCTTGGACGACACTGTCCGCAGTAAGACAATCGGCGCCCGCGGCTTCGTTGTCCGGAGGCCAAAATCCCCCAAGGATATGGCCGGCTGTCAGATAGCTTATCTCGGTGGTTCGGCGGGCGACCAGTTGAGAGATTTTTTGTCGATTGTCGATTCCTCGAATGTTCTCAGCGTCGGCGAGGACCCGCATTTCGCCGATCAAGGCGGCGATATCCAATTCGTGATGGAAGACGGCAAGATACGGTTTTTGATTAATGTGGATTCTGTGAATCGCGCTGGCTTCAAGATGAGTTCCAAGCTGCTCGCGCTGGCCAAAGTCGTCCACGATCCAAAATGAGCGGAATGGAGATCACCGTGTTCAATCTTCGTAATTTATCCATTCGCAGGAAGCTGCAGAGCATTGTCATGGTCACATGCGGCGTCGCTTTGCTCCTCGCCGCGATTGTATTCACAATCTATGATCGCATCACTTTCCTTCACTCCAGTGCCGACGACCTCGCCACAACGGCGGATATGATTGGAGAAAACAGCACTGCTGCCCTCACCTTCGGAGACGTCAAGTCCGCCCGCGAAACTCTGCAGGCCCTCCAGGCAAAAAAGCACGTTGTCCTCGCTTGCATCTACGACAAATCTGGAAATGTGCTCGCAAAATACAGTCGAGATTCCGTGCAAGCCGGTTTCTTGCCGCCCGCGCCCGGCAAAGAAGGCAGCTTTATCGAAGGCGACCGCAGGATTCTTTTCCATCCCATCCTTCTCAACCGGGACACCATCGGCACCATTTATTTGCAGGAAGACCTTCGCGAATTGGACGACCGCTTCGCGCGATTCCTCGAGATTGCTGCGCTGGTGCTTGTTCTTTCTCTCTTAGTCGCTTACCTGCTCTCCACGCGCCTTCAGAGAGTCGTGTCAGGCCCAATTCGTGAGCTCGCGGACACGGCCCTTTCTGTCACAACCCTGGAAAACTATTCAATTCGCGCCAGCAAGAAAAGCAACGATGAGATTGGCTTCCTCTTCGACCAGTTCAATGGAATGTTGGATCGCATCCAGCAGCGCGATGTCGCTCTGCAGAATGCTCACGATACTCTCGAGCGGCGCGTCGCCGAGCGTACGGCCTATTTGAATGCGCTGATCGACAACAGCCCCATGGCCATTCTCGTGTTGGATCGTCAGATGAACGTTCAGCTCTGCAACCCTGCCTTTGAATCTCTCTTCCACTACTCCAGGGATGAAGTCCTCGGAAAATCAGGCGTCGATTTTCTCGCGACGAACGATCTGTGGTCAGAAGTCATCGGAATTTACAGAACCACGCTTCAGGGCGAACCCGTTCACTTGACCACTCGGCACAGGCGGAAAGATTTGGCGGTGATAGATGTGGAGCTGGACGCTGTCCCCTTGGTTGTGAATGGCGAAGTAGTTGGCTCGCTCGGAATCTATCAGGACATCTCCGTTCGAAAGCGCGCCGAAGAAGCGTTGCTGCGCGCCAAGGAAGCTGCCGAAGCGGCCAGCGAAGCCAAGAGCGAATTCCTTGCCAACATGAGCCATGAAATTCGCACGCCCATGAACGGAATCATGGGCATGACCGAATTGGCCTTGGATACGGATTTGACTCCTGAGCAGCGCGAATATCTCGGCACCGTGAAACTTTCCGCGGAATCTCTGCTCTCCGTGATTAACGACGTCTTGGATTTCTCCAAAATCGAGGCGCGCCAGATGACGATGGACCTGATCGACTTCGATTTGCACGACACCGTCGAAGAATCTCTTCGTGCTTTGAGCCTTCGCGCGCACGAAAAACATTTGGAACTCGCTTGCGAAATCAATTCCGACGTTCCCACCGCATTGGTTGGCGACCCGGGCCGTTTGCGTCAGGTCATCATCAATCTGGTTGGGAACGCCGTCAAATTCACCGATGCCGGCGAAGTTGTGCTCTCCATCCAAACCCAGGCGCGCTCGGATCGCGAAATCCTCCTGCAATTTACCGTGGCCGATACGGGGATTGGCGTGCCGGAAAACAAGCGAACGGAGATATTCGAG
>Ga0209178_1000195_pt1 | contig 16259 bp, 14 predicted proteins | sample GAAS200_FD_187521 | JGI IMG/M metagenome (GOLD analysis project Ga0209178, IMG submission 187521) | Agricultural soil microbial communities from Georgia to study Nitrogen management - GA AS200 (SPAdes) (version 2) | ecosystem: Environmental > Terrestrial > Soil > Agricultural land | place: USA... | reverse complement strand
ATATGTGCCCTTGGCATGTGGGACTTGGGCACCGCCGCTGGCCCGTGGTGTAGCCGTTTCCGAGGCCAAGGTCATGTTGACCCAAGGGTTCCATCACTGCTTCTTTCCCGCAATGCGGGCATCGAGCGGCGGTTCGAAGAGGGTTACTCAGGGCAATTCCGCCAGACACGGTGATCTTCATGTTTCGCTATCCATCAAAGCTGCATAACGCCCGAATTTAGCGGCGCGCGCAGCGCGTCCGCTGGAATGAGTTGTTAGCCTGCGCTGACATCGTGAGATTTTGGATAGTAACGGCGAACGAAAGCGCGTGCGCCAAGTTTTGTTCTTGAGCTGCGTGAGAACACCTCTGTGCCAGACGCTGGACTATGGCCAAGCCAACATGCGTTCCACCAGCCAACTGGCTCAATGCGAAAGTTTGCCTTGGGGTCGGAGACGCAATACTTTTTAGCTTCACGCTCTGCCAAGTCGATAGCTTCCTCGAAGTCGTTAGCACGAAAGAGCACAACTCGCTCTTCTATGCGCTCAGTTTCGTCGTGGGTTCTACCCCGTTTTCACGGACAATTGGGTTAAGGCTAAGAACTTCTGATCCTCGGCGTCCAGTCTTTGTTGCATCCTGGGATTGTGGAACCGTTCGATGTAGTCGAATACGTCGCTACGAGCTTCATTGATCGTGCGGTAGTGCCGGCGGTTCACCCGCTCGCGCTTGAGCATTCCGAAGAACCCCTCCGCCGCCGCATTGTCACCGCAATGACCTACGGCGCTCATGCTGCAAACAAGGTTGTGCCCCGCCAGGAACTGCTGGTATTCCTCGCAGGTGAACTGGGTGCCGTGATCGGAGTGCAGGACGACGGACTGGCTGCGATCCTCACGTTGCCAAAGCGCCATCAGCACCGCCCGCAGCACCAGGTTGCGATCCTGGAGGGTATCCATCGACCAGCCGACGACCTTCTTGCTGAAGAGGTCAAGCACCACGCACAGGTACAACCAGCCTTCGCCGGTACGGATGTAGGTGATGTCGGTGACCCATTTGGTGTTCGGCTCGTTCGCCGCAAAGTCCCGCTCCAGATGGTTCCTGACGTGGCAGGGCCGAGCGCCCACGCGCTTGTGCCGCCAACGGCGCCGCTGCGGCACGCCGTACAGTTCCGCGGAGGCCATCAACCGGGCCACCCGGTTGGGACTGGCGCGTTCGCCCTCGAAGGCCAGGCGCTCGTGCATCCGCGGCATCCCGATCACGCCGTCGCTCTCGGTATGGATCTGGCGAATGCGTTCCAACAGGCGCTGATTATCTTGAACACGCGCACTCGGCGAACGCCCCGACCACGCGTGGTAACCGCTGCGCGACACCTTCAAGCATCGGCACATCAACCGGAGCGGGTACTGATCGCGGTGGCGCCGGATCGCCGCGTACCTCACGACGATTCCTTGGCGAAGAACGCCGCCGCATCGCGCAAAAAATCCCGTTCCTTCTTCACGCGTGCCAGCTCACGCCGCAGCGCCGCCAGTTCCTCATCGCGCGGAACACCGGCACCCGTGAACGGCTTGCCCGGCTTCGCCAGTTCCCGACGCCAGCGACTCAGGACATTGGCATTGACGCCCAGCTCCTGCGCGACCTGGCTGACCGACGCCTGTGGGCGGCGCGTCAGGTCGACGGCCTCACGCTTGAACTCCGCACTGAACCTTCTTCGTTGTGCCATGACACTCCTCTCTGCTCATGATGAGCTTACTTGGAAGTGTCCGTGGAATCGGGGTAGAACCCAGGGCGAGCGCCATGGATGGGGCGAGTATTCCCACCGCCATTCCCGTGATCTCACGATTTTTCATTATGGCGACGGCTGCCTTCACCTCACACTCTTACCCGAAACGCCACGCTGATTCGTGCCGGCTGCTCTCGCCGCGTTTTGGGAATGCCGTGTTCGTGGGTGCGCTGCGAGGCGTAGCTCATGCGCAGCAGGCTGCCAGGTTCGAGGTCGATCGCGATCGTTTCGCGCCGCCCGCCGATGGCGCGGATCAGCATGCGACGCGTCGATCCCAGCGACACCAGCGTGATCGGCTGGCCGACCGCCAGCGATTGCAGCTTGTCGTGATGCATCGCCACGCTGTCGCGGCCGTCGCGATAAAAGTTCATGCCGGCGTGGGTGTACGGTGCCGGCTCGACCGCCTGCACGCGTTCCAGCATGTCGGCCAACGGCAGCGTGTCGGGCAGCGCGTCGAGGGCGTAGCGGGCGATCAGCCGCGGTACATCGACGACTCGGTCGTACATCGGTCGTTGCAGCGACGACCACGCAACATTTGCTTGCAGGCATTCGAACCACATCTACGCTGTGTCCGCATCGATGAAACGCGGCCAGTAGCGGATGCCGCCTTCGGCATCCTCGACCAGTTGCAACGTGGACGGCGCGAACAGGTCGCAGGTTTGAGGGGCAAGAAAGAACATGATCAATGGAAGTCGCGCGAGGTGGTGTGCAGTTCGCCGAGCAAGTGACTCAAGTCGTGCAGGTCGCGCGCGATCAGGTGCCGCACGCCATCCACGTGCTCCCAGCGCCCGCGCACAGCCAGCAGGCGCGCGCCCAGCAATGCCTTGCGCCGGTGCAGCGCCACCTCCGGCCGCACCACGATGTTGAACATGCCGTGCTCGTCTTCCAGCGTGACGAAGATGATGCCCTTGGCGGTGGCTGGGCGCTGGCGTTGGGTGACGACGCCGGCCGCGCGGACTTGCCGGCCGTGCGGCATGCCGCGCAGTTGACTGGAATCGAGCAAGCGTTGCTGCTTCAACCGACTGCGCAGCAGTGACAGCGGGTGCGCCTGCAGCGTCAGGCCGATTGCGCGGTAGTCCGACAACACATCCTCGCCCAGCATCGGTGCCGGCAACGCCACCGTGTCCTCGTCGGGACTGCCCGGCAGCAATGGGCGCCCCTGCTCGATGCCGGCCACTGCCCAGCGCGCGGCATGGCGATGACCAGCCAACGCTTGCAGCGCACCCGCTTCGGCCAGCACCCGACGCGTCTTCTCGTCCAGGCCGGCGCGCTGGCACAGGTCGCGCACGTCGCGGAATGCCGCTTGCGCACGCGCCGCGACGATCACCCGTGCCATCGTTTCTGACAATCTCGCGATCTGGCGCATGCCCAGGCGCAACGCAGGCTGTCCGCCATCATCCTCGCCACGCCGTGCATGGCCGCCTTCAAGTGTGTTGTCCCAGTCGCTGCGGGTCACATCGACCGGACGGATCTCGATCGGCTTGCGATCACCCGTGCCGCGGCGCGCGTCCTGCACGATCTGGCTGGGCGAATAAAAACCCATCGGCTGCGCGTTGAGCAGTGCGCACGCGAACGCGGCCGGTTCGTGCCGCTTCAGCCAGCAACTGATGTAGACCAGCTTCGCGAACGAGGCCGCGTGCGACTGCGGGAATCCGTAGGAACCGAAGCCCTTGATCTGCTCGAAAATCTGATCGATGAACGCGGAGGAATAGCCCTTGCGCTCCATCAACTGGCGGATGCGCAGGCGATGAGGCTCCATGTCGCCGCCACGTCCCCATGCGGCCATCGAGCGGCGTAAACCATCGGCTTGCTCCGACGAGTAGCCGGCATGGATCACCAGTTCCATCACCTGTTCCTGGAACAGCGGCACGCCCAGCGTGGGCTTGAGGATGTCCTCGATTTCCGGCGAGGGATATACCACCGGTTCCCTGCCCTGCCGGCGCCGCAAATACGGGTGCACCATGCCACCCTGGATCGGACCGGGACGCACGATCGCGACTTCGATCACCAGGTCGTAGAACGTCTCCGGTTTCAGGCGCGGCAGCATGCTCATCTGCGCGCGCGATTCGATCTGGAACACGCCGACGGTGTCGGCAGCCTGGATCATGGCGTAGGTCGCCGGATCGCCGGACGGCAACTGCGCCGGGTCGATGCGATAGCCGCGGTGGCACTCGACCAGATCGATGGCCTTGCGGATGCAGGTCAGCATGCCCAGCGCGAGACAATCGACCTTCAGCAGCCGCATCGTCTCCAGGTCGTCCTTGTCCCACTGGATGATGGTGCGATCGTCCATCGCGGCGTTCTCCACCGGCACCACGGTGGACAGCGGCGCATCGCTGATGACGAAGCCGCCGACATGCTGCGAGAGGTGGCGCGGATGTCCGAGCAACTGCGCGGTGATCGCCAGCACGCGCGCGATCAGCGGATTGTCAGGATCGAAGCCGGCCTCGCGCAGGCGCTGCGCCATCGGTGCTTCGCCATTGCCCCAGCCGAAGCAATCGGCCAGCAATGCGATCTGGTCCGGCGGCAAGCCGAACGCCTTGGCCACGTCGCGCACCGCGCTCTTGCCGCGGTAACGGATCACGGTTGCGGCCAGTGCTGCGCGCTCGCGGCCGTACTTTTTGTAGACGTACTGCAGCACCTCCTCGCGGCGCTCGTGCTCGAAGTCGACGTCGATGTCTGGCGGCTCGTTGCGCTCGCGCGACAGGAAGCGCGCCATCAGCAGCCGGCTTTCGGCCGGATTGACCGCCGTAATGCCGAGCGCGAAGCACACTGCCGAATTTGCGGAAGAACCGCGCCCCTGGCACAGGATTTCGCGCGAGCGGGCGAAGCGCACGATGTCCTCGACGGTGAGGAAGAACGCCTCATACTTGAGTTCCGCGATCAGCGCGAGTTCGGTTTCGATCTGTGTTGCGACGGCAGGCGGCACGCCACCCGGCCAGCGTTTCCGCATGCCCGCTTCGGTCAACGCGCGCAGCCAGCTCGACGGCGTGTGGCCGGCGGGAACCAGCTCGGCCGGATAGGCGTAGTGCACATCCTCCATCCGGAAGGTGCAGCGGCGCGCCAACCGCACGGACGCATCGAGCAACGCGCGGGGATAGATATTCCCAAGCGCGCGCCGCGTGCGCAGATGACGTTCGCCGTTGCGGAACAGATGCGCGCCGCAATCCGCCAGCAACGTGTTGTGGCGGATCGCGGTCATGGTGTCCTGCAGCACGCGGCGGCGGCGCACGTCCATGTGCACGTCGCCCGCGGCGACTGGCGCCATGTCCAGCCGCGTGGCCAGCGCGAGCAACTGATGCAGGCGCGCGGCATCGTCGCGGTCGCGATGCAGTTCCACCGCGAGATGCGCACGCTTGCCCAACAGCGCGTGCAACCATCGACCCTGCGCTTCGTCGGGCTCGACCGACGGCAGCCACAACGCGAACAGGCCGCATTCGCCCAAGCGCGCATCCAGGACGCGTGCCACGTCTTCGCGTGTCAACCGGTACCCGCCCTTGCGCGCAGCACGCCGCGCAACGGTGATCAGTTCGCACAGTCGTGTGTAACCGGCCTGCGTCTCGACCAGCAGCACGAAACGAAGGCCGCAGGTCAACGTGAATTCGCTGCCGACGATCAGCTTGAGGTCGGTGGCGCGCGAAGCTTCCAGGCCGCGCACGATGCCGGCCAGCGAGCATTCGTCGGTGATCGCCAGCGCCTCGTAACCGCATTGCCTGGCGCGCAGGAATAGTTCTTCCGCGCTGGCCGCGCCACGCAGGAACGAGAAGTCGGACAGGCAATGCAGTTCCGCGTAGGCCGGCAACTCGCCGGACACATTTGCGTCGTTGGCTGCACAACGACTCAGGCGCTGCGCCACCGTCCATGCACGCGGCGGGCGGGCACCCGGCGTGTCCGGCGGCAAGCCATACACGAGATCGTCCCCGCTCACGCGAACCACCCGTGCAGCATCCAGCCGCCCTGCTCGCCCAGCGGCGCGAACACCCACGCGCGCTGTCCCTGCGAAGTTTCCAAAACGTAGTAATCGCGCCGCGCCTCATCGCCGTCCCACCAGCCGCTTTCCAGCCGCTCCGGACCCGACACGATGCGCAAGTTGGAATCGCGCAACGGAATGGGTTTCGGCAGCAGCCACAAAGGCCGCGGCGGACGGATCGGCGCCCGGTCGATGCGCACGTTTTCTTCCGCGCGCTGCCACGCGCGTTCCGGCCGTGGATCGCCGGTCGGCGCAATCCGGTACACCGCCGTGTCGCCGAGGCGGGCGCGCAAGCGTTCGCGCAATTGCGGCCATGGCAGCGACTGCTGCACACGCACGCCGAAGAGATCCCGTGTCGCCGGCACGAACGGCGGCAGTTCCCGTGCGAGCAGCCGCATCGCCACCACAGGCCGGTCGAGCTGCACCCGTTCGAGCCGGCTGCGGGTCAGTTCGAACAGCATCGACGGATCGCGCTCGGCCGCGAGCAGGCCGACTTGCACGTCGGTGTCCGCCGCCTCGTGTTCCAGCCTCAATACGAAACGCTGCACGCCGCCATCTCGTATCGACAAACAAGTGCACAGATCGCCGAGCATCCGGCGCAGCGGGAACAGCAGCGCGACATGGCTCTCCACTTCGCACTCCAGTTCGACCCGGCTGTCGAAGTGGTCGGGTGGCGCGTAATACGCCAGCGGATCGTCGGCGTTGCCGTACAACCGGTCGAGGTGTTCGAGCAGTGGCAGCTCGAAACGGCGGCGCACGCTGTCCGTGGGCAACGCACGCACGGCACGCAGATCGCGGATACCCATGCGATGCAGCCGCTCGCCAGCATCATCCGGCAACAGCGCACGGCGCACCGGCACGCGATCCAGCAATCCCTGCATCGCGGCCGGATGGTCGACCGCCAATCCATCGCGCAAGTTGGCCAGCACGCGCGCGGCGCGTGGCGTCGGCGCCATCGCGATGCGATGGACGAATCCCAGCGCAGTGAGTTCCTCGCGCAGCCGCGCCTCGATCCGCGGCCACGGCCCGAGCAGCCCGAAACTCGCGCGCACTTCCAGCACGATGCAGCCCGGCCACTGCGCGCTGACCAGCGAACTGTGGCGATAAGCCCAGGCGGCGAGGAACCGCTGCCAATGCGCTTCGGCCTGCGGGTCATGATCGACCATCGCGAAATCGGGCAGCAGCGCGTGCGCGGCGGTCAGGCGCATGCCTGCGCGCAGTCCGGCCGCGGCGGCCACCGGATTGACCGCGTGCAATGTGCGCAACTGCGCGGGCCCACCGACCAGCGCCAGCGGCGCGGAAGGATCAGGCAAACGGCGGAGGACGGCGTCCAGCGCCAGCTGCGGCAGCAGTATGCAGGCCCACAACATGCGCGCGCCTCACCATGGCCCCGGCGCGAACGCCCTTGTTGGCACCGGACCGCCGCGGCATTTGCGCACACGCCAGACATGATCGAGGCCGTATTCCAGGCGTAGTGCCGCAGGTGATGGACTGCTCGCATGCGCGCGATCGCGCAGCGCGAAACCCAGGCAGGCACCGCTGTCGGCCGCCACCTGCAATCGGCGCAGCGCGGAAGCATCGGCGTGCAGCGGCCAGCCGACGACCGCCGCGCAAGCGCCGCTGCGCAGGCACTGCTCGAACGCCCACAACGCATCGCGCGGCGCCGCATCGATCACTTCCAGTTGCATCAGGTCCACGCCGGCCGCCTGCCATGCCGGGGCATAAGGCAGATACGGCGGCGCGATCAAGGCGACCGTGGCGCCGGCCTGGGTGAAGCGCTCCAGCGTTGGTATGAGCAGCGACAGCTCGCCGACGCCGTCGGCCGGCAACAACAACTCGGTGAGCGCGCGGCGCGGCCAGCCGCGTTGTGGCAGCAGTGCATCGAGGTCCGCGTATCCGGTTGGTTCGCCCTCCACGCTGACGGCCGCGGACCGGCCCGCGTGCCACAAGGTCTGCGTAGCCAGCAGTGATTCGAGTGCGGCGACGGCGGCCATGTCAATCCCGGCGCATGAGACCGCAGTAGATGCCTTCGATCGCGAAGTCCTGTCCGCGCGAGACCACGATCGGTGCATACGCCGGGTTGCGTGGCAGCAACCGGATGTTGTCGCGCCCGCGCTGCAGGCGCTTGATCGTCATCTCGCCATCGACACGGGCCACGACGATCTGGCCATTGCGGGCTTCCGGCGTGCGCTGCACGCCCACCAGATCGCCATCGAGAATGCCCTCCTCGATCATCGAGTCGCCCTGCACCTTGAGCAGGTAATCCGGCCGCCGCGCGAACAGGCGTCCGTCCAGCCAGAGTTCCTGATCGTGGCGAAGATCCGGCTCGATGGGGGCACCAGCCGCGACGCGGCCCAGCACCGGCAGCATCACCAGGTTCGGTCGCCCGGCACCGGGCAAGCGGATGCCACGCTTCTGATTCGGGGCCAGTTCGATCAAACCGGCCTCGGCCAGCGCCAGCACGTGCTTCTGCGCGGCATTGCGCGAAGCGAAGCCAAATGCGTCGGCGATCTCCGCCAGGCTGGGCGGCTGCCCGGCCGCAATCCGGCGCCGGATGAAGGTCAGGATCTGGTTGCGCTTGGAGGGCTCGACGAGCATGGTGTACATTTGTACACCCGATCGAGCCGGAATGCGAGTGCCTCATCTCGCTGCCTTTCGCACGTTCCTTGTTGCCACGTTCCAACTTCCGGCACACGTCGCGTATTCCGGCCGAACGTTATAGTCGCGGCTCACCTTTTGGGGAGCCATCATGCGCCACGCCGTTACGCTTGTCATTGCCCTCGCGTTCGTCTCGACGGGCACCATCGCCGCGGCGCCGCCCTCTTCGGCAGCGGCGGCGGACACGCCGGCCGCGCAACTGCACGCGCTGTTCGACAAGGCGTGGAAACAGGCGCACCCCAAACCTTCCGCCGGTACGACGGATTACAAGCGGCTTTGGGGCGACCCGGGCATCGCGCATGAGCAGGCGCAGCTCGCGCAGGACAAGGCCAACCTCGCCGCGTTGCAGAAGATCGACGTTGCGAAGCTCGATCCGGACAACCAGTTGAGCTGGCGCCTGTTCGAATACCAGTTGAACGATTCGATCGCGGTCGCGGCGTATCCGGATGACGCGCAAGGGCTGATCACGCAGTTGTGGGGACCGCAGCTCGCCGGTGACGAGACACGCGGCGCGCATTACGACGACGCGAAGGGCTACGAAACGCTGATCCACAAGTTGAATGCGACCGGGCTGTACCTCGCCGCGTTCACCCAGCGTCTGCAACAGGCGATGGCCAAGGGCGTCACGCAACCGCGCGAAGTAATGCAACGCGTGCCGGACGAGATCAAGGCGAACATCGCGAACGATCCCACGCAAAGTCCGTTCTACGCGCCGTTCAAGAAGTTACCCGATTCGATTCCGGCCGCCGAACAGGCGAAGCTGCAAAGCGAGGCGCGTGATGCGATCACGAAGAACGTGAATCCCGCGTACGAGAAATTCCTGAAATTCTTCCAGGATGACTACCTGCCGCACGCGCGCGCAGTCGCCAGCATTTCCAGCCTGCCCGGCGGCAAGGATTACTACGCGTACCTGGTGCGCCACTACACCACCACCGACATGATGCCCGCGCAGGTGCACGAGATGGGCCTGAGGCTGGTGGCGCAGATCCACGCGCAGATGGAAGCGGTGTTCAAGCAGATTGGTTTCAAGGGCAGCTACAAGGATTTCGTGCACTACCTGCGCACCAATCCAAAGTTCCATTACACGAATCCCGATGACTTGCTGGAGGCGTATCGCGGCGCCGCCAAGCGCATCGACCCGCACCTCACCGAAATCCTGAGCCTGTGGATGCAGCCGCGCCAGCCGTGGGGCGTCGACGTGATTCCCGCATCGCTCGCGCCGAACACGTATCCCGCCTACGCGGACGTGCCGTACATGAGCGTGAACCTGTACAAGCCGGAGACGCGTCCGAAGTATTCGATCCAGGTGTTGACCTGCCATGAAGGCCGTCCCGGCCACAACCTGCAGATTCCGGTCGCCGAGGAACTGGACAACCTGCCGAAGTTTCGCCGCTACGCGTATTACAACGCGTTCGGCGAAGGCTGGGCGCTGTATTCGGAAACGCTGTGCGACCAACCGATGGGTTTGTACGACAAGGATCCGTATTCGAAATTCGGTTACCTGAATTACCAGATGTGGCGCGCGGTGCGGCTGGTCGTCGACACCGGCATCCACGAGGACGGCTGGACGCGTGCGCAGGCCGTGAAGTACATGCAGGACAACACCGCGCTGGCCGACCAGAACATCGCGACCGAAGTGGACCGCTACATCGTATGGCCCGGCCAGGCGCTGTCGTACATGATCGGCGAGCAGGCCATCCTGCAACTGCGCGACGCGGCAAAACAGAAACTTGGCGACAAGTACGACATCAGGGATTTCGACGACGTGGTGCTGGGCCAAGGCAGCCTGCCGATGGCCGTGCTGAAGGAAGTCGTCGACAAGTGGATCGCCAACACGCTGGCCGGCAAACCCGCCGACCAGTTGCCGTTCGCGTGCAAGCCGCGGACGGTGGAGACGTGCGGCGGGTGACGCCGCGCACTGATCCGGTTCGAATCGATCACCCGCGTCGGGTGCTATCCTCGCGCCAGCGATCGGACCCGGGGGAGGTTCGCGGTGCGACTCTGGGCAATGCTCACGTGCGTGGCGATCGCCATGCTTGCGTTCCACCCTGCCCGCGCGGCAACACAGGTGCAGGTGATCGAAACCTGGCCCGCGGGCGATCACGTCACGATCGGCAAGAACCAGAACTTCTACCTGCACCTTCATTACAGCAGCGACCAGCCGGTACACATCTGGGCGCGGCCGTACTTCCATGGCGAACCCGCGAAGGCGGGCAGCAATCCCTCGCGCGCCTACCCCGCGGGAAGCGGCGACGCGCTGGGCTGGTTTTTCCTGTTCGATCCCGGCACGCAGGTGGACGAAGTGCGGATCAGCGCGGGCGACGGTTCCTACAACCGCACGCCAGTGGTCGCGACCTATTCCGTTTCGATCACGGGTGGCGATCAAACAACGCAAGACACCTCGCAGCCTGCGTGGGTTGCCAGTCTGAACGCTGCAGATAAAGCCGCGAGTGATGCGGCCTACCGCAAGGCCATGAATACGCCGATGACGGCCGCCGACGTCACGCTGTTCGGCGGTTTCATGCTGGCGATGGTCGTGCTGGGACTGATCGGGATTGCCTGGCCGCTGTGGGGTTTGTGGCGATGGCGCGGCGGCTGGCGGATGGGCGCCGCGATACCGGCCGCCGTAATGGCGTTCGTGGTGCTGCGAATCCTCCTCGGCACCGCCATAGATCCCACCTCGCACAACCTGTGGCCGTTCGAGATCGTGATGTGGGGCGCCCTGAGCTGCGGCTGCATGCTGGTGTTGGGCATCGCGCACAAGCTCTCCGCCGCGAAGCGGGCCTGATCGGACGGTCGAAAAAGAAAGGCCGGCATCGCTGCCGGCCTTCTTCACGTTCAACCACTTGGCGAAATGATTTCAGGTCAACCCGAACAAGCCTTGCCGTGATCGGCGTGGTAGCCCTGCGATTTGGCCTGCGCCTCGGTCATGTATTCGCCGTGCTTGGTGGTGCCGTACCACTTGGTGCCCTGGCAGTGGTAAGTCTTGCTGCCGCTTCCGGTGTTGACCCAGACCTTGCCGGCGCCACCGCCCGGCGCGGGCGAACCCATCGAACCGCCGGTGGAGGCGGTGCGCGTCGCGGTGCGATGTGAAACCGGTGTCGGCGCGGCGGGCTCAGCCGGCGCCGCGGCAGGTGCCGGCGCAGCAGCGGGCGTGGGTGTCGCGGCCGCTTCTTCATCACCCCAGTCCTTGACGCCCTTGTGTCCGCGGCACGCACCGCGCTTGGATTTGCCCGACCACGACGTACCGTCCTTGCACGTTGCACTCACCGCCGCGGCCGCGGCAGGCGCCGCGTTGGCGGCCCGAGTCGCGGTTTCGGTCGTCTTCGAACTGCGCGAGCGCGTGGTCTTCGCCGCCGGTTCGGCTGCCGCGCTGGATGCCGCCTCGTCGTTCCAGCTCTTGACGCCCTTGTGCCCGCGGCAGGCGCCGCGCTTGCTGGTTCCCGTCCACGCGCTCCCGTCCTTGCATGTGGCGCTGTAGCCGCCGTCGCTTGCGGCGAACGCGGACGGCGCCACCATCAGCAAGCCCGCCAACGCCAGAGCCGAAAATGCCAACCCCTTGATGCCATGCGTCTTCATCGTTGTCTCCCTTTATCGATGCAGCAACACGCCGCGGACAGGCGGCGACCATGGATGCGCGCCGATCATAATCCCGCCACAGGCGCATGGCTGAATCAAGGTGGTGGTTGCGGCTCCTGCTCGATCAGGTCGCGCAGCGCGGCCTGCATGCGCGCGTGCACCCGCACCAGCGCACCCCACAGGAACCACACCGTGAACGCGCCGATCGCCAGCAATGCAATCAGCACGCCGCGCGGCGGCAGGATGCTGCTTCCCAGCGCACTGACCAGCAACGCCATGCCCGCCAGCGCGCCGAGCGGCACCAGCTTGCCGAACACGCGCCGCAACCCTGCCGTGCGCACGCCATGGATTTGTTCGCTGATGCCGAGTTCGGCCAGCAGCATGCCCAGCGCGTCCGCCTTGCGGTACACCGCGATCAACATCGGCAGCGACACGAACAGCGCGATCGCCCAGACCAGCGATCGTCGCGCCACGTTGGACAGCGGCAACTGCGGCCACCAGCGCGGCACCATCGCGCTGATGAAGGCGCAGATGCCGAACACGGCGCAGACCAGCACCAGGTTCACCGCGATATGCCACAACAGGCGGCGCAGCATCTTCGCCAGCATCACGTCGTCGCGCGCGCGCGCCGTGCCGTTGATCCATTCGTGATAGCCCCGCGCGATCGTGCGCAGCGAAGCCGGCGTCATGCGCTTGAGGCCCGCGAGGATGACGGGCTCGGCATGCAGCAACAGCGGTGACACCAGCATGCACGCGACCGCCGCCGTCACCGTCAGCGGGTACAGGAATTTCCCCACCGCGCCTGCGGCAATCCCGAGCGTGGCGATCACGAACGAGAACTCGCCGATCTGCGCCATCGTCAGGCCGGTGCGCAGCGCATCGTGCGCATTGCGTCCCGCGCACACGAACGCACCCGCGCCGCAGGCCAGCGTCTTGCCGACGATCACGGCCAACGCAAGGCCCAGCGCGGGCCACAGCCACGGCAGCATTTCCGATGGATCGAGCAGCAAGCCGATCGCCACGAAGAAGATCGCCGCGAACATGTCGCGCACCGGCCGCACCAGACGCACGATCCGATCCGAACAACGCGCCTCGGCCACCACCACGCCCGCGAGGAACGCGCCCAGCGCCACGCTGAAACCTTCCCACGCCGCAAGCAGGCACGCGCCGAAACAGATGCCGAGCGCGGTGACCAGAAGTGGTTCGTCGCGGCCGCGTTTGGCCAGCCAGTCCAGCAGGCGCGGCAGCATCAACAGGCCGAGCACCAGCGCCACCGCGACGAACAACAGCATCCGCCACAACACGGTGAACGCGACGTCGGTGGTGTCGGCGCTGCCGGCCGCGATCGCGCTCAGCACCGTGATCAGCACGACGGTCAACACTTCTTCCGACACCAGCATGCCGATCATGCCGGCGACGAAATTCTGCCCGCGCCAGCCGCGATCGGACACGGTGCGCAGCGCGATCATGGTGGATGAAAAACAGATTACCCCGCCGAGGAACAGCGCCTCGCGGCCGGTCAATCCCGCCAGCCGTCCGATTTCGATGCCGAGCCACAACATGAAACCGACTTCCACCAGCGCGGCCAGCATCACGCCCGCGCCCAGCGCGCGCAGCTTGCGCAGGTTGGAGTCGAGTCCCAGCGTGAACATCAGCAGCACCACGCCGAGGTTGGCGATCGATTGCATCGTGCGCTGGTCGGTGAGGAACCGCCACGGCATGTGCGGTCCGATCAACACGCCTGCGATGATGTAGCCCAGCAGCACCGGCAAGCGCAGCCGCGGAAACACCACCACCACGACGCCCGCCGCCAGCATCACGCAGGCGAGGTCCCGGATGAACTGGATTTCGTGCAAGACATCCCTCCCGGTCCGCGTGCAACGCGTCTCGCGCAAACAAAAATGCTTGACGCTGAAATCGAGTGCACCTATCCTTTCGCGTTCCCAGCGTGGGGCCATAGCTCAGCTGGGAGAGCGCTACAATGGCATTGTAGAGGTCGCCGGTTCGATCCCGGCTGGCTCCACCAAATCCCCACGCTGTCCCCATCGTCTAGAGGCCTAGGACACCACCCTTTCACGGTGGCGACCGGGGTTCGAATCCCCGTGGGGACGCCAGAGGTGGTCACGGCCATCTTCTGGAACGCGCGGGAATGTTGCACAATTGCAGTTTCAAAAATCGAAGACCGCGGAGCGGTAGTTCAGCTGGTTAGAATGCTGGCCTGTCACGCCGGAGGTCGCGGGTTCGAGTCCCGTCCGCTCCGCCATTCTTCGAATCGTGTCACGACGAAAGCCCGCCACCCGCGGGCTTTTTTGTTTCCGGCGCACCCACCGATGCTACGCAGTGAATGCGACTTCTCCAAGGCCAAGCGCGTGAAGGATGTGCCGCATCTCGCGCGCCTGCAGGCATCGATGAAGGGCAAGACCCGCATCACCATCATGCTGGACAACGACGTACTGGACGCTTTTCGCACACGCGCCGAAGCGGAAGGCCGCGGCTACCAGACCGCGATCAACAACGCCCTGCGCGATGCCATCAATGCCGACGCCGCGCCGGTGACGGTGGCGACCCTGCGCAAGGAACTGAAGCGCGCGCTGAAGGACATCGCGGCGTGACACATCGCAAAGCTCGCGCTCCGACTCGTGGGGCGATCCCACGAAAAGCCGCATTGCCCGCCGCCTGACGCGAGACGAAGAACGCGAAACGCGTTGCTTCGCGACGAGGACTCAAGAGATCAAGCCGCAGCCGGTGACTCCACGGACAGCCGCTCGAGCGTCGCCAGCGAATGCCCCTGCCCGGCCAGGTATTCCAGCCAGCGGTTGAGGAAACCGTTCATGCGCATGCGATGCTGCAGGACGTTGCGCGTGGGAGCGAGCGGGCCCAGCACCTGCCACAGGTCGCGGCCGGGCTGGCAATGCAACGCTTCCGTCATGTGCGCGTCGAGATAGCAGCGCAATTGCGCGGACGGCGCGGGATTGCCGGTGCTGGCGTCGATCACATCGTACGTGAGGCCGAGTTCCAGCGTGTACGGATGGCGCTCCTGCACCGACAGGCGCACGTCGAGACCATCTCCCACTGACGAAACGTATTCGCCCACGGCGAGCCGATGCGGCGCGAACAAGCGCGCGAGGCGCTGGTGGTTTTCCGAATACAGCCCCATCAGCCAGCCGAAGCGATCAGGCAACAGGGCCGCCGCGAACGAACGCCGGCGCCGGGTGGAAGCAGGATGGACGATTACCGATTGCATGGTTCGATCTTAGCGCAGGAATTTCTTTTGGCACGTCTTGAATTTTTCGCGCGAAACGCGCAACGTAGTGATCTCGGCGCCGCAAGGCGCCGAAGCCGTTTTATGGGTCCGCGATGATCCGGATTCAACCCGCGCGCCGCGCATCGATCGTGGCGGCGCGCGTGCTCACAACGTCTGCGCGTGGAAGGTATCGCAGGCGTTGATGTCGCCGGACTGGAAGCCGGTCTTGAACCACTTCACGCGCTGCGCCGAGGTGCCGTGCGTGAAGGAATCGGGCACCACCGTGCCTTGCGCTTCCTGCTCCAGCGTGTCGTCGCCGATCTGCGAAGCGGCGTTCAGTGCGCTTTCGATGTCGCCCGCCTGCAGCCATTGCAGTTGTTGCTGCGACTTGTTGGCCCACACGCCGGCGAAGCAGTCGGCCTGCAGTTCCAGGCGCACCGACAAACCGTTCGCGCCCTTCATCGGCTCGCCGCGTTGCGCGAGTTGCTGTTCCGTGTCCATGATGCCGAGCTGGTCCTGCACGTGGTGGCCGACCTCGTGCGCGATCACGTAGGCGCGTGCGAAATCGCTGTCGGAATGGAAGCGCGTCGCCAGCTCCTGGAAGAAATCGAGGTCGAGGTACACGCGCTTGTCGCCGGGGCAATAGAACGGCCCGACCGCCGCCGTCGCGCCGCCGCATGCAGTCGAAACCTGGCCGCGGAACAGGATCAGCTTGGGATCGACGTATTGCTTTCCCATCTGCTGGAAATCCGCCGTCCATACGTCTTCGGTGCTGCCGAGGATCTTGCGGACGAACTGCACCTGCGGATCGCTGTTGTCGATTTGCGTGGTCTGCGCGGGTGTATTGCCCGCGGTGCCGCCCCCGGAAAGCAATCCGAAAATGATCCCGCGCGTGGACGGGAAGATCATCGCGATGATGATCGCGATGATGGTGCCACCCAGCCCGAGGTGGATGCCGCCGATGCCCGGCCCACCGCCGCCGCTCGCCTCTTCCACGTTGTCGCTGGAACGCCCCTTCTGCCAAAGCATGATGATTCTCCTTTCCCCGCGGGCC
>Ga0209178_1000194_pt1 | contig 16271 bp, 16 predicted proteins | sample GAAS200_FD_187521 | JGI IMG/M metagenome (GOLD analysis project Ga0209178, IMG submission 187521) | Agricultural soil microbial communities from Georgia to study Nitrogen management - GA AS200 (SPAdes) (version 2) | ecosystem: Environmental > Terrestrial > Soil > Agricultural land | place: USA... | reverse complement strand
TCCACTGGAGGCCTTCCGCCGTCCTCTACGCTGACGTGGACATCCGCCCCCACGCGTCGCCCTGCAAAATCTGTCCGCACGCAAGTCCTCGAACTCGCTGTCTTCCGCTGCGGCATCATTGGCGCTCGTTCGCGGCAAGGGTTTCTAAATCGTGGAGTTTGGATGTCGACCGGGCCTGGGCAATTTCAACAATCATTTGGTGCAGGCCGTATTTGGGCTTCCAGTTCGGAAAATGCGAGCGCACCTTGCCCAGGTCCGTGATGTAGCAGATGTGGTCACCTACCCGATTTTCAGGGTCGTACTTGTATCGGACCGTTAATCCCAATGCCGCCAGCAGATCAATTGTCTCGAGGATGGAAATGCTATTCTGTCTTCCTCCGCCGAGGTTATAAACTTCACCGTACCTAGGAGACCGGAAAAACTCCAACAGCAGCCGGGCCACCTCATCACAGTGGATCTGGTCACGCACCTGCTTGCCTTTGTACCCGAAAATCGTGTATTCACGTCCCGTGACAGCACATTCGACAATGTACGCCAGGTATCCGTGCAATTGGACCGCCGTGTGCTGGGGTCCCGTTATGCAGCCGCACCGAAAGACTCCCACCGGCATCTGGAAGTATCGGCCGAACTCCTGGCTCATTACATCAGCAGCCACTTTGGACGCCCCGAAAACGGAGTGCAGGGAGGCGTCGATGGACATCATCTCGTCGATACCGTCCCGGCCATCGGAATAGTTGTAGCGCGTGGGTTGTTCCACCAGAGGGATAGAGTTAGGCCGGTCACCGTAAACCTTATTGGTACTAAGAAAGCAGAACGGTGCATCCCGACAATAGTCCCTGGCTGCGACAAGCAGATTCAGGGTTCCTACCGCGTTCACGTCAAAGTCTTCGTACGGAATGGCGGTGGCGCGATCGTGAGAGGGTTGCGCGGCGGCGTGAATAATGAAATCGGGATGCTCCTGCCGGACCAGGTTCCGGATGGCTTGTCGGTCGCGTACATCCAGCGCGCTATGGCGATATGCCACGAATGATTCCTGTAGAGACTTTACATTCGGCGCGATGGAAGCCTGTGGACCGAAAAACTCCTGCCGCATGTTATTATCAACACCCACAACCTCCCATCCTGCTTCGTTCAAAAGGCGCGCGCACGCCGAACCGACCAGCCCCCCCGATCCCGTAATCAAGGCTTTCATTCTCATAAGAATCTACTTACGCGCGGCCACAATTGCAAGCCGTAACTGTGCAGGCACAATAGGCGTCCACGTGCCATCTTGCCGTAACCATGCAGCTATTGCGCCTCGAACGGAAACAACTCTGCTAATCCGAGGCAAATTCCGCCCCTTATTCCAGGTGAAACACCTCTTCGAGCTCCCGCATCATCTCGTCCGGACGGGACCCATCAAGGGACTCAAAGTAAGGCGCCATCATCTTCTGCCACCGGGCGTTGACTTCTTCGTTTGACATTTCATCTACGGCGGTTTTCAGATCAGTGGGCGTCTCGAAGTAGCCGAAAAGCGTTCCGTCGCTTCGCATGAATAGCGAATAGTTATGCCAGCCGGTGCGCCGAAGCGCGTCCAGCATCTCGGGCCATACTTTCTTGTGGTGTTCCTTGTACTCCTCAATCAGTTCAGGCTTCACTTTCAGGATGAACCCGATTCTCTTCATCTCGCCTCCTCGATTGTATCCCGGGCCTAGCGATTATTAAATCATGGCGGCAATGCCAATAGCGCCCTTCTCGGATCAGACAGCTCAAGTCACCGAAAGAGATGGCCGCCTTCTCACCCTGGAAAACAGACGCTTCATTTCTGAGAGCGTCCAAAACCCATTGGAGTTACTAAGACCTGATAGAATAAAGGCGATCCATCGGACGAAATATTGAAAATAGGGCCGTGCAATGGATACGGCAAGGAGACAAACCGTGACTCTCCGCGCACCAGGCTCAAAGCGTGGCGGAAAGCAGTCGCCGAAAATCAGCGTCAGCGTTCATTCCTGGTACGTTTATGTCCCTCTCACAATTTTTTGCGTGGCCCCCTCGCCCCTGGCGGCGCGTTCCAGGCAAGGAACACTCCTGCCTGCTTCGAAAATCCACCAGATAGTCAGGAATGTTACCTGGAATGAATTACGCGCCTCCGAACGTCCGTCACACTACTATAGCTATGTCGAGCGTAACATCATGCCGGATGGATCCAGCACGGTGCAGGAAATCGCGACTCCTGACGGCGATGTGGATCGCCTGATCGAAGTGGACCGTCACACGCCGAACCCACGGCAACTCGCACAGAATCAGACATTACTCAGACAGCTTCCCGGTGACCGGCAACTCCAGCAGTCGCGCCTCAAGGACCAGCAAAACAACCGCCGGCGGCGGGACAATGTGCTCAAAGATATTCCTCAGGCATTTATATACACCTATGCCGGCAGCGATCAACAGGGGCGAATCATGCTGAAGTTTCAGCCCGCGCCTGGTTTCCAGCCCAGTTCCCGACAGTCGCTGATTCTTCAGGGGATGGCAGGAGAGCTGTGGGTCGACCCGTCCGCCCAGCGGATCGTGAAAATCAGCGGAACACTCGTCAAAGATGTCAAGATCGGGTGGGGCTTCCTGGCACGTCTCAGCCAGGGTGGCACTTTCCGGATGGAGCAGTCGCAAGGGCCCGATGGAACATGGCATGAGAGCCTGCTTTCCGTCCAGTTTGACGGGACGGTTCTCGTATTTAAGCACATCCACATCCGTGTACGGCAAATTCGCTGCTGCTTCGAACGCGTTCCCGATAACCTGAGCATTCAGCAGGCTGTTCATTTTCTCGAAGCCCGAACCGACCTGCCAAAGGATTGGCAGACTCGCCTGGAAGCTATCCAGAAGGCTGCGCCACTGGACTGAGGCGCGATACGGCAAGGCCCTGGATCAGTAATGAAAAGCCAGATCTCGGCCGAAGTTCTTGCTGACGGGCCTGATCGTTCCATGACCAGCGCGACAACGGCAGATTCCGGAAGCTGTGGCAGGAACAGAAGTGGAACCATTGTTGACCGGTTCTTCGCAGTGTCCCTTCTTCTCATGCTTGGAACCAGCTTCGTAACGCTGGCTTCAACCGGAAAGCTGGATATCGTCTCCGTCACCCTGATCTTTATCGCCCTCGGAGTGCGTCTTTGGGGTTATTCTTCGGGGCGCAACCTGCAGATATCCTCAGAAACTGTGACTCGTCTGGCCATCCTGTATATACCGTTTTTCATCCTCGATTTTCTCGTCCTCTCCGCTGGAGCGACCCCGCTCGAAAGCATGCTCTATGCCACCATCCACCTGGTTCTGTTCGCAGCGGTCACCAAAGTTTTCTCAGCCGTAACTCGGCGGGATTGCGCTTATCTGGCCGCGCTTTCCCTGCTGATGGTCCTTGCTGCTGCAGTGCTGACAATCAACACCACCTTCCTCGCGTTCCTGACGCTCTACGTTCTGTTCGCCATCTCGACTCTGATCAGCTACGAAATCAAGCGATCGATTGAAACCTCCCGCCGCTCCGCACCGGCCCGACTGGCGTCTCCGGGCGGCAGGCTCGGAGTTGAACGCGCGCTGGTAAGAACTGCAGCAGGCCTCGGTCTGGGGACCCTCGCAACGGCTTCGCTGTTCTTTTTTGTCATCCCCCGGTATCGCTCCGGCTATCTCACCGGTCTTGGGACACACCCCGAAAACATTACGGGATTTTCTGACAACGTCACGTTGGGCGACCTCAGCCGCATCATGCGGTCGGGTACCGTCGTATTTCGCGTTTTGCCTGAGGACAACCTTCACGACTATTCCGGTGTCAAATGGCGCGGAGTCGCGCTAGACAGCTTCGACGGCCGCCACTGGTACAATGACAATACACAGCAGACTGCCGTCCAACCGGTAGCATCCGACCGCTTTATGCTTCCCCGAGAACCCGGCGCAAGAAATCGGCCTGAAAAGACACTCCGCTACAAGGTCCTGCTCTCCCCTATTTCTTCCGACGTGGTTTTTGCGGCTCCGTGGCCCAGACTGATCACCGGGCGGATGCATCTGTTGAGTGTTGACGGAACAGACTCCCTGCGCGATACTCGGTATGCGCTCTCGTCGTTGCAATACGAAGTAGTCTCCCAGGTAGGATTGCCGTCGCCATCCATCCTGAAAACAGCTCCGGACGGTTATTCGAGGGAGATTCGTCTGCTGTACCTTCGACTGCCCCCGAAACTCGATCCCCGAATCAAGACCCTGGCAGAGAAGGTCACGTCTCCTGCTGCCAACAATTATGACCGAGCAGTACAGGTCCGCAACTATCTTCGCGATAATTTTGGCTATACGCTGCAAGAACAGGCCGTTGACCCATCCGATCCGCTCGGAAGCTTTCTGTTCGCAACCCGCAAAGGCTATTGCGAATATTTTGCCTCCGCCATGGCTGTCATGCTCAGGACCATCGGGATTCCGGCCCGGCTGGTGAATGGGTTTCAGACGGGATCCTACAATCACTTCGGCAAAGACTTTGTCGTACGCGCGCGTGACGCTCACAGTTGGGTTGAGGTCTATTTCCCGGGTTACGGATGGATACCTTTCGACCCAACGCCTCCGGACCCGCGCCCAGTGGTCCCTTCCGACCTAGATGATTATATGGACGCGGTCACGCTGTTCTGGAGCGAATGGATCGTCAACTATGACTTCTCCCACCAGTTGCGTCTCGCAGCAGAGGTTGAGGTCCAGTCACACGAGATCCAAAGCGACGTCGGTCACCAATTCCACCGCCTTCGAGATCAGACGGCAGGCCTGGCCTTGAAACTGGAGGCAGGGCTCGTTGCGCACAAATTGCTGCTGCTTCTGTTTTTGCTGGGATCGGCGGCAGGGGGCATCCTGACAGGGGGTGACTGGAGACCGCGGGAGCTCAAGTTCATCTGGTCACTTAATTTTCGACAATCCGAGCGGCCCCTGAGCGTGGAAGAAGCAACGTTCAGCTACGGTCGTTTCCTGAACGTCCTGCGGAGAAAAGGCTACCGCAAGCTTCCCTCAGAAACCCCGGAGGAATTTGCCAGGAGAATAGGTCCGCCACTACTGCGGGACGCGGCGCAGGAGTTCACGCGCCTTTATAATGCGGCACGGTACGGCGGCAAACGGCCATCACTTCCGGTCGTGAGAGATACGCTCAAGCGAATTTCGGCAGCGAGCGGTCAGGCGAATTTCGCCGGCTGACACAGCATTTACGGAATGGATTTACCGCCGTCCACAGGGAAGACCTGTCCCGTGATGAAGTCGCCGTGGCAGGCAAGGTGCAGCACCATCCGGGCAATGTCTTCTGGCCCGCCTGCCTTTCGGAGAGGCGTGGACCGAATCACGTTTTTCGTCAATGGGCTTCTCTTTTCCCCGGGGAACAATATCATTCCCGGCGCGATGCTGTTGACACGAATATCCGGTGCGAGCGCCGCGGCCAGACACCGGGTCAGCATGATCAACCCGGCCTTGGAGGAGCAATAGTGCATGGAATCCGGCCACGCCTGCAGCCCGCCGAGAGAAGAAATGTTGATGATCTGCCCGCCCCCTTTGCGTTGCATTAAGCGCGCCGCCTGCTGTGCGCAGAAGAAGGGGCCTTTTAGATTTACACCCAGAATCTGGTCCCACTGCTTTTCGGTCAGACGGTCCCACGGTTCTCGAAAAAAAATGGCGGCGTTGTTGACCAGGAGGTCGAGCTTCCCAAATCGCTCCTCCACCGCGCGAAACATGCGCCGCACCTCGACGGGGCGCGCTACATCAGCTCGCGAGGCAAGGGCGTCCGCCCCGTATGATCTGATGTCTTGGACAGCGGCCAGGGCTTCCCGTCTGGAACGGTTGTAGTTCACGATGACGCTGGCGCCCGCGCGGCCAAGCTCCAGAGCAATCTCCCGCCCAATGCGCCGGCCTGCTCCGGTGACCAGAGCAACGTGGCCTTCAAGAGCTCGGCCTTGAATTCCCTCGGGCATCGTCAAATTTAGCTACAAAGATGACTATTTATGGCACGGCCGGCCGCCAGAATCAAGAAAAAGCATACGATTCCCCGGCTCTCCACTGCCGGACATGGCTTGACCGTTTTCTCAGCCAACCATAGAATCAATGCGTCAATATGGAATTCTCGCTCCAGGGTGGCGCATGGGCATGCCTCAAATCGTGATTTATTTCAAGCCCGGCTGCTGCCTTTGCGAGCAGGCTAAAAAACAGCTTACCGCCCTTCAGGAGCGGTATGAGTTTGCCTTGCGCGAAGTGGATATCCTGCAGGATCCTGCGGCGTACGACAAGTTCAAGGAAGAAATTCCGGTGATTTGCGTCGACGGCAGGAAAGCTTTCAAGTATCGTCTGGACAAAGGGCGTCTTGTCCGCATGCTGGAGTCCTCTGGCCAGCAACCACGCGCGGACGCCTCACAAGCAACATCAACGGTCGAGCAGCCACACCAAACGCTTGAAAGGACCCGGCATTAATGGAACTAGATATCCTGTCAGTTGCTGCTCATCGCGACGATACTGAACTGACCTGCGGAGGAACGGTCATCAAAATGGTCGAGGCTGGGTATCGCGTTGGGGTCCTCGATCTGACCGCCGGAGAATCAGGAACGCGCGGCAGCGCAGCCCTGCGCGAACGTGAAGCAAATCGGGCCACGCGAGTGATGGGCATCGTACACCGCGAGAACCTGTATATGCCCGACGCGGGCATAGAACACCTGCGCGAATATAAGTTAAACATCGCCCAGAAAATACGCGACATGCGGCCACGCACGGTAATCCTGCCCTACTGGAAGGGCCGCCATCCGGACCATTACACAACCGGGCAAATAGGTTATGAAGCGTGTTTTTTCGCCGGCCTTGCCAAGCTCCCACTGAAAGGCAAGCCCTTTCGGCCGCACAAAATCATCTACTCAAGCCTCTATGTGCCCGCGCTCAGGCCTTCGTTTGTGATAGATATTACGGAGCAGTTTGAAAAAAAACTCAAAGCCATCCTCGCTTACAGTTCCCAGTTTTCGGCCCGGGAGGACATGCAAAACCTCTTCCCGTCCCGCAAGGACCTGCGCGAACGCGTCGCGTCTCTGTCTCGCCATTTTGGATTGATGATCGGCGTTCGGTATGGCGAGCCGTTTGTGATGCGCGAAGTGGCAGCCGTGGATGATATTGTGACAATGCCGGTGAGATCGATTTAATACATTCCGCAAGCCACTTCGGAGGTCGAATGCGTCTCCGAAATTTGTCGGCGCTTTTTTCGTCCGCGTTATTTGCCTTTACTGTAACTGGGTTTGCATCGCAAAGCCATTGGGAGAAGGCGATGCAAGAAGAAAAAACTTCCTACCAGCGCTGCCAACTAGACAAGGCAGAAAAGTTCCTGAAAGCCGCCGCGAAGGAAACTCTGTATTTCGCCTTTGATGACCCGCATCTGGTTGAGACCTTGAACGCCGGTGGTGATCTCTTCCGGGCCGAAGGCCAATTTCGGAGGGCTGAGTTTGCGTATGATCAGGCGCTGATCTTCGGAGCTGCTTGGCTTCAACCTGACTCTCCCGTACTTGCCAGAAGCCTGGTAGGGTTGGGTATCGTCTCGCAGGAGACACACCAGAACGACTTTGAAAGGGCCGAATCGTTCTTCAATGAGGCGCTGAAGATCCAGAGCATTTCTCTCGCACCCGACAACCTGCAAGTTGCTACGACGCTAAACTGCCTTGGAGAACTGAATCTGCTTCGGCATAGGAACGGAATTGCAGAGTCTCTTTTCCAGCGCGCACTGGCGATCCGCAGGAAGAATTTGAATCCGGACGATCCCGCCCTTGCTCAGATGCTCGAAGACCTTGGTCTCGTATGTGCACACGAGGGCAAGCTGAATCAGGCAGCCAGTTCATTTGAGGAGGCCTTAACGATCTATCGAGAAAGTCTGGGACCAAACCGTTGCGAGTTAGCGGTCGCCCTTCGAAATTATGCAAGTCTCCTGACCCAAATGGGAAGGGCTGCGGAGGCAAAGGAGTTAGAAGCTGAATCGCTCGCAATTGCCCTGCAGCACCTTCCGAAAGGCCCGATCGCCCTCCCCTTCTATCACCCCAGGTTAGTGCGGCACCGGAATTAGGAAAACTATCCTACTTGGGCACGTCGTTGTGGAAACAGCCCCGCTTTACGCCGCCGGCAAACGATTTTTCCAGCGGTTACGGATAAACCAGATAGCGCCCACAACGATTAGAATCAGGAATACAGTATCAAAGTGGTGGAAATAGGGTCCCAGAGTGTCCCACCGTTCCCCGAGCTTCATCCCCGCGTAAGCGAGAGCAAAGCACCAAGGCAGTGAACCCAGGAAAGTATAGATGTTGAAGCGCGCGAAATTCATGCGCGAAATGCCTGCCGGCAGTGCGATAAAGGTTCTGACGACTGGAAGCAGGCGCGCGATGAAAACCGCCCAATCTCCATATCTGCCGAAAAAGCGGTCCGCCACCTCAAGGTCGTGACGTGTGACCAGGACATAGTGGCCGTAACGCTCCGCGAGCGGCCGCCCTCCCACTGCGCCTACGAAGTAAGCGGCGATTGATCCGAGGTTGCAACCCAGCGCTCCGGCCACCGCAACACCCCAAAGGTTGAAGTGCCCGGCTGAGACGAGATAACCAGAAAAAGGCATAATCACTTCGGAAGGCAGCGGGATGCACGCTGACTCAATGGCCATGAGCAGAGTGATGCCGATGTACCCTGACCCGGAAATGAAGGCCACAATGAATCCGCCAAGAATCTTAACAACGGTTGATACCATCGAATGGAGGAATCTGCCTTATTCTGCCTCGTCGCAAGAGCCGTACAATTCCAGCGTTGGCTGCGTCGATATCTAGCCTAGACCTGATCGGACTCCTGTGACAACCTGAACCCGGGGAGAGCGACACCGCCGGCGGATTTCGTGATTTTCAGCCGCCGCAGATCATTATCACTACCGCCAATCTTGCGGAGTATCGCGTAGGATGAGAAGGCTTCCGAGTAAACTTTTGTCACCAGCCAGCTATCACCGGTCCCCTCCAGCAGCCACACCTGGCCAGGCCGTACTTTTCGGGTTGCCATCACGCAACAGTCAAAATTTCCCTGAGGCAGCCTGAGGCAACGCCCAAGCTCAGCCGCGGAGTACGAAATTCCAATCTAACCTGCCGGACGTTTGTGAGTCAACGATCATCAATTCTGCCCCTGGAGCCACAGGTGAACGGATCCCTACACCGTATTGACAGTAATTTTGCAAACGCGGAGCGCATGAAGGGTATAATGAAGAAGTAGAGGAGGAGAGTTATGAAAACGCGCAGGAGTGCCCCTCTCGCTCTGGCTGTGCTGATGATCGCAGCGTCCGCTTCCACCTGGGCTGCCGACAAGAAAAAAGACGTCGACGCCATTGGCGATCGCAAGGTCGCGCACCGCAGCATGATCTCCGAACAGAAGGAGATTGCGATTGGCAAACGCTATGCCACGGAAATAGATCGCTCGGCGCGAATCATCAAGGACCCCGTCATCAACGAGTACGTCAATCGAGTGGCACAGAACGTGGCGCGGAATTCCGACCTGAAGATACCGCTCACAGTGAAGGTGCTCGACGACCCGTCCATCAACGCGTTTGCTCTGCCGGGCGGGTTTCTCTACGTGAATTCGGGCCTCCTGCAGGCGGCCAATGAGGAAGACCAGGTCGCAGGGGTCGTGGCGCATGAAATCGCTCACGTGGCAGCGCGCCATTGGGCAAGCCAGATGACCAAAGCAACCATCCTGCAATATGCCATGATTCCGCTGATGTTCACCCCGATGTCGTTCCCCGTGTACATTGGCCTTTCTGAGGGACTCAACATGGGGATTCCCCTGGCTTTTCTGAAGTTCAGCCGGAGCGACGAGGCCGAGGCCGACTATCTCGGCATTCAGTACATGTACAAAGCGGGTTATGATCCCAATGCCTACGTCGCATTTTTCGGCAAGATCCTCCAGGAGCAGCGAAGTAACCCCGGCTCGGTACCCAGCATTTTTGCCGACCACCCGCCAACACCGGGACGGATTATCAAGGCAGAAGAGGAAATCAAGTCCATCCTTCCCAACAAGCAGGAATATCTGGTCAGCACGTCAGAATTCAACGACATGAAGACGCGGCTTGAGAGCGTCATGTCGATGCGTAAGAAGATGGAAAAAGCCGAGGGCGGTCCAACACTGCAGAAGCGCGAGCCCAAAACGACAACGTCGCCTACGACGCAGCCCGGTGGCACTCAGAACCCGAATGACGACAAGCCACCCGTATTGCAGCGCCGCGACTGACGGGCTGATCGAGGAGCTTTGCCCATTCATCTCATGTTCATTGTTCAACACAGGGGCCAATGAGCGCGCCTGAAGATCGCGGAGACGCTGGCCATCTGACTGCGAACGCAGTTGTGTCATTCCGGAGGAGGTCAGCTCTGGGGTGACAGGGGCGCAACACCCAGCTTGCGAAGCTCGTCCTGGTAGTACTTGCGGAAGAGAATCTCCCACTCGCCGCCGCCCTCGGGAATGCTGCGCTTGTGGGTCGCGATTCTCTGCCGGACCGTCTGCTCCATTTTCTCTTCTTCGTGAAGCAGATCCGTCAGGATCTTCACAGTTTCCTGCCGGATAATATTGGGTTCCTCGAAGATTTCAACTTCGTCCAGAGCCTCGATAGCGGACATGATGCGGTGGGAAAGCTGAATGATTTTTTCGTGGGAGAGTCTCATGAAATCATGGCAGATACATCGCTAAATAACGATTTTCCGTTCGCGGATAATCTGTTTCTTGACTGCCTTGAAGGCATCTTCATAGGTTGCGCCGAAGTGCTTCATCTGGTCCGAGTGCTCTTCGAGAATTCTGCGGGCCTCATCGTTGATCCGGTCTTCCACGCTGAGCTCATCCAGCACCACCTGCAGCATCACTTCATTCACGTATTCCGGCTGGTCAAACTGAACCAGTCCCTCGTCCGTAAGGCGCTTCATCAGCTCCTTGCTCATGTATGTCACGTATTCACGCGATAATTGCATGTCAGACGACTGCGGGAGTTGACCGTCCCAAATTCGTTAGTGTATAGTTTTTGGGTTGGGAGTGTCAAGGCAGGTGCGCCGTATCCTCTGGCGCTGGTGACGCGCCACGCAGCCTCACAAGGGCGGTTAGCTCAGTCGGTTAGAGCGTCTGCCTTACAAGCAGAAGGTCATCCGTTCGAGCCGGATACCGCCCACCATGCATCAGGCTCGGAACCGCTCTCGCTGCTTGCCATGCCGTGCGCAAACACTGAGCCAACCGTAAGGGATTCCCCTTGCGAACAGCCGATAGGGGACGTAGTTCAGCTGGTTAGAACGCATGCCTGTCACGCATGAGGCCGCGGGTTCGAGTCCCGTCGTCCCCGCCAGCTTTTTGAAGAACTTGCGGTGCTGGCCTTCCCTCTGACTCGCTTTTTGTAACGTTCCGTGTAACGTAACCCCCTCAGAATCCCACTGATTCTGGTCTTGAGGCCACTTTGTGGCGATAGCTTCCAAGGCCCGCCGTTTCGCTTCCAGCCGAACGTGAGAGTAGTGTTCTAGCATCTTTTGGCTGACGTGTCCCGCGATGGACCGGATTACTGAATCACTGGCCGCTGTTTCGGCAAGCTCTGTGATCGCGTGATGCCGCAGATCGTGGAACCTCAGCCGGGCCAAGCTCTCCCTGGGCAGGATTCCCTTCTCCGCATCACCCTTCGCGGCGGCGGCGCGGATTGCCCGCCAAGCGGAGCGCCAGCTAATCATGGGCTGAGTTATATCGGCAGGGAGTACCCACAGCCGAGATCGCTCGCAAGCTCAATGTGTCGCGGCCTACAGTCAGTCGTGTTCTCGGTCCTAGCCCCGGACGATTGACGGTGGAGGAGATCAAACAAAGGATCGAGATGGTTGAACTGGAAGCCGCGCTTCTCGCGGAGTGTGTCTACTGGTTCTCGAAGGTTCCTACTCCATGGGGGCAATCTTTCGGGCAGAGAATTCGGGACATCCTGTCACGCTGGCCCACGCCCCTAGTGCAGGAGCTTTACAGGAACGAAAAGCTCGAATTGCACACAGGGTATGGCCGTGATCCGCAGCGATGAAGCACTTGAAATTGAGGGCGAGCTTTGGCCCCAGCCATATTTCGATCTGCTTTACCACTTCAACACTCAGTTCGAAATATTCAAAAGACCACCCTATTGGCTGGAACCAAGTGGGAGCCGAAAATCCCTGCAGTCGCTGCAGCGGAGGGGAACGGGGATTCATAGTCATGCCCCGAAGCGTCTCAGGTGAGTTACTAAGCTCTCCGCGTTTTAGCTTTTCCACCACCAGCCCTGATTTTTGGATATGCGGTGGTGTGTGCCAGCATCGTACCGGTGATGCTGTGGATGAGCACGGGTATATTGAGCCCGGGCACAACGTACCCACAGGGTCTCGATAGGGCTCCAGAACGCAATCACAACTCCAGGGATTGGGTCTTTCCTCTTTCTTTCGAGGGCAATTCACATTGTACCCACAGGCACAACCGACCAGAGGGTACAAAATACCCAGAAGCATCTGGGTACAAAATGCCCATAAGCATCACTTCCCTACTGCCTAATCTGGGCACCTGCGCCTTGGGTCTCGTTGGCTTCCGTTTTTGAGGGCTCCTGTCCCTGCAGTGGCTGCAGAGAAGTCCGAGCACTTAATGTGTGATGTGCCTCACTCAGAACAGCCACTGCAAGCGGCCGCGAAGACAGTCTTGGTTGTGCCGATGGACGAAGCCGAACCGTCGACGCCAGCCTTTTCAGGGCTAGCGAAAGCGGCTAAGTCGATGGTTTTAAAGAATGGCAGGGAGGACTAAGGAACACAAAGGAACGCCTAGGAACCGCTATTGTTCCTTTATTGTTCCTTCACAAAGGAGCGTCGGATTATCTAAATTCACTTCGCGGGTGGATTGGCTACGACGGGCCGCACACTGTCGGAGCGAGCTGAGAAACCGATTCCAATCTCCAGAGCCTTAAGGCGGGATGAAACCCCATTCTCGTCGCCGGAGGCCGAATCGTTCCCGCGATTGTCTCGATGGGCAGGTCGCTTGCAAGGCGTTTCAGGATGCCAAGCCAGCCCTGAGGCCTTGTACTCTCCGCAAGCGAAAGGAGACTTTCGATTGGATCAACGAGCTGACCCGGACGCTCATCCAGGCCTGGGCCGCTCGCACTCGGCGCCAAGCCGGAACAGCACGACGTCTCGCTGTGGAAACTTGGTTATAAAGAAATGGAGTGATCACCATCACTCAGAACAAGAAAGTGTTACTCGTTTTTCTCGAAAAATTCGCTCATAATTAGGTTGCCCTCATAATTAGCGGGAGCTGCAAAGCTTGAGAGACGCTCTTCATTTCCGTACTCCAGGGCAACCGAAAGAATTGCATTGACTGAAGGAGTGCATGGATCCATCGGGCGGCAGAAGCGAGGAGTTCCGCCCACTCTTCAGGCGTCCTACACCAGGACACGGTTGCCGACCTTCTTTTTCAGCCAAACTGGAGGCGCCGCTTCGCGAGGCCTGACGCGATTGGCGCGCATAGAATCGCCGGCCGCGAGGTATGATAGGGATACGTCATGAAAGAGAATTCTAAGGTTCGCAAGATCGCTTTTGTCAGCGATCACTTGCCACGCAAGTGCGGCATTGCCACGTTCACGTCTGACCTGCTTGCGGCCGTCTCCGCTGCCCATCCCCAATCCCAGTGTCTCTCAGTTGCGGTCAACGACACTAAAGCTGGCTACGAGTACCCAGAAGTAGTTCGCTTCGAGCTTGAGGAGCAGGACTTGCCGTCCTATCTGCGTGCAGCGGACTTCCTCAACATCAGCAACGTGGACATCGTCTGCTTGCAGCACGAGTTCGGCATTTTCGGAGGGCCCGCCGGTGGGCACATCCTGGCGCTCCTGCGCGAATTGAGAATGCCTGTTGTCACAACGTTTCATACCCTTTTGCGTGAGCCCAAAGCCGACCAACGGCGCGTAATGCAGGAGTTAGTCTCGCTTTCGACCCGGCTCGTGGTCATGGCCGAGCGGGGGCGCCAAATGCTGCAGGAGATATACCAGGCACCCCCGGCCAAGATCGATCTGATCCCACATGGCATTCCCGACGTAGGGTTCGTCGATCCGACTTATTTCAAGGACCAGTTCGGTGTAGAAGGCAGGGTGGTGCTCCTCACGTTTGGCCTGCTCTCGCCGAACAAGGGGATCGAATATGTGCTGAACGCCCTGCCGCATATTCTGGCGGAGTTTCCCGACGTTGTTTACATTGTCCTGGGCGCCACCCATCCCAACGAACTGCGAGAGTGTGGCGAAGCTTATCGGCTGAGCCTGGAAATTCTCGCCAAGAAGAACAAACTTGAGAAGAACGTCATCTTCTATAACCGGTTCGTAGACCTGGAAAATCTGAAGGAGTTCATCGGCGCCGCAGACCTTTACATCACACCTTACCTCAATGAAGCGCAGATTACGTCGGGCACGCTAGCCTATACGTTTGGTGCGGGCAAAGCGGTAATTTCCACACCGTACTGGCACGCTGCAGAATTGTTGGCGGAAGACCAAGGCGTACTGGTGCCGTTCCGCGACGCCGAGGCCATAGCGCGCGAGGTGATTGGCTTGCTGCGCGACGACACGCGCCGTCATGCCATTCGCAAGAACGCTTACAGGCTCGGCCGTGAGATGGTCTGGAGCAACGTGGCACAGCTGTATATGCGTTCCTTCGAGTTGTCACGCATGGAGGTGGCGGCGCGGTCGCGAAAATCTCTGGCCGCGAAGACGCTCGACCAAAAACCGCGGGAACTGCCGGAGTTGAAGTTGAGCCATCTTTCGCGGATGACCGACTCGACCGGAATTTTCCAACATGCGATTTTTAGCGTCCCGAACTTTTCCGAGGGCTATTGCACCGACGACAATGCGCGCGCCTTCATTCTCGCCGTGCTACTCAGTCAGTTGGGAGAAAACCCGGAGAGCGTGCGGACACTGGCCACAACTTATGCGGCTTTTCTCCATCACGCGTTCGATTCCAAAACGAACCGCTTCCACAACCACCTGAGTTTCGATCGACGCTGGCTGGATGAACAAGGGTCGGAGGATTGTCAAGCGCGAGCGCTCTGGGCGCTGGGGGTGGGAGTGGGACGTTCCCCCTATCGGGGTTTCCAGATCATGGCCGGACAACTCTTCGCGCTGGCGCTGCCTCCACTGATGGAGTTTACTTCGCCGCGTGCGTGGGCGTTCGGGCTTATCGGCATTCATGACTACCTGCGCCGGTTGAGCGGTGACAGCCTGGTTACCCAAACCCGGGAGACACTCACTTCCCGGCTCATGGAACTCTTCGAAAGGACCGCCCAGCCCGACTGGCGCTGGTTTGAAGAGGAACTGACGTACGACAACGCGAAGCTCGCGCACGCTTTGATTCTGAGCGGACGAGCAACCGGACAGCAAGCGGTGCTTGAACGAGGTCTGGAGGCCCTGCGCTGGCTGACGGAATTGCAGATCCCCGGGAAGGGTCACTTTCAATCCATTGGCACCAACGGGTTCTATCGCCGTGGTGGCATACGGGCCAACTTTGACCAGCAGCCCATCGAGGCGCAAGCAATGGTTTCCGCCTGTCTTGAAGCCTATCGCGCCACCTCGGATTTGTGGTGGTACGAACAGGCGGAGCACGCCTTCGATTGGTTCATCGGCTGGAATGATCTCGGATTGGAACTCTACTCTCCGAAAACAGGCGGCTGCCGCGATGGGTTGCATGTGGATCGCGTTAACCGGAACCAGGGAGCGGAATCAACCCTGGCTTTCCTGCTTTCGTTGGTGGAAATGCGCTTGGCTCAAAATATGCTGACGAGTTTTAAGGAACCGATCGCCGTCGAAGAGTAACAGCCGCTTCCTGTTTTGCCCGGGAAGAAACAGCCCATGTCCATTCGCCTCAAGCGCACGACCACGATCCTCAAGCCCGATCAATCACGCGTTCTTCTGCGGCCCTTTAGTCCGGGGGAACCCCAGCGGATGGGCAGGATCATTGCCAGGATCATGTCGCTACCAGAAAACCAAGTCGGGCTCCTCCTGGAGAAAGTCTCCGCTGAATTCTCCCAGCGGCACCTGCAGATTCGGGAGCTGTTCCTGGAACGCTTCGAACAGGTCCGCGGCCTGTTGTTGACGGATGAGGAACTCTCCGAACAAAGACAATTGCTGATCGGAGCCTATTTCCTGGCCGAGTACTCCTTGGAGTCGGCCGCCCTCTTCAATCCGTCCATCGTTCCGCACCCTGACCAGTCGGAACTTCCGTCGGGGGCCCTGCGCTTTATCCTCAGCTTGCGCGCCA
>Ga0209178_1000192_pt1 | contig 16377 bp, 24 predicted proteins | sample GAAS200_FD_187521 | JGI IMG/M metagenome (GOLD analysis project Ga0209178, IMG submission 187521) | Agricultural soil microbial communities from Georgia to study Nitrogen management - GA AS200 (SPAdes) (version 2) | ecosystem: Environmental > Terrestrial > Soil > Agricultural land | place: USA... | reverse complement strand
TCCGCCGGATCCTGGGACGTCGCCGTCTCTCCCAACGGACTGGCGTACGTCACCCAGCTCGGCGGCGATTCCATCGACCGCATCGACGTGCCGACCAACACCGTCGCCGGTTCCATCGCCGTCGGCAACTGGCCCTACGAGGTATCGTTCAACGGGACCGGGTCGGTGGCCTACGAGAGCAACGCGGTGGACCACAGCATCGGCGTCATCAACACCGCCACCGACTCTCAAACCGCGTCCTTCGGGCTCGCCACCCAGCCCATCCGACTCCGCATCGGCCCGGGCGGAAGCAAGCTGTACGTCACCACCACCACCGGGGCCGTCCTGGTCCTCGACCCGTCCAACGGGACCACCGTACATTCTCCGATAAGCGTCACCGGGGTCTTGAACGGCGTGGCGCTCACGCCCGACGGTTCCCGGCTCTGGGTGAGCAACACCACGGGGACGCTCACCGAGATCAACACGGCGACGGATTCGGTGCACCGGGCCATCGCGATGGGTGGACGGCCGCAGGACCTCGCGATTTCGCCGGACGGCGCGCTGCTTTACGTCGCGAACGAGAGTGGATGGCTGGGCATCTATGACCTCGCGACCCTTGAGCGGGTGGACTCGGTCACGGTGCCCGGCGCGTTCGGTCTCGCGCTCAATCCCTCGGGGTCCCAGCTCTGGATCGCGCAAAGCGCCCAGGGCACCATCACGGTGTTCGGCACCGCGTATCGCGGGGTCGCCGGCACCATCAACACCGGGGGCATACCGCGCCACATCGCCTTCACCGCCGGGGGCGCGGCCCTGATCGCGAACGAAGGCGGCGTCGTCCAGATCGCGCGTCAGAACCCCTAAGCCGCCGGAGGTCCCCGTGCTCCTCGTTCGCGAAGTGATGTACTGCAAGCCCGGCAAGGTGCGCCCGCTGGTCGAGAAGTTCCTGGCGATGAACAAGATCGCCACCAAGGCCGGGATGCCCGAGATGCGGGTGATGACCGACTTCTGCGCCGAGCGCTACTGGACCCTCGTGGCCGAGAAGGACTACCACGATCTCGTCGAAGGCGGACGCCGCGAGATCTACAAGATTGAAGGATAGGCCGGCGTGGATCGCGACCTTCGCGGGGGAGCCTCGATGACTCCGCGCCGCCTGATCACGATCGTCGCCCTCGCGGGACTCGCCGCCTGCGCCAAGGATCCGGTCGCCCCCGGCGCCACCGTCTACTACCGGATCGACGCGCCGCTCTGCAGCTCCTACATCGCCGCCGTGTTCTCCATCGACAGCGTGGCCGTGGGCAGCGACACCTTCGTGGTGAATCTCGCGCCCGAACACCTGACGTCCCGAGGGTTCCACGTTTCGGCCGGCGCCCATCGGATCGGCGCCCAGGTGCCGGGCGGATTCGTCTGGCCCGACACCACGCTCACGCTCGCGGTGGGTGACGTGTTCACCGACACGCTCCCGTTTTACTGTTCGTAGCGCCCACGCGACTCCTCAGCCGGTCGCTCACACCTCAGTTACGGGGCAGAGAACCATGTGCCGCAACATCAAGCGCCTTCGCCATCCCGATCATCCGCCGACCGACGCCGAGCTGCACGATGCGGCGCTGCAATTCATCCGCAAGATCAGCGGCTTTCGCGCGCCCTCTCAGGTCAACGAAGCCGCGTTCAACCACGCCGTGGACGACGTGGCGCGGGTCTCGCGCGTCCTCTTCCGCTCCCTGCACGTGCGCGGCGAGCACGCGGCCGCGGGCTGACGGTGCCGGTATCCGCGAACGACGCCCTGCGGCGGCTGCAGGAAGGAAATCACCGTTTCGTCTCCAACGCCCGCGGCTCGGAGCCCCTGGTGAGTCGCAGCCGGCTGGCCGAGCTCGCCGCGGGCCAGCAACCCTTCGCGATCATCCTCGGCTGTTCCGATTCACGGGTGCCGGCCGAAATCGTGTTCGATCAGGGACTGGGCGATCTCTTCGTGATCCGGGTCGCCGGAAACATCGTGGCGCCATCGCAGGTGGGGAGCGTGGAGTTTGCGGCGGCGCGGTACGGGACCCGGCTGGTCGTGGTGCTCGGTCACACCCAGTGCGGCGCGATTCTCGCCACCGTGGAGGAGCTGCGCCGCCCCGGCGAGACCCGGTCGGCCAACCTCCGGTCCATCGTGGACCGGGTCCGGCCCTCGGTGGAAGGACTCCTCCGCACGCCCGCCGGACGCAATGAGGAGAGCCTGGTGAAGGCCGCGGTGCGCGCCAACGTCGAAGCGTCGGTTCACCATCTCCGCCACGGCTCGCCCCTCCTCGAGCAGCTCATCCGCGAGGATGGCGTGCGCGTGGTGGGCGCGGAATATTCCCTCGAGAGCGGCGTGGTGGAGTTTCTGGAAGGGCCGGCGTGAGATGCGAGGCCCGGCGCGATTCCTCCTGGCGAGTGCCCTCACCGGGGTGGTCGCGTCAAGGGGCGCGCCGTTCGGGTGATGATCGAGCTGCCGTTCAACTTCAAGGCGCAGTGACGGGTGCTGATCCGGCTCCCGGACTGCGTCGTCCGCGACTGGAGCCCCGACGACGCGCCGTCGCTCGCCCGGTATGCCAACGACCGGCGGATCTGGCTCAACCTCCGGGACGCCTTTCCCCACCCCTATGGCGTCGCCGACGCGCACGCGTTTCTCGAGCGCGCCGCGGCGATGTCGCCCCGCACCTACTTCGCCATCGCGGTCGCCGGGCAGGCGGCGGGATCGGCTACACCCTGCACGGCGACGTGGAGCGGGTGGGGGCCGAAATCGGTTACTGGCTGGGCGTCCCGTTCTGGGGGCGGGGCATCATGACCGCCGCGCTCCAGGCCGTGACCGCTCACGCCTTCCGCGAGCACCCGGAGCTGCGGCGGATCTGGGCCGTGCCCTTCGCGTGGAATCCCGCCTCCATGCGGGTGCTGGAAAAGGCGGGGTATCGCGCGGAGGGCCGGATGCGGGAGAGCGCCGTCAAGGACGGGAAGATCGTGGACCAGATGCTCTACGCGATCCTGCGGAGCGACCCTTCACCACTTCCTGACACGCACACCGTCACCCCGGCCTGACGGGGCGCGCGGCCCCGGGATAGTTTCGTGCCGCCGGGTCGTCCCGCTCCACAACGCCATCCGGGAGTTTTCTTCATGGCCCAGTCGCCCGCGTCGAGCGCTCCCATCCGCCAGCTGGCGCGTTACGAGGTGCGGCCCGCCGCACTCCAGAAGTGTCTCGCCGCCATCCACGAATTCGTGGCGTACGTGCGCGCCAGGGAGCCGGGGACCCTCCGCTACGAGGTCTGGCAGGAGCCCGGGCACCCGACGCGATTCGTGCATATCTTCGTGTTCCGCGACGCGGCCGCCGATCGGGCCCACTCCGAGTCGGCGGAGGTCAAGAAGTTCGCGTCCATCCTGTACCCGGAGTGTCTCGCCCCGGTCGCGTTCACCGACTACTCGCAGGTGACCGCGAACGTGGACCTGCCGGCGCGATGAGGATCTCCCGTGCCTGACGGCAAGATCTGCTACGTGGAAATCCCCGCCGCCGACGTCGAGCGGTCGGCCGCGTTCTACACCGCGGTCTTCGGATGGGCGACGCGAAAGCGCGGCGACGGCGCCGTCGCCTTCGACGACACGACCGGGGCGGTCAGCGGCACCTGGGTCCGGGGCCGGCCCCCGATGCGGGACGCCGGGATCGTGACCTACGTGATGGTGGACAGCATCGAGGCCACTCTCAAGAAAGTGGCCGCGAAGGGCGGCGAGATCGCCGCTCCACGCACCGCGATCGGCCCCGGGGGTGACGCCTATGCGCTGATTCGCGACCCGGCGGGAAACCTCGTGGGCCTCTATCAGGCGCCCCCGCGCTAGGCGAGCGACGCAACCCTCGCGGGCCCCCGCCTATCCACCTATCGTATGGGCTGCAAACGGTCGAACCGGATTCCATGAGGAGAGGTTCGCGATGAAGACACCGTTCCCGTCCGCCTGCGCCGCCGCGCTCCTCGTCGCCGCGTTCGGGTGCGCCGGCGCCACCCACGGCTCGCAGCCGCCGGCGGCCGAGCCCCGGGCGATCGGATCCACCGGCTCGGCCGCCCAGGCCGATTCCAGCCGAATGCACTTCACCGACGCCGACGTCTACTTCATGACCGGGATGATCAGCCACCACGCCCAGGCGGTGCTGATCGCGGGGTGGGCCGGAAGTCACGGCGCGAGCCCCTCGGTCCACACCCTCTGCGATCGGATCGTGGTGGCCCAGCACGACGAGATCGTGATGATGCAGCGCTGGCTGCGCGACCGGCACCTCCCGGTCCCCGACGGCGACGCGTCGCACGACAACATGCCCGGGATGCCGCACTCGATGATGATGCCGGGGATGCTCTCGCCCGCTCAGCTCGCCCAGCTCGACAGCGCCCGCGGCTCCGACTTCGACCGCCTCTTTCTCACGTTCATGATCCAGCATCACCGGGGCGCGGTCACCATGGTCAACCAGCTCTTCGGCTCGCCCGGCGGCGGAGAAGAAGAGGTGGTGTTCAAGTTCGCTTCCGACGTCTACGCCGATCAGACCACCGAGATCACCCGCATGGAGCGCATGCTGATGGGGCTCCCCGGGGAATCCGGCCAGTGACGGCGCGCTCCCGCTCACCTCTCACCAACCCTTCACAGGAATCCGCCATGAGTCACACGTTCCCGGTTCGTACCCTGTCGCTCGCGGCCGGTCTGCTCGCTTTGGCCTGCGCCGGCGGGAACAACATGTCCACCGTCGCGCCCAATCCCGATCCGCGGGTGGGGCTGCGCCCCGGCCTGATGAACGCCGGCGAGGCCTCCTGGAACCTGAAGGTGCTGTCCGAAACCCAGCCCTCCGAGAAGTTCAAGGGCGTCACCAACTCCGACCTGGCCTTCAGCGGCCCCTACGCCATTCAGGGGAACTACAACGGCTATCAGGTCTGGGACATCACCAATCCCGCGAAACCGGTCCTGAAAACCGCCTATCTCTGCCCGGCCTCGCAGAGCGACGTGTCGGTCTACAGAAATCTCCTCTTCGTCTCCGGGGAGGGGCAGGGCGGCCGCCTCGACTGCGGCACCCAGGGCGTGCACGACTCGGTGAGCGCGGACCGGCTCCGCGGGATCCGGATCTTCGACATCTCGGACATCACCAATCCCAGGTACATCGCGAACGTGCAGACCTGCCGCGGATCGCACACCCACACCGTGGTGATCGATCCCAAGGACACGGCCAACGTCTACGTCTACATTTCGGGGTCGGCCGGCGTACGGTCCCCCAGCGAACTTGCCGGGTGTTCCAAGCTCACGCCCGATCAGGATCCGAACTCGGCGCTCTTCCGGATCGAGGTGATCAAGGTTCCCGTCGCCGCTCCGACCCAGGCGGCGATCGTGAGCTCGCCCCGGATCTTCAACGATCTGGTGCAGCCGATGACGCACGCCGAGGCGCCGGAAGACGTGGCGCGCGCCGCGCGGATGGCCGACTCGGCGCGGGCCGCCGGCGGCTTCACCGTCAAGTTCAACGGCCTCGACATCGTGCTGGGCCCGGGCTTCGTGAATCCGATGCTGGACAGCGTCGTGAAGGCGCGCGGCGGCAGCGGCGCGCCCACCGCGGCCGACAGCACCAGCCTGCGCGGCGCGCTCCAGGGGATCATCGACGCGCGCTTCGGCCCGCCGCCTCCGGGACCGAACGGCATCCGCCCCGGCCCCTCCCAGTGCCACGACATCACGGTCTATCCGGCGATCGGCCTGGCGGGCGGCGCCTGCGCGGGCTACGGCCTCCTGCTCGACATTCGCGACGCCGCGCACCCGGTCCGCCTGGACGCCGTCTCCGATTCCAACTTCTCCTACTGGCACTCGGCGACGTTCAACAACGACGGCACCAAGCTCCTCTTCTCCGACGAGTGGGGCGGGGGCGGCCAGCCCAAGTGCCGCGCCACGGACCGCCACGAGTGGGGCGCCGACGCCATCTTCACGCTCGTCAACGACACCATGAAGTTCCAGAGCTACTACAAGATGCTGGCGCCGCAGACCCAGTTCGAGAACTGCGTGGCGCACAACGGCTCCCTGATTCCGATCCCCGGCCGGGACGTGATGGTGCAGGCCTGGTACCAGGGCGGAATTTCGGTCTTCGACTGGACCGACGCGGCGCACCCGAAGGAGATCGCGTTCTTCGACCGCGGCCCGGTGGACACCTTGAAGCCCGTGGGGGGCGGCTCCTGGTCCGCGTACTGGTACAACGGGGTGATCGTGAGCTCGGAGATCGCGCGGGGGCTCGACATCTTCGCGCTCAAGCCCAGCGGCTTCCTCTCGCGGAACGAGATCGAGGCGGCGAAGACGGTCCACCTCGCCTACTTCAACACTCAGGACCAGCCGAAATTCGTCTGGCCGGCGAGCTTCGTGCTGGCGGGGGCGTATCTCGACCAGCTGGCGCGCGGCAACGGCCTCGCCGCCGACAGCGTGGCCTCCATCCGGCGGGCGCTCTCGCGCGCCGAGCACCTTTCGGGACAACAGCGCAAGGACGCGCTGAGCGCCCTCGCCACCCAGCTCCACGGGGAAGCGTCGGGGGCCGCCGATCAGGCCAAGGTGCACACCCTCGCCGCGACGGTGGAGGAGCTGGCGAGCGCGCAGAACTGAGCCGGGATCAATGACCTGATGGCCGGGCGCCGTCCTCCGGGGGGGCGTCCGGCCACCGCGACCGGTTTTCTCATCACCACGGTGCCCTCATGTCAATCGCCGAGAGTCTCCTCCCCGAGTTCGATCAGGAAATGGCCACTACCCGCAAGGTCCTGGCGCGGGTGCCGAGCGACAAGGCGGACTGGAAGCCGCATCCCAAGTCCTTCAGCATCGGGCATCTCGCGCAGCTGGTGGCACGGATGCCCGGATGGACGGTGCCCATGCTCCGGGAGCCGCACCTGGACCTCGCCGGGGCGCCCGGCTACAGCACCGAGCCGACCCCGGCCCTGCTCGCGGCCTTCGACCAGAACGTCGCGGCCGCCCGCAAGGCGCTCGCCGCCGCCAAGGACGCCGATTTCTCGGCCCCTTGGTCGCTGAAGCACGGGGGTCAGGCGCTCTTCACCATGCCCCGCGGCGCCGTGGTGCGGCAGCACATCAATCACCTGATCCATCACCGCGGACAGCTCACCGTGTACCTCCGGCTTCTCGACGTGCCGGTGCCGTCGACCTACGGCCCGACCGCCGACGAGCGGGGATTTTAGAAACGGGTGAGCCCCGCATTCGCCGAACCCGGGGCGTGACCGGGGACATCACCGCCTGGCGCGCGTGCCCTTTCCCGACTCCTTCCGCACCCAGCGTCTCCTCGCCGAGCGCCTGACGCTGGCCCACGCTGACGACATCCGCCGCCAGGACCGCGATCCCGACTTGATGGGAATGATGGGCGGGCCCCGCGAGGAGGCGGTCACCGCGGCCTACCTGGAGCGGAACCTCCGGCACTGGACCGATTTCGGCTTCGGGCTCTGGGTGCTCCGGGATGCTGTCGATCGGAGGGTGGCGGGGCGGGCGGTGCTGCGGCACCTCGAGGTCGAGGGGACCGACGAGATCGAAGTCGGCTACGCCTTCGTGAAGGAATTCTGGGGGCGCGGTCTCGCGACCGAAATCGCCCGTGAATGCGTGCGGCAGGGCCACGGGGCGCTGGGCTTCCCGTCGATCGTGGCGATCACCCGGCCCTTCAACCTCGGATCCCAGCGGGTCATGGAGAAAGTGGGAATGGTCTTCGAGCGGGAGATCCTGCACGACGGCATCCCGCACGTGCTGTTCCGGTCGCGGGCGTCTTCATGAAGCGTGGCCTGGCGCGGCGCGCCGGTCCGGCTCATGCTTGATGCTCCAAGGAGGAACCATGGCCCTGCGTTCCGGCGTCTACATCGTTCCCACCGACCGGTGGTACATCGAGCGTACCGTCTGGCTGATCGCCGGGTTCGTGCTGCTGCTCTCGACCGCGCTCGCGCTGTGGGTCCAGCCCTACTGGATCCTGCTGGTGATCGCCACCGGCGTCGCCTCCGTCACGGTCGCGCTCACGGGGTTCTGCGTGGTCGGCAACATTCTCTCCCGGCTCGGCTTCACGCCGATGCTGGGCCGCACCGATCCGGGGCGGGGGAACTGGTACTTCATGCAGACCGACCGCTGGTATCTGGAGCGGCGGATTTATCTCGCGGTGGGGATCAACATCTCGATCGCGTCGGTGCTGTCGATCGCGGTGAGCCCCTGGTTCCTCGCGTTCACCGCCTTCGTGGGCGGTGCGATGATCTGGTTCGCGTCCACCGGGTTCTGCATCATGGCGAACGGGCTTTACTGGCTCGGCGCCGAGCCGCGGCTCGCGCCCGCGCCGGACCGGCGCCAGGCGACAGCGGCCGGGCCGGCCGGATCGGCGGAGGTCAGGGCCTGACGGAACGGCCGTGACGCGCCGCCGCCGCCCCGCTAGGAGTGCTTGATGAAGGTCCCGTCGCGGAGTTCCGAGTAGGCTTCGCGGAGTTGCGCCTCGGTGTTCATCACGATCGGCCCGTACCACGCCACCGGTTCCTCCAGCGGCTTCCCCGACACCAGGAGGAAGCGGATCCCCTGATCGCCGGCCTGCACCGTGACGTCGTCCCCCGAGTCGAACAGGACGAGAGACCGGTTTCCGGTCTCATCGATCCGCGGCGGCACGTCCGTCGCCTCGGTGCCGACCGATTCCGTCAGCACGCCGCGCGGCGCCGACGCGTCGCGGAAATTCCCGGATCCGTCGAATACGTACGCGAAGGCGTTCCGCGAGCTCCCGACCGGAAGGGTCTTTTTCTTCCCCGGCGGCACGAAGACATCGAGGTAGCGCGGCTCGGCCGCCACGCCGTCCACGGGGCCCTTCTTGCCCCAGAAGTCCCCGCAGATCACACGCACCGTGGTCCCGTCGTCGTCGGTCACCTCGGGAATGTCCTTGGACACGATGTCCTGATAGCGCGGGTCCGTCATCTTGAGCGCGGAGGGGAGATTGGCCCAGAGCTGGAAGCCGTGCATCCGCCCCTGGTCGTCGCCCTTGGGCATCTCCTGGTGCAGGATTCCGCTCCCCGCCGTCATCCACTGCACGTCGCCCGGGCCCATCGCGCCGCGGTTGCCGAGGCTGTCGCCGTGGGCGACGCTCCCCTTCAGCACGTACGTGATGGTCTCGATGCCCCGGTGCGGATGCCAGGGAAATCCGGCGACGTAATCCTCCGGGCGCTCGTTGCGAAAGTCGTCGAGCAGGAGGAAGGGGTCGAAGTCCCCGGTCTTGCCGAATCCGAACGCGCGGCGGAGCTTCACGCCGGCGCCTTCGATGGTAGGCTGGGACTGCACGATGCGCTTGATCGGTCGGATGGACATGTTCGCTCCTCGTATCCCACCATAACACATTCCGTGCCTTCCGGGTTCCGGCGGGGGAGCGGCGGCCCGCGATGCGGGCTACCTTCTCTTCCATGACGATCGCACCGCGCACCCGAGCGCTCGCCTTTCTCGCGCTCTGGCTCACCCTCGGCATCACCATTTTCTTCGGCAGCTACGAAACTCTCCGTCACGTGGAGCAGGGAGCTCTGGACCACGCGTCGCACTTCCATCTCGCGCTTCTCGGGTCCGTCGAGGCGCTGGGCGCCGTGCTGTTCCTCATCCCCCGAACGGTACGGATCGGCGGATCGATCCTCTTGGTCGTCTTCCTCGCGGGTCTCGTGATGCACGCGCTGGGCGGGGAAGTCCGGATCGACCTCCTGCAGTACGCCGCCGCGACGTTTTTCGTCATGGTGCACGAGCCGGTGCCCTGGGGCACGATCTTCGACAAGGGGCCAACCGGTGCCTGACGCGAAGGAATACCCGTACGTCACCCGGCTCAACGTGCTCCGCGGCCCCCTCGAGCTCGTGGACCTGGGAGCCCTCGCCGACGCCTGCACGGACCGCTGGTGGAATCAGACCCTCTGCCGGGTGAACGAGAGCGTGGTCCGGATGGGCGTCATCCAGGGCGAATACCACTGGCACAAGCACGACAAGGAAGACGAATTCTTCTACGTGATCTCGGGGCGGCTCCTGATCGATCTCGAGGGACGGACCGTCGAGCTCGCGCCCCGCCAGGGCTTCACCGTCCCTCACGGCGTGGTGCACCGCACCCGGGCGCCGGAGCGCACCGTAATCCTGATGGTCGAGCCGGCGGGCGTCACGCCCACCGGCGACTGATTCCGCGCTACCTCAAGACAAGGGGAGTCTGCCATGGCGGAGAGCGTCTACAAAGTCATCGAGCTGGTGGGCACGAGCAGCGAGTCCTGGGAGAAGGCCGCCGCCGCGGCGGTGAAACGCGCCGCCCAAACGCTGCGGGACCTCCGCGTGGCCGAAATCTCTCAGCTCGACATGCAGCTCAAGGACGGCAAGATCCAGGCCTACCGCGCCAAGGTCAAAGTCTCGTTCAAGTACGAGGGCGGACAGTAGGCCGCGGGCACGCGCAAATTCCTCCATGCCCTCACGCAAGGTCCTGCGCCGGGCCGCCCGGCACGTGGATCACGAGATGGAGATGGTGCTGGGAACGGGGGAGCGACTCCGGCGTCCGGCCGAGGCCGGCGCGGATCCGCTCCTCCGGCGCGCGCTCCTCGAAGCCTGGGGCGTCCATTACCGGGCGCTGCTCGAGTTCTTCCACCCCGCCAAGGGCACCCGGCCCGACGTCATCCTCGCCGAGCACTACTTTCGCGATCCCGCGATCTGGAACCGCCTGGCACCTCGTCTCACGAAGCGCCAGGCGCGCCGGCGGGAGGCCCTCCACATCATGCTCGCCCATCTCTCCTACCGCCGGCACCCCCGGCTCACCCGTTGGAGCGTGGCGGACCACGAGCTCATCAGGCTGCGGGTGCGTCTCTTCTTCAACCGTCTGCCCGCGCGGCGGCGCCGCTGGTTCCCGCAGACGGCCCGGCGGCTGTCGAACCAGATGGACCTCCTGGACGGGCTGACCCCACATTGACCTCCACCCGCGCGCGGGTCGCGCTCGGCTTTCGGGTGAAGTCCGGGTGGGCCGTCGAGGTCCTGGTCGCGCTCGAACCCGGCGGGCCGCGCGTGCTCGAGCACGGGACCGTGCTCTTGTCGGATCCGGCGGTGCCCGGCACCCGCCAGCCCCATCACGCGGGCCGCGGCCGGGAGCAGACCGATCCGGCCCGGATTCGCCGGCTGACCCGAATCATTCGAGCGTCGGCCCGGCGGTCGGTGACCGACCTGCTCCGGCGCCACCGCGGGCTCCACCTTGCCCGCGCCGCCCTCGTGGTCGGCAGCGACATTGACCCCGCGGCGATCGGGAATCCTCACATCCGGGCGCACGCAGCGGAGGGCCGGCTTTTCCGGACCGCCCTCGCGGACGCGCTCGTGACCCGGGGCGTCCGGCCGTTCGCGATCGTGGAACGGGATCTCCCGACCTGGGCCGGCGCCATTCTGCGCCGCCCTCCCGCGCGGCTCCGCGCCGTGGCGACGGCGCTCGGCCGCGACCTCGACGGCCGCTGGCGGGCGGAGGAAAAGAACGCCTGCCTCGCGGCCTGGGCGCTGCTCGCGGCCCGGCCCGGGGCGCGCCGCGCGTGACCTTCCATGACCATTTCTCGGCCCGCGCCGCCGAGTACGCGAGGGCGCGGCCCGACTATCCCCCGGAGCTGTTCAACGCGCTCGCCGCTCTCGCCCCCGCGCACCGCGCGGCGTGGGACTGCGGCACCGGCAGCGGGCAGGCGGCGGTCGGCCTCGCGGAACACTTCGCACAGGTCACCGCCACCGACGCCAGCGCCGCCCAGCTCGCGGAAGCGCGGCGCCATCCGCGCGTCACCTATCGGGTCGCGCCGGAACGGGCCAGCGGGCTCGACCCCAACTCGGTGGATCTGGTGACCGCGGCGCAGGCGGCGCATTGGTTCGACCGCGACGCGTTCTACGCCGAGGCGCGCCGCGTTCTTCGGCCCAAGGGCGTCATCGCGATCTGGTGCTACGCGCTGTGCCACATCGCACCCGGCATCGACGAGCAGGTGCTCGCCTTCTACCGCGGGACGGTGGGACCGTTCTGGCCGCCGGAGCGCCGTCACACCGAGGATGGATATCGCTCCTTCGACTTCCCATTTCAGGAGTTGACCTTCCCCGCGGCGCAGATGGGGCGACGCTGGAACCTGATCGAGTTCGGCGCCTACCTGCGCACCTGGTCCGCGGTGACCCGCTTCACCGCGGAACGCCACTCCGATCCGGTGGGGCCCTTTCTGGAAGAGCTCGAGATCGCCTGGGGAGGGGCGGAGGCGCCGCGGACGGTCTCGTGGCCGCTCGCGGGCCGGATCGGCCGCGTGCCCTGACGGCCAGGGCGGCAGGGCCTAGATTTCGGCCGCGCCATTCACCATCGGAGACGTTCATGACAACGGTCACCCGCCGGCCTCTGGCACTCGCGATCCTGCTCGGCGCCTTGGCGGCGAGCCCCGTCGCCGGGCAGGGGATTCCGGAGTCGGCCTACGTGCTCACCGACACCATGATTCCGATGCGGGACGGCGTCCGCCTCTTCGCCGAGGTCCTCGCGCCGCGCGACACCTCCGCGCCGCTCCCCATCCTGCTCCTGCGCACGCCGTATGGCGCCGCCGGCGGGTGGCACAGCGGGTGGCTCACCGAGCTCGCACGCGAGCGCTACATCTTCGTCTTCGAGGACATCCGCGGCCGCTACCGGTCGGAGGGAAAATTCCTGATGAACCGGCCCGCGCGGGCCGCCGGCGACACCACCGCCATCGACGAGAGCTCCGACACCTACGACACCATCGACTGGCTCATCCATCACGTCGCCCACAACAACGGCAGGGTCGGCACCGCCGGCACATCCTACCCCGGATGGCTGACCGAAATGTCGGAGGTCCGCCCCCATCCCGCGCTGAAGGCCGCCGTCCCCATGGCGCCGATGACCGACACCTGGCTGGGCGACGACTTCTTCCACAACGGCGCCTTCCGGATGACCTACGGCCTGGAGTACGTCTGGTCCATGGAGTCGAGCCCCCAGTTCAGCACCTTCGACGTCGGCGCCGACGACATGTACGACTGGTACTTCCGGCGGGGGACCCTGAAGAACATCACCGACTCGGTGGTCCGCGGCCGCTTCCCGACCTGGGCCGCGTTCATCGCGCATCCCACCTACGACGCCTACTGGAAGGCCCGCGCCGCCGAGCGCACGCTCACCCACACCACGGTGCCCACGCTCGCCGTGGGCGGGTGGTGGGATCAGGAAGACTTCTTCGGCCCCCTCGAGATCTATCGCACTCTGGAGCGGAGCGACTCCGCCCATCTCAACTTCATCGCCCTGGGCCCCTGGAATCACGGCGGCTGGAACGGCCCGCGCGGCGACAGCCTGGGCGCGATCACCTTCGGCGGACCGCAGTCGCGCTGGTTCCGGGAGCACCTCCTGGTCCCCTTCTTCAATCATTATCTGAAGGGAACCGATTCGCTGCCGCTCGAGGAGGCGGCGACCTTCGAGTCGGGCGACAACCGCTGGCGCTTCTGGGACAGCTGGCCGCCCCGCGGCGCGCGCACCCAGGGCCTCTACTTCCGGGCCGGCGGCAAACTCTCCTTCGATCCGCCCGCGGATACGGGGACCGGCGCCTTCGACAGCTATGTGTCGGACCCGGCGCACCCGGTGCCGTATCGGCGGCGGCCGATCTCCCCGGTCTATTCGCCCAAGGGTTCCGAGTGGTACACCTGGCTCGTCGCCGACCAGCGCTTCGTCCAGAACCGGCCCGACGTGCTCTCCTGGGAAACGGCGCCCCTGGACTCCGACGTGACGATCGCCGGAGACGTGACCGCCCGGCTCTTCGCGTCCACCACCGGCACCGACGCCGATTGGGTGGTGAAGCTCATCGACGTCTACCCGGACACGGTCCCGGGACGGCCGCGAATGGGCGGATACGAGCTGATGGTGTCGTCCGACATTTTCCGGGGCCGCTATCGCCAGGGCTTCGAGCGCGCGCTTCCCATTCAGGCCAACGCGGTCCTTCCGTACCGGATCGACCTGCACCAGCAGAACTACCGCTTCCTGAAGGGGCACCGGATCATGGTGCAGGTGCAGAGCACCTGGTTCCCGCTCTATGACCGGAATCCCCAGACCTTCGTGCCCAACATCTTCGAGGCGAAGCCGTCCGATTTCCGGGCCGCGACCCAGCGGATCTACCGGACCGCGCGGGCCCCTTCGCGGGTGGACGTAATGATCGCGCCCTGATGCCCGGGCCGCGGGTCCCCGAGGCCGCGCTCCGGACGAGGACATTGCGTCGCCGGCCCGCTTTCGTATCGTTCCTTCATTCACTGTCGCGCGATTCTCTTCGACCTGGACGGCGTGCTGGTGGACTCGAGCGCCGCGCTCCAGCTGGTCTGGCGGGCCTGGGCCAGGGAGCGCGGCGTGGACGCCGAGCCCTTTCTCCGGGTCGCCGAGGGCCGCCGAACCTCGGAAACGCTGCGCCTGGTGGCGCCGCACCTCGATTCCGCCCGGGAGGCCGCCGTGCTGGACGCGCTGGAAGAGCGGGAAACCTCGGGCCTCACGGCCGCACCCGGCGCGGCGGCGTTCCTCGCCGCGCTCCCCACGGGAACCTGGGGGATCGTCACCTCCGGCAGCCGGCCGATCGCTTCCCTCCGGCTCCGCGTCGCCGGCCTCCCCGTCCCGCCGGTCTTCGTCACTGGAGACGAGGTGAAGCGCGGCAAGCCGGATCCCGAGTGTTATCTCACCGGCGCGCGCCGTCTCGGGCTCGAGGCGGCGGACTGCGTGGTGTTCGAAGACTCGCCGCCCGGCGTCGCGGCGGGGAAGGCGGCCGGAATGCGGGTGATCGCCCTCCTCACCACCCACCCGGCCGGTGCGGTGGCGGCCGCCGATCACCGCGTCCCCTCTCTCGAGGCGGTGCGGGCGCGGGCGGGCGCGCGAGGTCTCGAACTGACTCTCTCAACCGCGTGAATCCGTGTCCTTGAACCTCTCGGCGGCGCTCCTCGGCCTCGCGCTGGTGGTGGCGGCGGTGCTCAGCTTTCTGTTGTGGAAAGCGGCGTACACCCGCGCCGTCCGGCGGGAGACCCTCCTTCGCGCCCGGGCGGTCATGGCGGGGCAGGCCTTCGAACACCTCGCCCCCTACTTTCCGGACTTCCCGTTCAATCCCAAGGACGCCCGCTTCCTCGGGTCTCCGGTGGATTTCGTCGTCTTCGACGGCCTGACCGCGGGCACCCTGCGCGGCGTCCGTTTCGTGGAGGTGAAGACGGGCGCGGCCGATCTTACCGCGCGGGAACGTCAGGTCAGGGACGCGGTAGAGGGAGGTCTGGTGACCTGGCACGAGCTCCGGGCCCTGGGGAACGACGGACAGGAGTCTGCATGAGCGACGACACTCCATCGGACATCACCCGCCGCGATTTCCTCGCGTCGGCGGGAGCGACCGTGGCGCTGGCCGGCCTCGCCGGCGACCTCCGGCTCCCCGCGCCCCGCGGGCGGCTGAAGTCCGGCTCGGTGGTGCTGTTTCAGGGCGACTCGATTACCGACGCCGGCCGCAAGCGGGAGAACGCGAACCCCAACCAGGCCGACGCGCTCGGCCTCGGTTACCCGCTCCTCATCGCCGCGTCCATCCTCCACGCACACGCGGAGCAGGGGATCAAGATCTGGAACCGCGGCGTGAGCGGCAACAAGGTTCCCGATCTCGCCGCCCGCTGGCAGGGAGACACGCTCGATCTCCAACCCGACGTGCTGAGCATCCTGATCGGCGTCAACGACTTCTGGCACAAGCTGCTGAACGGCTACACCGGCACCGTCCGCGACTACGAGTCCGGCTTCGCCGCGCTGCTCGATCAGACCCGGGCCGCGCGCCCCGGCATCAAACTGGTGGTGATCGAGCCTTTCGTCCTCCACACCGGCTCCGTCACCGACCAGTGGTTCCCGGAATTCGACGAACGGCGGGCCGCGGCGCGGCGGGTGGCCGAGGGCGCGGGGGCGCGGTTCCTCCCCGCCCAGCGCATGTTCGACGAGCTGATTCGCCGGGCGCCGCCTTCGTACTGGGCGGCGGATGGCGTGCATCCCACCGTGGCGGGCCACGGCGCGATCGCCCGCCTCTGGCTCGACAACGTGAATCTCTGACTTCGACCGATGACCGCGATCGATCTGTCGAGCGACATCGGCCTCGTCGCGCTGTCGGTGCTGACGCTCAATCTCCTGTTGGGCGTCCTGCTCTCGATGCGCTACAACCCCTGGACCCACTGGCCGCACCGTCGCTTCAACTACTTCAAGGTGCACAACTGGACCGGCTACGTCGCCCTCGGCCTGTGCCTCCTCCACCCCATCGTGCTCCTCGCCTCGAGCGACGCGGGGTTCCGGGTGCTCGACATCATCTATCCGGTCCACGCGCCGAAACAGCCGTGGATCAACGTCCTCGGCGCGGTCGGGTTGTACGCCCTGGTCGTGGTGGTGGTCACGTCCTACTT
>Ga0209178_1000191_pt1 | contig 16378 bp, 11 predicted proteins | sample GAAS200_FD_187521 | JGI IMG/M metagenome (GOLD analysis project Ga0209178, IMG submission 187521) | Agricultural soil microbial communities from Georgia to study Nitrogen management - GA AS200 (SPAdes) (version 2) | ecosystem: Environmental > Terrestrial > Soil > Agricultural land | place: USA... | reverse complement strand
CAGAACGATACAAGGGCGCATTCAACTTACGCCGCAGGTCCAGGAACAATACTCTAAGCTTACACGCGACCGGCAAACGGCTCTCGATTTCTATAACAACCTCCTGAAGAAGCGGGATGATGCCCAAATGGCCACGGATCTGGAACGTCGGCAGGAGAGTGAGAATTTCCGAGTTCTTGATCCCCCGAGCCTTCCCGAAGAGCCGTCCTTTCCGAATCGCCAGCTATTTGCATTGGGCGGATTGATCGCAGGGCTGGCATTGGGACTGGGCCTGGTCCGGCTTGCTGAAGTTCGGGATAAGTCGCTCCGTCAGCCTAGAGACGTCGAAATGCTTTTGGGGGTACCGACTTTGGCGGTTATTTCGTCCAGAGATCCGAACGTAAGCCGTCCATCTCACTTGGCGCCGCTTTTTGAGAACTCAGCGCCAAAAACTCGTAGCGCATCGGTGTGAGGTAGCCGAATGTATCAACAGTTTTTTGGATTGCGAGAAGATCCGTTTCGCGTGAATCCGGACCCCCGGTATCTGTATCTCACGCCCAGCACGCAGGAAGCATTGACTAGCTTGGCCTATGGCATCCGATGCCGGTACGGGATCATCGTGCTGACGGGTGAAGTAGGCACTGGCAAGACGACTCTGCTCCATGCGCTGCTAGATGGTCTCAGGCAGGTGCGGGCGGCCACGGCATTCGTCTTCAATCCCCGCGTTAGCGTTGAGGGACTGATTACTTCTTTGATGAACGATTTTGGCATCCCAAACATCTCATCTGTTAAGCACGAGGCGCTCGGACAGCTGAATCGGTGGCTGTTGGACCGCTTTCACGCCGGCCAAATGGCAGTGTTGGTAATTGACGAGGCGCAACATCTCTCAACTGAGGCGCTTGAGGAAATCCGTCTGCTCACGAACTTGGAAACCGCTACTGAGAAGCTATTACAGATCATCCTTTCCGGTCAGCCCGAGCTCGAAGAAAAACTGAGATACACGCAGCTGCGGCAATTGCGGCAGAGAATCACGATACGTTGCAGGACGGCAACGTTGACTCCTCAGGAGACCGAGGGTTACGTCCTGAAGCGGTTGGAAATCGCCGGTGCGAACGGCGACCCGATATTCTCGCAAGATGCGCTCGAAGCCGTGCACGCGTTTTCGCTCGGCATTCCTCGCGTTGTGAATCTGTTATGTCAACATTCACTCATTCATGGGTTTGCTGACCAATCCCGCCCGATAACCGCCGCTCACGTCGCCGAAGTCGCAAAGGAATTTGAACTGGACAACCAGGAGTGGAGTCATTCCGTGGGCGCCTGTGTACGGTCGGAAGGCAGGAGCGCATGGGATGCAAGCAGAGAGGTTCTCTGCGACGCCGGATTAAGCTCATCGTACGGTCGCCAAACTGAGGCGTTCAAGGATGCCAAATTATGAGCCGCATACACGAAGCTCTAAAACAAGCAACAAGAGGCAAAGAACCTGCACCCCTGGCGGATATTGCGACTCCTCCGGGCGCAACAAGCGCGAACGCCGATGGCCGCACGACCGCCGCGGATTGGTTGAATCTCAATTTGGCGCCGAGTTTGGGTCCAGCCGATCCGGCACCTTCAGTCTTTTGCTCTTCAAATAACTTGGGCGATCTTTGGAAGAACTGCACCAAGCGTGCCTGGAAATTTGATCCGGCATACAGCGTTTTTGCAGGAAAGGCGCCCTCGGCCGAATGCTCCGAACAGTTTCGAAAGCTCCGCTCCAAGCTATATCAGATTCAAGCGAATGAGCCGCTTCATACATTACTCGTAACGAGCACGGTGCCGGCGGAAGGGAAAACTTTCGTGGCGTTGAATTTAGCGCTGGCAATCACGCGACAGCATGGCCGCCGGGTGTTGCTTGTGGATGGCGATCTTCGCGCACCCAAACTGGCTTCTTGTTTAGGAGTGCCTGCCACGCCGGGATTAACGGAGTTCTTGTGCGGCGCGGCAGATGAAGCGTCGATCCTACAGACGGATACAGAGGGCGCATTGTTTTTTATTCCCGGCGGGAACATGGTTGTAAATCCCACGGAGATGCTCGCCACCGAACGGTTTCGCTGGCTTCTCGGTCGGATGGCTCCGCTATTCGATTGGGTCATTGTCGATGCCCCTCCGGTTCTTCCTGTTTCTGACGCAGGCATATTGGCGGGGTACTGTGACGGCGTGATCGTAGTGGTTCGAGCTGGTTCGACCGCCTATGATGCCGTTGGCTCAGCTCTACAGGAGCTTCGCGAGAAGAAGATACTAGGCGTGATCCTTAACCGCGTCGAAACGCGCGAGCGCTACGACGCTTACCCGTATTACGCGGAAACGGCAACAGAGCTCGCTTAAGGTAGTCAGCAGTATCCCTCCAGTCTCTATAGAGGCGAGGGCATTTTAGAAGAGTGTCTGCAGTTTTTGGAGTTCAGCGGAGTTCAGCGGTTGGGACTCTCAGGGCGGTAGCCTAGCATTTCAGGGGACGGTTAAATTACGTGTCAATGAATCCACAATTCTCTTGGTTTGCACTCAATACGAAGTTGAGGTATGAGGAATTTGTAGCGAAACATCTCGGCAGCAAGGGTTACGAAATCCTATTGCCCGTTTACCAATCTCGTCGCCGCTGGTCCGATCGTGTGAAAAAGGTCGAGCTCCCTCTGTTTCCCGGTTATTTGTTCTGTCGCTTTGACTCGCAGGATCGTCTGCCTATTTTGACGACACCTGGAATGATCCAGATTGTCGGATTCGGTAAGACTCCTGTTCCGGTCGACGACGCTGAAATTGCTGCAATTCAGCGAGCAGTGAGTAGCGGCTTGGCAAAGGAACCTTGGCCGTATTTGCGACTAGGAGAAAGGGTACGCGTTGAATGTGGTGCACTCCGCGGAGTGGAAGGCATCCTATTAAACATCAAGGGTAGTCACCGGCTGATTCTCTCGGTCACTCTTCTCCAACGTTCGGTTGCAGTTGAAGTGAGCAGCGCGTGGGTTGTTCCCACTGATCAAAAGAGTTCTGCTTCGCAAAGGCCAACAGCGATATCAGCAGCGTAGTCAAAGAATCTCACCCGGGCGAGTAATACCTGCTCTTTATTTGAGATATGGAATCAGCCACAAAGGACTGAGTGTATGTGCGGAATAGCTGGGCTGATCGGAAGCGACAAAAGTTACGTCGCGGATGCGAACGAAGTGCACCGCATGTGCCAGACGCTTGTCCATCGCGGACCGGACGATGAGGGAATCTTTGCCCACGGTCCCGCGGGGCTCGGAATGCGCCGTCTAAGTATCATTGATCTTTCAACGGGACGGCAGCCGATCCACAACGAAAACCGAGACACTTGGGTCGTGTTCAACGGCGAAATATATAATTTCCCTTCGCTCCGGCAGAGGCTCGCAGATCGCGGGCATCGTTTCTACACAAATAGTGACACAGAGGTGATCGTTCACGCGTATGAGGAGTACGGCTCAGACTGTGTGCAGGAACTCCACGGAATGTTCGCCTTTGCCTTATGGGATCAAACCCGGCAAAAGCTGCTTTTGGCGAGGGACCGTTTTGGCGAAAAGCCACTCTACTACGCGATCAGCGGAGGCCGCTTACTGTTTGCCTCTGAGATCAAGGCTATGCTTGCCGTCGCTCCGGAGTTAGGGACAACCGACCCGGAAGGCGTTCTAAGTTTCTTCTACTTCGGATATATTCCCGATCCGCTCACGGCCTTTAGGCAGATCCGGAAGCTCTCTCCGGGTCATCTGCTCGAATTCAGCAATGGCCAAACGCGAATCCGCAAGTATTGGGAACTTCCGGCTCATGGACTGTACGAGCCGCGATCAGAGGAAGAGTGCCTCGAGGAGATGGAGCAGCGGCTCACGGAAGCTGTCCGTGCGCGGCTGGTAAGCGATGTGCCGCTCGGCGCGCTTTTGAGCGGGGGCGTGGACTCGTCCACGATGGTCGCATTAATGTCGCGCACGAGTTCGCGGAGAGTTCAAACATTCTCTATTGCATTTTCCAGTGCTGATTTCAACGAGGCAAGCCACGCGCGTGCCGTAGCGGAAAAATTCGGAACGGAACATCATGAGTTGCTCGTAGACCCACAGATCGAAGAGACTGCGCACATGTTGACGCGCTCGCTCGAGGAACCGTTCGCGGACTCGTCGATGGTGCCGACCTACCACGTTTGCCGTCTGGCTCGGCAGCATGTAACGGTGGCTCTTGCCGGCGACGGAGGCGACGAGCTATTTGCGGGATATGATCGGTATAGAACCTATTTGCGCCACAGAATGTTGCCGGTTTTCCCGCCAGGGGGTGGCTGGCTCTATCGCAAATTTGTCCACCCGCGTGTTCCGGCGGAGTGGCGAGGCAGAAGATTTTTATATAATCTCTCCTTGCCGCGGCGCGAGCGGTATCTCGACGGAATATCGATTCTGCCCGCGTGTGTTCGAGACCGGTCCATTTTTTCAAAGGACTTTCTAAGCTGGGCCGACAAGCAGCCGTCGCCGTATGAGACGTTTTATCGTCATCTTCTAAACAATCCAACCTCGGATCCCCTCAGCGAAGTCCAATATCTTGACGTAAAGACGTACCTGGCTGGCGACATTCTTACGAAGGTCGACCGAACGAGCATGGCTACTTCGCTTGAGGTGCGAGCGCCTTTCCTCGACCACACTTTTGCTGAGTGGGCCGCACGCCTTTCGCCGCGTTGGAAAATGAGAGGCGGAGAGCCTAAATACATTTTGAAAAAGCTGGCTGAAAGAGTTGGCGTGCCGCGCGAAGTCATTTATCGGCGTAAGCAGGGTTTTTCGATGCCTTTGGTGCATTGGTTCCGGCAGGACCCGTCTCCTGCTCTATTGGACATCCTTCAGGAGCCGAAGACAATCCAGCGCGGCTACTTTACCCCGGATGGACTGCGGCGCAGGCTCACCGAACATCGAACGGGATGGCGTGACCGTTCTTGGGAGATATGGCAGTTGCTGATTTTTGAGCTATGGCATCGCAACTTCCTGGAATTAGCGCGGCAGCCGAGCTTAACAACTAGCCTGCCTTCCCCCAGTGTGCTCTCACAGGCGGTTGGTTCAGTAACAGCCATTCCATCTTGTCACACCATCATGGCGGCACAGTAGCTCACCAAACAATAGAGGTCGTCTATGGCCAAGGTTCTCGATCCTGTCGCCTACTACCGCGCAGCTCATTGGTTCTACAGGCACCGTGTTCCTGTTCTGCCGCGTGTTCTAAAGGTTCTAGGTGAACTGATATTTCATTGCGAGATTCCGTTCGATGCGGAGATCGGCGAAGGTTTGCAAGTTGCGCATCGAGGCTTTGGAATCGTCGTACATCGAAGAGCTGTAATCGGACGTAATTGCGTCATTTCCCCGTGTGTCACGATTGGCGGCCGCAGCGGCAAGTACGAGGTTCCTCGGCTCGGCAACGATGTTTTTGTATCTTTTGGTGCTCGGATATTAGGAGACGTTACGATTGGCGACGGCGTTATCGTTGGCGCCAATGCGGTTGTGACACATTCCGTTCCGCCAAATAGTGTCGTCGCGGGCGTGCCTGCACGCGTCATTCGCCAAAATGCTTGCTCCAGCGATCATATCGGTCCCTCCAAAACTTCATTTGCTGAGCTCACGGCTACTGTAGAGCAAGTGCGGAACCAGCGCGGCGAAAAGCGAATCCAGATTTTGTTACTGATTCAGTCTCTTGAGCTCGGTGGGTCCGAAAATCAATGTCTAGAGACCGCTTTGAAGTTGTCTGCTGAGGGCTACTCCGTGGGTATCGGATGTTTTCGCGATGCTGGCCCTCTCAAATCGCGAGCAATCCAAGCAGGCATTCCTGTGACTGGTTTCCCGGTCAAGAACCTGCTCCGTCCAATGGCGATTTGGCAGATGATTAGGTTGTTCTCTTTCCTGCGCAAAAATAGAGTCCGCGTAGTTCAATCAAACGATCTCTATACAAACCTGTTCGCAATCCCGATTGCCCGTCTTGCCAAGGTGCCGGTCGTCATCGCCAGTCAGAGAGACCTTTCACATTGGTGGTGGTACACGCCTGTAAGGCGCAAGATCTTGCGCAAGATTCAGGGGCTTTCGACTTGGCTCGTTGTCAACTCCAAAGCGATCCGAGCGGATCTTATCGAGAAGGACCGCTTCAATCCATGCAAAATCCGTGTTGTGTACAACGGCGTTGATGCCGAGCGGTTCATATCCGTTCGTCCGATAGCACGAGAACAAGTGCCAGGCGTCTCCTCAGGGGATCGATTAATCGTGATGGTTGCGAACATGCATCTTCCCGTTAAAGGACATCCCGATCTGATTGCGGCGGCGCGGAGTGTGTGCCGCCGACATCCTGAGGCGCGTTTCATTCTCATCGGCGATGGCGAAATGCGCTCGGAATTCGAAAAGCAAGTGCGTTCCGTGGGGCTACAGGATGCAGTCCTATTTATTGGTCACCGCACCAATATTCCGGAAATACTGGCCGCCTGCGACATAGGAGTGCTTGCATCCAGAGCGGAGGGAATGCCGAACGCAGTTTTGGAATACATGGCCGCCGGTCTTGCGACTGTCGCCACCTCGGTTGGCGGCGTTCCTGAAATTATAGAAGATGAGGTCAACGGTCTGCTTGTTCCAGCAAAAAATCCTTCTGCCCTTTCAAGGGCTATATGCCAATTGCTGGAGGACGTCGACCTTCGAAAGCGCCTCGGCGAGGCCGCTCGGGACTCCGTCATGGAAAAATTCGGTCTGGCGAATGTCGTCCGTAACCTGGAACAACTCTACGATCTGCCATCAACCGTTCGGTTCGTTGAAAGGCAACAGCAACAGGAAGTCGTCGTTGAATGAGCTTTGACGGACTAATTCGGACGTAAGGGGAACTATGAAACACGTGAGCGTTTTCGGATTGGGCTACGTAGGTGCTGTGACGGCAGCATGTTTGGCGAACCGCGGCTCGCACGTTGTCGGAGTGGACGTTAATGCAAAAAAAGTGGAGATGTTCCAGTCCGGACGCGCGCCTGTACTTGAGCCGGGCTTGGAGGATCTTGTTGTCAGAGGCTGCCAATCAGGAAAGCTCCACGCGACAACGGATACTGCAGCGGCAATCCGAGAGACTGAAATATCTTTCATCTGCGTCGGAACGCCAAGTATGCATAATGGTCGCCTCGATCTGACTAGCGTTGAGCACAGTTGCCGGGAGATTGGGCGTGCGCTCCGCCAAAAGGATCAGTTCCACTGGGTCGTGACTCGCAGCACAGTTCTGCCCGGAACGGGTCGCTCGCTCGTTATTCCTACGATCGAAGCCTCGAGCGGAAAGAGAGCTGGCGTCGATTTCGCCGTTTGCAGCAATCCCGAATTTACCCGCGAAGGCTGTGCGGTCACGGATTATATGAATCCCGCCATGACTGTCCTCGGTTGTGATAACCCATCCCACCTCGTCGCGTTGCGCGAAGTATATCGCGAGTTTCCCGGTCGAGTATTTGAGACCAAGCTCAGCGTCTCGGAAATGGTCAAATACACGTGCAACGCTTTCCATGCACTGAAGATTGCTTTCGCCAACGAGATTGGGACTTTTTGTAGACAGCTTGATGTTGACGTACAGGAAATGATGGAAATCTTTACCTCTGATACAAAACTGAATATATCGAAAGCTTATCTCAAGCCCGGCGCTGCGTTTGGAGGATCCTGTCTGCCGAAAGACCTGCGCGCCATCTCCTATCGCGCCAAACAACTGGATGTCGATCTTCCACTCTTGAACGCGATCCTCCCGAGTAATACTGCCCATCTTGACCGGGCGATCGATGCAATTGTTATGACGAAGCGTAAGAACGTCAGCGTACTGGGCCTGAGCTTCAAACCAGGCACAGACGATTTGCGCGAGAGCCCATACGTTCGGCTAATTAAGCAACTTCTTGGTGAAGGTTGTAATGTACAAATATGGGACCCGGATGTCGCTCTAGGTAGGCTCTGCGGATCGAACCGCCAATTCATTGAAGACGAAATTCCGCATATTGGCGCATGTCTGTCAACGGATTTGGAAGCAACGGTACGCCGTGCGGAGGTGGTCGCTTTGGGCACGGATGCTATTGCCACTGAGACGTTGAGTGCCATTCTTCGGCCCGACCAAATTGTAATTGATCTTCACTCGCCGCTCGGTGCTCCGAAGGCGGATAACGTGATCGCACTGGCGCACGTCCCGCAGGTGGCGGAACGAGTTCCTGTCGAAGCCTGAAGCGAAGAACGTAACATGAAGACAGGTCCGGCACTTGTACTGCTTCAAAAGGTGCTTCGCAGGATTCCGTTCGGTCCGTTGGATGTGAACTGCCTTCATTGCCTTGAATATTTCGCGGACAGCTGTGACCAAGGTGGCCTTAGGGATCAGGGAATCTTGATCAGAGCCGGAACACCTGACGACCTGCCGCGAATGAGCGAATGCGGGAACTTCCCTGAACGGCTTTCAGAGAGATTCGCGGCGCAAGAACATTGTGTTGTTGCAATGATCGGCGACCGCGTGATTGGCTATCAATGGTTCTGTGATAAGCCGTCGCGTATCGAGGAACGTTACGGTTACACAGTCGAGATACCGTCGGATGCGATCTACGGTTATGACGCTTTCGTTCTGCCAGAGTATCGTCGCGCAAAAGTATGGACGCGCTTTCATACGTTCTACCTTAAGGATCTTCTTACTCATCTTCGCCGCCGCCGAGTCATCGTGATGGTCGATCAGGGGAATAGCATCTCGATGATCGCTCACTTGCGCGTGAACTATTGTCTGTACCGCAAGATTTATATAGCCAAATTGTTTGGCAAGAGTGTTTGGATCAGCAAGGCAGTTGAGAGAAAGGACAAGGGAATTTGTTCCGTTGCGCCGCCTGACGCAATCGGAGCCGTACAAATCAGATGAGGTGGCACTGTGTCCTGAGCCTCGGTACGGTACACAAACGCATGTGGGGGAATATCTTGGGGAGTTAAAAAATGGGGACATTGAACGTGTTGGAATCATCAGTTCAAGCCGAGGTTAGAAGCAAGTCGCAGCAACCTGTGCTGGTGTCTGAAGAAATGGTACGCCGTCCGGAGCTAGTTGAGAGTGTATCGCCTCAGGTCCAGACCACTACGTATTTGTCATGGTCATCTTTGAAAGAGGTAATGCCTGGATGGGAGCGTCTTCTAGAGCAGAACTTATCGTTGTCCATTTTTTCCACGCCAGAGTGGCTTCGCTCATGGTGGGATGCTTTCGGGGCGAACCGTCACTTGGTTGTCGTGGCGTTTTCCGATTCGGCGGGTGAACTGATTGGGCTGGCCCCTCTCTATTGGGAGACTGTGAAGCATCCCGTCTTTGCACGTATTAGGCAATTGCGGTTGCTGGGCGATGGATCGGGCGATTCCGATAACCTGGATTTTATTGTCAAGCCTTCGCAGGAAGATAAATGCGCCTCGGCCCTCGTGGAATGGATCTCCCAGCAGCGCAACTCTGGAATCTGCTCTTTTAACACACTCCCTCAAAATTCACTGGTCACAAAGATATTGGTAGACCGGATCGAAAATGCGAGATGGCCGTCGCGCATTACAACGACGCCAAATTCCGCCGTTCCGCTGCCGCTCACATGGGAATCTTATACCGAGGGGCTTTCCCCGAAGTTTCGGCGCCTTATAACTCGCGCTCGCAAAAAGATCGATAGTCAATATGAAGTGCGTTTTCGACGATGCGAAAGCGCGCGTGACGTTCCCCATATGCTCGAGACCCTATATTGCCTGCATCAGAAGCGTTGGAACAGCATAAACGAGCCTGGCAGCTTCGCCTCTGCTGAACGGAGGCAGTTGTACACGCGCATGGCGAACGCATTTCTTGAAAGAGGTTGGCTAGAGTTATGGAACCTTGAGCTAAACGGCAAAGCAGTCGCGGCTCAGATGAGCTTTCGTTATCGTGATCGCGTTTATGGCCTGCAGGAAGGTTTTGATCCCGCATTCTTCACTCAACATGTCGGCTACGTGCTCCGTGCGGAGATGTTCAAGTGCTTCATCCAATCCGGCGTCCGCGTCTACGATTTCCTTGGCGGGTTCAACGCTCAGAAACAAAGGTGGGGCGCGGAGAGGGGCGCATATACAAATTTGCAATTCGCGACGCCCTGGAGTGTGGCGAGCTGGTGCCTGACACTCGATAAAGGGGCCGCCGTCGGCAAGGAGTGGTTGCGCCATCACCTTCCGTCGTCGGCGTGGAACGTCCTGCATCGCATGAAGATCAGCCTTACACATGAGGAAAATGCGGGAAATCCTGCCGCAGCAGACGCTCCTCTGCTGGATAGTCCACAGGGGACAACGGATGGGATCGCGTGCCAGTGAAAAGTCGATCTGAAATCATAAATGCGGACCGACAGCCGCCAAACGCAATCAAGATTCTCCAAATTGGCAACTACCCTCCGCCAGCGTGCGGCTGGGCGGTGCAGACGAAGTTGCTGAAAGAAGAGATTCGGCGTCGCGGGCATATCTGCGAAGTTGTGAATATCAACGAAAGCCGGAAGATCAAGAGTACCGAATATATAGACGTGCAGAACGGCATTGATTACATCTACAAATTGTGGCGCTTTGCGCTGAAAGGATTTCGTTTTCAGGTCAATGTAAACGGTCAGTCGAAGCCCGGCTATATTCTGGCATTGATCGCGCTGGTGATAGCTCGCTTGACCGGTCACTTTTCCACGCTAAGCTGGCGCGGCGGATTGCAGCAAAAATACTTTCCCCGCGAGAAGGGCTTGGTGCGCTGGGTTTATAGGCAGCTGTTTCACCTTGCAGGTAGCATTTCCTGTGATAGTGCTCCCGTGAAACGCGCGATAGAGAGTTACGGAATCCAGTCCCATCGCATTGTGGCCATACCGCCGTTCTCCAGGCAGAATCTCAGTTTCCGCACCGTCTCTCTTTCGAGCGAGATAGAAGCCTTTTTGTCGCGATGCAATCCAGTCTTCTTCTGTTATGTCTCTTATCGCCCGGAGTATGAGCTGCCCACTCTCCGTAAAGCGATGTCTAAATTTCGCAGCGACTATCCGGCTGCGGGATTTATCTGGCTTGGTTTTCCTTCCAAGGAAATGCCGGCCGTCGAGCAGTATATTGCGTCATGGTCGCCAGATGAACGAAATGGCCTTCTCCTGCTGGGAAATGTGGCTCATGAGGAGTTCTTGTCTCTACTGAGCCGCTGTACTGCCTACCTGCGCACACCAGTGTGCGACGGCGTTGCTGCTTCCGTTCTCGAATCTCTGGCGCTCGGCATTCCGGTTATTGCCAGCGAGAACGGCACGCGCCCTCGTGCAGTCGTCACCTATCGTGACCGCGACGAGTGCGATCTGTGTGCAAAACTCGCATTTGTGATTCAGCAATATCGGTTGATCAAGGAACAGACGCAGCTAAACGAAATCGAAGACAATATCGAGCTTACGGTCGATTGGCTCTTGCGGACCGCTGAGGCATCACAAAAGGGTCGAGTGGAGCTTGCGCATGTTCGCTGACGCCCACTGGCGAGATCGCATCGCGCGGATCGCCTCCATGCGATGGGACGAAATTCGGGTTCGTACGACACAGGAAGCGTATAAACGCTGGGACTTGGCATTGTCAAAAGTCGCGCCTCGTCGCCCCGGAACAACGCGCGAGACGACATTCGCTACTTTCGGGCGTTTCTTCTTTCAACCAGCCGATATACTCGAAATTGTCGAATGCATCCGCCGCAGTCTGCCATCCGTTGCGGCCGAAATCGTAGCGAATGCTGACGAGATCCTTAATCACCGCTTTGATTTGCTCGGGTACAAAGGCGTCGACTACGGCCGCAGAATCGATTGGCATTTGGATGCGGTGAACGGCAAGACCGCTCCCAGGATTCCTTGGTACCGTGTGCCTTATTTAGCGTTCGATCGGGTCGGCGACCACAAAATAACTTGGGAATTGAACCGTCATCAACACTTTCTCACGTTGGCGAAGGCGTACCGACTCACACAGAACGACGATTATGCGAAGGAAGTGATTGCTCAGTGGTATCACTGGCAAGAGCAGAATCCCTATCCGATAGGAATCAATTGGGCGAGCAGTCTTGAAGTGGCGTTCCGAAGTCTTTCATGGTTATGGACCTGGTACCTTCTCGATGGCTCGCCCGCCATATCTGCTGCTTTCCGTTCAGATCTCACACGCGGTTTGATGTGCAATGCGCGCCACATAGAGCGATACCTCTCGACCTATTTCGCGCCGAACACACACCTGCTTGGCGAGGCCGTGGCGCTGTTCTTCATTGGCACTCTTACACCGAAAAATCGATCGGTGCAGCGATGGCAAGATATCGGCTGGCGCACTATTCTTCGCGAATCCAGTCGGCAAGTATTACCGGATGGCATGCACTTCGAGCAATCGACTTACTATCACGTATACGCGCTCGATTTCTTTCTCCATGCCAGAATTCTTGCGGACATAAACGGAATCGTCGTGCCCGCGGAATTCGACCAGACAATCGAACGAATGCTCGATGCGCTTTATCTGCTAGGGCGCTCGGGCGCGCCGCCGCAATTCGGCGATGATGACGGCGGCCGCGTTTTTGATCCTCGGCGCAATCATAGCCGGAATATGGTCGATCCTCTTGCAGTAGGCACGGTGCTATTTCACCGCGCCTGTTGGAAAGCCGCCGTCCGATTGCCAACCGAAGAAATGATTTGGTTGCTCGGTGCCAAGGCTGTATCGACGTTCAATGCGTTTTCAGGCGTCAAGCCCATCTCCGAATCCGCAGCTCTTACTGCCAGCGGTATTTACGTGATGTCGGGCGGTTCATCGGCACAACAACAGCTTGCGATTGACGCCGGCCCACAAGGCATGGGTTGGGCCGGGCATGGGCATGCCGACGCATTGAGTGTTCATCTGGCGATCGGCGGTAAGCCGATTCTTATCGATCCTGGCACGTCCACTTATGTATCTTCTGCAGGAGATCGCGAGTATTTTCGCGGCACATGTTCGCACAGCACGGTTCGCATCGATGGCACAAGCCAAGCTGAATCTGCTGGACCATTCAAGTGGACGAAACCGGCTAACGCAAAGGTTGAGAGATGGATCAAAGGTGATTCCTTCGACCTGCTCGTCGGATCTCACGGGGGCTATAGTCGCCTGAGCAGCCCAGTCACACATCGAAGGACGATCTTTTATCTCAAGCCATACTTCTGGTTGGTGCGCGATGTATTAGAGGGAAGCGGTAGTCACGATATCGATATTTCGTGGAGTTTTGCGCCGGGCTCACTCGCACCAATCTCCAACCGTGCGTTCTTTCGAGGCTTAAATGGTGCAATACTCACCGCAATAATCTCTGCAAATGATCAGTTCAAGTGGGAATCTTCCCAAGCTGCGTATTCTCCGCGTTACGGCGAAAAGCATAGCGCACCGCAGCTGCGTGCGAGCGCCAAGCTTCAGTTGCCGGCCGAATGCGCTACTGTGTTGCTTCCGGCGATTCGGGCGGATGTGCGTTTCGAGGAAATGCATGATCGCGTAAACGGTGAAAGCAGCGCGATTGTTCACGGCTATCGTCTCTCGATAGGCCCGAAAGTACATGAGATATTCTTTTCAGATTCGCTCGGTCACTGGTCTGTTGGACCAATAGCGAGCGATGCCTCTGTGCTTTATTGTTCGCGAGATTCGGCCAATTCTTACGATCACGCCATAGCCTGCGACGCAACTTCTGTGACGTTACAGGATCGACGAATCTTATCGGCCGGCCGCCGCTCCGCAAAACGGGAGTGGTTCGCACCTAAAGGAAATGAAGATACTAAAGACAATGGCGCAGCAGCCGTGCAGTTAAGCCCAGAAGACAGCCTGTTTTCTGGCGTCATCGAAGAACACGCCTGATCCCAATCTCAATAGTGCTTCCGAACGAAGTCGGCGTCAGGAAATCGTAGTCCCAAAAGGAAAATAGTCCATGTGCGGAATCTGTGGCGTTCTTGATTTGCGCGACAACGGCTTCCCTGCGCGCGAAATGGAAGCGATGACGGCCACTTTGCGTCATCGTGGCCCTGACGATCACGGGATCTTCTTTTCCGAGCCTGCGTCTCTGGGATTTCGTCGTCTGAGCATTGTGGATCTCGCGGGCGGAAAACAACCAATGACCAATGAAGATTCCAGCATTTGGATCGTCTTCAACGGTGAGATCTATAATCACCGCGAATTGCGCCCAGCGCTGGAGCACCGTGGTCATCGCTATACATCAAACAGCGATACGGAGACAATTCTTCATCTCTATGAAGAGTACGGTCCCGAGTGCCTGCAGCATTTGCAAGGAATGTTTGGTTTCGCGATCTGGGATGGTCGCCGCAAGCGCCTTTTCTGCGCTCGTGATCGGCTGGGCATCAAGCCTTTCTATTACGCTATCCACAACGAGCGATTCATCTTTGCATCGGAAATAAAGGCTCTCTTCGAAATCGATGGCTTTAGCCGTCGTTTGAATCGCCGCGCACTTCCGGAACACCTTGCGTTTGGCTATCTCTCTTCTGACGAGACGTTATTCGACGGCGTGCGCAAGCTCCTGCCCGGGCATCATCTGACGATCGATCTGTTGGCGAAGGATAAAGGGCCCCAAATTCGTCAGTATTGGGATCTCGCTACGTCCGCCTCTCATGAGCAACGCAGCGAGTCAGAGTACATCCAGGAATTTGGCCAGCTATTCACGCGCACAATTCAATCGCACCTGATGAGCGATGTTCCGGTTGGTGTATTTTTGAGCGGAGGTCTGGACTCTAGCTCTATTGCGGCCGAAATGGCGGCACTTCGAAAGGATCGCATCCAGACGTTCTCCGTCGGGTATGCGGACGATCGTTATAGCGAGCTTCCCTACGCTCGGATCATGGCAAAGCATATCCGCTCGGACCACGAAGAAGTGCTGCTTGGCCCGAATGAGTTTTTCGAGAGCCTGCCTGCAGTGATTTGGAATGAAGATGAGCCTCTTGCTTGGCCTTCTTCTGTATCGCTCTTCTTCGTGTCTCGCCTCGCGGCTCAGAAAGTCAAAGTCGTCCTCACCGGCGAAGGCGGCGACGAATTATTTGCGGGCTACTTAAAATATCGCGCGGCATTATGGAATCTGCGCGGTGGACGTGTTTATCGAAACCTCGTTCCTGGCGTCGTGCAACGTATTACTCGCGATGTCCTGTCAAAAAACTGCGCTCCAGATTGGATTTTACGAAAGCTGCGTCACTCATTTCTATATCATCCCGATCGCTTCGAGCAGATATATTTCGACAATTTCTACTGTGCATTCTCTGCAGGGCAGCAGGCTGACTTACTCACGTGCGATGTTTTGAATGAGCTCCACGACGCTGACCCCTACAAGAATTCGTTGAGGTATTTCCCGTCAGATGGAACCGGCGACCTCCTAAGTCATCTGCTCCATCTGGACATTAAGACATATCTAGTCGAGTTATTGATGAAGCAGGATCAGATGAGTATGGCAGCGTCCCTTGAGAGTCGCGTGCCGTTTCTCGATCACAAAGTCGTCGAATTCGCCGCAGCTCTTCCGGAGCACATGAAAATCCGCCGTTTCAACGGCAAGTTCCTGCTTCGCAAGGCGATGCAGAGTCGACTGCCCGCCGAAATCATTAGTCGAACCAAAAAAGGTTTTCCGACGCCGGTTAAGCCATGGCTCCGCGGCCCCCTGTTCGAAAAGCTGACGACGATTCTCACGGACGGTCGATTTGCGGAGCGGCGTCTCGTTCGTTCCTCGTTCGTGAAGTCTCTTCTTGACTCCCACCGCCGGGGCAGCTCACGCGCTACTGACGGGTGCTGGCGGCTCCTTAATCTCGAATTGTGGAGTCGGATTTTCCTAGATAGAGATCCTGCAGTACTCACAACGGATACTGTCTCGTGTGAGCGCGCCACATTGTGTGCGTAATCCTGTAATTGCTTCAATCGATCCAGCCTAAACACGGAACACATATATGAACATCCTGCTCACTCTTCGACAGCCGCTCTTTCCGGCAGACACCGGCGGAAAGGTTCGTTCGTTAAATATTCTGTCTCGCTTGGCTAAACGAATCTCGATTCATGCCGTGTCTTTTGCCGATCCAGTTCGTGACGCGAGCGCAATTGCGGAGATGAAGCACATCTTTAGGGGCTATACGCCCGTACCCTGGAATGAGACGAAGAAGTATTCGCCATCATTCTATGCTGAGGTGTGCGCGAACCAGCTTGGATCATGGCCGTATTTCTTGGCCAAATGCAATCGACCGGAGTTTGCCATCACTGTTCAGGCTTTGGCAAAGCGGCGTCGTTTTGATCTGCTCTTTTGTGACTTCCTCCACACAGCCGCTCCGCTCATTAACTACCCCTTCAAGCCGAGAATCGTTTTCGAACACAACGTCGAATACTTGTTGCGAAAGCGGAAGTGGGCCCTCGAAACGAACCCCGTCCGAAAGTGGATATTGAGG